>CAAGKR010517693.1_pt1 | contig 30309 bp, 31 predicted proteins | sample 2556971 | NCBI WGS metagenome assembly CAAGKR01 (sample SAMEA5207829, study PRJEB30636) | soil metagenome | biome: forest; feature: boreal; material: soil | place: USA | collected 2011-09 | depth 1 m | reverse complement strand
TGCTAGGTACTCGCCGAGCCGGGGACGTAGCTCCCTGGAACCAACCACGTGCGTCATGACCAGACGCTACCGCACGCCAACCGGTAATGCAAGACTAGTTGCGTACCATCTTGCGTACCAAATTCGATCGAGCGTTGGAGCGCATTCGTGCTTGACAGACTGTCACTGACACCCGGGTCGTGCATCAGTGTCAAGGGACATCTGAATCTGCCCGGCGAATTGGCGGGGCCAGCTTACTTGGTCATCCGCCGTAGCGGAAACCGGAACTCCTCAACTAGCCACCGCTTTCTGAGCACTCCGATCTCGCGGACTTTGACCCGGTGAGCCCGTAGGAGTTCCGCCGTCATTTCTGCGTTGGGCGAACCCCACCGAGGCTCCTCTCCGTCGTACTCCCAGCCCTCGTTGCGCCATTGGTCGCGATGCTCGTCCAGAGCCTTGCGCCATTCAACCCAGATGAGAAACGAAGCATCGGCAGGATCGCATTCCCAGTCCTGGCTCACCACCGCTTCGCGACGCTCGAGTTCATCCGCCGGTGATCGAGGGCTCGTGGCTGTGACCGACGACAGGCTACCGCTGGGCGCAGGCGGTTTCGGCTCTCCCGTTGCTGTGCCGATAGGATGGGATGCTCCGCCGACGGTGTCATCCGGCAGTCTTGATGGCTCTTTCCTGTCCTTGGTCACCCCCTCGCCATGGCTTGCACGCGCCATCAGGTCGTCTCGAAACTCGCGGGCGAAGGTGTCGTCTGGACGCAAGGCCAGGTAGTCAGTCCATGCGTCGATCGCTTCTTGCTCTCGACCTTTCAGTCTCATAAGACAGAGCGCTAGATCCCATAGGGCTTTGACGTCATCCGGGCGAAGCTCGAGCAGCCTGGCGAAAGCATCGGCAGCCGAGGCATAGTGCTCCGAGTTCGCCTGGTTCTTCTCCTCTATTGCCCGGATCTCCTCGGCTGATAGGTGACGGAATCTGAGGGCGGCGTCAATGTCCTGCTCCTTCACCAGCGTGTCGAATGCCCGTAAGTCAGCCGTGGCCAAGCCGTAGTGGGCCTGTCCGAGCAATCGCCATGCTTCCTGGTCGCTCGGCCACAGCCTCAGGCAGTTGCCGAGGGTCAGGATGGCATCCTCATACCTCTCTTCAGCCACAGCCTGTCTGCCCTGGCTGAGCAAGGCTTTGGCCTCTCCGTACGTGTCCGCCCCCAACGAGCTTGGCTCGCCGTTTGGATCGAGTTCCCACACCCGAACCGTCGCATCCCAGCCGGCAGAGGCCAGAAGTCTGCTGTCGGGACTGAACGCAACGGCTTGGACCTTGCCCGAATGACCTTCGAGTACGCCCAACCGGTCTCCTGCCCTGGGATCCCAAAGTCGTATGGTTGAGTCTTCGCCCGCGCTTGCAAGAAGCTCGCCATCCGGGCTGAATGCGACATCCAGCACGGGTGCGCTGTGTCCTTCGAGCGTCCTCAGACACTCGCCAGATTCGGCGTCCCACACCCGGATGCTCTCGTCATGGCTTGCGGACGCCAGGAGTCTTCCGTCTGGGCTGAAATCGAGGGCCGTCACGTAACCCAGCTTCTTGCCCGTTGGACTGCTCGGGTCCGGAGCGGTTCCGTGGCCCTTGAGGGTCCTCAGGCAGACTCCTGACGCCGGGTCCCAGAGCCGGACGATTCCGTCCCCGCCACCTGCTGATGCCAGGAGAGTCCCGTCTGCGCGAAACGTGACGGCCTGGACGGGTCCGCCATCTTCGAGCGTTCGCTTGCACAGGCCGGTCTTCGTGTCCCAAAGCCGCACGGCGTTGTCGAAGCTTCCCGACGCGAGGATCGTTCCATCCGGACTCACGGCGATCGAAAGCACATCTTGGGTATCTCCCACTAGAGTCCGGAGGCAGCTGCTTGAATCGAGATCCCATAGCTTGATGGTCTTGCCGAGGAGGTCAACGCTAGCGAGAAGATGGCCCGCGCGGTCAAGAGCTATTGCTTTCTCGCCTAGAGAGCCCCCGAAGGTGTTCAGGCAACTTCCAGATGCCGCATCCCACATGACGATGCCTTCGCGCTCTGTCAATCCCCCCGAGACGATTGCCTCGCCATCCCGGGCGAAGGCAACGGAGTTCACTGGACCGGCATAGCCGAACACCGTGCGCAGCGAGGTTGGCGAGGCGGTGTCCCAGACCTTTATCGTGCCATCCCAACTCGACGACGCGAGCTTCGTGCTGGTGGGACTGAAGGCCACTGCTATGACGGGACCGCGATGCTCTCCAAGAACCCGAATGCAGTCCCCAGACGAGACATCCCACAGGCGAACGGTCCAGTCGGTGCCGGCCGACGAAAGGATGTCGCCCTTGCGGCTGAACGCCACATCGACAACTCCTTCGTCATGACCTTCGAGAACGCGGGAGCAGACCCACGATCCCGGTTCCCACAGCCGGATCGTCTTGTCCTGGCTGCAGGAAGCGAGCACTTTTCCGCTCGGCGAGAAGGCGACGTCGCAGACCTGATCGCTGTGCCCTTCCAGAGTCCGGACGCACTCGCCGGACAGAACATCCCACAAACGAATCGTCTGGCCGTCGTTGCAGGCAAGCAGCTTGCCGTCCGGGCTGAATGCGAGGGTCAGCACCTCGTCGTTGTCTTTACCCATCGTGCGAAGAGACCGCCCGTTGCTCGGGTCCCAGAGCCGGATCGAGCCGTCAATGTCCCCCGAGGCGAGAAGCTTGCCGTCGGTGCTGAAGGCCAGCGCCGCGACATCTGCGCCGTGTCCGTCGAGCGTCCGAAGGCAGCCGCCGGAGTCTGGATTCCAAAGACGCACCGCCTTGTCAACGCCCCCGGAAGCAAGGAGTCTCCCGGTAGGGCTGAAGGCGATCTCACGTACTTGCTCGCTATGCCCCTCAAGGGTGCTGAGGCATCGGCCGGTCGCCGGATCCCAAAGACGAACGGTATGACCACCGCTCACCACTGCCAGGACGCGACCGTCCGGACTGTAGGCGACAGGGCCCACCAAGCCTCTGTGACCCTCGAGTATCCGGGAGCAGGTCCAACCCGTTGGCATCTGATCACCCCTAGCGCAGCCATGATAGCGTTGCACTGGCTGCGACTGCTGGGTCCAGAACTACTGGCTGTCCGCCAGACATGTCGAAGCGCTGCTTCTGCCGAGGGAGGCCACGATGGGACAGGGTTTCGATGCGGGTGAGTTCGCGAGGTTGGCTGGACTGAAGGCGTCCGATCTGCCGGAGTCGGTCGAGGTTATGGGGCGGTGGGTTGCGTCGCGAGCCACGTCTCACTATCCAGATGCGCTGCTGTTTGGGGTTAGCCATGGACCCCAATTGGTCGCCGCAGCGCGTCAGCGATTGGCTGCCCGTGACCCCGAGTTCACGCCTGCTTCGCTCGTCTCCGATACCCTGCTGGGCACCGAGCCTTTCTGCGACTTTCGGTTCTCAATGTCCCTTCGGGCTGGCCTGGGACCGACGCCCGCCGATGAGCTCCAAGGCTACATCGATGCGACGGTTCTCTTCGTCGGCTTGTGGACTTGGCGGTGGAAGACGTGTATGGGGATACTTCCCCAAGATCCGCACGACGAGATCGAAGGGTGGCCTCTATTCCAGGCCCTGCCTTCTCACGAAGCCGCGGCCGCGAGGCGGTTCGTTCGCGATAGGGAGACATGGGGCATCCCTGCGTTCCAGGCGGTCGACCTAGTTGATGGTCGAAGGTTCATGAGCAAGGTGGTCGAGCAGGTGGGCAAACCGCCCGCAAGCGCCGAGTACGTGGCCGGGCTCAGGACCATGCGCGACACGCTCCTACTGTATGTGGACCTGGTGGAGTCTCAGCTTGGGGTCGAACGGCGCTGACGCGGCCCGCGTCTGGTGGTGAGGTGGGTTACCCGACGCATTCCAGGAGCTATGGTTCGCCTGCTTGAGCAGACTGGTGCTCGGCGACCGACGCCTGGCAAGCGCGTGTTGGCGGTGAGAACCCTCCCGCCGGAGATGGTGGCCAGCCATCGCCAGGGCGTCGCCTCCGGTGCACCGTGAGGTCGTGCGGCTAGCCATGCCGCCTCCGAGGCCGAAAGGCGGCCCGGCGCTCGGGCCCAACGGGGATGTCGAGGTCAAGGGACAGATGACCACCGAGGGCGACGCTCAGGGCCAGCAGGCGCGAGGCAAGGTCCGGGGGCCTGCTGCCGGTAGCGCCTGCGGACGTCACACACGGTCCGTGCCGGCACGCCGGTCGCCACCGCGATCTCGCGCACTGAGGTACCCCGGATGCAACCGCAATGATCCGCCCGACCGTGTCAATCCCATCGAGGCGGCGATGCAGGACGCCCTCCGGAAGCGAGCCGCGTGTGCGCCCACACCGCCGACAGCGTAGTCGCGGGACCGGACCGGGGCACGCTCCGGTCCCTGCCGGAGTTGCCGCCGGCAGCTGCCCTATCCGATCAGCCGGCTGCCGCACGCCCCGCAGCTCCGTCCCTGCGACCCGGCCATCTCCTCCATCTCGCCGCATGATGGTCCTGGGAACCCTCGTCTACCAGCCCGTCTCCGATGTCACCGCGACGCCGTCTCCATTCAGCGCGGCCATCACCAGCGGGTTCGTCCCCATAGAGACAGAGGCCATTGACATGCGTTCCACACACTTTGTCACGCGGGGATGACCGCTGTCGACTCGACGATGTCCGACTCGACGTCTAGGACGTCAGCGAGGGACCGCACCGCAGGCGAATCGACCACCAGCCACAGCCAGGGCGAAGAGGGGACGGTCAGTCTGCCGCTTGAGAAGGTGCTATCGGGTCTTGCCGGGCCGCGGCGGATTGGGCGCACCGTTTCTACCACACACGGGGATGCTAGACTCGATTTGGCTAAGGACTGATTGGGTAAGGAGGGGCCATGGCCACCCAGGCTGAGATGCAGGCAATCGTCGGGGCGCTCGCCCGCTACTTCAGGTCAGCAACCAACGACGACCAACGCAACGCTGATCTGGTCCGCGGCGATATTCAACGCTTCGGAGAGGCCCTTGTCCCAATGGGCCTTGCCTATGTCGCCCATCGGCTCCAGGCCATCGCCGGAGAAACGGCCGCCGGCTTTCTCTTCGACGAGGACGAGGGAGACAAGCAAATCGTGGCCCAGGGGATGCTGATGATCGACCAGGAAAGAAGCCTGATCGGCGCCTATGGAGAGATGGGTGTCGCCCTTCTGCTGAAGACGCTGGCGTTCACCGACGAGGACACAGTTGCATTGGCGGCGTATGAGTTAGCCGATCGACGCTTTGTCAGACCCGCTTCGGTGACCCAGCTGAGACAAGCCTTTCAGACTGCGTACGGGTCGGGCTGCCGGCTTGCCCTGGCTTTGGCGCTGTATAGACACGGCGATATGCCGCCGTTCAAGCAATTGGCACCTCAGTTCCTCATGAGGCAACCCTCCAGTGACCCTCAGGCGTTGGAGGCAGCAGCCAAGAGTGTCTTTCCCGTGGTCGCCTTGGACATCGTGTCCAACGGTCGCGCGTACAGCGGTCCTGGGCGGGCACAGTGGACGAGGAAGCAGTACTAGGGAGCTGTGACCGATGGTCTTCGCGACCTATCTGTGCCCTCACCGGCGTAACCCTGCGGCTGGGATCGCGTCCGTCTAGCGTGCCGCCTGAATCCATTCCACTATCGCCAGCCGTTTCAGGCCCGATCGAGGTCTCCCAGCCCACGCTGTGGATTATCCCGCCCACTCCGTTCACTCGAGCGGTTCAAGGCTAGCGGCGGATTGACAGGCGCGTCCCTGCCTAAGGCGGCGACCCCGCTGCTCGCAAGCGAACGCCCATCGACGGGCTCACCCGGGTCTGCTCGACGGATGGCCAGTTACTCGCCGGATCGCGGCGCTCGGGCGGTTCGATCGTACGCCGACGAGCTAGGATTGGGGCCAGCGGCAGTCCGCTGAGGGCAGAGTGGGAGGCACCTTCGGCATGGACATACCGAGGTGGGCCCAGCTTCTGGCCATGCGTTGGGGCGAGGAGCGCGATGCTGGTTGCCCAGAAGCGCTCATGATGGGGATAAGCTACGGCCCGCGAATGGTCCAGTCCGCCCATCCAGATGCGACGTTTCGAGCCCGGAGCCGACCTCGAGCGGGCGAACCTCGACGGGCGTGGAGGAGGAGACGCAGGGCTACGTGGACGCAATTGGCCTGTACTGTGGAGTCTCGGCCTGGGCACAGGAGCGCGCCGTAAAGAGACGGTTCGGGGACATACCGGGGGAACCGAGCGCACCATCCCAGTGGCTAGTCAATTGGCCGGCGTTCGGGGAGCTCACGGACGAGGCTCAGAGTTTGGCAGCAGGATTCGCGCGGAACAATGAGACGTGGGCCAAGGCCACCTTCCAGGACTCCGACCTGCTTGACGGCAAAGTGTTCATGGCACGACTCGTGAGCAGGGTTGAAGATTCGCCTACTACGGCGGCCTACAGACGCGGCGTACGGACCGCACGAAGACACGCTGGTCGCGTACGCCAACGTCCTGATCTCAGTTCTGGGCCAGCTTTCCGAGTAACGAAGGCGCGTTGGAGACACAAAGGAAATGTGGAGGCGCTGGGCACCCCCCTCCCGATCAAGCCAAAGGCACGTGCGCTCCAGCCGGCGCCAGCGCCCCGCTATTTGCGCCCAGCCTTAAGACTCAGAGCTTGCCCGCGGACACGGACTTCCCGAACGTAACGGGGTCCGTGCCAACTGCCGCCTTAGATGCGGTCTCCGGGACCACTCTGGCTCAGCACGTCGATCTGATACGAACCGCGCATCGGGCAACAAGAGCATTGGTCGACCACGGTCACCTGCTACGATCTGCGAGATTCCTCGGTCCGTTGGCGAAGTGGTATCCAACGTAGACGGACATCGAATGCTCAAAGGCAGAACAGAGGCCGCCGTTTCGATAGCTAGCAGGGCGAGGACCCGGACGCTCGCGCGGCCACACGAGGATGCCAGCCAAGTATGGGACGAGTACGCGATGCTGAGGGTCGCATGCGAGCGGCTCATCAACGGCTTCTCGATTCTCTGAGTGAGTACTCGAACGCAGCCGCACGTGCGAAGACCGAGATCGACGCAGATGCACGCAACCTGCGCAGTCGAGCGGAAGCTGAAGGAGCTAAACGCAAGGGAGCAGCAGACGCTGCCCTTCGAGCCGAGATAGACAAGACCGACGTCACGTTCAGAGCTCGAGCCCAGCAGCAGGTTGGTGGGCCGATCGCGGAGGCTGTGAAGTTCCTGGGGCCGCTCGGCGCCGCCTGGAGTGACCCCGTTTGGAACGCCCTCCCTTCAGATCCAGCGGTAACTGGCCCCCGCCGACTGCCCGGCGGAGTCCGAATTGGCTCCGTAAAGTGGGGTGACTCACGAGCCTCCGGACAGTTCCCCGCGATGCTGCCCCTGATCGGCAGCAGCTCTGCGCTGTTTCTCGGCGGGCCGAATCCGGACGCCGCCGTGTCGGCACTCCAATCGGCGACGCTCCGTATCGTGGGCACGTTCCCCGTGGGAGCCTACAAGTTGACCCTTATCGACGCCCGCGGAGTCGGCGAGCGCCTGAAGCCGTTCCTTCGGTTACCCACCAGTGTGCGCCAGGACAAGGTGTACTCCGATCCACGCGAGATCGAGGCGGAGGTGGCCCGCCTCCTCCGCCACATCGAGAGCGTCACGCAGTTGCGACTTCTGAACCATCCGAGCATTGAAGCGTTCAACGCCAGCGTCGGCGCTATCTCGATTCCGTACGAGTTCCTGGTCGTGGCTGGATTCCCCGCCGGTTTCACGGACACCGCTGCGGCAATGCTTATCAGCATTGCGCGAAACGGCGCTAGAACAGGCACGTTTGTCCTGGCCTCCACGGACTCGAGAGCCGCCGTCCCGTCCGGACTGGATCCCAATGAGATCGCTTCGCTCTGCACCGTCATCCAGGTGGGACAGTCCGGAGCCAGGTGGAACGATCGCCTATTTGGAGCGTACTCCCTGGCCCTCGATTCGTTACCTGCACCCGATGTCGTCAACAGGATCATCGACCGCGCGGCCGCGCAAGATGACGATCACGATGAGCCCGCCGTCCCGTTCTCGAAGATCGCAATACCGGCCGCGACGAGATGGACGACATCCAGCGCGAAGGATCTGACGGCATCGATCGGCATCGGCGAGTCGGGCAGACAGTACCTGTTCCAGGTCGGAACCTCCGGGACGGGGCTCATCAACAACGGCCTCATCAGCGGCCTCCCTGGATCGGGAAAGACGAACCTCCTGCACGTGCTGATTCTCCAGCTGGCCCTGACGTACTCACCGGACGAACTCGAGATGTACCTCGTGGACCTCAAGGCGGGCGTGGAGTTCCAAGAGTACGCAACCCTCGGCCTGCCCCACGCGCGAGTCGTCGCCCTGGAAGCGGACCCGGAATTCGCCTTGAGCGTCTTGCAAGCGCTTCAGCGCGAGATGACGCGGCGAGCAGAGTTGTTTCGGGCAGCCAATGTCAAGGATATTCTCCAATACCGTAGTTCCGTTCCAGATCCTTTGCCTCGAATCCTCCTAGTCATGGACGAGTACCAGAGGCTTTTCGGCGAGGACGGCGCGATGGCCAGCAGTGCGAACACGGCCCTGGCCGACCTTGTCCGCACCGGGCGTGTATTTGGGATCCACATGCTCCTCAGCTCCCAGACGCCGGCCAGCAGTCTCACAAGCGACCGAACGGCTATGAACATGATCCGGCTCCGGGTGTGTCTGAAGAGCTCCGATGACGACGCACGACTGGTCCTCGGAGACTCGGGCGCCAGAATCAACAAGCTGGAGCATCCCGGAGAGGCACTGTGGAACACCGAAGGTGGCACCGGCGAAAGCATATTCGTTCAGATCGCCGAACTGATCCAGAACGAGCGCCAGGCACTCCTCGCCGAGATGGCAGCCGCTGACCGGCCGAACAGAAGGGCGCAGGTAGTCTTCGATGCAAGTCGTCCTGCCGAAATCGCCAATAACGCGGCATTCCGTGACTCTTTGGCGGGGGCGACGACAACGAACGGCGCGGACTTGCGTCTGTGGGTGGGAGCGGCCATCGGCGTAGCCCCCGACACCTCGGCTATCCTGGCCCGTCGCTCCCACAGCAACATGCTGGTCGTCGGGCCCAACGAGGACGAGGCCAGGTCAATCCTTGTCTCCGCACTCATCGGCCTGCGCGCCCAGAGCCACTCTGACGCGCTGCAGTATTACGTGCTTCGGGTTGATCCTCACCAGGATGGATGGGACGAGGCGTGGCGTGCCCTGGCTCCATTGCTGGGCCAGTCGCTACGTATGGTGGACTGCGACGAGGCACCCGAGTTCCTCACGCGCCTCGCTGAAATCCTAGACGCCCGCAAGGCAGGCGGGGATGAGGAGAGCAAACTCGTCCTCGTGGTACCAGGCCTGGATCGATTCGACACGCTTCTGGAGACGGACGAGTATGACGATCCGGCGGCAGGGGCTAAGGAGTTCACCCGGCTGCTTTCCATGGGACCGGCGGTTGGAATCCACGTTCTGGCATGGGCGAGCTCGTTTGGTCCAATCGAGCAGGCTATTCGCAGGCGCGGTGCAAGCTCATTCGGAATTCGGGTCGCGCTACAGGTCGACGAGGACGAATCCAACGCCTTCCTGGGGAGTCCGATCGCGGGACGATTGGCGCCGCACCGTGCCTATCTCAAGGACACGACACGAGGCGGTGAGGTCACGACAAAGTTCCAGCCATATTCGATGCCGTCAGACGCTGACATGGCTTCGATTCAGATGACCCTGGCCGCCCGGGCCCGCGGTCGGGCAAACGTCGTAGGGGCTGCGGTCGGCGCAGCAGGCGAATCTCAACAGGAGTGATTCCATGAGCAAGGCTGAACTAACCGACATCGAAACGCTCTCGCGGTTCATCACAAACCTGAAGGCGTTCAACGCAGAACTCGACGCTAGAACGCAGAGACTCAACAGTCATTGGGGCAGCCTCCAGCGTGTCTGGCGCGATCGGCAATGCGACAAGTTCGCTGCCGACTGGGAAGCCTCGCTGACCGTCATTCGAAAGTACCTTGACGGATCGTCGGCATATGTAAGCCACCTGGAGAAGAAGCGCGGTCAGGCAGAGACGTACGGACGCTAGAAGCCGACATGGGTGACGGGGCAAACATCGAGCAGGCGGACGCGCTCTACCGGCTCCGGGATTCGCTAGCAGGCTTCCAGGACAACTGCCAGGAGATCGTTGATCAAGCGCTAACCGGTCTCCAGCGAGAAGAGAGTTGGATCGCCGAACGGGTCCAGTTCTGGACGGCAGAGGTGGCGGCCAGGGAGGCGGCTCTGGCTGCCTGCCAGGCGACCGTAAGTGAAGACGGAGCGGTACCAGATTGCTCGGGCCCCGCGGCCCGACTACGGGAAGCGACGCTGGCCCTGGCCAAGGCAAAGCTCTGGCAGGAGCGGATCCAGAGCGCGGGAGAGTCCTTCCGCCATGACGCCGGCTCCTTTACCACGACGCTGACCAAGTGCTCTGGCGCGCGGACCTTTCTGGATCGCAAAGGGCAGCGAGTCGACACGTACTCCCAGGATTCCTTCGAACGGTCGGACCACGGCCCGCAGCCGCCGAGCCCGGCCAATTTCGGTTCAGGCTCGTCACTCCCCCAGCTCCACCTGGGTGGGGCCTCTCACACTCTTCGGACATCACCTCGGTACGGCGCACCGAGTGGGGGCAGTTCCTCGGTGGGCGGGGGCAGGTTGCCATTGGTCGGGTCGCCGGGCACGTTGCCGCCGGAGGGATCGCCGCCGGGGGGATCGCCCCTGGGCCCACCCATTCCGACGCCCGTTCGTTCGCGAGCGGCTCAGCTCCTCAGCGACCTAAATAGGTCGCTGGAACATAAGGAGGAATAACCCGTGTCAGCGGATATGAGTGTCGACGCGGACGAGCTCGAGCAATTCGCGGCCACCCTGGAACGATTCGACGCAGAACTCTCCGAGAGCGAATCGAAGCTATCCGGCAACTGGTCGCAGTTGGGCGATGTGTGGCACGACGCACAGTATGAGAAGTTCGCCGCCGATTGGGAGGCCGCCGTTCGTGCGATCAAGGGTTACTCACAGCGCGCGCCAAGCTACACAAAGTACCTGCGCCGGAAAGTGGGACAGGTGCGCGAGTATCTACGTGGCTAGCCAGCCCAACGGAGCGACCGAAGTATGAGCGCGGTGTCAGAAGCCCTCCCACTCCTCGCTGACGAGCAGTCGCGCCTTGCGCAACAGTGGGAGACTGCGTGCGAACTGTGGCGGGACTCCGTGCAGAGGGAGTTCGAAGCGACATACTGGACACCCGTGGAACAGGATACTGAACGCTTTCATCGCTCCCTTGTCGCCCTCGTTCGCGTACTCACCGAGGCTCGCCGTAGCGTCGAATAGTCTGGAGATCTCCGTGTCTGCACCGCAAATGGGACACCCCTATTCGCCCCGAGCCGCCATGGATGCGGCCATGACGGCGTATTATCGGGCTGCCGCTGACAGGGCCCAGGCGGAAGCCAACGCTCAGGCGGTCCGTACAGCCGCCCACAGAGACGTCGATAACTCGGTCAGTCAAGCGATCAGGTCTGTGGAGCAAGGGGCTTCGGCGCGAAAGGGTCAGATCGATCAGCTGACGAGCCGGGCTGCCGTTCTCAGGTCGCAGGCGGACACACTCCTCGCCCGGATGGGCGTTTCCCCCGCTCGAACGACAGTCGCAACGACCGTCTACGCCCCCCAGGGAGCCGCCGAACAACGAGCTCGCCTCCAACTCGCCGCTGCGGAAGGTGCAGCTCGAGACCTCCAGGCTGGCGCCTCTGATCTCGAGCGAGTTCGCGCCTCTTGGATTGCCCGCCTCCAGGCTAGGTTCGGCATCAAGTAATCGCTTGGCCGGCCCCCACCTCGTTGGCGCTAGCGGGGGACTTGGGATCACGGGCATGTTGTTCGCCCTGGTATGTCGCCGGCGACCCCGAGGCTCGAACGCGTGAGGAGATTAGGGCTAGATAGCCCAAAGACAGCGGGGGCGGCTCAGTCCCGCTGGCGTTGGTATTCCGGCATTCGAGCTGATGATTGACTGCTCATCGGACGACCTCGAACCCTGCTGGCGCCGGCGGAAGGGTGATGGACGAGGCGGAACCCGAAGCGTCCCAGTCCCGAGAATGCCGATCCTGACTCAACGCTTTGATCGATCGAGCAAACCATTCCAGTAAGTCCAAAAGGGACCGAGCATTGACGCGCTCCACGAGGAGCACCATGCGCGCGATTTCCTTGAGTCCGGCAATGCTCTGCGGTCCAGTCCCAACGGCAATGATGTTCGCCCGGTTCGCTTCAGCCCGTTGTCTTAGCGCGCGTGCCGGTTCGCGCCATTCATCGTTCGGCTCGCCGTCTATGAAGATGAGCACGAGCGGCTTGAAGTCGCGCAGTTGTGGCTGGCCCGATGACAGAATCACGTCTCGATCAATCGCGTCGATCAGGAGTTGAAGAGCGCCCCCAAGCGGCGCATTGCCGCCTGCCAACAGCGTTGGCGGCAAGAACCATTGCAACTGAGTCAGCGGCACCTCTATCCGACTTTCGCCGCCGAACGAGATCACGCAGATCCAAACAGACTCAACTGCGCTGGCTTCTGTCTCGAGATCGCTCTTCAGCAACTGAAGGCCCTGGTTCATTGCGACAATCTTGTCGCCATCCATTGCCCCGGACCTGTCAATCAGGATGTACACGGGAAGCCGCCTGGCTGGCCGAGCATCAGCGAACATCTAGCGGGTCCATCCCGGTAGATTCCCTTTCAGATCCGATTTCGACTGACCGAGATCTGTACGACGGTCGGGCCGAGGTGTGGCGGTGGGAGCCTCCTCCAGGCGGACAGCTAGAAGACGACTTTGACATCTAGGGGCGTGGGCGGGCTTTGCGGCGTGCCGCTCGGCGGGGGCTCTGACATGGTCGCGGGGCGCGCGCCCATCTCCATCCAACTCATATGCCCCAGGAGGCTCCCCGCGTTAGCCTCTTCCATTCGAAGAACACTGTCGGTTATCTCGGTCAGGTCCGGCTCGTTGACCTCCGAGCCACAGGCCACGACCACTACATTGACCCTTGGATGCGTCCGCTCCCTCAGCAGCCTCGCAGGTTCTCTCCATTCGTCTGCGGGGTTGGTCGCTACGAAGATGAGAACAAAAGGCCGGTAGTCGCCCCTGACTGTGGCAGAGGGCTGGATGACATCCGTGTCGAGCGAGTCGTTGAGCAGTCGGAGCGCAGCTCCAAGGGTGGGACTGCCGGAGGCCTGCAAGCTCGGCGGATGAAACAGGTCCAGCCCAGTGAGCGGTACATCGACACGGGCGCCGTCGCCAAACGAGATCAGGCTGATCCACACGGTCTGAACAGTTCGCGGTTCACTCTCCAGATCGCTGACAAGGAGTCGCAGACCCTCGTTCATAGCACGCATCGCTTCGCCGTCCAGCGATCCAGACCGGTCCACCAGGATGTAGAACGGGAGCCGCGGGGCCGGATGCGCATCTTGGAACATCGTCTGCTTAGCTGCTTGGGGGAGGCGTATCGACGGACGTTCTTGGGCCGCGGCGGCGGAAGGGTCGCTTCAGCCGGGCCCAGACCCGCGAGCGCCTCGACGGCCTGGCGGTAGCAGCCTCCAGCTTATCGAGCTGAGCCAGAGCTCGCGATGCCCCGGCGTGGTCCGGTTCGAGCGCCAGGCACTTCTCCCAGACTCGTCGCGCTTCATTCAGTCTCCCCTTCCGGACGTACAACTTGCCCAGCACGACCAGGGCGTCGCCCGACTGAGACGAGAACGCGCAAGCTTCCTCGAGCAGTCGTATCGCGGCGTCATCCTGACCGAGCTTCGCGAGCCTCAGGCCCTCGTTGAACAGGAGGGCCCGTTGACTCTGCAGCCACATCAACGGGGCCAAGTCCTCGCCGCAGTCGGGGCACTCGGTCCTGCCGGGGGCGGGCGCGACAGCGCAGACTGGACATACGGGGGCAGACTTGAGCGTAGCGAGCGAGTTCATTGGAGGCCACTCACTGACGGTCGGCTGAACTGATCCGAGCCGACCTCGGCCTGCGCCTCCGGCCAGATTTCCAGCATCGCCACCATGGCCTGGGCTATGCGGGAATCATCGCCGGATTCCCAGCTCTCGTCGACCTCTCGGAGCACGCCGATTACGCGATGGGAAAGCGCGGGTGACAGCAGGTCTTGTGCAGCAAAAGTCCCGAGGAAGACGATTGACCTGATCGCCGGACCGAACGAGTCGATCACCGCCTGAGCATTGTCGGCAATGGTCCGACCGTATGCCCAATCGGCCTGTTCCCTTGCTGACGCCAGCTGGGCCCGGATCTGGCCAAGCTCCTCACGGTCCCCTTCACTCAAGTACTTTCCTGCCACAAAGAGAACTGCACCGATGTAGGCATGCTGTGCGCGAACGGTGGTCGCGGCGTCGATCGATGCGTCGACGCGCGACACGAGATCATCGATGGAAATCCGTACCTTGCCCGCCCCGCTCAACGCCTGATCAACCTCATCGACCAAGGCGTAGAGCACTTTGGTCTCCAAGGGTCTGAGCTCGTGGGCCCAACGGTCGACAAAGGCAACAACCTCGGCCCTCTTGGCATCAAGCAGGCGCTGGTGTTCCGCATCCAGCCGACCAAAGTGCTGAAGACGAACAACCTTGGTTTCGCTGCCAGGAACACGAACTCGAACTTGAACCGTGATGGTACGGTCGCTGTCGAGGCCAAACGAGACAGTTACCGGTGTGCCGCGAGACAATCCCTCGGGAAGCGGCATCGTTATGTACCCGCACAGCTCGTTCTGATGAGCGACCGGATGCGAGCCCTCGTACACCTGAACTTCTAGCCGCGCTTGTCGCTCAATTACGGTCGAGAAGTCGCGGCTATGTAGAGTAACCGTTGGATAGCCCGTCCCTTTCGGCAATACCACTGCCATCGACCCATCGTTGAGCTCGATGCCAAGGTCCTTCGGTGTGATGTCCGATGTTGCGATCCGTACGTCGTTGCCGCAAGCCGCGCACGCAGCAGCGCCGGCCTTGTTGACCTCACCGCAGATGGAACAACGCAGCCCATCCTCCACGCCGGAAGTCTGACCGCAGATCGAGCAGGCGGCCTGCCCGGGGCGAAGCGGCTTGCCGCAATTAGCGCATTTCTGGGCTTGACGAGCTGGGGGTGGGGGAGCCGCTGGGACCTCTATCGGCCCGCTAGTCGCGTCAGCTCCCGAGCCGCGAGCCGTCTTGGCCGGGCTGGCGATTTCATCCAGCGTCCGGCCACATTTCCAACACGTCGCTGCGTCCTCGTCACAGGGCATAAAGCAGTCCGGACAGTCGAGTTTCGCACGGCCATAGAGCGGCGCGCTACATGAGGCGCAGTCGTCGTTCTGTATGGGATTGCGGTCGCCACAGGCGCTGCATTCGACGTCTTCAAGGAGCCAAGCCTGGATTGCTGCGCCCAGGGCCACACAGAGCATCGGGTGTACATCGTTTCGCAGCTTGTCCTCGCCGAACGCCGCACCGAGCATTTCCGATACAAGCGGAATGCTGGTGGAACCGCCCACCAAGAGAACCTGGTCTATGTCGGCAGCGGTCAGATGGCTGTCTGAAAGCGCCTTCTGAGCAAGAGTGATCGTCTTCTCGATGAACGGACGGACCAGCGCTTCCAACTCGACACGCGTAATCTCGGTGTCGATGTCGGTCTTTGAGGCACCCAACGCCGGCACGATCACGTCCGTCGCGAGCTGACTTGAAAGGGCGATCTTTGCAGTCTCGGCAGCCGCTCTGACCTTCTCGGCAGCAGTCTTGTCCGATGCCAGATGCGGTTCGCCAAGCTCGGCGGCAGTCCCATACAGGCGCTCGATAAGCAGACGATCGAAGTCGTCGCCCCCGAGCATGTTGTCGCCTTCGATGCCGAGGACCGTGAAGGCGCCCTGCATCAGCATGATGATCGAGATGTCGAATGTGCCGCCACCAAGATCGTAGACTAGAACTATGGTTGGAGCGTCGGTGGCCTCGCGGGCCAGACCGTAGGCCAATGCTGCAGAGGTGGGCTCGTTGATAATCCGCATGACGTGGAAGCCGGCCATGCGTCCGGCCTCCCTTGTTGCCGCCACCTGGCGCTCGCCAAAGTAGGCCGGTACCGTGATCACGGCCCTCGTTACGGGCTCGTGGGACCGCTCCTCGGCGTCTTCTTTGAGACGGCGGAGGATCAGCGCCGACATTTCGATGGGGGTGTAGTCACGATTGCCCATCCACACTCGGACGTCGCCGTCGTCGCCAGGAGTCACCTTGTAAGCAAGGCGTTTGAGGACGGTCTGCACTTCGCTGTCAGCAAAGCGCCGGCCCATTAGCCGCTTGACCGAGTAGACAGTGCCCGCCGGATCTACGACCGATCTTGACCGGGCGCTCGTACCTACCAGCAGCTCACCCTTCTTCCCTCGGCCAACCACGGACGGAGTCAGGTCGCTGTTGTCGCGATTGGCGATGACCCGGGGCTCGCCTCCGCGCACCCACGCCATAACCGAGTTCGTGGTCCCCAAGTCGATGCCCAATACCCGCTGCATGGTCCCTCCTGGCTCGGTCCGGGTTTCCTGGAACTAGCTACTTAGGCTGGCTGTTGGTCACGACCACGGATGCTCGTCGCAAGACCGTGGTCCCCCACCAGTACCCCGTCGTGATCTGCCGGACCACGATCTCGTCCGGAAGATCCGCGTCGGCCTCCGTTTCGGCGATGTCGGCCGTTGCAGGGTTCGCCGTCTTCCCGACGAGGTCCATCGGGACGACGCCCACCACTGCCAGTCTCGCCTTGAGAAGTCGGTTCGTCGCGTCAACCCCGGCGTCGCTGCCATCGTCGCCGGCCCCCCGGTTAGGCTTCGACTGGGCCGGACTGGCGACGCGGTCCAAGGCATCGGCCACATCGAGGAGGGCAAGCAAGAGTGTGCGCATGGAATCGGTTGCCTGAGAGCGTTCGCGTTCGATAATTGATTCCAGTCGGGCGCAGCGGACGATGAGCCCGGACACCGCCTCGTCCATTGCCAAGTCGGCGAGACCAGGCGGTACCGGCACGGGTTGTTCGTCGACGAGAAACGGATCGAGCCTCGAATTCCGGGTCACGACGGAAACTCGATGAGCGGCAACATGCTCTCGTCAGCACCGAACGCGGGGTCCTCCTCGAACGAGACGACTCTGTCGGGGACTTCGCGCCAATCGGCGAGGAACAGCGCGCGATCCGCCAGGACCAGCCGCTCGACTGGCATCATCGGGACATCCAGTGGGTCCGCCGTTCGCGCCGAAGCTGCCTCGCGGAGCCGCTCGATAAGTGCCTTCCGGACGGATTCGACGTCAAAGACCTCCAAGTCGCAAGCGAGCCTAGTCCTTGGGTTTCGCAAGACGTTAAATGCCCAAGAGACAAAGGGCGGCTCATAGCGCCTCGCCTTGAGAGCGACCTGGTAGGCGCGCATGATGTCCGCAGCGGTGGCCGACGGGCCAATGCCGAGGACCTCGTATGGCGACGTCGTTGCGGAACCCATGCTTAGCCTCCCTCGAGCGGTTACGAGATCTGTCGGAGTAGATCCCGGAGTGTGGAATCGGATGGATCGAGCCGGGCAGCCTCCTCGAGATCCTGGCGTGCTCCCCACCGATCACCAGCCTTCGCCTTCGTGACCGCCCGCATCACGTAGCACTGTGCCATATGTTTGCGAGTCGCCTCGTTGCCGTTAAGAGCGAGCGATTCCTGGAAATGGCGAAGCGCCGGGTCGTAGCTGCCCCGTTCGGTAAGCGCGACCGCGTAGTTGTGAAGCGACATCGAGAGCACCTTGCGCCATTCGGCCTCGCCAGGGTGGCGAGCCATCCCGTCTCGACCAGCAGCAATGGCCTCTTCGTGCCGACCCGCCTTGCTGAGTGCAAGGATCAGAGCCTGGCGCATCTCTGAGTGCTCGAACTCAACGAGCGCCTCCCGGACGACTCGAATCGCCCGGTCCAGCTGACCCTTGGAGATGAGATCCGCCGCGCAGTTGGCAATCACGATCCCGCACTGGCCGACAACCTCAGCGTCATTCGGATGGGCCTTTCGGACCTGCCGCGAGTTTGACGCCGCCTCCTCAGGTTGTCCGAGCCTCAGCTGGGTATCTGCTAGGAATAGACCAATGAACTTGTGGCCCGGAACGTAGAAGGAAGCTTCCAAGAGCAGCGACAGCGCGCCTTTGTCGTTGTTCTGGTCCCGGAGCTCCCCCGCTCTATTGAAAAGCAACGCGCCCAGGCGCTCCCGCGCCATCCGCTCCGTGGCCGGGGCTTGGGGTTCTGGGTCGGCTGCCAGCGCCTCAACCATGAACGCAATGGCGTGCGGTCGATCCTTCGTCAAAGCGGCTGCATTAGCTCGGACAACAAGAAGGCCGGCCAGTAACTCGCGCGCTTCCGCGGTTTCCTCATAGCGCAGAGCCTCCTTGGCGAGATCCACCGCTCGAGCCAGAACCGCTGGTTCGGTGGATTCCACGAGAGCGAAGGCGGCATTGGCGCAGATAATATGCACCGCGTGGAGCGTGTCGCGATCACTCGGGGCGTACTTCAGGGCATCCCGGCCAAGCGTCACGGCTTCGTCGAAATGCTTGTTGTTGTTTGCGTGCCGGCCAAACCGGACGTAAGTGGCGGCTAGATTCGCCCTGAGTCCGATACTCGATGGAGCGAGTCGAAGGCCTCGCTCCAGGATTGTGAGGACCTCGCGATCATTGTCGGGGTCGTCATCGGTAAGGATCTCTCGAGTCCAGGCCTCAGCCACGTCTGCGATTCTGCTGGCCTCGGCGGACAGGTCTGCGCCCTGCGTGGCAGCCCGCTCAAGATAGGAGAGTTCGTCCTCCCAGGCGTGTGCGTCATGAAACGCTTGAGCCTTGGACACAAGAGCGGCAGCGAGAAGCGTCTGGGCCTCGGGCCATGTCGCGACCTTTTCCAGGCCATCGATAGCCAAGTCCAAGCGTCCCTCGTCGAGCAGATGGTGGTATGCCCCCATCGGCGAGAGATACTTCTTCAGGTGGGACGCGGCTGATCCGGCGGCGTTGGTCAGTTCGTTGCGGAACCCGGCAACCAACTCACGACCCTGCTCCGAGCGCCCCATTAGGTCTAGCATCAACGGCCCACAGGCGAACCCTCGCGGTAGGGAGCCGGGCACGGGCGCCGAAGCTTCGACCATGAAGTGCGAAACCAGGAGGGCGACACGTAGCTCCAGACCCCACGCCGCTTCCAGAGCGTCGTAGTCGGTTGTGGCCGTCGGATCTCCGTCTTCGCGCGAGGTCGATCCGGCGTCTCGCACACGCTGGCGCATTGCCTCGTCCTGAGACTCACGCGTCGCGATCAAATCATCCGCCGAGACTACTCTGCCTGTTCTCGCCTTCAGGAGATCCCAGAATGCCGGGCTGGCGAGGACCGCGGCCCAACAGGCGAACGCGAGCCGCCAGAAATCGGCGACTCGCTCTGACGCGGTTTCGGCCACGGCCAGCTGGACGGACGTAATCGCGGCATGGTGGATAAGCGCAACATCGGTAGGCCGCTGTGCCAGGGCGGTCATCCACTCCGACAGCACGTCGCTAGCACGACCCGCAGAGGCCGTCTCCAGGAGTCGCCACTCCGAGACGAGACCGCTGACGATGGGCTCGGCCGCGTTGCTGGGATCGAAGTGGAACCCGGCAACGATGTCAGCTTCGGCAGCAGCGAGATCGCCAGCAGTCGCCCGGACGACCGCGCGCTGTAGATAAACGCTCGAAATGGATCGCGCGACGTTCTGTTCTAGGTCGGCTCCCTCTAGGCCATCGAACTGAGCAATGGCCCCGTCGAGGTCCCCCAACTGAGCCAGGAGCAGCCCCCGCTCTCGGCGCGCATCCGTAGTGTGGTTCCAATCGAGCAGGGCATCCGCCACCACAGCCTGATTGTCCGTCCGGGCAGCCGATCGAGCGGCACCAGTCGCAAGATAGGCGACGCAATCCGGACAGCGGAACGCACCGCCTGTCGATCGTAGGCCATGGTCCGGGCACCGCGGGGCACCACACACCGCGCAGAAACAGTCAGCTGGGGCGCCGCAAGCATCACATTCTCCGCCAAGTCTGACCGCTGGCTGATCGGTGATCATCGGCTTGTCCCGTCGCTTGAAGCCCCGTGATCCGCTAGGGCCACAACGTGCGCGTCCGACGAGGCCTGCCAGTCCCCGAGCATGGCCAATGACAGCCCCAGGGCGGCGCTCCTCGATGGGGCCAAGGCGGCGATTGGCTGGGCGTGTGGGTTCAGCAGGGCAGCGGCGGCCTCGGGCCTGCCGGCCTCAAGATGACCGAGCGCCGTGAGGAAAGCCCGGCGCTCGTCGGGCGCGGAGCCGTCGGACAGAAGTCCCAACGCCGCGTCTGGGTCGCCGCCCAGTAACGCCAGGAGCCCGAGGTAGAGCGTTGCACGGTCGTCCGCAGGGGCGGCCACTCGCGCTGCCGTGAATGCCTCGTGCGCTCGCTCCAATCGATCACTCCCAGATCCCAGGATTGCGCTGATCCCATCCCGAGTAAGCGCTTCGGCCAATAAAGCCGCTGTCCTCGGGTGAGGTTGGAGTTCGAAGCTCCGCGATAGATGACCGGCGGCGGCGGCCCAAGAGCCCTCATCAAACTCGGCGCGGCCAATCAGATGCTCCGCTTCGCCAAGGTTTCCTGAGAGCACGTCGTCAGCCGGGTGCATCAGGTGTAGAGCCTCCCAAAGGTTCAATGCCCGCTGGTGGTCGCCGAGGGCCGTTGCCGCCAGACCGGAGTAGTACATAGCCTCGGTTGAGTCGTGGCAGATCGGGCCGAGTGTCGCAATACCCATCTCAGGGTGCCCTGCGTTTATCTGACTTGCCCCAAGGCGGGCCCTGGCCCGACCGTTCCCAGGCTCGAGAGCGAGCGCGTGAGCGTAGGCGTCCGAAGCCGCGTCATAGTCGCGCATGCGCTCTGTCACGAGTCCCAAGCCCATCCAAGACCCGACATCGTTCGGTTCGAGGCCTACGGCGCTCGCGAATGCCTCCCGGGCCTTCGCATTGTCGCCTTTCGTGGTGGCGATCCTGCCTCGTAGGAAGTAGTGGCGCGCATCCGCGGCGGGCAGAGCGGCCTTGAGAGAGGCGGACGCCGCGCTGAGGTTGCCCTGGCCATACAGACAGGCTGCCCGGAACAGCTTGGCCTCGGCGGCCAATGACTCGTCGAGTCCTAAGGCCGAGGCTCGATCGAAAGCCGTGACTGAGGCAACCCAGTCGCCCATAGTCGCGCGCTCGCAGCCCAGCCGGTACCAGAGTTCAGCAGAGTCCGGGGTCGTCGCCGCGTGCTGTTCGAGCCAGCTTGCTGCATCGACGTGGCGCCTCGACAGCCCCAGGGCACGGCCCCGAAGAATCACGTCCTCGATCGACGGGTCCGGTACCTGCTCGATTGTCACTTCAGTCTCGGGGAAGCGGCCCTGCCCGAACAGGGCACGGCCGAGGCCCTGGAGGGCCGGCCGGTTCGCCGATTCGAGTTTCAGCGCCTCGCGGAACGCGGCCTCGGCCCCAGTGAGATCCACGTTCCCAAGAAGGGTCCGCCCCAGCAGCAGGGGGGCGGCAAGATTGCTGGCGTCGGCCGCCATTGCCAGCCGGGCAGCCGAGATGGCCATGTCGGCATGGCCTAACTCCAAGGAAAGGGTCGCAAGCTCCATTTGATACACGGCATTCGTGGGAATGAGCCGGGCTGCGGTAGCCAGCGAATCAAGCGCGGCCTCCAGACGCCCTCGACCCCTGTGGAGTGTACCCAGGAGATACCATGCGTCAGCCCGCGTCGGCGCCAGCGCACAACCCGCTGTCAGCGATGTCACGGCGTCATCTGTGACTGCGGGGTCGTCCTTCCCGTCCCGTCGAAGGGTCTCTACTTGCGCCTGTGCGAGCCGGATGAGTGCGTCGGGCTGCTGACTGTTTAGTAGAAGAGATCGACGGAGCGCACCCACGGCCAAGTCGGGCAGCTCAGTAGCACCATAGAGGACTCCCAGCTCATATGGCGTGCGGGGATCCCCGGGTTCCAAGTCCTCGGCGCGTCGCAATAAGCTGATGGCCTCTTCCGACCGGCCGAGCCCGGCTGCGGCGAGACCCTGGGCGCGCACTGCCCAACCAAGCCTGCCGTCGGCGGCTATAACCCGTGCGGCGAGCGTCTCAATAGCACCGATGTTCGCTAGCGGTGCACCATCGGTCACTCGACAAAGGCTCTCGAGGAAGGCAAGAACGGTCGCTATGGACGGGCCATTTCGATGCATCGCGAGGTAGTCGACCGCAATGTCCAGTCCGAGGGTCGACGTGTCACCGCGGCTTGCCACGTTAGCGGCCAGCTTGTCGCTCACATCGGTCGGTAGAACGATCGACCCGAAGGCCAGTCGATACTCGCCGATGGCTGCTGCCAACTTGCCGCGGCCATCCTCGACCATTCCTAGCCCTAGGTGGGCTCGACCTCGGACATCAACTAGATTCGGGGGTGTCATGGACCCGACGCTGTTTACGACTCGCCGATAGCGCCGCCGAGCAGAGCCCATATTGCTTCGTTTGAGGTCAGCATCTGCCTCCTCGAGCAAGCGGCGGAGGGTGCCTTCGTCCTTGATGGGCCGATGAGTCCAGGCGAGGACCACGGCAGTGGAGCCGAGTGCCAGAACTCCTACCACTAGCAGCGCAACGATTGCCACAGACACGTCAGGACCCCACCTAAGAGCGCTCCCAGACACGCCTCAGCGCCAGAAGTCGCGGGTCTGCGCGAACCTCGAGCGACTTGTCGACTGCCCAGAGGGCTTCGTCGTTTCTGCCCAAGCTATGGTAGGCGACCGCCAGCGCTGACATTAGGTCGGCGGCCCCAAAATCCTCGGCGTCGGCCAGATGCTGTTCGAGGATGGCAACGGTCTCATCGTATCGACCGAGCAAGTTGCAGCATCTCGCCAGGCGCGAGAGCGCCCCCGGATATGAAGGATCGATGGCGAGGGCGGCGCCCCACTCGCCGCGAGCTGCCCCGATTTCTCCTCTCTTTTCGAGAACCGCCGCAAGCTCGCCGTGGACATCACACGAGTGAGGCTCGAGCAGCACGGCTCGGCGGAGGACCTCTTCGGCCCGATCGAGGTCGCCGGCATCCCTGGCGGCCCTCGCCACTGTCCGCAAACGCTCAGCCGTTTTCTCGGGCTCAGCTGACCGGTCCTTCGGCGAGGCTCCCCCGCCTGGTGACACGGGATTGGCGACGCGTCGAGGCTTCCACGTAGCACCCGCCGAGTTCTTCTCCCCGCGAGTCGATTCCGCGGTCGCAAAGGCCCTGCCCAGGACCTCCGCGTCAGTATCCCGCTCGGTTTCCCACGCATCGGATGGGGATCCTCGAGATGGCCCACTGTTCGGCGACAAGACGCCGGTCACGCGAATGAGGCTCTCTACCCCGCCGCCAGAAACAACTATCCGGCCTTCGATGAATGAGCCCGCTGCGAACCCCATCGCGTCCAGCTCCAGAGTCAGGTCGCACCGGCCCGTCGAGCCGGGAGCCGCCACAACAGTCAGCCCATCGAGCTCGGCGCTCACGGTAACGGGCCACGGCGTTTCCATGGTCAACGTCCGCTCGACTTTCCCTGACGGAACTACGCGCGCGAAGTCCAAGACAGGCGGGACGAACCAGTCGTGACCGGAAGGCCAACCTCTGGATCGTCCGACCAGCCGCACCCGAGTCAGCGTCGGCGGCACTTCCGATTCGACCGCCAGCGACACGCCGTCACGCTCTTCGGTAACGTCGATCACGAGGTCCTCAAGGCCCACGCCAGCCCCGCGTATTGTGACGACGGGTCCGCGCCGGCACCATAGAACCGTCTTGAGTCCATGCCCCCCGACTGTGATGGGCCGCGCGATCATGAATGGCCCTTCGAACTCACCGATGGGAAGGTCGACCCTGCTGCCGGGTGCCGCTTGCTCCAGAGCGGCCCGAATATCGGCCGGGGTCATACCAGGTCCACCATAGCGACGACGGCATCCCGCGCCGTTCCAGGCGGCCCGAAGCGGAGCCTGCGACCTTGCTTGAGTTCGACGGCCTGGCTGGCGTTCACACGGTGCCACGGCCCACCTGGATCCGCGGCCTCCAGGAATGGCAGACGTTGATTCATCAGACACCATTGGCCGCCAGTGCCGGGCTTGCTGAAACGGTGAAAGGTTGCGACCGGTTCGGCCGGAATGTCCGGACCCGGAAGGGCATGCGGCATTGTGTGCCACGTTTGGAGGGTGGAATCCGGCCACGCAACCTTGTGATGCCCATCGGGCTGGTAGGCACCAACCTGGCCCGGAACGGGAACCTGCCACGACAGCACCGGCAAAGCGAAGCCACGGATTGCGGTGTTGCACCACGGACAGACGACTCTGGCGCGACCTTGCGAAACCCCGGACAGCGGGAAGGCCTTGAATAGGCACTTGGGGTTTGGGCAGCTGATCGTCGCGTCTGCCAAGCGGACCAGATCGCGCTCCCACTCGGCCGCCGATGGTCTCTTCACGGGTTCGTGGAGCCCATCAACGAAGGCTCGATGGACGAGTCGTGACACCGACGCCCCGAGCATCGTATAGGGTCCATACGGGAGATGTTGCGGCCGATTCGAAGGATCCAGAGGATGCTCGACGAACAGCGCACGCTCTCCCATTGCCAGCTCGAAGTTTCGGTCGCCATCTGGGTCGTGGATCTTGCGACCGTCGAGGGGATGGCGGAGCAGCAGGCTCTGATAGACGAGCACCGCCAGGGAGTGCTTGTCCGTGTCGACGGACTGCGTTCTCACCCTGCCGGCCACAAGCTCGGGCGCCCTCCAGAGGTCGGTGCCGCCGACCACGGGTCGCGCGATGTCCAAGCCCGGCACCACGAGTCCATCGCAATCGAGGATGTACGCCCTCCCATCGGCAGGGTTGGCCCAGACGTTGTTGCCTGACAGGTCGGAGTGGCAAAGGCCCTTGTGGTGAAATCGCCGAACGCCGCGCGCAAGGTTAGTCAGCATCTCCAGGCGGCCTGGCCATGTCCCAACATCCTCCGGGTGCCTACGAAGCCACTTGTCGAGGTAAAAGTTGTCCATCTTGCGCATCCCAGCGGCCGCGCGGGGCAGCAGGACACCGAGACGGGGCGAACGGACTATACCGATGGGCCAGCAAAGCAGGGTTGACCAGTAAGGATCGCCCCTTACCGCATTGAACCGATCCATGATGGCCGCCAGGGACGCGGGCCGCCAGGGTTCTGCGTGGTGGTAGAGCTTGATCAGAGCCTTGCCATCGGCCGTCCAGTGAACGGCCCCGTCCTGCCCATGGTCGAACGGCTCGTCCTCACAGTCGACGGACGTGCCATCCAGAAGAGTGGCTTTCATCGACAACTCCGATTCGACGACGAGCTACTGGACGTCGGCGGGCTGCTGAACGATCGCTACGAGCGTTCGATCGTCGAAGGAACTGCGACGCTCGTATGCGAGCCATTCAAGAAGCTGTTCTTCCGGAACTGGCCCTCGCGCGAGTGGCGCAACCGCGTCGAACAACGGTGCGAGCTGGCCGAATGGAGGCACGAAGTCGTCCATTACCCCATCGCTGGCTACAAACAGAGCGTCGATCGGCTCGGTGACCCTGTAGGCGTTGGCCCGCTTGGGCCACGAGAGCTGGCTTTCACGGCTCGTCAAGAAGAGCGTTTCGCCACCGAACTGGCCATGGTCGGCCTGGCCAAGCACTACGCAGTCGCCGCTCTGCATGCGCGCCGCCACACCACCATCACCGACCTGACCAGTGGCGACCCACGGCTTGGTCGACTCGGACTGACAGACCAGAAGAACGAGCGTGGTCGAGAGCTCGTTCACGCTGCACCCTCGGCGCGTCGCTTCCTCAACGAGAGGAACGAGAGCCGCCGCTAGGGCCCCAGATATTGCGACCCGAAGGGCAGCCGAAGTGTCAGCGTCGCTCAGTCCGTGCGTGCCGTCCAAGGCGTTGGCCAGATGGCTCATCGCAGCTCGCGAAGCGAGATTCGCCCCGACACGGGCGAGAGGCTGACTCCCCGTGCCGTCCGCTACGACGGCCAGGACCCAGCCATCCACCGCCTCAATGCGGAAGCTGTCCTCCCGATACTTGGCGTCGTGAGCATGAGATAGGCCGCGTCGACTGGCACCGAAGACCACCCAGCGTCCAGCTTGGAGCCTCTGGCAGTCAGTATGAGGAACCGGGTCAGACGGATCATCGGGCTCGTCTTCCCGCCACAACGCCCGCGACTTATCGAGGATCTCCTGATCCGTGGCGCGCGGCGATACAACCTCTTCCGGAGCGAATGGCGTCCCAGGATCCACAGATCCATCCGCAGCCCCGGACTCTTCGCTGCCCGGCCCAGCAGCCACGGGCAGCAGCCCACCTCGATCGGGCTCAGCAGAGCGGATCGATGGCCGGGGCGTGGGAGACTGATTCGCGTCAGGACCGAAAGGCGGCGCATGAGCTGCTTGGCTGTGCCGCGCCGAAGATGGGACGCGTTCGGGGCCAAGGCCGTCGCCGCCACTGGATTCGCTGGCTGGCATGGTGCCCGCCTGCTCGTCGGGGGCCCCTCCGCTCATCAGGGCGCCGCTGACCCTCTGATCCCCTTCGCTGAGATCGGCCGCCGCGTCGGACGCATCCGGTTCTTGGTCGGTCTCAGCCAGATCACGACTCACACCCTGTATTGCCCGCGTGCCTTCTGAGTCCATCCGAACCCCTCACGTGCGTCCAGGAACTGGCGCTCAGAAGACGGTCACAAATCCTGGAGGCGCCGTCGGTAAAGAGACCGCAGTGCCTGAAGGCGCGCCGCCGCCGCTCGAGAGCTTCACGCTCGCTGTCTTGATCGACATCGACATCCATGCCAACAGGGCCTGGAAGTTGCCCGCGGTCACATGCTCCATGAAGAGGACGCTCTCAGTGATCTCCTTGAGGTTCGCCGTGTTGACGTTCGGGCCACAACCGACTGCGATAATGTTGGCCGTTTTCGCAACAGTCCGGCTCTTGAGGGCTCTGGCCGGGCCTCGCCATTCATCTGTTGGATCGCCGTCAGTGAAGATGAACACGAGGGGCTTGTAGTCGCCGGTGTGCGATTGACCCGAGGAGGGTCCAGTCACGTCCCTGTCGATCGCGTCATTGAGGAGTTGCAGGGCGCCTCCCAGAGGAGTACTGCCGCCAGCCGTGAAGGTCGGGGGATAGAAGAACGACAGTTCCGTGAGCGGCACATCGACCCGGAACTGATCCCCGAATGAGATGACGCTCACCCACACGGTCTGGACTGCTCGGGGCTCGTTGTCCAAATCGCTCTTGAGCAGCTGCAGGCCCTGGTTGACGGCGATCATTGCCTCGCCATCCATGGATCCAGACCGGTCCACAAGGATGTACACCGGGAGCCGCCGGCTTGGTTGTGCCTCCTGGAACACCGTACCCTCCTCTTGGAACGACCACCCGAAACCGATGCCGGCAAGCGCAACTGATCACGCGCCACACGAGGCCCGGCCCTGTCGCCCACCCGGAGATGTCTCCGCATGGCGCCGGACACGTAATCGAACATCCGGAACGTACCACCAGTGGCGGTCGCCCACAAGGGCTGGCCAACTGGGCCTCGAACCGCCGATGCAGATTAGCCTCACCGTGGAAGCCAAGCCAAGCGAAGGCGGCCGGCGTCAAGGGTCGTGCAGCGTCGCCAGCACTGCAGCCTAAAGCTCCCACTCCTTGAGTATCGTGACAACGGCTGAGCAGCTTCGTGGGACAGCGTCCCCGTAGTAACTCTCGGGGAAGCCACCCCTCGAAATCAACTCCGCTCGTGTGCCCACGACCACCGACCCCATGATTCCAGTCGGGGAGACCACGATGCGCTGGGGCAGCTGGTAGTCGGCCAGAACGACCCGGACGAAGGCGTCGTAGTCCACAGTCACCGATCCGTCCGGTAGGAAATCGGCGGGTTTGCCGATGAGGTTGACGATCTTCTCCTTCGGGATCGTGTAGAACACTTGCGGCGCAGCCATGAGACACCTCTCCTCGTGTCGGGTCGCAGTCGAATCTATGTCGACCGGCCTGGAAACAGCGAAACCCTCCTCATGCCACCGCGCAGTGGGAATGACAAGCGCAACTGGCCCCATCGCGACCGGTAGTGACAACTACCCCACGTTCGACCCGCGAGGTCGCCGGAGGGGAATTCACGAACGCCTGCTCCAGCCAATGGGCCGGGTCGTCGAGGGAGGCCGTCCCATCGTCACCCAATCGCAGTGGCTGCAAGAAGGCCGACTGTGCCAGGCGCAGTCGAGACGGATGATGTCTCCGCAGTGGACGCAGTAGACGACATCGATGGGCTGCGCTGAGTCCTGCTGCGCGTGCGGATAGACGTCAGCCAACCTGCCGTCTTCGAGACTCGCTGGACCGCAATGTGGGCAGATCCCCTCGCACTGATAGTCGTTTACGGTTGGCAGCATCGGCCGCCACCCGAACCCCTCCTTCTGATCGCGGAGCATCGCGAGCATGAGCGTCAAGCGCTCCGGATGGTGCTTCCGCCAGTGCTGGGCCCGCTCGGGCTCCGGGTACTGCCTTCGCCTACCCGGTGCGCAGAGGTCGCAGATGTCATCGTACCTGTAGGGCGGCATGCCCTCCCCCTCGTCTATCTGCTGCTTTCAGATCCTTTGACCCAGATTGCACACCACCCGGCGTCGTGTGGGTGCGCTTAAACCTACCTCACCCCGCCGACCGTCCGCGACGCGTTGCCGTAGCCGCCGTTGCGTGCAATGCCTCATCCACGGGCATTCGTTCGACACGGACGGCGTGTTGGAACTGCCCATCCACGATGTCGGGGGATGCTGCCGACGAGCGCTCATGCGAGCCATCGGGCTCCAGGGCGGGTGCCGTCAGTCGGACCCATAACGACCCCGGCCTGCACCTCGGCCACGAGCACGCCGTCCCGCTGAGGCGGCCTCTGGCCGCGCCCATCTGCGCCCGATCAAGGTGAGATCGCTGCGATCTTGGGTGAGGTCACGGCGATCTTGGGTGAGGTCACTGAATATGCGGGGTGAGACGCTTGACCTCGGAAGCGCAGGTTGCGCCGTTGTGTGCGAAGGCGCTCCTTTGCTCGTTGTCGAGACTCAATCCAGGGTTCTCCAAGGCGGCACGCGCGACAGCTTCACCCTCAGTGAATTGCCTGAGCGCTTCGCCTGTTCTACCCAACCCTGTCAGTGATACACCCCGAAGAAGGTAGACGACCGGCTCAGGAAATGGGAGATACGGAAGCGTGCGCGCCGCCTCATCGCAGTACTGGAGGCAGTCGTTCCAGCGTTGCTCTTTCTGCATTCGAAAGCCTTCCTCAAGCGCCGAAATCCGCAGGCGATTAGCGATTGTTGTCATCGCGTAGTCCATTACGGCACTACGGTCCTCAATCGCGGCCAAGCAGTCGAACAGCGACCGTGCAAAGAAGAACTTCCCACTGCCCGTCATGAGGTCGCCGAATCTCTCGAACGAGTCGACGTCATCGAGCCCGACCCGACCGACGCGCATGGCCGCGGCAAGTTCGCCGAAGATGGCGGCATAGCCTTGAACCAAAGCCGACTGATCCAATCTCCCGTCGGCATAGCCTCGAATCAGGTCGGTTGCCTCGGAGCCTAACTGCGAGGTCGTCTTGTGCTTGGCGAACAGTCCCATTGATCCCTCCTTGAATGGGCGGCTACCGGAGCCCCCGGCGCTCGCCTGGCGGCCTTCGTCACCAAGATCCGCGATGGCCCTGATCGTTCACGATGGGCCCCCACGGGATGTATGCCCCGACGCTGGTCGCCTGCGCGGCACTATCCCGAGACCACTCGACAAGGCTAACCAGCCGTATGGTCAGTCGCCAGCCAGATCCGTCGATGATAGATCGGACGCCGTCCGCGCGATCGGCATCCGCGCGGTCGGCATTGACGAGGGTGGCCTTACTGTGGCGCCAGATGCAGGCCGCCGACATCGTGGCGTTACGGACGGCCGCTTGACGGCGAAAGCCTGAAATGCACCGACAAGAGACGCCGCTCTCCGTTCGTGGCCGTCAAGTCCCAGACAGCCTGCGGAACTATCATTGGGATGTTGCGGGCTGCACCGGCGGCGCCCGCTAACCGCGTGGGGGTCAAGAACCCGGATTCACGACTAGCTTGACTCAAGAATGCGCCGATGCTGTTCCTACTGGGCTGATCATTCGGACATTCTCTCGTCTCTTGGTTGGCTCCTCCGCCGACGAGGGTTCCAAGGATCTCGAAATCCTCGCCCTTCAACGGGCGGTTGTAGGAACGCCCTTAAGCCGTCTTCCAGACCCGACCAACGTAGCTCGGTATGTTCGCGACCGGGATCAGCAACGATGGCGACGGCGTGTCAGCTCTA
>CAAGKR010176901.1_pt1 | contig 30433 bp, 34 predicted proteins | sample 2556971 | NCBI WGS metagenome assembly CAAGKR01 (sample SAMEA5207829, study PRJEB30636) | soil metagenome | biome: forest; feature: boreal; material: soil | place: USA | collected 2011-09 | depth 1 m | reverse complement strand
CGGGAGAGCATGCCCAAAGCCTGGTCCCGCGTGTGCCGAGCAGTCCGGCATCTTTTCAGTCTATCGTCGGCAGTTCGCGAACGCTCGAATGAATCTGGATCGGTTTTAAGTTCGGACGCGAGCGGCAAAACTTATGCCAGAACGCGAAATCATCGATTTTCCGGACCAGAATGATCGGAAACAATTCTCTTTCCGGTCAAAAAACAATATCCGGACCTGAGCCCCCGCAACCTGCACAGGTCCGAGAACTCAATAGTTCTTGGACCTGTTGATTTTTCCGTAGGCACTTCTTGGTCCACTTTTCCAGCACGGAACGCTGGTAGGGGTCGGGTTCAAATCCCGCGCGCACCTTTCTAAATCCGAAGTGCTTCTCAGTGGACCTGAAAGAGCGGTAGCATCGGTACGACGCCCGGCGCGTTCGCGTGCTCCAAATACGTGCGGATGCCAAATGCGTCCTCCATCGTGCGCAGCAACGAATAATGGCTATAGGGCGTGGGATCGGTAACGTGCCGTGGACCATGGTTGGTAATGACAATCGTGGGAACATGGCCGCCTCCGGCGTTGGTTGGGTCGTGGGCGTCGGTGCCACAGCAGCCCTCGGTACCGCCGCCGTCGTCTTCATCAAAAGTCACAACGATCGCGGCGTTCGCAACGGACGACCACGCGCGAGAGGCCATGATATCGCCAACGAGCGTCTTTATCTCGTCGTCGCCGCGGCGGATGAGGCCCGAAACGTTCTGGCAATCCGGCGGCGTATTGACCGCGGCACCATGCATGTCGTTGCACAGGTTGGGCACGATCAACGCAAAGTTCGAAATGTTGCCGCTTCGAAGATCTGATTGCAGCCGAACGAAGTCGACAAGGTGCTCGCTGCGCCGCGAATCATCCCGCTGGATCGATCGAAAATTGAGAAACCCGGAGTGCTTTGACGCATACAAGCCTGACCAAACTGCGAGCGATCCCGGCGCAGGGAGCGACTCGTAGTATCCCTTCCACGTAAGCCTGGAAGACTCGATCTGCGTGGCTAGGCTTGGCGCATCGATTGTGTGACCCGGCGCCGAGAACGGCGCGTCATCGGCGATGCCATGCGTCGAACCGCCGACGATCGCAACGTAGTTGGGTTCGCTCGGGTGGGTTTCGGCGTAGAAATGCGTGGCGCTGCCGTACTGCTTGGCGAGGGCGGCGATAGTGGGCGCGTCCCGGCCGTTCATGACCCGCTCGTAGCTCTTGTTCTCGTCAACGATCAGGAAGATATGCGCATATCGAGGCATGCGAAGATCACGCGAGAGTGTTTCAGCTTGGCCCGATCGCGCCGAACTGGTAACCACCGCCGCACAAACAAGCGCAATTGCCAGAAGAATCTTGATCACGTCATGCGTTGGCCATGACCGCGAATAAACGACTTGACTCTATCAATCTCTGAGCAGGTTGCGCGTCATCATTTCGCTCTGGGAAGAGCGGCCGGCGTTCCAGATGGTAGCGGCACGGGGCCGCCGCAAAGCGTCTGCAGCGATTGTTGTGCAGCGGGATCATTGAAATCCGATGGGTGGAAGTACGAAAGAATGTAGGTTGCGGTCGTGCCTTGCACGGCGGCTATGTCGTAACTCAGGCCAAAACCCGGCGGCACGTTGAACTGCGTGTTGACGAGCAAGCCCGGCTGTCCGCAAAACTTCACGCGGTGCGTGGCCACGCGGTATTGCACTTGTCCCTTCTTGCTGACGGTGACCGGCTGAAACATGTCCGCAATCATATCCGGGGACGGAATGCCGTGACCTTGCAAGATCGTAAATATTTGCAGCGGAGCATTTCCGAGCCACACGCCCGCAAGTTCGAAGTCGAGCCCCTTCTGCAAGGCGCTCCAGCCCGCCGGCGGCGTTGCGTCGGGCAAGTCGCCGCTGGGCAAGGGACAAGAATTGCGAATCGCTGTTTCGATCACGCTGTTGACGGGGCCGCCGTTCGGCCGGGCATAAACCGTCGCATAGGTGGGGCCGCCCTTTGAAAGGACCGTCGTCTCAATGACCGCAGCGTTCGTACCTTTGCCAAAGCGAACCGTCGACACACTCGCGGTTCCCCCGCACATTTTCACCGGCGTAGTCCTCGCGTTAAGCGGCGTCTTGGAATGTGCGAGCGCCGACCTCAGCTGCGCGAGTCCCGCACCGACGATACCCGCCGGTATCGGCAATACCGCCTGCCCAAAAAACCCGCCGCGACCTGTGCCCTTCTTAGGCCCTTGCCACAGATTCTTGAGTTCGGTCAATGTGAACCCGCGCGGCAATTGCACCCAATTCGCCGGCGGCACGAAAGGCGAGGCAGCGGGCGATGCATTCGCCGACGGCATTGGTGAGGGCGCAGGTGTCGTCTGCGCAAACGCCGGCAGCGCATTGGTTAGGATCACCGCGCCAACCATGAGCGCGAACAAGCTCCTCACACTCAAGCCCCCTTTACAGCCGCAAAAGCCGCCAAGGCGCGATCCATTTCGTCCTTGGTAAGCTTGGCGCTGATTTGTACGCGGATGCGGGCGGTGCCTTCGGGTACGACCGGGTAGCCAAAACCCGTCACGAAGACGCCTTTCTTTAACAGGCGATCGCTCATCGCGATCGCAGACGCCGTTTCGCCGACGATGATCGGCACGATCGCGCTCTCTCCCTCGAGCGGCTTGAAACCCAGCTGCACCAAACGCTCCCGAAAATACGCGATGTTCTCGCGCAAGCGCTGCACGAGGTCGGGGTGCGCATCCACATAATCGATCGCCGCCAGCGAACTGCAGGCGACCGTCGCAGGCAGGGCATTCGAAAATAGTTGCGGCCGCGATCGCTGAATGAGCGTGTCGATCAGCGCACGGCTTCCCGCTACAAAACCGCCTGCCGCGCCTCCCAGTGCCTTTCCGAGCGTCCCCGTGATGATATCGACCTGGCCGTCGAGACCGAAGTGCTCGATCGTGCCGCGGCCGGTCTTGCCCATCACGCCCGTGCCGTGCGAATCGTCGACGACGGACACCGCATTGTATTTCTTGGCCAGCTCTACGATCTGCGGCAGCTTCGCGAGGCTGCCTTCCATCGAGAAAACGCCGTCGGTCACGATCAGAACGGGCGATGCGCCTTGAACGGCTTTTAGTTTCTCTTCGAGATCATGCATGTCGCCGTGTTTGTAGCGTTCGCGCCGAGCTTTGGTCGCCAGCCGGCAACCGTCGATAATCGAAGCATGGTTCAGCTCGTCGGACAGAATCGCGGAGCCGTCCTCGCAGATCGTCGGAAAGAGTCCGGTGTTAGCATTCCAGCACGACACATATGTGAGCGAAGCTTCCGTGCGCAAAAACTGCGCGATGCGATCCTCGAGTTCGCGATGAATGTCAAAGGTGCCGCAGATGAAACGCACCGAGGCGGTGCCGGCGCCGTACCTGTCGAGTCCGCGCTTTCCGGCCTCAATGACCGACGGCTCATCAGAAAGCCCGAGATAATTGTTGCTCGAGAGTATGATGACGTCTCCGGCTTCTTCCATGTGCACTTCCGGCGCCATCGGAGTGGTCAGATGCCGCAAAGTTTTGTACGTTCCCGCCGCCTTCAGTTTTTCGATATCGCTTTGCAGGCGCTGCTCAAAAACCGTGTTCACGAACTTCCCTTCAGATCGAGGACGATCTTCGCTGCCTCGCCGCTGCGCATCAGTTCGAATGCCCGCTCGAATTCTTCAAATGGTAAAACGTGCGTGATGATCGGGCGCAGATCCACCCGCCCGCTGCGGACGAGCGCTTCGGTTTGATACCACGTTTCGAACATCCGTCGCCCGTTGATGCCGAGCACGGTGACTCCTTTGAAGATCACGCGTTCGGCGAGATTGATCGTAATGCTGTCGGCAGGGATTCCGAGCAGCGCAGCGCAGCCGCCGTTGCGTAGGGCGCGCAAACCCATGTCGATCGCTTGCGGGCTTCCGGACATCTCCAACAATACGTCGGCACCGTCACCACGCGTGCGCCCAAGAATCTTTTCGACGATCTTCGGATCGCTCGCTAAAAACGTTTCGTCCGCGCCTAAAGTCTTGGCCAGTTCAAGTTTCGCAGGATTCACGTCGACCGCATAGATCGCAGACGCTCCCGCTGCGCGCGCGACCGGAATCGCCATGAGACCGATCGAGCCGACGCCGGTGATGAGCACCGACTTCACGCTGACCCCTGCAGCCATCACCGTATGCACGGCGTTGCCGAGCGGATCGAAGACCGCCGCAAATTCATCCGGAATGGCAGGATCCAATTTCCAAACGTTGGCTTCGGGCATCGCGATGAATTCGGCAAACGCGCCGTCGCGATCGACGCCGATGATCTTCAGATTCTTGCACAGATGCGCTTGGCCGGTGCGGCAGAGAAAACACGTGCCGTCTGCGATATGCCCCTCGCCCGAAACGCGATCGCCGACCGAAACCATCCGGACGGCATCGCCGGCCGCAGCCACGCGTCCCATGAACTCGTGGCCCATGACGAGCGGCGGTTTAATCCGGCTCTGCGCCCACTTGTCCCAAGAGTAAATGTGCTGGTCGCTGCCGCAGATGCCCGCTTTTTCGACTCGGATTAGGACGTCGGACGGCCCCAGCTTCGGAACCGGAACTTCACATGCTTCAAAGCCGGGTTTCGGCGCCGTCTTGCAGAGCGCGCGCATGGTCTTGGCAGGCATGAAACGCGCTTCAGCGATTCGTCTCTTTGACCTTCATGCGGTTGATGGGAATGTAGCCCAGTTTCTCGAGCACCGATTGATTGGAAGTGATGAACTTGATGAAATTCTCGACTTCGGTCGGGGGCTTGCCTTTCGTGAAGATATGCTCGTACGACCAGATCGGATATTTGCCGGTTACGATCGAGCCTTCGCTCGGCGCAATCCCGTTGACCTTGATTACGCTAACAGGCTGATTGCGCGTGTAGCCGAGCGAAACGTATGAGATCGAACCAGGGGTGGCAACGACCGTCGTAACGACGGTTCCGGAGCTATCCACCGTCAAGCCAGCCTCATTGATCTTCGAAACGCCCATTATCGTGGCATTGAAAACGGCTCGCGTGCCGGAGGCATGCGGACGATTGATGACGACGATTCCTTGAGCCGCGCCGCCCACGTCTTTCCAATTCGTGATTCGCCCTGAGAAAATTCCGCGAATCTGTTTGGCCGAAACGTTCGTCACGTGGGCCGAAGGGTTGGCGATGATCGCGAAACCAACCACCGCAACTTTGTGATCGGTCAGACCCGAGTTGCCGGGAGCGATGACGTCGGAGTCGCCAAGCGAAGCCACGCCAGATGAAGCTTGCGCGATGCCCTGATACGAACCGCCGCCGGAGACGGAGATTCGTACGTCACCGTGTTGTTGCTGATACTCGGTCGCCGATTCTTTGACGAGCGGGAGAAGCGCGGTCGATCCGACCGCCGTGATCTGCGTGTCAGCGAGGGCGCCGGCGGGAAAGACCACGGCGATCAATCCGATCGCCGTCAACAGCCGTTTGAACATCAGGTGCGTCTCTTTCATTAGAAGTCGTATTCCAGTTGGGTGCGGTTGTACTTGAAGAGCGGCGCGCCGCCGAACAGTTGCGTGTTGGCTTGCGTCCGTTCCGCGTAGCGGTGGCGCAGCGAGAATCCACGATAGGCGCCGCTCACCGGTTTGCGGAAAAACCAGGTGCCGTCCAGATCGGTCTCTTGCGTTGGAGAGATGCCCGCGATGGCAGTTCCATAGTGATAATACGCGCGACTCGCGATCAGCCGGAAGCGTTTATCGCCTGTTTGGAACATAGCGGTGAATTTCAAGGCTTGTCCGGGGCTGCGGCGATCCGCCATTCCTTGGCTGATGCTCGTCGTAAAAAGCGGGTCGGCTGCGTACGAGTCGGTGTACGGACTGGCCCAGCCACCGTAGTACACGGTGGTCGTGCCGTCGGCGTTTGCGAGGCAATTCGTCGTTCCGCCGGCCGGCAAGAAGTACGGGAGCGTAACGCCCGCCGCGGTTTTGATTTGGTCGTTCGTACCGCACGTGATGCTCGCCGGCAGCGACAATGTATCGCTGCGCTGCGGCTCGACGTCGTATGCGACGGCGAGATAGAGATTGTGCAGCGGCGTGATGCCGGCTTGCACCCCAAACACTTCGCTGCGAATCTTGCCGACCACGGCCCGTCCTGAATCACTTTGGGAACCAAGTTGAATTGCGACGAACGGCTTGCGCGGATTCAGCCATGCGTATTTTGCATCCAACCACAGCGCGCTCGCGATGTCGACGAAGCTGTAATAGTGAAGGTTAGCGGTCAGGTTACCCGCGGCGAAGCCGAGACGCGTATACCCGAATCCCGGCGTGACGATCGAAGCGCCGCCCGGCGTGAAGATGTTGCTCGCAACGCCCGGCGCGTCCGCCGGATGGCTTGTCAAAAGCGTCGCGTTGTCAAACGCCGAGCTCGCGCGACCTTCGAAGCGCGTCATGAACAGCGCCTCGGCGCTCCAGCGGGCGTTGATCTTATAGGAAGCATCGACGCCTTGGAAGGCGACCGGCTTCAGCCGAGAGTCCGAAGGATTCGCCCACGGCGTCGTTACGACTTGGCTCCCCAAGCGAACCGTTGCGTTCGGACCTTTGTATAGCAGGTAGGCTTCGTAGAGCGTACTCATCTCGAAGCCGGGCAGCGTATCGTCGGGATTGACCGGTTCGCTGCCCTGACTGACAAACGTGTGTTTGCCGCAAGGAATAGACAAGTGCGAGGCGGCGGAAATGCAGGCTCCGGGGTTGGCGTAAAGATACGTCGCGCCGATCGAAAACGGGCTGTTATTGAAACGGTAGGCACCCCGCAAGCTCACAGCCGTGTTGACCGAGCCTTGATTCATCGCTTTGAACGTCTGCGGGAAACCGCTTGCGTTTTGCCGCGTAAAGTCGTACGAACGCACGAAGCCGCCGAAGGTGAACAGCGACGGCTTGGGTGAGGGTTTGGCGTTCGGCAACGGCGCCGCACCGGCAGTTGCGGCTGCCACCAATGCGAAGCTCGAGCATGCAAGAACAACGTATGTGAGGTACCGCATGCTCCCATCGTAAGGCGTGCGGATTAAGGTGCCTTTAAGTTTGCCTTAAGACGAGACTCGGGGTTAGCCGTATCTGCCCGTTATATAATCTTCTGTCCGTTTGTCGCTGGGCTTGAAGAAAATGTCGCGCGTCTTGCCCGTCTCGATCAATTGGCCCATCAGGAAGAACGCAGTATAGTCCGAGATGCGCGCCGCCTGCTGCATCGAGTGGGTGACGATGACGACGGTGTACTCCTTCTTCAGTTCGCCGATCAGGTCTTCGATTTTGCTGGTCGCGATCGGATCGAGCGCCGAAGCTGGTTCGTCCATGACGATGACTTCCGGTTCGACCGCCAGCACCCGCGCGATGCACAAGCGCTGCTGTTGGCCGCCGGAGAGTTCGAGCGCCGAACGGTTGAGCCGATCTTTCACCTCGTCCCAAAGCGCGGCGTGACGCAAGCTGCGCTCGGCGAGTTCCATCAGCTGCCGCCGTCCGCGAATTCCGTGAATTCGCAGCCCGTAGACGACATTTTCGAAGACCGATTTTGGAAACGGGTTGGCGCGCTGAAAGACCATGCCGATGCGATGGCGGATCGCCACCGGATCGACGTCTTTCGCATAGATGTTCTCGCCGTCCAGCACGACCGCACCCTCGACGCGGACGTCGGGCGTGAGATCGTGCATCCGGTTGAGGGCGCGCACGAAGGTCGATTTGCCGCAGCCTGACGGTCCGATGAGCGCCGTCACGCGATTTTCGCGAACGTTGAGCGACGCGTGGTTAATCGCCTGAACCGTGCCGTAGTACACGCTCAAATCCTCGACACGAAGTTTAGGTGCGGTTTCAGGCAGCGCCCCTTCCGAGCCCGCGGGCATAGACATCATCGCCATCATTTCCCCATGAACCGTTTGCTCATGCCAAACCCCAGCAGGCGTGCGCTAATGTTGAAGATGAGCACCATTACGAGCAGCACCAGCGCCGATCCGTTTCCGACACGGGCGGCATCGGGAATCAAACTCTCCGAATGCGTATACCACAGGTGGACGGAGAGCGTCTCGGCTTGATGGAACAGCCCAAAATCGTAAGCCGATCGGCCGGCCGAAACACTGACGCCGGCAGTAAAGATCAGCGCCGCGGTTTCGCCGAAGATGCGGCCCGCAATCAACACCACGCCGGTTGTCAGCGGCGCGATCGCGCTCGGCAGTACGACTTTGCGGATCGTTTGCCACTTCGTCGCGCCCAGCGCCATCGACCCTTCCCGAAACGCGGCAGGCACCGATTGCAAACCTTCTTGCGTCACGCGCATAAGCGCCGGCAGATTCAGCAGCGTCAGCGTGAGCGCGCCGCCTATCGCAGTGAACTTCCAGTGCAGCAGCGTCACGAAAACGAGTAGACCGAATAGGCCCATGACTATGGAAGGAACCGTGGCAAGCGACTCGGCGCAAAATTGCACGACCGATGTGAACAAGCCCGGACGCGCATATTCTTGCAAGTAAATGCCGCCCGCCATCGCGATCGGCGTCGTGAAGAACAGGGTGAGAATAAGGATGTAGAACGAGTTGAAGATCTCGGGTCCGATGCCGCCGCCGGCGGAGATTTCGCTCGGCGGCGACGTCAGAAAATGCCACGAGATCACCGGTGCGCCGAGATACACAATATAGCCGATGAGAAATGCCAGGAGCACGATAATCGAAAGCGCTGCAGCCCACAGAACTCCGGTCATCACCGAGTCGGCCGCTCGGCGACGGGCAGTCGTGTCGGCACGGGCGCGGAATGACGCGGCGGCGGTTGCCATGACGCTCACGCGCTCCGGCGCACTGCTATGCGCACGGCCACGATGAGCGCCATCGCGATCAGCAACAGCAACAGCGCCATCGAAAACAATGAATGATAGAGGACCGAGCCTTCTTGCGCGCTGCCCATATCGGTGACGATCTCAGTGGTTAGCGACGCGGTCGGCGCAAGCAAACCCTTCGGCAGCACGGCGCTGTTGCCGATCACCATCTGCACTGCCAGCGCCTCGCCAATCGCGCGCGCTATGCCCAAGATGACGGCCACCGTCAGTCCACTGCGCGCAGCCGGCAGCAGAACGCTCCAAATCGTCTGCCAGCGCGTCGCGCCAAGGGACATCGAGCCTTCCTGCAGCGCAACGGGCACAGATCGCAGCGCGTCTTCCGAAAGCGCAATCACCGTCGGCAAGATCATAATCGATAACACGACCCCCGCCGTAAGCAATCCGAAACCGGTCTGGCTTCCCAGATGAGTTCTGACGAGGGGCACCAGCAGCGTCAAGCCCAGCCAGCCGTAGACGACCGACGGGATACCCACGAGGATCTCGATCGCCGGCTTCATTGCGCTCGCCAAACGTTTGGGCGCCAAGAGCGAGAGAAAAATGCCGACCGCGACGCCGAACGGACCGCCGGCGCAGATCGCAAACAGTGTAATCGTGACGGATCCGATGATGAAAACCAGCGCGCCCGGATGCTTCTCGTCGGGAGCAAAGTTCGGAGAGAAGAGAAACGTGAGCGGCGAAATATGATCGACTAAAAAGAGCTGCAGCCCCATGTACGCCAGGTAGATGATCAGCGCCACCATGGCCGCGATGACAAAGACGCTCGCTGAGAAAAGCGTCCCCGAAGCTACACGCTCCTCGGCGTGCGCGTACCGTGCTCGACTCGGGATCAAAGCCTCCTCATGGTACGTAAAGGAAGTCTAAGGCCATCTTAAGAGAACCTTAAGAAAGATTAAGAACTGCCCGCAATCATGGGGATGCGAACCGTGAATTGCGTGCCCGAGTCGAGTACAGACTCCACACCGATCGTTCCTTCATGCGCTTCGACGATCTGTTCGACGATCGAAAGCCCCAAACCGGCACCGCTAATGCCGCGCGCACGCGAACGATCCGCGACAAAGAATCGCTCGAAAATATACGGCAGATCTTTGTACGGTATGCCGATGCCGGTGTCCGAGACCACGATCGTGGCGTAACCATCCTCGACGTCCAGATCGACGGTGACGGAGCCGCCTTCGGCCGTGAACCGCAGTCCGTTGTCGATCAGGTTTACCAGAACTTGTGAAAGCTGCTGCGCGTCGGCCTCGACGATCACGGGGCGATGCGCATGCATCTCCAATGCGATGCGTTTGGCGGCTGCCTGCTGCTGGAGCGGCGGCAGGATCGATCGCGTAAGGGTCTCGAGGTCGACTTCTTCGATGCGCAGATTCGGCTGTCCGGATTCGGCCCGCGCTTGTTCGAGAAACCGTTGTACCAGCATCGCCAAACGATCCACTTCGCGCAAGGCTTGCGGGAGGAACAGGGCACGCGCGTCGTCGTCGCCTCCCTGCACCAGCGTTTCGAGCATGAGTTTCACAGACGAGAGCGGCGTACGCAGCTCGTGAGAGACGTTGGAGAGAAATTCCTGGCGCGTCCGCTCAAGCGCCAGCCGTTCGGTCTGATCTTCGGCGATGATGAGTGCGCCGGATATCTCGCCGGTTTCTTCGTCATCACCGCGCCGCGAGGTCGTCAATGGATAGACCGATACGGCGTAACTGCGATCGGTGCGTTTTCCGGAAACGATGAGAGGCGCTGCGGCAGCGGCTTCGCCAGCGAGCACTGCGTCAACGCGGCGCTCGAGCTCGATCGACGGTATCGTTTCGATCAGATGCAAGCCTTTGGCGCGGGTACGATCGAATCCAAAGATCGCGGCTGCAGCGCGGTTTGCAAAACGCAAGCGTTTCGTGCGGCGCAGCATGATGACGCCGAGCGGCAATGCGCGAACGAGCGCATCGAAACGATCGTCCAAACGCGCTTCGGCGCGGCTCTCGCTCTCGGGAAGCGGTTCGGGCGACGCGCGCGATCGTCTGAACCAGTGAATCCCGCTACTCCTTGAAGATGTAGCCGCGGCTGCGTACGGTCACGATATGCCGCGGACTGCGCGCGTCTTCCTCGATCTTTTCGCGCAGCCAGCGGACGTGCACGCTGACGGTCTGTTGCTCGCCTTCAAAATCGTAACCCCATACCTTATCGAGCAACGTCTGCCGCGTGACGACGCGACCATGATTCTCCATGAGCACGCGCAGCAGCGCGAATTCCTTAGGGGCAAACGTGACTTCTTTGCCGCGGACCGTGACATGCTGGCGCGACGGGTCGAGCACGATTCCGCCGAGCACGATCGCTTGATCGCGGTTCTGCCCAACCGACGGCAGCGGGCGGCGAAGGCGCGCTTTTACGCGCGCTAAGAATTCGTGCAGCGCAAACGGTTTGGTAACGTAGTCGTCGGCTCCGAGCTCCAGCGCCAGGACTTTGTCGATCTCCTGGTCTTTTGCGGTCAGCATGATGATCGGCACGGAGCTCGATTTGCGGATCTCTTTGCAGGCTTCCATACCATCCAGCACCGGGAGCATAATGTCCAGCACGATCAGATCGGGTTCTTCGTCTTGCGCCATGGCAACCGCGCTGCGCCCGTCGCTTGCGGTAATGACTTCGTAACCGCTGCGCTCGAGGTTATAGCGGAGCGTCTGTAAGATCGCCGCCTCGTCGTCTACGACGAGGATCTTCTTGTTGAAATCGGGATGCTTGTTGAAGCTGCCCCGTTTGCTCGCTAAAGTAGTACTCATCCGCCTTCAGGCCGCCGCTCCTTACCCAGCCCGGCTTTTAGGCACGAAGGGCGCCCGCGCCTCCGGAGGCGAAGGCCGCAAGGCGGAGGAGCGAGCATGTTGGCAGCGGTCCGTAGACCGACATTTGAGGACCTGAACTTATCGACCGGAAAGCGCGTGCGGCTGCACCGTTTCATGTACGAGCACGGTCCGGCGAACGGCACCTTGATGCTGTTGCCGATCGATCAGGGACTCGAACATGGTCCCATCGACTTCTTCAGCAACCCCGAATCGATCGACACCGATTGGATCTATCGCCTGGCGGTGGACGGCAATTTCTCCGGAATGGCGCTGCACGTCGGCTTGGCCGAGAAGTACCACAAGCCGTACGCCGGCAAGGTTCCGCTGATCCTCAAGATCAACGGCAAGACCAATATACCGCCCGACGACGATGCCTTCAGTTCGCAAACGGCCTCGGTTGAAGATGCGGTTCGTTTGGGCGCCGACGCGGTCGGTTACACGCTGTACGTGGGCAGCCCGGCACAAGACGTCGACATCGCGCAGTGCGGCGAAGTCCGGCGCGACTGCGAACGCTACGGCATGCCGTTGGTCATTTGGGCCTATCCGCGCGGCGCGGCGGTCAAAGCCAAGGGCGGAATCGATTCGCTCTATGCCATCGATTACGCGGCGCGCGTAGCCTGCGAAATGGGCGCCGACGTCATCAAACTGAACGTTCCCAAGTGGGATGCCGCAACAGCTTCTGCGATGCCGAAACCGTACAACACGCTGGAGCTGTCGGAGCTGGATGGCTTGCGCAAAGTCGTGAAGTCGGCCGGACGCTCGCTCGTATTAGTTTCCGGCGGCAGCAAGATGGGCGACGAAGATACGATTCACAAAGCGCAGATCGCGATGGAAGCGGGTTGCGTCGGGCTCATTTTCGGCCGCAACATGTGGCAGCGCGATTGGGACGATGCACTGGCAGTGGCCGGACGCATGCACGAATTGATGAAAGGCCATGGACAATAACGTCGAGGAACGCGTCAACGCCGCGCTCGACAAAGTTCGCCCCGGCATTCAAATGGACGGCGGGGAAGTCTGGCTCATCAAAGTTGAAAACGAAACGGCGTTCGTGCAAATGCTGGGCGCATGCGGCGGATGCCCCGCTTCAAATATGACGTTGAAGGGCGCGATCGAACAAGTCGTCTGCGCCAACGTTCCCGAAATAAAGGAAGTCGTCCAAGTCTAGCCGGCCGGCTTCCAGAAACCGGGCCATTCCAGTGAAATGGCGGCTTGGTACAAGCGCGTTATATCGTCGGCTCCAAAGAGCAAACTCGCTTTATCGCGAAGGGCACCGCGCCCTCGCCGATGGTTGCGTTCTATGAGTAGGTCGATATATTCCGGCTGAGGTAACCAATCCAATTTCGCGCTATTGCACTTGACACAAGCGAGAACAAGATCCCAGACCGGATCCTCCAAGAGAAAACTCCATGGAATAACGTGATCAACCGCGGCTTTTCGCTCGCTTGCGAATGGCTCGCCGCAATAAAAACAACTTTTGTTGTCCTCCTGCGCCAGCATGGCCAAATAATACGGTATGAGGGAACGACGGCGCGCGAAATCGCGTGAAACCTTCTGGATGACACGTGGCGCAAGCCGATTGCAAGCCTCTAAGAACTCCGCCCAGTAGTAGTTAGCGATTAGCTCAAGGGCGGCGTCATTATTCCTAATAAAAGCAACGGCTTCGGCTGCCAGAACGACGGATTCAGAGCCCTTTTCCCAATTGTACACACGGGGCATCGAGGCCGGCTTACTCGCATGGAAAGCGTCCAACACATTAATTGTCAGGATCTTAGCCATCTTGTTTCTGATTTGGGTGCTGCCCTCATCAGGCAGATCAGAGAATCTTCTTACCTGATACACCTCTGCAATCGTCCGGATCAGTTTGATTACCTCGGCCTCTTTCGTAACCGAAGCCGCCTGACGGAGGTGATAAACTACTACTTGATTCCAATACATTCGCGCGAATTCGTCACCCAAGGCTTGCAGCGGGATCTGCGATTTTTGAGATCGACGGCAAATGCGCACTAATGCCTTTAATAGGGCCGGTTTGTATGTCGAGGACATTAAAGCATGCCGCATTAGGGAGGCAACATCCGACAGTAACAGCGGCTTCTCCATTAGTTACTCGAGCGGCGGTATCGAATGCCGCCACGCGTCGTTCTTCTGCTCAGCCGCCACACGCTCGCGCACTGTCCGTATGAACGGCATGGGAAGCGCGAGCCGCAGCTCTCGCACTTGCATCGCTTTGGCGCTGTCGCGCTCGGTCCAGGCCTGCGCGGCGAGCTCGGGCCACAAGCACACGCTGCCGGAAATACAGCCGGCGAGTCCCTCGGCTAAGACTTCCGGCAAGAGTTCTTCGGAGCCCGGAAGGATTGCAAACTCGCGATGACGCGCGTGCAGCTCACGCTCGAGAGCGAGATCGCCCGAGCTGTCTTTCATCCCGCCGATCATTCCGGGAAACTCCGCGAGCAGCTTATCGACGAGCTCGGCGTGAAACGTGATGCCGCTCATGCTCGGAAAATTGTACAGGAAGATTCCACCCTCAGGCGGTTGCGCCGCTCGTAAGAACACATCGAAGAATTGCACGATTCCGGTGTCGGAAATGTCGCGATAATAAAACGGCGGCATGACGAGCGCCGCGCCAAAACCGAGTGCTATCGCCGCCTTCGTCAGGGTTATCGTGTCGTGCAAAGCGGTCGCACCCGTTCCCACCATGAGCCGTTCGTGCGGCAAGCTTCCGGCGATGGCTTCCATGAAGCGCAGGCGATCGGCGATCGCAACCGACATCGCTTCGCCGGTCGTTCCCAAAATGTTTAGTCCGGCGCAGCCGCGATCGAGCAGCGACCGGTAGTAAGGAATTGCGAGCGAAGGATCGGGCCTGTGCTCGCGATCGAACGGTGTTAGCGTTGCGGAATAGATGCCGCGAATGCTACGATCTCGTGCTGTTCGCGATGGTTCGTCCAAAACCACCGGCCGTCGTAAGCCAACGCGCGTGCTTTAAACGGCACGCGCGCGATATCTTCAGCGCTGATCTTCCCGTTCCGGGCATCGATGCGAGTCAGGAAATATTCGTCGCTTTCTTCATCGTCGGTCGTCATAAGATAAAAGCAGCCATCGATGATTACCAATCCGCAGATATTGTGCGGAGCAGATACCGGCGTGCCGGGATGACCGGCGTCGTCGAGCGAGATGATCTTGCGGTTGTAGAATTGACTGAGGTAGAGCAAATCGCCGTCGTAGCCAAGGAACGAACCGGTGTCGTCGGGGCACGGAATCGCGCCCTCTTTTCGAAATCCGTGCCCCGGAACGAATTTGCGGATGATGCGATGATCTTCGGACGTTTCACCACAGACGACGCGCAGCTCGTCTCCTACGGCCGTCATGCCGTAAGGCTTGCCGGGCGCCTGAGCTTCTTCACGCACGGCCCACGTTCGCGGATCGATCGCATAGAGGCGCTGCGTTTCCAGCGAACCCATCCATAGGAGCTCGCCATCAAATGCCAATGACTGCGGGCGGGGAGCCGGAGACGGCCGTCGCGCGAGTTCTTCTATCGCCTCCATCTAGGGATAGAGCCCGCGCAGTTTGGTCGCCTCAGCGACGCGCGCGACTGCAACCGCATAGGCGCCGCGCCGCATGTCGATGCCGTGACGTTGCGCTTGAGCGTGAGTTTCCTTAAACGCGCGCGACATCTTCCGTTTGAGCCGATCGTTGATCTCGTCTTCTTCCCAGAAATTCTCTTGCAGGTCCTGGACCCACTCGAAGTACGAAACGGTCACCCCGCCCGCATTCGCGAGAATGTCGGGCAGCACCATAATGCCGCGCTCGAAAAGGATCGCATCGGCGTCGGGCATGGTCGGGCCGTTTGCAGCTTCGGCCACGATCTTCGCGCGAATGCGCGGCGCATTTTCTTTCGTAATCACTTTTTCCAGCGCGGCCGGCACGAGCACGTCGCACTCGTACTCGAGCACGTCTTTGTTGTTGATTCGGTCGCCGCCCGTAAAGCCCACGACCGAGCCGGTCTCGGCTTTATGCGCCATAACGCCGGCCACGTCCAGGCCTTTGGGGTTGGCGACTCCGCCTTTCGAATCGGTAACGGCGACGATCGAATAGCCGCGCTGCGACATCAATTCCGCCGCATACATGCCGGCGTTGCCGAAGCCTTGAACGGCAACGCGCGCGCCTTCGATTTTCAGGCCCAACGTTTGCATCGCTTCGTCCGCGACATAGAGACAGCCGCGCGCCGTCGCTTTGTCGCGCCCGAGCGAACCGCCGATCGCGACCGGCTTGCCCGTCACGACGCCGGGAACCGAGTAGCCTTTTTGCATCGAATACGTATCCATGATCCACGCCATGATTTGCGGCGTCGTATAGACGTCGGGCGCGGGGATATCTTTTTCGGGGCCGATGATGATCGATATTTCGCTCGTAAAGCGGCGCGTCAGATTCTCAAGCTCCTGCATCGACATGACGCGCGGATCACAGATCACGCCGCCCTTCGCGCCGCCAAAAGGAATATTTACCAACGCGCACTTCCACGTCATCCACATGGCCAGCGCTTTGATCTCGTCCAGCGTCACGTCGGGATGAAAGCGAATACCGCCTTTGGTCGGCCCGCGCGACATATTGTGCTGAACGCGAAATCCTTTGAACATGCGGAACGCGCCATGATCCATGCGAACGGGCACGGAGACTTCCAGCACGCGCTTCGGCTCGCGCAGAAACAAGTGCATCGACTCGTTCAATCCAATCAAACGAGCAACGTCGTCGAGCTGATGCTGAGCCATCTGCCAAACATTTTCGGATGACGCGACGGCAGAGAGATCCAAAGTCATACTTTTATGAGTCCTCCAAAGCGTTAGTGGATTTGCGCGCAGCGCCCGCAATACCAGACGACCGCGCCTTCTACTGTGACTGGAACCATGTGTTCGCGCACGCCGCGGCGTCCGCACCGGGCGCAGGAATAGGTCTTGCCGATCGGAGCCGCGAGTTGCTTCTCACCCCGCGTTAACACATATGCGACCACCAGAATCACCACGATTACGGTGAGCGGAGCCCACGCAAAGAACTTGGTGATTACTTGGCTCGAAATCATGCGAAACTGGGGATTCGCTCACTCGTCTTTCCTTTTCCTTGAAGGTGCTCCTGACGGCGGCGTGCCGGGGGCTCGCTTGCGAGACATTCGCAAAAAATGTCCATGCTTTTTTCGAACTCGACTGATTTTTGAAGAGAACAAAGTTTTGAAACGGCCACCACGGAGCACATTTCATTTATGGCGACAATGGCGTTGGCGCGGCTACGACTTTCGCGACTATGCCCTGGATGCGGCTGACTTGGGATTGCCGGGTTTAGCAGACGTGCGCCGGGGGCAGAACCCAGAAATGCCGGGCACACAGCTTGAGGGCGGCGCCGTTCGTCACTCCCAGGCACTCGAGCTGCTGGCAGAAACGAGCCGGCTGCTCGCTTCCGACCATATCACCCTCCCGCGCGTACCGGGCGGGCGACTCGACGGCGCCTACAGACCGGCAAGCGCAGAAGCCGAACTCGGTGGTGATTGGTACGACGCATTCGAGCTGCCGGATCATCGGGTCGCAATCTCCATGGGTGATGTCCCGGGAGATATGCGCATCGCGTTGCGCGCGGCAGCCGTCGGCAAACGATCTCCCGCCGCCGTGCTGGAGCAGATCAACGGCGTCACCGCGATCTTCGCCTACTACGAGCCGTCAAGCCGCGAACTCACTTACGCCGTGGCCGGACAACGGCCGCCCGCACTCATCGTCGAGGATGGTTTCGCCGGATGTTTACCGGGCGGTGGAATTCCGCACGATTGGCTCATCACGCTGCCGCCTCGCAGCTGGGTCGTTTTTTACACCGAAGGTAGGACGCTCACGCTCTCGTGTTTCGACGGACCCCTTCCCGAGCGCATGGTATTTTCCGCGATTCCGATGGCCGCGCCGATCGTACGCGCGATGGTGCATCGTTTTTGCGATCAGCAAGCCGTGTCCGACGATCAGCGGTTTGCGCTGACCGCTGCGATCGGCGAAGCCATCGCGAATGCCGTCGAACACGCCTATCCCCGTGAAGAGACGGGCCGGTTCGAATTACGATTGAGCGCCGAAGGCGACTGCATCACCGTCGACGTTCAAGACCAGGGACAGTGGCGTCCATTCGACCGCCGCGACGATCGCGGACGGGGCATGCTCTTGATGCGCGAGCTCATGGATCGCGTGCGCATCACCTCCGCCCAGCACGGCACGTGCCTGAGCATGGTGATGAACCTCCGCAAGACGGCTTGACTAGTCCGGGGCTCGCAAAACCAGAGCCGCGTTGATTCCGCCGAACCCCGAAGAATTTGACAGAACGACGCGTGTGCTTACCTGGACGGCCTCGCGAGAGCAGCGAACCGCGCATTCATCGTCGATCCGTTCCATGTTGACCGCACCCGGAATGACGCCTTCGCGCATGCTCATCGCTGAAATCGCGATTTCCCAGGCCCCGGTCGCACCGAGCGCGTGACCGTGTTGGCCTTTCGTCGCACAGACGGGAATTCCAGAAAGCCGCTCGCCGAAGATGCGCTCGTATGCCAGCGCTTCCGCGCGATCCCCCAATCGCGTTGACGAACCGTGCGCGTTGATGCATTCCACCTCGGCGGCGGATAGATGCGCTTCGTCGAGCGCAAGCTTCATCGCAGCCGCCGTTTGCGCACCGTCGGCTAACGGCGCGGACATGTGAAACGCGTCGTTCGACGTTCCGAAGCCGATAATTTCCGCATAAATCGGCGCGCCGCGCCGCAACGCATCCGCGTACCGCTCGAACACGAACATTCCGGCGCCTTCGCCCATCACGAAACCGTCCCGGCCCGCATCGAAAGGCCGGCTCGCGGTTGCAGGATCATCGTTTCGCGTCGACATGACGCGCGCAACCGTAAATGCGCCGAATGTGAGCGGCGCTAGCGGCGCTTCGACGCCGCCGGCTAAAGCGGCGCGTACGTCGCCGCGTTTGACCGCGCGATACGCTTCGCCGATCGCGATCGCCCCGGCCGCGCACGAGTCGGAGTTCGCTATCGTCGGACCGGTAATGCCGAACTCGATCGCAACGTTGCTTGCCGCGGCACCGCCGAAAACCGAGATCGCCAGCAACGGCCGGACCGAACGCAGGCCTTCGCGGTGAAAAACTTCGATTTGATCCTCTGCGAATGCAAGACCGCCCAGCGCCGAACCGGTGTAGACGCCAACGTTTGCGCTCTCGCCGTTAACCGCAAAGGCTGCATCGTCTACCGCGAGGCGCGCGGCGGCGACGGCCAGCTGCGAGAACCGATCGGTCCACTGCACGCGCCGCTTGGTAAGAAAAACCGTAGGATCGAAATTGTTGATCTGCGCCGCGATGCGCGTCGAAAAACCTTCGCAGTCGAATCGCGTCACCGGCGCGATTGCGACGCGGCCTGCCAACAGGTTCTCCCAAAATGCGCGCGCGCCGGTGCCGAGCGGTGTAATCATGCCCATGCCGGTAATTGCGACGCGGTGCGAGTCAGCCATCGGTTCCCTCCGCTAACGCTTTCATCCGGCGCAGCGTTTGCGTCGCAACGTGGTCGATAAAGAATCTGCCGACGATCCAGTCCATGGGAAAACGCAGCTGCACGCGATGGTCGATCGAAACGCGCGTTCCGCCTGCAACGGGTTCGAAGGCCCATTGGACGTCCATGCCCCTCGTCCAGCCGCCCAAATGCCGAAAACGAATCGACGGCGTCTGCGGATCGTTTGTCTGCTCCGCTCGCCAACGAACCGGAATCCCGCTGCGGCGAGCTGCCATTTCCACAACGCGCCGGTCGCCCGTGCGTTCGAGAACGCGCACGTACCGATAATGCGGTAGATACTCCGGCCAGCGCTCGGTGTCCGACGCGTACCGATAGATCCGTTCGGGCGGCGCCTTGATCAGGATTTCGTTCCGCGTCACCATCATGCAACCAATTTCACGATGTTGCCGATCCGCAGCGCGGACTCGATCGGTCCGCAGCCCGCAATCGCGTCAATGAAGACCTGTACGCGTGCCGGTTCGCGCTGCAGATTGCGCGCGGCGCGCTTCGAAAGCAAAGGAGAGCGTACGAACGATCGCACGATTTTCGCGAGCCGCTCGCGCTGCCGCATTTCGCGAGTCAGCGCGGATTCATACCGTTCCAATAATTCCTTGGCAGTCGAAGGCACGTCCAGTGCGCCGGCAATCGTTTGCGCGGCAGCGACGCCTGCGCGCAATGCGAGGTAGACGCCTTGCCCCGTAAACGGATCGATGAATCCGGCGGCATCGCCGGCCAACACCACGCGTCCGGCCGTTAAACCACGCGTCGAATGCTCGAGCGGACCTACGGCGATGCGCTTGCCGTCGAGATGCATCTTTGAAAAACGCACCGCGCGCCCGCTCAACCGCTCGGCGCGTTCGCGAACAAATCGATCGACGTCGTTTTTCCGGGCTGCGAGGTCTTGTTCGCGCACGATCACCATAACGTTTGCACGCGCCGCATCGAACGGGTTTACCGCGAAGTAGCTGCTGCCCTCCACGAACATCTCCACGTAGGGTTCGAGATCCGTGAAGCCCGAGTAATGCCCGCCCAGGGCAAAGCGCTGGACGCCGCGCGAATCTAGGGTCAAACCGCATTTCTTTGCGACGATCGAATGCGCGCCGTCGGCGCCGATGACCATGCGGGCGCGAACGTTGCGCATCTCGCCGCCTGATTCTCGAACCGCAAGTACGACGCAAGACTCTTCTACCGTAACGTTTTCGACGTGCGCCTGCAGCAAGCGCGCTCCCCCGCTCAGCGCGGCCTTTAGCATGATATCGTCCAGCTGCGCGCGCGGCAGCGCCCAACCGGGTCGAGAGAAACGCAGTTCGGTCCGCACGCCGTTGCCCGACAAGCGTATTCCATCAAGCCGCGCAGCCATTGGCGCGAGGACGTCTTCCAGACCCAGGTCGCGCAATTGGGCAACGGCGCCGGCGTTCAAATATTCGCCGCACGCCTTGGTGCGCGGAAACTGCGAGCGCTCGATCACGAGCGTCTCCAATCCGGCGCGCGCGAGCATCAGCGCGGCACTCGAGCCGGCCGGGCCGCCACCGGCAATCGCCACATCAAGCATCGGTGAGCACCATACGATAGAACGGCGTACGCCTCACGCGCGGATTGCGCCAACCCGCCTCGCGTGCGAGTTGCAGAGCTTCTTGCGGTGTGTACGCGCGCAGAACGGAGAGCGGCGCATCGTGCCGGGTCAAACGATTACGCGTAAGGAGGGCGGCCAATAGCGAGGCGCCGGCCCAAGCGGCACGCGATCGCCACAAGTCGGTGACCACGGGTGCAATGCGCGCGACGCGGCGCAGCTCCCGCAACAGAGCGATTGCGGCGGGCGGATCGCAATGGTGCAGCGTGAGATTGCACATGACGACGTCGAAGCTCGCATCCTCGTAGGGAAGAACGGTTCCGTCACCGCGCACGAAGCTCAATGCGGGATCGTCCTGCCGGCGGCGGGCAATCTCGACCACCTCCGGGCTCGCATCGAGACATGCAACGTGCAAACTCCGGCCACGGCCGCGAGCTTCGCGCACCAAGGCGCGCGGGATGTCCGCAGATCCGCAGCCGACGTCCAAAATCGTTTTCGGGTCGAGCGATCGCATCGCCATGCGAACGGCGCTTAACCCGCCCAGAAAACGGTTCGCCCGTTCGATGTCGTGGAAATTCTCTTCGAGTTCGCCGATGGAGCCGACATGATCGTCGAGCAGCTCGCGTCCTGCTGCACGCAACACGGGCCCTACTTTCTACTTCTTAAAATACTCGGCGTTGATGGCGGTATAGTTCTGCCACTTTTCGGGAACGTCCGAGTCGGCAAAAATCGCCTCGACGGGACAGGCCGAAACGCATGCACCGCAGTCGATGCAGACTTCGGGATCGATGTACAGCATCGTGTCATCGTCTTTACCGTGGATGCAATCGACCGGACAAACGTCCACGCAGGACTTGTCCTTGGTGCCTATGCACGGCTCGGTAATGATGTAGGCCATGCCAGTGTATTACGAAGAGGAAACCGCCGGGGCCTCCCTTTTCAAACGACCGTACGCCGTCCTGAAAAAGCCCGCAAAATCAACAAAAGTATTACCGCACCGATTACCGCGTAGATGAAACTCCACAGCGTATCCAGTCCACCGTTTCCGAAATGCCGGTAGATGAAGCCGCCAATCAACGCGCCGACGATGCCCACGATGATATCGGTCACGATGCCGCCGCCGACCGCACCGGGTACGAGCCAGCGGGCGATGAGGCCCACGATGAGCCCGAAAATGATCCAAGCGACGATTATCCAGAGCATGAAACAAGTTTACCACGCGGAGGGCAACCTAAACGAGCCTTGGCCCGCTTCGGCTGCGCCATAGCGCGCCTCCGCCCGAGGCCGCAGGTCACGCGGAGTGTATGGCGGCGCGTTGAAGGCTGCATGATGTTGTTACGAGTACTTGCAGCCGCCACAATCTTAAGCGGCGGCCTTCTCCCGCTTTCCGCAGTGGCGGCCGACCCGCCCCAAACCACGATCTACACCAGCGGTCAAGCCACGGTCTCGGCTCCGCCCGATATAGCTATCGTTTCGTTCGGTCTGGCATCGCACGCGTCCACGGCCGAACAGGCCACGTCGGCGAGCAACACTATCTACGCACATTTCAACACGGGAGTGCGTGCGATCGGTATCGGCTCAGCCGAGATAAGAACGACGAGCTACAATCTCAACTACGTTCCGCAGCCGCCGCCATGCCCGCCTCCACTGCAAACGCAAAGCTATCCGGTTCAGGAATGCGTCCGGCAGCCGCAGGAGTCAGGCTACTTCGTGACGCGCTCGGTTAGCGTCACCATCCATCATCTCGATCTCGTCGGAAAAACTATCGATACTGCGGTGGCTGCGGGCGTAAACAATGTCGAGAGCGTCGAGTATGGCGTTTCCGATACAAAATCGTTTTTTCTTCGCGCCCTCGGTCAAGCGGTCGTGGCCGCTCGCGCTCAGGGAGATGTCATGGCACAGGCAGCAGGGTTGCACATCGTCCGAGTGCAGTCAATAAACAGCTCTTATGCCACCCCGCTTCAAACGATCGCGCATATCTCGAGCAGAGCCATGGCAGCCTATCCCATCCCTACCCAGATGTCGCCACCGTCGGGCTTGGATATCCAAGCCAGCGTAACCGTCAACTTCATCGCGCAACCGTAAGCGAAACTCAACCCAGCCTCGAAGGGTAGCATGTGCAGATGCCTGGCACGTGTGAACTTTGCGGCCTGCGCCCGGCTAGCGTCCGCGAGGGCAAGAGCAATCTTTGCCCGCTTTGTGCGGCGCGCCGTCGTGCCACGAAGGCGGCGCTCCCGCTCGCCGGTGCGGCGCTGACCGCAGCGGCGCTGGTTGCGGGCGGAGCGTTCTTACTCGAGAGCATGAGCCGCCGCGAGGGCTCTCCCAATTCCAACCCGATCGAGGATTGGACGCGGCGACTACGTCCCGGCACGCCGACGCTGGCGACATTTTCACGCGATCTCACCGAGCTCGCGCGCGCCGGAAAGCTCGATCCGGTAATAGGCCGCGACGACGAGGTCGAACGCGTCATCTCGATCCTGGCGCGGCGCAGCAAAAACAATCCGGTGCTCGTGGGCGAACCCGGCGTCGGCAAAACGGCAATCGTCGAAGGCTTGGCGCAGCGAATCGTTGCGGGCAACGTGCCGGGCGCGCTGCGAGGCAAACGCGTACTCGCGCTGTCGCTGGGACCGCTCGTCGCCGGCACGAAATATCGCGGCGAATTCGAAGGCCGCGTCAAAAAAATTCTGGACGAAGTGCGCCGCGCTTCGCGAGACGTCATCCTCTTCATCGACGAATTGCATACGCTCGTCGGCGCGGGCGCCGCCGAAGGATCGCTCGATTTGAGTTCGATGATCAAGCCCGAACTCGCACGCGGCGATCTGCAATGCATCGGCGCGACGACGTTCGATGAGTACCGCAAATACATCGAGTCGGATGCCGCGCTCGAACGGCGCTTTCAGCCCGTCATGGTCGACGAGCCCTCAATCGAGCAGACCGAGCTCATTTTGCGCGGCTTGCGCGAACGTTACGCAACGCATCATAACGTCGAGATCCGGGACGACGCCGTCAAAGCTGCGGCGTCCCTCTCCGCGCGCTACATTGCCGATCGTTTCTTACCGGACAAAGCCATCGATTTAATGGACGAAGCGGCCGCCTCAGTTGCACTCGGGACGAAAGAGAAGCTTGGACGCGCGGTCGTGACGGCCGACGACGTCGCCACGATCGTCACGAAGTGGACGGGCATTCCGCAGACGACGCTCTCCGAGTCGCAGATCAGCAACCTGCTCTCGCTCGAGCCGGTGCTTGCGAAACGCGTTATCGGTCAGAGCCAAGCCATCGGCGCCGTCAGCGAAGCGATTCGCCGCGCGCGCGCCGGCCTTGGGGACCCGCGTAAACCGCTGGGCAGCTTTCTCTTCATGGGAAGCAGCGGCGTCGGTAAAACCGAACTCGCTAAAGCCCTGGCCGAAGCGCTGTTCGGGAGCGAAGCCGCACTCGTCCGCATCGACCTCTCGGAGTTTACCGAAGCGCACACCGTCTCACGGCTGCTGGGCGCACCGCCGGGATATCAAGGGCACGACGAGCCGGCTCAGCTGACCGAACCGGTGCGGCGGCGCCCCTACTGCGTCGTGCTGTTCGACGAGCTGGAGAAAGCGCACCCGGACGTCGCAGCGATCCTTCTGCAGATTCTGGACGACGGTCGCGTGACGGACGCCAAAGGCCGTACGATCGATTTTCGCCACGCGCTGATCATCATGACGACGAATCTTTCAGACGAAGAGTTGTCCATCGCGTTCCGGCCGGAGTTCTTGAATCGTATCGACGACATCGTGCACTTCAATAATCTCGGTCTGGAGCACATCGAGCAGATCGTCGCGATTCATGTCGATGCGCTGGCCGACAGGCTGGGCGCGCGCGAGGTACGGCTGCAGCTTTCGCCGGAAGCGCGCGGTTTCTTAGCGCGCGAAGCGATGAGCGCCGGCAGCGGCGCGCGCTACGTGCATCGCATCGTGGCGCGCCACGTCAGCACGCCCCTTTCATCGGCAATCCTGCGGGGCGAGCTGCCCAAAGGCTCAGCCGCCGACGTCAGCCTGGACGGCGGCGCGCTGGTTGTCCGCGCCGCTTAGGGGGCGATCTTCGGCTAGCCAGACGTCCTCGACCACGAGTCTCGGCGTGTGTTGCGGATAGTTGCCATTCGCATGACGGCGATCCCATTCGCGCGAACGCGCCACTAAGTACTCGAAATTCTCGTACAACACGTCACCGCGCACGCGGCGTTGGATGGCGATGCCCGGCGAAACAAGCTGCCAAAACCGCTCCGGCGAGCTGTTGTCAAAGTACAGCTCCTCCCAAAATAACCCGTATTTGACCATCGAACCAAGGCGTTCGTAGTAATCGCAAAGTCGCATCTCCTTATGAACGCGGCGGTCGATTGGCCCGCTTTGCTCGAGGTCGCGACGAAATGCGGGGTCTTTCATGCGTTCGCGTAACTCGTGCGTAACGAACTCGAAGCTCTCCATAAGAATAGGCTCAAACGGCAGGCTGAGGATCGCAATCAATCCTTGGAGCTGGTTGCTCGCGCGCAGCTGCCGCAGCTGTACCATCGCAGCGATCGCGGTTGCGCCGATGACCAGAAACGTTCCGACTGCCGCCGCGGCGCTCAGTACTTCGAGCGTCATGCGCGACTCTCTCTAGAGAATGCTACGTACTTCACGGAGAATTTCGCTCTTCGGCATCTCGCCCGCGATAATTTTTCGGATGGCGCCGTCGCGTCCGATGAACACGTGCACAGGCAGTCCGTTAATCAAGTATTGCGCCTGCAGGGTGCCGCTGTCGACGACCGCGGGATAGATCAAATGAAACTGCTGGCGGAATGATTCAGCCTGCTTCGCACTCTCTAACTCATCTATACCGACGACCTGCAATCCTCGCGGACCATACTGCTTCTGCAGCGAATTTATGTATGGCGCTTCATCCTTGCACGGCGGACACCAGGTCGCAAAGAAATTTAAATACACGGCTTTGCCTCGCAGCGACGAGAGCGTCAGCGTTCCGCCCGTGGACGTCGGCTGCGTCCAATCCGGTGCAGGTTTGGTGGCCTGCGCGGTACCGCTGCTGGTGCTGCCCGTGTTTGAACACCCTGCGGCGCAGAACGTCAGCGCAATGACCATTCCGAGAGCTCTCATTCTTTCTCCAACAATACCGCTGTTTTCTTGGGCACACCTAAACGTTCTAGTGTCGCAACGGAGTTCATTGGTCCGGAAGCTACAAACGCCCAGCGCCCCTGAGCCCCGCGCCTGAAGAGTCTGTCACGGCCAATCATGCCGTCTTCATCTGAGACAGCCCAACCGTCAGCGACGCGTATGGCCCTTACGATAACGTCATCAGGAATGATTCGCCGCACGTCGGTAATGTCGCCATACCGTCCCAGGTCTTTATCTACGTTGCAATCTTCCATGTTTGGTGCGCGTGGGGACAAGGCTGGCATCATCGCCCGAACGTCCCTAGGCAATAGCCCGTGTCCACGCAACTCGCATGGGAGAAAACGCACTGGACCCATCGTCTGATCGATCAGCTGCCATCCGAATGGGAAATGCTTGGCAAGGAAATCCGCGCCTCCACCCCCATAATTGTTCAAAGTAAAACGCACGATTGCGTATACACCGCTTCGCGCGACGATATGGAATGTAACCGCCGCGTTCCGCGACACATGCGCAACAACGTATCGCCGTGTGGCTTCCCGTGGCGATTGCGGAGCAGCCTGCAGAGCGGCGATGAGCACGGCTGAAAAAAGTATCACTTAACTAACCATATGCCGGATAAGGAACGGCGCGGGCGTCGTCCTGCATTTGCGCGAGCAGCTCGTCCGCGTTTTCGAACTTCCGCTGTTCGCGAACGAACCGAAGGTCGCGCAAGACGAGCTCCTCGCCGTAAATGGTGTCGTGGAAGTCACGCAGCCACGCCTCGACTGTCCGCGCGGCTCCATCGAAGGTTGGGTTTGTGCCGATTGAGATCAACGTGGCATGGTCGCGTCCCTCGTGGCGCGCGATTCCGGCATAGACGCCGTCTTTCGGCAGCAGTTTCTCCGGGACGCAAATGTTGGCAGTGGGGAAACCCAAACCGTGACCACGACCGGCACCCACGACGACCTTCCCACGCAGCTCGTAGGCATGGCCTAACAGATTGTCGGCACTCGCCACATCGCCGCTCGCAATCAATTCGCGGATGCGCGTGCTCGAGATGCGCGTACCGCTTTCGTCCGCTGTATTTTCGACCGCGTTGAATGCCACGCCGGAAGCTTCAAGAATCTTGGCCATCAAGCCAACGTCGCCGGCGCGCGCCTTTCCGAAACGGAACGTACGTCCAACGACCACGCCTCGAGCGCCCAAATCGCGGATCAGCGTGTCGTGTAGGAACTGCTCCGGAGTTTGGGTCGCTATCGCGGCATCGAATGGAATGAAAAAGCACGCTTCATAGCCGGCACGAGCGAACAGATCGATACGTTCTTCGGACGTCGTAATCAACGGCGGCTCCGAGTCCGGCCGCAAGAATGCCGACGGATGATTGGCAAACGTCAGCACCGCGGTGCTCCAGCCGGGTTTGCGCAAGCGCCGCGCTTGGCGCGCGATGTCGTGATGACCGCGATGCATGCCGTCAAAAAAACCGATCGCCAACACGAGCGGAGTGTCATCCGCGCGCGTAAGCGAGTAGTGTATTTTCACTAGAGAAATACTTTTCGCGGCACTAAGAGCGCGCCGTGCGTCTCGCCGACGCCGACCAGCATCCGCGACGCATCGCGCACGAACACGTGTTTAGCTGGAGCGCCCACCGGCAACGGCACCATGCGTCCCGCGCGAAAGTCGGCCGAGTGGCGTAAATCCAACACGATTGTCGGAAACGGAATGATCGATTCGGGCGAGATCAGCGCTTCGCTTGGATGGTCGGCAATCTGCTCGAGCGTGCGGCTTTCCTGCAGTAAAAACGCACCGGACCCCTCGCGCACTAATGCACCCATATGCGCGGGCAAGCCGATGGCCATGCCGAGATCTTCGCAGAGTGTGCGCACGTATGTGCCTTCGCTGCACGCGATTCGCAGGCGAGCGGCATAGTTCTCACAGCCGAGCATGCTCAATCCGTAGATCGTCACGGGGCGAGCCTTGCGCTCGACGGATTTGCCTTCCCGCGCGAGTTCGTACAAACGCTTGCCCTCGTGATGCAGCGCACTGTACATCGGCGGAACTTGCTCGATTCTGCCGATGAACCCCGGCAGAACGGCCACGAGGCGTTTGATCCAGTCGTCCGGCAGCGGTGTCTCGTTTATCGTCGTGCCGTGAGCGTCGCCGGTGGTCGTTGTTCGTCCGGGAACAAACGTGCAGACGTACGCTTTGCGCTGGTCGGTCAACAAGGGAATTAACCGCGTGGCTTTTCCGATCGCGATCGGCAGCACGCCTGCGGCCTGCGGATCGAGCGTTCCTAAATGTCCGGCGGCGATCCGGTGATCGCGTCCATACAATCCGTAGATTCGCCGGATGCGCGCCACAATGTGTGCTGACGTGAGCCCCGCGGGTTTAAAGACATTGACGAAGCCGATCAAAGCCCCTCGGCTACCAGCACTTCATCGACGGCCGCGATCGCTTTGGGCAGCGGGCCCGAAAACGTAAGACCCGAAGCGCGAAAATGTCCACCGCCGCCGAGGCGCGACGCGGCTGCCTGCACGTTGATCCGGCCGTTACTGCGCAGGCTCACGCGAATCTCGCTGTCGTACGCCTTGAAGAGCGCCGCGACATCAACCCCTTCAATCGAACGCAGATGGCCGACGATCTCTTCGGTGTCTTCGCCGTCAGCATGACATTCGGCCAGCATCGCGTCATCGACATAGGACCAGACATAACGGCCCGCGTGACTGATCATCGCTTCGTTGAGTGCGCGCCCAAGCAACTTCAGGGCGGGAAAGCGCTTGTTGGCAAAAATCTCTTCGGTAATCTGCTCTTTGTCGGCGCCCGAGCCGATCAATTCAGCCGAGAGCGACAGAACTTCCGGCGTCGTGTTGCTGTGCATGAAACCGCCCGTGTCGGTCATGATCGTCGTCAGCAAACAGGTCGCGATCTCCGGGGTGATCGGCACATTCAAGGCACGCAGCAAGTGCATGACGCAGGTTCCGGTAGAGCACTCGTGCGGCAGGACGTAATTGAGCGCGCCAAAGTGCGCGTTGCCCAGATGGTGATCGACGTCGAGAATGTTTTCGCGCGCTAGCTTCGGCAGCGACTCGCCGGCGCGCCCCGACTCGCTCATATCGCAAAACACCCAGAGTGCGTCCGCCGGCAAATCTGCGGGAACGACGTTGCTCACGAATTCTGCGTCAGCGAGAAACCGCAGGTTGCGCGGCACCGAGTCTTCCTGGAAATAGTGCACGCGCTTGCCTAACGGCTTTAGCGCCAAGCCCAGCGCCAAGCCGGCCCCGAGTGTGTCGCCGTCGGGTTTGACGTGACTGACCATTACAAACGCTTCGCGTTTGCGCAGCTCCGCGACGACCTCCTCGGTCGTCGCCGCTACCGGTTTTACGCCAGTCACTGTTTAACGCCCCGCGCATCTTCGCGCAGCATCTTGGCCAGCAAGATTGCGCGTTCGGTCGTACGATCTTCAATGAATGTAAGCGCCGGCGTGTGACGCAGAGCGATCTGATGTCCCAGCTCGCCGCGCAGAAAACCGGCGGCGCCGGCCAATGCATCCATCGTCTGCCGCGCGACGTGGCGGTCGCCGATGATCGAGACGAAGACTTTTGCATGCTGCAGATCCTGCGAGATCTCGACGCGCGTCACCGTCGTGAATCCCAACCGCGGGTCTTTCAGCTCCTGCGTAACCAGTGTGCCGAGAATGCGCTGAATCTCGTGATCGATTCGCTGTAAACGCTGTTTGTTCACGCGGGCGTCAGCTCCGCGGCCACCGTCTCGACGGCGTAGGCTTCGATGATATCGCCCTGTTTGAGGTCCTGATAGCGCGCGACTTGGATGCCGCATTCGAAACCCTCGGCAACCTCGCGCGCATCATCTTTGAAGCGGCGCAACGATTCTATCTCGCCGGCGAAGATAACTGCGCTATCGCGCAAAACGCGAACTTTAGCATTGCGCTGGATCTTGCCGTCCTTGACGTAGCAGCCGGCGATCGTGCCGACCTTGCTGACTTTGAAAATCTCGCGCACTTCGGCGTGACCGAGTGTGACTTCACGCTTCACGGGCGCGAGCATGCCGCGCATAGCCTTCTTCAGATCGTCTTCGACTTCGTAAATGACCTGATAGAAGCGCAGATCGACGCCTTCGTTGTCGGCAAGGCGTTTCGCCGTTTCGTCTGGACGCACGTTGAAGCCGATGAGCACGCCATTCGAAGCGCTCGCGAGGTTAACGTCGTTAGGCGTTACAGCACCCACGCCGCCGTGAATGACGCGAATATCCACCTCTTCGGTGGAAAGCGATTCCATGCGGGCGCGCAGCGCTTCGACCGAACCCTGTGCGTCCGCTTTAATAATGAGGTTGAGCGTTTTCTTGCCTTCGGCCGGCATCGACATGAATGTCTCAAGAGAAACCTTCTGTCCGCCGGCCGCTTCGATCCGCACGTCGCGGCGGCGCGTCTTGCGCTTGTCGGCAGCTTCACGCGCGACGCGTTCGTCGCTGACGACCATCAGCGCGTCGCCGGCAGCCGGCACGTCT
>CAAGKR010203522.1_pt1 | contig 30579 bp, 35 predicted proteins | sample 2556971 | NCBI WGS metagenome assembly CAAGKR01 (sample SAMEA5207829, study PRJEB30636) | soil metagenome | biome: forest; feature: boreal; material: soil | place: USA | collected 2011-09 | depth 1 m | reverse complement strand
TCCCCAGCCGCGGGGACAACCTATTGAAACTTCACAATTAGGGCGCGTGCCTCGCTCTCGTCTCTTGTGCGTAGGCTCTCCTGGTGGCCGTTGGTCGAGTCCTGACAGTAATAGACCCTTGCTCTGCGGAACATCGTGAAACGTTGCTTCATTCGAATGGTCCAGATCCTAGAGGAATCTGAGCCATTCGTGTTAGCGAGTAGCAGGCGAGTTTCAGCGGAGTACCGGCGAATTGTGGCAGGGTGGTCGTCCTCTGCCCCAATTTACTGACACTTTCACTGACAGTGGCCCTTCCGATCTGCGTAACTCTTTGCGGCAGAGGCCGCAAAAATTGGAGGCGCGGGTCGGAATCGAACCGACGCATAGAGGTTTTGCAGACCTCGGCCTTACCACTTGGCTACCGCGCCTAGAATATTACAATATAACAACTTACGCTACAAATCTATCCATTTCAATTTTCGTTTTGTAGCCCTATCTTATGAGTCAACCACCCAATCAAATCTTTTTTGCCAGTCCATCGGCAAGCGCAAACAGACAGATCATACGATTGCAAGTGGCCGACGCTTCTTTGACAGAGAACGGCGATCAGAGGCGATTTGCTGTCAATAGCAAATACGCGATCATCACCGCTCCTAACAATGCAACTAAGGTGGTGACAATGATGACGAGTCCTCTGTCAGCCTGAAATTCACCTCGATCGATCGCACGATTGATGGCATGATAGCGCCATGCCGCCAGGAGGGTGAGCGCGCTGCCGAGGGCCATCATGGCTACACCCACAAGGAGAGAAAAGCTCGTGCTTTGGACTTCAATCTTTGGGGCAATTTGTGTTGCGAGTTCGCGCAGCCAAACTCCAAACCGTGCAATAACAAATCCGAGGCTGATGACTGCAATGCATGTGCGAATCCATGCAAGGAACGTTCGCTCGTTTGCCAAGTATTCTGTAGCCTTCTTATCTGATGGAATTTCTAGGGGCATAACAAGATTCCCAATCCGCAAGAATGTTGCGGAGTGCGGCCGTTTGCCAGTACCAAGCGAGTCTCGGTTTACATCTTCGCTTGACGCCAGGCGAAGGGGCCTTCCCTCGGCTTCTCTTCGTCACGGGCCGCAGTCACGGCGCCGGCATGAATCGCTCCCAGGCGTTCTGAGTGCTCGTGGATGCATGCACGGTCTGCGGGATCGGATACAACCCGCATTTCGACGCATTCCCTCAGGAAGACCTTCGTCGGGCGCATGCACCAGGCTTCCGGCCACGATCTCATAAAAACCCAGCGCGCCGTCGGCCATTCCTTGCCGAACACGACCGCCCGCTACCTGGAGACCGACACAGCCGACCTGGACCGCTCGTCCTCACCCTTGCTGCCTAAACCCCTCCCGTAACGCACCGTTACGCGTATAATGGTGCGTCGTTTGGATGTGGCAGACGACGGGAAAGGCAACCTGGTGGGGCCAATAATAATTCCAAGTGGATGGGTATCCGACCTAGACAATCTATTCGGACTCAATGGCTTTGGGGTCCAAAGCAATTTCATCGATCCGTCAGGCGGCCCAACTGAGAGCTCCTCCAATCCTTTGTCCGACGGAGTATTTACTGGCGGCGTGATTGCCGGGGATAGTTACTTGTCGCGATTTAAAACGATAGAAACGTGTCCTCATCGGGTCCCTACGAGGCTAATGCCACGGCGACGGGCCTGTTTGTGTGGCACGTGACGCCGGTCACGGCAACGACTCCAGACGCTGGAGCAACATCGCAGCCAGTGGGACTCGCTTTCACCGGACTTCTTTGGGCCCGCAGGGTGTTGCCCTCGCGGAGTCAATAATCCCGGGTTCGGCGTCCCAAGCCGGTTGGCTGGGGCTTTGATCGAGGCAACGCGCCCGGCGTCGTTTTTTCTCAGGGAGGGAGGGTTGCCGCCGAACCGAAGGCCGCCCTTCCCAAGCCCCCGGCGGCCCGGATAAACCGGACCGCACACCCTTTTTGGATGGGGGCCGTCTTGCTGAGATGGAACAGTTCGGCACCCGTCGTCACGGTTAAACCTCCCCAACATGAAATCCAGAATCGCCCTCGTCCTTTTCCTCCTCGTCGGCGTCGTCCTCGACGGGTGCGAGAGTTCAGCCAAGCTAAATACCATTCGGATTGGCATGACCAAGGCAGATGTGGAATCGATCCTTGGCACCCCTGACAGCACAAGCGCTCAGGCGAACGTGGAATACATGACCTATTATCTAACGGCCGACTCAGGCTACGGCCGCGACCAGCCGTACATGGTGCGCCTCGTCGCCGGCAAGGTGGAATCGTTTGGCCGATTTGCCCAGCTCTTCGACCTGTACAACCGGCCGGTCACGAATGCGATGCCCGGCCAGCCCGATTTTCCGCAGTCCACCTTCAACCCGGCGAACCCCATGCTGATGGCGCCGGGATCCCTCGGGCAAGGCGCTCCGACCGACCTGGCCACGGAGCTGACGAGGCTGAAGGCGCTTAAGGACCAGGGTGTTCTCACCGACGAGGAGTTCCAGAAGGCCAAGGCGAAGCTACTTTCCCAGCCCTGACCGCCTTCCGGTCTGCGGGGCCCCTATGCGATAAGCGTCACGCCGGGGATGTTCGCGCGCGCGTAAATGGCGTTCTCCTCCGAGGGCCTTTCGGCGCTCTCGTTGCTCCTTGCATCGAGATCAAGCCAGCGCGGCGTCGCCTCGAGGATGACCTTTCCCCGGACGTGGTCATTTTCCAGGGAGTCATGGGCATTGCCCACCTCCCTGAGCGGGAAAACCTTTCCAATCGTCACCTTCACGCGGCCTGAGGCGACAAGGGACGCGATCTTCCTGAGCTGCTCGCTCTTGGCCTTGACCACCATTCTCACGCCCCGCGCCTCGTGGCGACGCGCCTCGGTCTTCGAGGGCTCGGAAAGCGTGGAAACGATGGCGCCGCCCGAGGCCTTGAGGACCCCCCACGAGCGCTCCTGGGTTTCGCCTGAGATCAGGTCCAGGACGAGGTCGATGTCGCCTGTGTGTTCCTCAAACCGCTGGTTCTTGAAGTCAAAGACTTCGTCGGCGCCAAGTTTCCTGACCCAGCCGAGGTCGCGTTCCGAAGCCGTGGCAATCACGGTGGCGCCCGCGATCTTTGCGAATTGAACCGCGAAATGGCCGACTCCGCCGGCCGCCCCGTGGATCAGGACCCGCTGCCCGCGCTTCAGGTGCCCGTGGTCAAACAGGCCCTGCCAGGCGGTGAGGGCGGCGACGCCGAGTGTCGCCGCATCCTTCTCGGTGACCTTCTTTGGCCGGCGCGCGATCTCCCGGGCGCAAGCCACAGTGTATTCGGCGTAGGCCCCCCGGTCGTAGTCCAGCATCCCAAAGACTTCGTCGCCGATCCTGAACGAGGACCTCCGTCCCTTTGTGGGAGACCCTCCCACGGCTCGGACAACTCCGGCGATGTCACGGCCGAGTGTGGCCGGAAGGTCCGGCTTGAAGAGCTTGAACTTGCCTTGGCGGATCTTGATGTCGACTGGGTTCACGCCCGCGCAATGGACCTCGATCAGGAACTCTCCGCGTCGCGGCTTTGGGAGGGGCACTTCCTCAAACTTGAATACGCTGGGGCCACCAATCCTGTGTATGCGTGCGGCTTTCATGCCACACATCGACCGCTCAATGGCCGACCGGTTGCCCGATGGTCCCAGAAATCCGCGCCGGCGCGGGGCCCAGTCGGATGAAGCACCGGGATCGCGGGCAGCCGCCGCTCCGGCTGGCTTGACTCGCAAGTGACGGTCGCCGAACTCTTTTCCATGGACGAAACAACCGTGATCCCCGAGCACGTCCTGCTCGTCGACTGCCGGGACCGTCCGGGCCTTGTCCATGCGATCACGGGCGTCCTGTTCCGCGCCGGGGCCAACGTCACGTCGAACCATGAGTTTGTCGACGCGGACACACAGCGGTTTTTCATGCGCACCGCCTGCAGGGGCCCGCTGGACGGTTCCGGCGTGAGGTCGGCGATACTTGAGATCCTCCCGGCCGGCTCATGGGTGCAGATGCGGGCGGTGGCGCCGCGCCGCATTGTCGTGATGGCCTCGCGCGAGCACCATTGCCTTGCGGATCTCCTGGTGCGGAACGCATACGGCGAGCTTGGCGCCGAGATCCTGGCGGTGGTGAGCAACCACGAGAACCTCCGGCCGCTCGCGGAGAAGTTTTCCGTTCCCTTCCACCATGTCACGCATGAGGGCGTGCCGCGCGAAGTTCATGAGGAGTCCCTGAGAGCGCTCATCGCACCGATGAAGCCGGACTACATCGTCCTGGCAAAATACATGAGGGTTCTTGGGCCGGCATTTGTCGCGCAGTGGCCGAACCGCATCGTGAACATCCACCATTCGTTTCTGCCGGCGTTCAGCGGCGCGCGGCCCTACCACCAGGCGTTCCACCGCGGCGTCAAGGTGATCGGCGCGACGTCGCATTTCGTCTCCGACCAGCTGGACGAGGGTCCGATCATCATGCAGCAGGTGATTCCGATGGACCATTCATATGCGCCGCAAGACCTCGCGCGGGCAGGCTGCGACATTGAACGCACGGTCCTCTCCAACTCGCTCAGGCTCCTGAATGAGGATCGGGTGTTTCTCTGCGCGAACCGCACCATCATATTCGACTGACGCGGGCGGCGCTATCGGGGCGAAAGTTCCCCGTCAGCCCTCGTCAAAATCCGTCAGGATCGAGAAACGAAACGTGGACCCTTCGCCGACACGGCTCTCGACCGAGATCGTGCCGCCCATCAGCTCGCACAGGCGCTTGGAGATGATCAGGCCGAGGCCGGTGCCCCCGCGCCTTCGCGTGGACGAGGAGTCGACCTGGCTGAACGGAAGGAAGAGGTGATCAAGCTTGTCCGCCGGTATGCCGATCCCCGAGTCCTTTATGGCGAAGAACAGGCGGGCGACGCGGCGATTGGAGCCCGGCTCGACCGGCTCGCCGCGGGCGCAGGAGACCTCAAGCGAGACGCCGCCTCGCTCCGTGAACTTGAGGGCGTTTCCGATCAGGTTCGTCAGGATCTGGCGAATGCGTGACTCGTCGCTGTTCAGGATCTCGGGGACGCCGGCATCGACCTTGGAGTCGAGCGACAGCGCAAGCGACCGGGCCTTGAGCGCAAAGAATGCGCAGATGTCCTGGACGCACATCCGCAGCGAGAACGGCGCGTGCTCGATATCGATCTTGCCCGAATCGATCTTGGATAGGTTGAGGATGTCGGCGATGATCTTCTCCAGGGCGAGGCCGCTCGAGTTGATCATCTCCACCTGCTCCCGCTGGTCCAGGTTGAGCGCGGTCGAGGAGAGCATCTTGGAAAAGCCGATAATCCCGTTGATCGGTGTCCTGAGCTCGTGGCTCACGATCGCGAGGAACTCGGACTTTGCGCGGTCCGCGGCCTCGGCGGCCTCCTTTGCCCGGAGGAGGGCGGCCTCCGCCTCCTTGCGCTCCGTGATATCGTGGCCGACCGCCTGGTACTCCATCGTCGTGCGCTCGTCGTCCTTGATCGCCCTCTGGGTCCAACGGATCCAGAGGCGCCTTCCGTCGTTGAAAACCATCTCGGACTCGAACGTGTACGGCTCGTCGGCTATCGCGGCGCCCGGGGCGAAGTAGGGGAAGTCCTGGCCCACCAGCTCCGGCCGCTTGCGATTGACCGCGCGGGCGTAGGCGCCGTTCACAAACGTGATCTTTCCGTCGTTCTTGTAGCGGCAGATGAGGTCGGGCTGGTCCTCGACGATCCCCTTGTAGCTCGCTTCAACCTGCTGCAGGGACCTCGCCATCCGCTCGATCTTGCGCGCGAGCCCGATGATCTCGTCCGAATCGGACTCATCCCCCATGGCGACGGGCGCGTCGTCAAGATGGATCGAATCCGTCGTGTCATGCAGTGACTTGAGCGTTTTCGCGAGGGTCTGGTCCCAAACGTAGCCGGCAAGGAGCATCACCATGCACCCGGTGATCGCGAACCCTATGATGTAGAGCGTGCTGCCGAGGTGCTCCCGGGTCTTCTCATCGGTAATGATCGCCACCCACGCCATGATGAGCGCGACGGCAATAAACAGGACGAACGTCGTTTTGCGCTTCATCGAGACTGGGGCGTTTGCGCCGACTTTGCTGCGGTTGCTCATTGGAGTCGAGTACGGAACTTACCCATTGGTCGCTCGTTAGGTCGTAAAGAACGGATTGTGCCGTTTCTCTTGGGCAACACTCGTAAGCGGTCCGTGCCCGCATGCAAGGACGGTATTCTTAGGCAGCCTCAATATCTTCTCCACGTCGTTCTTGTGCTGGGCCGCATAATGGGAGGCGCTCCCGCCCATCGAGCCCGCGAACAGGGAGTCGCCCACGACCGCCAGCGGGTAGCTGAGCCCGGTGATGTAGAAAGTCGTCTGACCGGGCGAATGGCCCCAGGTTGAAAGCGTCTTGATGGCGAGGGCGCCAATGTGGAAGTGAGCGTTTTCCTTGAAGACCCTCGCACCGGGGTAGTCGGAAGGCTCCCGGTCGCTTGCCCAGACCTCGGCTCCCGTTTCCTTGGCCAGCTTAGGGAGGTCGGCAATGTGGTCGTCATGGGTGTGGGTGAGGAAGATCATCTCCAGCCGGAGCTTTTCCGCCCGGAGGACCCCAAGCATGCCGCTGCAGTCGGAGCCCGTGTCGAAGGCGGCCGCGGTGCGAATCCGGGAGTCCCAAACCAGGTAGCTGTTGACGGTAATGTCCTCAAACGGCGTATTGAAGATCGCGAATCCGTGGGGAAACACCGGCGAGTCGGGGTACCACCGCTTGTGCGCCAGGTCCTCAAGGGCATTCGGCCCCAGACGCAGGTGCCGGGCGACGCGGCGGATAACCGCGTCGATCACCTCTCCCGACTTTACGGTATTGAGATCCTCGGCCGTTACCTCTGCGCGCTTGCAGAGATCCCTGTCGGAAATGCCAAGTCCCCTCTGGGCCTTGGCTATGACGTCCGTGAAATTATCCTCGATCGGGATGCGTGCCATGTTGGAACCATATCACTGCGGATGATCCCGTGCGAGGCTTTGGGCGGCCTTGTTGGCGGAAAGTGCGTCCTCCTTTCGTCCAGCCTTCTCGAATGTCGCCGCGATGGCGAGATATGCCGCGGCCCCGCGCTTGGGGTTCAGCTTGGCGATCTGGGCCGCCAGGGAAAGCGCCCGTGCGGGGTCGCCTAGCGGCCACGGCGCCTTCGCGTAGAACCGCATCAGTCCCTCGCACGCCCCGATATTCGACGGGTCCGCGGCAATCGCGCGCGTCATCGCGTCTCGCCCCTCGAGGGCGAGCGAGAACGAGGTGTCCCTGTCCGCCATCAGCAGGCAGACGCCGGCGTAATCGGCAAGGTAGCCCGCATTGCCGGGGGCCAGCTTCACGGACTTCCCAAGCCAGAGGCGCGAGGAATCCAGCGCGGAGGGGCCGCCTTGGCGAAAGAAAGCCATCCCGAGGTAGTAGGCGGCCGCGGCATCGGTGGGATCGGACGCCGTGAGCGGCTCCAGCACGGCCCTGGCCTCCGCGTACTTCCTCTGCTTGTAGAGCGCGATCCCGTCGCCGACCGCCGACGCCTCAAACGCCGGGGCGGTGCCGGACAACACGCCGACAAGCAGCGGAAGGCCGAGCCATATCGCCCCGATGCCCGCAACCCTCATTTCGAAAACGCCGTGCGGAGCGCCTCCGCCACATTGGGCGGCACGAAATGCCCGACCTGCCCGCCATAGCGCGCCACCTGCTTTACCAGTGACGAGCTGGTATAGCTGAACTGCTCATTCGGCATGACGAAGATGGTCTCAATCATGGGCCGCAGGTGGCGGTTCATGAGCGCCATGTTGAACTCGAACTCGAAATCGGAGAGCGCGCGCAGGCCCCGGATGATGGCGTCGGCCTTCTGCTCGGCGGCGAAGTCGACGAGCAGGCCGCCAAATGTCGTCACGCTGACATTCGGGAATTTGGCCACGTTGGGCAGGATCATCGAGACGCGGACCTCGGCCGAGAATAGCGGCTCCTTGGCCGCGTTGTCCGCGACAGCGACCGTCACCTTGTCGAAAAGGCGCGAAGCGCGCGACAGGACATCCAGGTGTCCGCTCGTGATCGGATCAAAGGTTCCGGGATAGATGCAGTGGCGCATGGTCTCGCCTCAGGGAACAGCCAAAGTCCATGTCTGGCGAGCGCGTTCCTATCGGATGTTGCCATCCTTCCCTCTGGGGATGATGTATGGGCTGGGCTTGAACCTTCCAAACGCAATCACGCTTTCGCGGATACCGATGATGTTCATCATCGTCTGGCTCATGTTCTGCACATGGCCGGGCGCGGCGACGCTCGCGTTTGTGCTGTTCATCGCCGCCGCAATAGGCGACTGGCTCGACGGCTACCTCGCGCGCGTGCGCGGGCTGGTCTCGAATTTCGGCAAGCTGATGGACGCCATGGCCGACAAGATCATGGTCATGGGGATCGTCATGGCGCTCGTCTTCAAGCACGAGATCTACCTCGTGCTGGCCCTCATCACGCTTTGCCGCGAGTTTCTCGTTACGGGGATGCGGATGGTGGCGGCGACCAAGGGCGTCGTCGTGGCGGCCGACAGCGGGGGCAAGACAAAGACCGTCACCCTCCTGATCGCGCTCGGCTTCTTTCTGGGGGCACCGATGCTCCTGTTCGACGGGGCGTCGTTTTTCCATTGGGACGCGTCGGCTGCCGCCGGCCACATCATGGATATAGGCGTCTATGTCTACATAGCCGGGACAGGGCTTTCGGTGTGGTCGGGCTACCGCTACTTCTCGAGAAACGCGCGCCTCGTTTTTGGCGACGAACGGAACTCCAAATGAAGCTCGAACAGCCCAACTGGCCGCGGCAGGTTCCGCCTCCGGCTGTTCTCGGGCTGGCGACCCTTGGGCCCGTCGGCATGCGGATGCCCGCGCCGGGCACCTGGGGCTCGGCCGCCGGCGTCTTGTTCTTCTTCCTGTGCTTCACGCAGCTCGGCTATTTTGAGTATGTGATCATCTGCGCCGCCTTGGCGTACCTTGCCGTCGGGATCTGCGGCCAGGCAGAGATCCAGATGGGGAGCCACGATCCTTCGGAGGTGATCTTCGACGAGTTCGTGGCCATGCCGGTCTGCTTCTACGGATGGCGGATGATCAGCGGCACCCAGCCGCTTCCGTTCCTCGGGCTGCTGCTCGCGGGATTCCTCCTCTTCCGTTTTTTCGACATCAGGAAGCCCTTTTTGATAAACTCGCTTCAGCGCCTGCCGGGCGGGTGGGGGATCGTTCTCGATGACACCGCCGCCGCGCTGGCCACCTGCGCGACGCTTCACATCGCGCACCTAATCTGGATGCTGGTTCACCCTTCGATTCCGGTCATGCCTTGAGGAGGAAGCGGACGGCCGCGTGGTATCCCTCCAGCCCGAGCCCCGTGATCACCGCCGTGCAGGCGGGCGCGGTGAGCGACGTGTGCCGGAACTCCTCGCGCTTGTAGATATTGGAGATGTGCACCTCGACTGCGGGCAGGTGGGCGCCCAGGAGGGCGTCGCGCAGGGCCACGCTCGTGTGGGTCAGTGCGCCGCCGTTGATGACGATGCCATTGAACTTGGAGTCGGCGAGCATCGCGATCCGGTCGATCAGCTCGCCCTCGTGGTTGGACTGGAAAAATTCAAGGTCAGCGTCGCTGCCAAACTCCGCGCGGAGCGCCTTCTCGAGATCGCCAAGCGTCGCGCTGCCGTAGATCTCCGGCTCCCGCTTGCCTAGGCGGTCGAGGTTGGGTCCGTTGAGGATCGCGATCTTTTTCATTTGCGGGGGCTACAGGGGATTTTCGGTCGCAATGAACTCCCACGGCAACCCAAACTTTGCCGAAAGCTCCGCGGCCAGCGCCATGACCGCGTGGACCTCGGTGGCATAGTGCCCGCACAAATAGAGGTTGAGCCGACGCTCCTGCGCGACGTTGAACCACTCCTCGCGGAGCTCGCCGGTGACGAGTGTGTCGGGCCCCGAGTCGAGGAGCGCGGCCATGGCGCCATTGCCGCTTCCGCTGCAGATGGCGACCTCCGAAGGGCTGGGGGAGCCGTACTCCATGGCGATCACCCTGGGATAGTGGGACTTTAGCTTTCCGTGCAGCGCCGTCCGCGTGAGCCGGCTCTTTGCGACGCAGCCAATGTCGCCGCCCTCGTTGGGCACAAATCCCCGGTGGCGCTTGAGTCCCAGCTGGCGCGCGATCAGCGCGTTGTTTCCGATCTGCGGGTGCGAGTCGAGCGGGAGGTGGCTTGAGTAGAGGGCGCAGTTGCCGTTCACGAGCGCGGCCATGCGCTCAAACGCCGGGCCCGTGAAGGGGCGGGGCATGTCCCAGAACATGCCGTGGTGAACGATGAGGAAATCCACTCCGGAATCGATCGCCTTACGGAATGGAAATAGGCCCGCGTCGACGGCGGCGCCGATCCGCGTCACGCCGCCGTCATTGGCCACCTGCAGGCCGTTGAAGGCACCCGGCGCGTCCTTGAACGCCGCGAGGCGGGTGCGCCTGTCGCAGTAGGAGACGATATCCTTGAGTCGTTGCATGCTTCAGGTGCCGAGCCGGCAGCTATGTGCGCTAAACCCTGCGCCAAAACTCACGAGCCAAAAATCGCCCTCCGGGCCCGGCGCGCAATCCCTCAGCGTTTCCTCGAGGGCGAAAAGCACCGACGGGCTGCTCATGTTTCCGTTGTTGAGCAGCGTCCGGACGCTGGCCTGCAGGGAGTAGGGCGCCACGACTGGGGCGATGGCCTGCAGCACGTCCCGGCCGCCCGGATGGGTGACGACGCGCGCAACCGGTCGCGGGCCGCGTTCGCCCCAAAGGCGCCCAACGGCGCCGGCAGCCAGCTCCGGGACCGTGCGGTGAAGGAGGTTCCGGAGCTTTCCATCGCGCTGCTCAAAGCGGAGTTTGTCGCGGTCCGCGGGCAGGTGCAGCGACCTGAAGTCGAACGCCCGCATGCCCGATGGCCCGGGTGTGGAGCGCCACACCGTGGCTGCCGCGCCGTCGCTGAACAGGCAGGCGCTGATGATGACGCCGGGGTCGTCGTCCAGGTAGAAGGCGGCCGAACACACCTCGATGGCGACGCAGGCCACCTTGGCGTCCGGCGTTGCGGCCAGGAGATGGCTCGCGGTGCGCAGCATGGGGATGGCGGCGCCGCAGCCGAGCCCAACCAGGTCATGCAGGATGGCATTCGGCGGGATGCCAAGCTGCTCTGCAACATAGCTCGTCAGGCCCGGGCAGAGGTAGCCCGTGCAGGTGCAGATAAGGAGGGCGTCGAGCTCGCCCGGCTTTATTCCGGCCTTTGCGAGCGCGGACGTCAGCGCAGTCCCGGCAAGCTTGGGCGCCTCGGCGCGAAACCCGTGGTTCAACTCGTCAGACGTGAGGTCGAACACGCGCCCGGGGTCGGGCAGGGCAAAATGCCGCGTGGCGATTCCATGGTCGCTCCTGAGGATGCTGTGCATGATCAGCATCGAGCGCCTGTTCAGGCGGGAGCGCATCTGGGACTTCTGGACGATGTCCCAGCAGTCGGTCTGCGTATACGTGGCGGAAGGGACGGCGGTGGCGAGCGCGTGAAGGAACATCTTGGGGTTTATTAATGGAGCGCGGCATACAATGCGCGGAAGGGCATGAGACGCGAGGCGACGAGGGCCGCGAGGCATTCCTGGCGGCGGCGCTGAAGGAAGAAAGGATGAAGGAGAGACGCCACCATGAGGCGCCTGCGAAACCGCAGCCTCTGCGCCCGAGCGATCATGCGGATCGATTCACCCCATTCGGACGCCCTGCGCGCGTAGGCGAGGAGAGGCGCCAGCGCGAGCTCCGCGCCCTGGAGCGCCATCGCAAGCCCGTTGCCGGTGAAGGGAGGGATCGAGGCACAGGCGTCCCCGATCCAGATCCTGTCGGACTGGGCGACCCGGCGGTCTCCGAGGGGCGCCGCGGTGACGCAGTAGGATTCAGTGTCCATGTCGGCGGCGCGAATCCTCTCGGCCAGACCGTCCAGGCCCGCTGCGGCCAGGTACGCGGGAATCAGCTCGATGCCCCGAGAGGCGACGTCGCGCTGCGAGAAGATGCCGCAGACGTTGATGGCGCCCGTCTCGACGCGGGATAGCCCGACATAGGCCCGGTCGCCCAGGTGGACCTCAAAGTCATTCGACAATTCCAGATTGCGCACGTGGACCTTGAGCCCGACCCAGAACGGCCCCGAGCGTTTCCTTCCCGCGGCAAAGACGCGGCCCGCGGGCGCGTCGCCCTCGTGGACGCGGGTGTGCACGCGCAGGTCGCCCCCCGCTTCCACGAACGCCCTTGCAAGCCTAGCGTCCAGCGTGTGCCGGCTGATCCCCCAGGCAGTCCCGGGCAGCGGGAATGGGCGAAGGGGTCGCCCGCGCAGATAATAGGTGACGGCGTTGTGGGGTTTGGCGTCCGAAAGGGCTTCGCGCAGCCCGAGCGATTCGACCGTGCGCGGGTCGAGGCCGGCTATGAATTCGCCGCAGACGCGGTGCCGGGGATAGCCTCCCGCCTCGTAGAGGGTGACAGGGACGCCGTCCCTGCGAAGCGCCAGTCCCAGCGAAAGGCCGGCGAGGCCCCCGCCGACGATCTCAATGGGGAGCATGGGATTCATGTTCGCCGCACGGCGACCATCCGAGATGCCCCGAGCACCGTCGACGTGCAGGAATAGTCCCACTCTGCGGCGGTCATCCCAAGGGCGACCGGCAGCTCCGTCGCCTTGAATCCCGCCGCGATGCTCACGTGCGCGTCGTGCACTGTAACGTGGTTGGCGCCGAGAAGGGGCGCCAGCGCGGCCATGGCCGTCTGAAATATCCTGCGCCGCTCGGGCTCGCAGGCGACGACAACGCGGGCGGACCGGCGGATCTGCGCGCCCAGCTCCGCTAGCTCGGCCTCGTTGAACTGGTGGAAGATGAGGTTGCCGATGACGGCAGGGTAGGCGCCGTATCCCCCAAATGTCTTCAGGTCGGCCACGTGCCATTCGCGGCCGGAGGGCCACGATGCGGGCCGCGGCCACAGGTCGAGGCCGTCGACAGGAATGCCCCGGCTGTTAAGCTTGAGCGCCATTTCGCCCATGCCCGCGCCGAGCTCCAGCACGCGCTCGCCGGGACGCAGGACGCGCGGAAGGGTGCGCTCAAACCATCCCCTGTTCCGCATGATCCGGTTGATGAGACGCAGGTCCCGGCGGTTATGGATCGCGTCGGGATGGTCATGCGGCAGGGTATCGAGCAGCTCCGGCTCGCAGGCTCTGTTCATCACCTGAAAAGGTTGCCCGGTACTCCCCACATGTCCAGAGTCCGCCCGAATTAATGAGCGCCGCCAAGCAAAGCCCCGTCGACCTCATCGCGCAGGCCGCGCGCAAGTTCACCCGCCGTCCGACCTGGGACGAGTACTTCATGGCGACCGCCGTTCTGATCGCCACGCGCTCCAACTGCGAGCGGCTTCACGTGGGATGCGTCATCGTCTCGGGCGGGGACAAGAAGAACCGGATCGTCGCTGCGGGCTACAACGGGTTCCTCCCGGGCACGCCCCACGTCTCGCGGGTCCGGAGCGGCCATGAGCAGGCCACCGTGCACGCCGAGCAGAACGCGGTCGCCGATGCCGCCCGGCGCGGCAGCCCGGTCGAGGGTTGCGTCGCCTATGTCACCCATTACCCGTGCGTCAACTGCGTGAAGAGTCTTGCCGCGGCCGGGATTGCGGAAATCAAGTACCGGGGCGACTATCACAATGACGACCTCGTCGCGCAGCTCATGGCGGACGCTGGGGTGAAACTCCAAAAACTCTGAACCACAACCGGAATCCGATGCGGGAAAGCATGCGAAGCAAAACGGAATCGCTCGCGGGATCGCTCCTCCTCGCGCATCCCGTCCTGCGCGACCCGAATTTCAGGCGCACAGCGGTGCTCATGTCGACGCACGGCCCGGAGGGGGCCATGGGCGTCGTGCTCAACCGGCCGCTCGGGAAGCGGCTGGGCGAGCTCAAGGGCGACTTTGCGCTCGGTCCCCTATCATCGACTCCCATCTTCACGGGCGGACCCGTCCAGACCGAGCAGCTGATCCTTGCGGCCTGGCAGGCTCGCGAGGATGCGTTCCAGCTGCACTTTGGCATAGATCCCGAAAAGGCCGTGCAGATGCTTGCCGACGAGTCGACCCGCCTTCGAGCCTACCTGGGGTATTCCGGATGGACGGCGGGGCAGCTCGAGAACGAACTCGAGTGCGGGACATGGATCGTGGCCAGTCCCCCGGCGGACCTCTTCGAACGCCCCATGCAGGAGGCGCTGTGGCGGTCGCTCCTCGCCGACGAGGGCGACGAGTGGCGGCTGATGGTCGATGAGCCCGAGGACCCCGGTAAGAACTGATTTGACAGGGGGGTGTCCGCCCTCTGTTTTGGTGCCTTTTATGAAAGTCGTTTCCTCCATCAAGTCGGCCAAGAAGCGTCACCCTGACTGCCAAGTCGTGCGCCGCCGCGGCAAGATCTACGTCATCAACAAGACCGACCCGCGTTATAAAGCGCGTCAGGGCTGAATCTTAACACATTTCCCACGTGAAAACTGAAGGTCATCCGACGCTCAACCCGGTCTGCTTCCTCGACGTCGCCACCGGCAAACGATTCCTCACCCGCTCGACCATGAAGTCGGCCCGCAAGGAACAGATCGACGGCCAGGAGTACTTCATCGTCCTGCGTGACGTCACCATGGACTCCCATCCCGCCTACACCGGCGAAAAGCGCCTCGTGGACACCGCGGGCCGCGTCGAGAAATTTACATCCAAGTTCAAGCGCAGCACGAAGAAGTAGGCTGAAGGCTGTTGAAGCTGATCTGTTTTGACTGCGACAGCACGCTGAGTTCGGTCGAGGGAATCGACGAGCTTGCCCGTCTCCGGGGGCCGGAGATCTTTAAGCAGGTCGAGGCGTTGACCGAGGACGCCATGAACGGGAAGATCCGGATCGAGGAGATCTTTGGCCTCCGTCTGACCGCCATCCAGCCGACCCTGGATGACGCAGCCGCGGTGGGCCGCCGCTACCTGGAAAACGTGGAGCCCGCCGCCAAGGAGACCATTGCGGCGCTTTCCAGGAGCGGCTGGACCTGCGTTATCATCAGCGGCGGCTTCCGGCAGGCCATACGCCCGCTGGCGGACTTCCTGGGCGTCGAAAGGATCGAGGCCGTGGACCTCTTTTTTGCGGCCGACGGCTCCTACAGCGGGTACGACTCGGGCTATCCGTCCACCCGCTCAGGCGGGAAGGTGGACATCATCGCCAGGCTCCGGGAGGAATTCCGGCCCGAGAAGGTCGTGATGGTCGGCGACGGCGTGAGCGACCTCGAGACGGCCCCCGTGGTTGACCTCTTCGTGGGATTCGGCGGGTTCGCGACGCGGGACAGGGTGAAGCGCGAGGCTGCGGCCTTCGTCACCTCGCTGGCGGCGGTGCCGGCCCTCGTCTGAACCTCGCATTATTTGGGGCGCGGGGCTTGGGTCGGCCTACGTAGTTTCCCCCCGGGGCAACGGTTGTCCGCGCTCGCGGTGAGGCTTTAGGCTGCAGGGAGATGAGATGGACCCTTTACATACTCTCGGCCCTATGTGCCGCCGGAACCGGGCTTTCCTGCGCCGTCGGCGAGACTTTCGAGCAGGTGATCGCCGAGAAAGGTAAGCCTGCAAGTCACATCGAGGCGGGGGCGATGCAGATACTGAGCTACCCTGACGCGACGATCAAACTGAGGGACAACGTTGTCGTCTCGATAAGGGCTCCGGAACGGGGCCCGCTGGCTAGCAGCGCGCCCGCCGCGCCGGTTCCGAGCGCCGCTCCCGCAAGCGCCCCGGCAGCCGCCCCGGCGGCCGAGGCACCGCCCATTGGGTCGTCCTGGGTCACCGACTTCGGTTCCGCGCTGGATCAGGCGAAGAGCGAGAAGAAGCACACATTGCTCTTTTTCACTGGCTCCGATTGGTGCGGTTGGTGCAAGAAGCTCCACCGTGAGATTCTGGGAACGAATGAGTTCGCCCAGTACGCGCAGGACAAGCTGGTCCTGGTCGAGCTCGACTACCCGCATCACAAGGCGCAAGCCGACGAGCTGAGGGCCCAGAACCGGTTGCTTGAGGGCAGGTACAATATCACGGGATTCCCGACAGTTATCATCCTCGACTCCGCCGGGAAGGCCGTTGCGAGAATGGGGTACCAGGAGGGCGGGCCGGGGCCGTTTATCTCGCAGATCCGGTCCCTCGGGGACTGAACGTCCTCGTTTCATCTGCGGCGGCGCCTGTCTCGGGCTCTCGCCTGACGACGTCTCGTTGAGGCGTCGCCAGTTGAATTCTGCGGCGCGATAGAGGTTTTCGTCCGACCGCGTGTCATCAGTTGCGGAACACCGGATGCACATCTCAACCAGCGTTGCCGCAGGCATGGTCGCATTGCTTGGGATCGGCGTCTTCACCGTATTCGCGTCATTGCGCGCGCTTCGTGCACAACTCAGGCCCACCGCACCCGGTCTGAAGTGCCTCCTGCTCGCCGGGGTTGCGGCCGCGGCGCTTACGTTTGGCTGCCGCCTTTGCGTGGCCGAGGGGCTCGTCTCTTGGTCGCCCTATCTCGACCAGTGGCATGCGGAGATCTCGGGCGTCGCCGTGCCCCTGGCGCACGGGACCCTCTCCCTGAGAGATCTCGTCGCGGGAAACAACGAGCACCGGGTGATCCTGACCCGCGCGGTCGCTCTCGGCGTCATGATCGTCGATGGAAGCTGGGACAACCGGGTTCTCGTCGTTGTGAATTTCATGTTGGAATCGCTCGCGGTCGCTTGGGTCTGCGTCCTTGCCTGGGGCTCGATGGGATGGGTGCGGGGCAGCGTCGTCTGCGCCGCCGCACTGCTTCCCATGCTGCTGGTGTGCGATTGGGAAACGATCGTCTCGAGTAACCAGATGCAGTTCGTCTTCATGGCCTTTGGATCGGTCATCGGCCTTTCGCTGGCCCATGACTATTCCCTGAGGTCCGTAGGGAGCTGGGCGGCGATCGCGGCCGCCGTGCTGATGCTTGGAAGCATGGCATCGGGGTTACTGACCGCGCTCAGCATGGCGGTGACCGGCCTCATTGTGGCATACGTGGAAAGGAGGGGGAGTGGCCGGGTCGCCGGATTCTGCGCGGTCTGCGTGGCTATTGCCGCTGCCGGCTGGCTGACGCGTGTGGAATTCACGGCGTTGTACCCGATCTACGCGACGAGCGCCGCGGGATGGATGAAGGCTTTCCTCATGTACGCCTCCTGGCCGCTGCCGCCGAATGTCCTTGGATTCCTTGGACTCTGGGCGCCATGGGGCGTGCTGCTTTCCGTCACGCTTTGGCGCCGAAAACGACTACCGCTCGCGGCGTTTGCCATCGGGCTTGGGACCTGGGCGCTCCTGCAGTCGTGCGCCCTCGGTTGGGCTCGAGCGGGGTTCCTGGGGCTCGTCAGTTCCCGGTACACGGAATTCCTCGGATGGGGCTTTGTCGCCAACGCCGCCTCGATCGTGACCCTTTTCAGCGGCGTGGGAAAGACCCGCGCCGCCCGCGCCGTCACATGGGCGACCATCGCGGCGTGGATGGCGGCCGTCGGCGGGAGCGAGGTGTGGCGCTCGCATGTCATCTACAACCCGCACCTCGAGGATTTTCGAGACCAGACGCGCGAACACGAGCAGCGCCTCGGGACGTTCATGAGGACGGGCGATGCCCGCGTGATCGAGAGCGTGAGCTTCCCGCACATTCCCTACGTGGCGAATCAGATCATACCGGTGCTGCGCGACGCGGCCGTGCAGCCGCTCCTGCCGGCCCCGCTGCGCCGCGACCTTGTACGCGAGCGCCAGTCAAGCCTCCTGCCGCTCGTCAAGGACGGGCCGCTCAACTTTCTCGCGATCCATGTTCTGGGTTACGGGCCGCGATTTGTCGGAACCGGAATCGCGCTTCTTGTCGGCGCCTGCCTGCTCGCCAGACGGCCGGTCGATGGGGCACTCGGCCTAAGGGTCCCTCCTCTTATGGAAAGAGGCCCCGCTTCTGCTTGGCCTCGGCGACCCGGCCGATCCCGAGCGTGAGCGCGGCCAGCCGGCGCCCGAACTTGAATTTCCGCTTCTGGTATTCCACGGATTCCTTCGCCTTGTCGAGGATCCCGCGGAGCTTCGCGAGCACCTCGTCGCGGCTCCAGTAGAAGCTCTGGAGGTTCTGGAGCCACTCGAAGTAAGAGACGATCACCCCCCCGGAGTTGCAGAGGACGTCCGGGATGAGCTCGATGTCGCCCCGGTCCTCGATGATGCGGTCGGCCTCGTTTGTCGTCGGGCCGTTGGCGCCCTCGGCGAGCACGCGGCATTTCAGCCGGGGCGCGTTTTCCTTTGTGATCACCCGCTCCAGCGCGGCCGGGACCAGGACCGTGCACTCAAGCTCAAGGAGCTGCTCGTTCGTGATCGGCTCTCCCCCGCCAAAGTCCTTCAGAACCCCGGCGTACTGGACGTAGGCCAGCGCTTTCTTAATGTCGATCCCGGACGGGTTATGGATCGCGCCAGTGTAGTCGGAAACGGCGATGATCTTGGCCCCCATCGCGGACAGGGCGAGCGCGGTCTCGCTGCCCACGTTGCCGAATCCCTGGATAGCCACCGTGGCGCTCCCCACTGGGATATTCAGGTCCTCGAGGTACTTTCCGACCAGGTACGCAACCCCGGCTCCGGTGGCCTCTCGTCGTCCCTGCGAGCCGCCCAGGGCCAAGGGCTTGCCGGTCACCACGCCCGGGGAGATGTAGCCCATGTGGTTCGAGTAGGTGTCCATCATCCAGCCCATGATCTGCTCGTTAGTGCCGACGTCGGGTGCCGGGATGTCCAGCTGGGGCCCCACGAATCCGATCAATTCCTGCATGTAGCGCCTCGAGAGATGCTCCAATTCGGTGGGCGAGAGCTCCCTCGGGTTCACGATGACGCCGCCCTTGGCGCCCCCGTACGGAAGGCCCACGAGCGAGCATTTCCAGCTCATCCACATGGCGAGGGCGGCCACCTCGCCCAGGGTCACGCCCTCGTGGAACCGGATTCCCCCCTTGGAGGGCCCCGTGAAGATGTTGTGCTGCACACGGTACCCTTCGAACACGGTCACGCTTCCGTTGTCGCGCCTCACGGGCAGCGACACGGCTATGCAGCGGCGCGGGTATTTGGTCCTATCCCTAATCTCTTCCGGAAGGTTGATAGCATCGGCGGCCTGGTCAAATTGCCTGCACGCCATGCGAAAGACGTCCGAATCATACAGGGTCGAGACGACTGCCTTTGACATGGGTGGATAGTGCCCGATGACATAAGGATTGGCCATGATATTTAAGCTCGCATCCGACTACCAGCCGACGGGGGACCAGCCCCAGGCGATCGAGAAGCTTGTCGGCTCGATCGACGCGGGAAATCGCTACCAGACGCTTCTCGGCGTCACCGGCTCGGGCAAGACGTTCACGATGGCGAATGTCATCGCCCGGTGCGACCGGCCGGTCCTGATCATCTGCCACAACAAGACGCTGGCGGCGCAGCTCTTCTCCGAGTTCAAGGGCTTCTTCCCGGAAAACGCCGTCGAGTACTTCGTCAGCTACTATGACTACTACCAGCCCGAGGCCTATATCCCCTCGAGCGACACCTACATCGAGAAGGACTCCTCCATCAACGAGGAGATCGAGCGCCTCAGGATGTCGGCCACAAGCTCCCTGGTGAGCCGCAGGGATGTCATCGTGGTCGCCAGCGTGTCCTGCATCTACGGCCTGGGCTCCCCGCAGGATTTCACCGACCTCATGATCCCGATCCGCAAGGGTGGGGAGCTGGGAAGAAACACGTTCCTCGAGCGGCTGGTCGACAACATCTACGACCGAAACGACTACGAGCTCAAGCCGGGAAGGTTCCGGGTCAGGGGAGACGTCGTCGACGTCATGCCGGCGTACATGGAGCATGGGCTGCGCGTCGAGTTCTTCGGTGACACCGTCGAGGGCATGAGCGAGTTCGAGCCGCTGACGGGCGACGTGATCCGGGACCTAGACAAGTTCGACCTCTATCCCGCGAACCAGTACGTGAGGAGCCGCGGCTCGCTCGCGCCCGCGATCACGTCCATCAAGGCCGAGCTCGAGCAGCGGGTGGCCTGGTTCGTGGCCGAGGGAAAATACCTCGAGGCGCAGCGCCTGAAGGCGCGGACGAACTACGACCTTGAGATGCTCTCGGAGATGGGATTCTGCAACGGGATCGAGAACTACTCGCTGCATTTCGGGAGCCGCAGGCCGGGGGACCGGCCCTCGTGCCTCATCGATTTCTTCCCGAAGGATTTCCTGCTGATGGTTGACGAAAGCCACGCCACCGTCCCCCAGATCGGCGGCATGTACAACGGCGACCGCTCAAGGAAGCAGACGCTGGTCAACTTTGGTTTCCGCCTGCCGTCGGCCCTCGACAACCGGCCGCAGAGCATGGAGGAGTTCAACCAGATCACGGGGCAGACGCTCTACGTCTCTGCGACCCCTTCCGAGTACGAGGTCGCCCGCTCGTCGGTCGTGGCCGAGCAGGTGATCAGGCCGACCGGCCTCCTCGACCCGGAGATCACGATCCGCCCGATCAAGGGGCAGGTCGAGGACCTGATTGGCGAGATAAAGGCCGCCGCCGCCGCCGGCGAGCGGGTGCTCGTGACCACGCTCACCAAGCGCCTCTCGGAGGACCTCACCAACTACCTGCGCGAGGCCAAGGTGCGCGTGGAGTACCTGCACTCTGACATCGATACGATTGAGCGGATAGAGATTCTGCGGAAGCTCAGGTTCGGGGATTTTGACGCCCTGATCGGGATCAACCTCCTTCGTGAGGGGCTCGACCTGCCGGAGGTTGCGCTCGTCGCCATCCTCGACGCGGACAAGGAGGGATTCCTCAGGAGCGGGACGAGCCTCATCCAGACATCGGGGCGCGCCGCGAGGCACGAGAAGGGCAGGGTCATCTTCTACGCCGACACGATCACGGGCTCGATCGCGAAGACGATCGAAATAACAAACGCCCGCCGCGCCAAGCAGATCGCCTACAACGTCGAGCACGGGATCACGCCGCGAAGCGTCAAGCGGGGCGCCCAGGCGAGCCTGCAGGCCTACGGGCGCGCCGATGAGGGTGACGAGGGCGCCTCTTCAGAGGATCCCAGCGACGTCGCCGCGGTGATCGCCGAGCTCGAGGACGAGATGCGCGAGGCGGCGGACAGGCTGGAGTTCGAGAAGGCCGCGCTGATCCGCGACCAGATCGACTCCTTGAAATCGGGCAAGTTCAAGAAACTGGCCAAACCGGCGACGAAGGCCGGTCGGCTTGCGAACTCCCCGGTCTATCCGAGAAGGCGCGGCTGACCCGCTTTTTCCCCCTCGCGGCGCCCGGGTGGAGATATGTAAGAGCCGCCTCATAAAAGGCGGCTCTCACGGGAAATCCCTTCCCATTCTACTGTCCGAAAACCTTTTTGATTTCGCCGACCTTCTTTTGGATGTGGCCTTCGGTATTTTCGGCAATGCCCTTGTTCTCGAGGTTCGGGCTGCGAAAGACCTTGCCGGTCTCTTCCTTGACCTTCCCGGTAATAATTTTCGAGTCACCTTCGATCTTGTCCGTCGTGCTCGTTTTTGTGCTTTCGTTGTATGATTTCATTTTTCTTTTCCTTGTTCCGCCCGATTCGGGCGTTTTGGGTTTTTGTTGCTACTAATGGCATTGGTAACCCATTTCGCGCTGAAGTTCGCATTTTGTTGCCGAATGTTGCCCCCTCGCGGGCCGGCTGAACTTTGCGGTCTGCCGGGCGCGGAAATCATTTCGTGTAGGGAAACACCCCATAAGCTGCGGCTTATTGTCAGTTGCGGTCAGATCCCTGCCGGAGTCCAATTCGGCATGGAACCGTCAGTTGAAACTCCCGCCACGCCTGCAGATGGAGATCCGCCTCCATTGGACTGGCGAGAAAGCATGATCCGCCTCTTGCAGGGCCGGAACCTTGCCGAGGTTGGGCCTGCGTCTGCGGCGCCGGTTTCGGCAAACGCCCTTCGGCCCTATTTCTCGAGCAGAACGCTAGCCGATATTCGATTCTAGGAACCCGGTCCCGGCCCGCACATCAGGCCCACTCGGGCGGGTTCTGCATTTGGGGGTTGAGGACCCCGATGCAGGGCAAGTTCCGGTAGCGCTCCGCGAAATCGAGCCCATACCCCACGACGAAGCGGTCGGGTATCTTGAAGCCTACGAAGTCGGCCTCGAAGGGCACCTCGCGCCGACCCTGCTTATCCAGGAGGACGCAGGTCCGCAGGCTCGCCGGGCCGAGCTTCATGACGAGGCCGGCGACAAGCGTGATCGTCTTGCCCGTGTCCAGGATGTCGTCGATCAGGAGGACGTGCCGCTTCGCGATGTCGATCGTGAGGCTGTGGACAATCTGCGGCGTCCCGACCGACTTCGTCCTGTTGGCGTAGCTTGAGATCCGGATGCAATCGAGGCGCACGGGGTTGTCGATTTCGCGCATCAGGTCGGCCGTGAACATGACCGCGCCGTTTATGATCGATACGATGGTGAATTCGCCGTCGCCGTAGACCTTTCGAATCTCGCGGCCAAGCCCTTGGACCCGTTTCTTGATCTGGGCCTCGGTGAACAGCACGCATTCCAGGTCGGGGTGCACCGCCTGGGACTTCTTTTGGGTCGGCATGGGGTGCTTCCAGACAGGCTGACGCCGGACCCTGTGGCAAACCGTTTAGGTTGGCTGTGGAAAATCTCCCGCCTGCTTTTCTTTTGACTTCGACTCGCGCACTCCTTGCGTCGAAAGTCCTCCCCGCGCGCGGCATGATTTCCATCCGGATCCAGAAACTGACCAAACGCTTCGGCACCGTGACCGCCCTCCACGACCTCGACCTCGTGGTCGAGCCCGGCGAGCTCTTCTTCCTGCTGGGTCCCAGCGGCTGCGGCAAGACGACGCTGCTAAGGTGCATGGCCGGCTTCTACATCCCTGAGGAGGGCAGGATATTCTTTGGCGACGAGGATGTGACGCAGCTCGCGCCTCACAAGCGCAACACCGGGATGATGTTCCAGAGCTACGCCCTCTGGCCGCACATGACCGTCGCCGAGAACGTGGCCTTTGGCCTCGAGGAGCGGAAGGTGCCCCGGCCCGAAATCCGCACGAAGGTCGGCGAGGCGCTCGAGTCGGTCCATATGGGCGCCTACGCCGGGCGTCGGCCGAACCAGCTCTCCGGCGGCCAGCAGCAGCGAGTGGCGCTGGCGCGGGCGCTCGTCATCCGGCCGCGTTGCCTCCTCCTTGACGAGCCGCTCTCCAACCTGGACGCGCGGCTCAGGCTCGAGATGCGCTCGGAGATCCGCCGCGTCTGCAAGGAATTCAAGCTCACGACGGTCTATGTGACCCACGACCAGAAGGAGGCGCTCTCGGTCTCCGACCGCATGGCGGTGCTTGATGCAGGCCACATCCTCCAGGTGGGCTCGCCCCAGGAGATCTACCGCCGACCCTCATGCAGGACCGTCGCCGAGTTCATTGGCGAGACGAACTTCATCCCGGGAACCCTCAAGGCCTCGTCCCAGGGCCGGGCGACGGTGTCCACCGCGATCGGGGATTTCGAAGGCGTCTTCGGCAATTCAGGCACCGAGCCGGCCGTCGGGACTCCGGTGACGATTTCCGTGAGGCCCGAATGCTGGACGATCGAGGCCGCGCGCCCTTCGGGCAATGCCGTGTCGGGCCGGATCGGGAAGTCCGTCTACCTAGGCGAAAACGCCCAGTATGATTTCGTGTCGGGCGCCACCACTCTCAAGATACTCGAGCTTAATCCGCGATTTGTCGACCGGTCGGGCACCGAAGAGTACTTCGCGAGCGTCCAGCCCGCGGACGTCGTCGTTCTCGCGGGCTGAGGCCTCCCCATGCTCAAGCGGGGGTTCATCGTCCTGGCCCTGGTGGCAATCGTCGCCCTGCCTTTCATACTTCGGCCCCGCAGGGCGTCGGCGGCCCAGGCGGACGACACGCTCATCCTGATCTCTCCGCACAACGAGGCGATCCGGCACGAGTTCACGCTGGGCTTCCAGGATTGGTACAAGGCGAAAACGGGGCGAACCGTGTTCCTCGACTGGCGAAACGTCGGCGGAACGAGCGACATCGCTCGGTACCTTCAGGGGGAATACGTGGCGTCATTCCGCAACATATGGACGGGAAAGATGGGCAGGCCATGGAGCGCGGAGGTGCAGTCGGGTTTCCAAAACGGGGGCCTTCGGGCCGACGCGCCGGCCGACATGAAGGAGGCCCGGGCCGCGTTCCTTGCTTCGGGCGCCTCCTGCGGAATCGACCTTTTCTTCGGCGGTGGCCCGTATGACTTCGACAAGCAGGCGCGCGCCGGGCGCCTCGCGGACTCCGGTGTCCGGAAGCTCCACCCGGACTGGTTCAGCACCGAGAACTTCCCCCAGACCTACGGCGGCGAGGAGTACTTTGATCCCCATGACCTCTGGTTCGGGACCGTCCTGAGCTCTTACGGGATCCTGTACAATCTCGATTCCCTGAAGAGGCTGGGGTTCGCCGAACCTCCCGATCAATGGTCCGACCTCACCGACCCCCGCTTTGTCGGCGAGCTGGGCCTCTGCGACCCGACCAAGAGCGGCTCCATCGCCGCCGCCTTCGAGAACATCGTCCAGCAGCAGATCCTGAAACGCCTCGCGGCCGGCGCCGGCGAGGGCGGCGAAGCCAAGGCCGCAGCGGCGGCGGCGGTCCGGGCGGGTTGGGTCGACGCCATGCGCCTCATCCAGCTCCAGGGCGCCAACGCGCGCTACTTCACCGACACCTCGCAGAAGCCGCCCATCGACGTGGCTGACGGCGACTGTGCCGCGGGCATGTGCATTGATTTTTACGGCCGCGAGCAGCAGGAGGCGGTCAGGAGGCGCAATCCGGGTCCCGACAGGGTCGTGTACGTTTCGCCTCCGGGCGGCTCGGCGTACTCGGTCGATCCGATCGCGCTCCTGCGGGGCGCTCCGCACCGCGACGTCGCGGTCGCGTTCATCGAGTTCACGCTCTCGCTCGACGGGCAGAAGCTCTGGAATTTCCGGACGGGAACGCCCGGCGGCCCGCATCAGTTCGCGCTGCGCCGGCTGCCGGTGCGCCACGACTTCTACTCGCGCGCCGACTGGAGCGCAAACCGGAGCGACCCGGACGTGGACCCCTACTCGCAGAAGGATCTCCTCGTCCACCACGACGAATGGACCCTCAGCCTCTTCTCGGAGCTGGTGTTCATTGTGCGGGTCATGACCGAGGACACCCACCCGGAGCTCGTGAAGGCGTGGCGCGCGATCATCGCGGCACCCGAGCCCGCGCGCAGCCGTGCCCTTGCCGCGCTTCAGGACATGTCGGCCGTCGATTACGACCAGGCGCTCGGCCGCATCACGAAGGGGATCGAGTCCAAGAACCTGGTGGACCAGGTGAGCCTCGCGCGCGACCTCGGCGCCACCTTTCGTTCCAACTACATCCGCGCCGAGCGCATGGCGCGGGGCGAATGACGGCGCTCGCGGCGCGCTAGAGGGCTGCGAACGAAGCGGCGAAGCCGGCCCGGTCCTTGGCCGCGAAGAAGGAGGTGCCCGCCACGAACGTGTCTGCGCCCTGCGCGCGGCAGAGCGCGGCGTTCGCCACCTCTATCCCCCCATCGACCTCGATGCGCAGGTCGAGCCTTCGCTCGGCCCGCCACCTGTCGACCTGGGCGATTTTTGGAAGCACGTCCTCGCGGAAGGTCTGGCCGCCAAAACCGGGCTGCACGGTCATCACCAGCACGAGGTCAACATGTTTCAGGAAGGGCTCCACGGCCTCGACAGGCGTTCCCGGGTTGAGCGCAATTCCCGCGGCGCACCCGTGCCCCCGGATCGCCTCGATGGTTGCCGCGTGGTCATACGAGGGCTCGATGTGGATGGTTATCCGGCTGGCCCCAGCCTTCGCGAACGCGTCCACGAACTTGTGCGGCTCGGAAAGCATGAGGTGTGTGTCGAAGAAAAGCCTCGAGCCGTCCCTCCGGAGCGCGGCGAGTGTCTCCGGGCCGAACGAGAGGTTCGGCACGAAGTGGCCGTCCATCATGTCGAGGTGCAGCCACCTGAGCCCGAGTTTGGCAACCGCCGCCGCGCTTGTGCCCAGGGCCGCGTGGTCGCTGGCCAGCAGGGAGGGGGCTAGGATCGGGGCGTTCACTGGGGCAGCGGGGCGGAGGTCACCAGACGTCGAGGACGGCATGGGTCACCCGGTCGGAGAGGAGTTCGGCGAGGAGGGGAAGCGTGTTGTACTCGGACTGGAGCTGGTCGTTGCTCGTGCCGAACGGGACGAGGCCAAGGCCGTTGTCGAGGAAGGCCTCACGCTGCACTTCGATCGTTCGCCCGTCAAAGATCATCCGGCCCGTGCGGTTGTCGCGCAGGCTGCAGCTTGCCGTCAGGCGAAGAGTGAATTTCCTCGCAAGCCCGTTGTCGTCCTCCCGGTTGGCCGCGTTGTCGCGGTTGTACTTGACCAGCGTGACCGTCAATGTCGCGTCGGCGTCACCCTTGCCGTCGACCAGCTCAAGCCGGCCGTCCCGGATGAAGGCCTCGCGAACCATCGTGCTCACAAGCTCGCGGGACTGGGGCAGCGTCGTCTTGTTCTTGGCCGGCTCGATGTAGAGGGTTGCGAACGACGGGGCGGGGCCGGAGCCCATCTTGTAATGGGCGCAGCCCTGGCTCAGGAGCGCGGCTAACAGGATCAGGCCCCAAACTCGGGTCATAGGGCGTCCGGCCTTGGAGCGGTCAGAACAGCCAGAACCGCTTCTTGGCAGGAGCGGGTCTGATTTGCTGCTTGGACAACTTGGCCTCCAGGTCTGCCAGGCGCTTCTTGGCGACGTTGGCTGGCCCCGAATCGGGATAGGACGTGATAGCCTGGTTGTAAAACACCTTGGCCGCGATGTAGTTCAGCCGCTTGTAGAAGTAGTAGTCGCCGATGTAGATTTTGCTCTGGGCGAGGATCGTCTTCATCTTGTCGACGCCGACGGCCGCCTGGGCGATGCCCGAGTCGCCCGGGTAGAGGATCATGTAGTCCTCGTAGTAGGTCATCGCCTCCTTTGTTGAGGCCTGGTCGTACTTGGGGCCCTCGGAAAGCGACGCGTGCAGGTCACCCAGCTTCAGGTAGGCGACGGGGGCGAGGACGCTTTGCGGATAGGTGTTCACCAGCCGGTCGAGCGAGTCGATGGCCACGTCCGTTTCCTTCTCCAGCTGGTGGCCGCGGGCGATGTCCATGAGCGCGAGGGGAGCATAGTCGCTGTACGGCGCGTCCAATATGACGACCTCGAAGAATTCGACGGCCTTCGGCCTGTTCGAGGGTCCGGGGAGCCAACCCCAGATTCGGTTGTGCGCGCCGTCGAGCAGCATCGCGGCGATCCTGTACAGCTCGCCGATCACGTCGTTGAACCGCTTTGAGTTCGGATAACGGCGGAGCATGAGCTGGTAGTCGGTAAAGGCGTCGTAGTATTGCTTCCTGCGGGTCAGAAGCTGGCCGGCGCGGTACAATGCCTCGGGGGCGTAGACGGAGCCCTGGTATTTGCGGGCAACCGCCTCGTAACTCTTGACGGCCCCATGCAGGCTGCCCTCCTCCTCCTGGCGCCTCGCCTTGTTCATCAGGGCCAGAGCCGTTTTTCCCTGAGAGCCGGCGAGGCCCGACAGGGCGCCCCCTTCGAGCTGCCAGCCGGTACTGGGGGTCCACGTCAAGTCAGCGGCCAGACGCGGGGTTACGACAAGCGAGAAGGCCGCCGCGAGCCACAAAGGGAGCAGGGTACGGCGGAAAAAAGGGAACGGCATGTGGACGGAAATCACCAGCGAATCAGGGCGCTACCGTAGGTCAAGCCTGCCCCGAACGCGACGAGGAGCGTCAGGTCGCCCTTCTTGATCCGACCGGCCTTCCGGGCCTCGTCCAGGGCGATCGGGATCGAGGCCGCCGAGGTGTTGCCATACCGGTCGACATTCACGAAGAATCGATCCACCGGAAGCTCGAGGTATTGGGCTATCGCATCGATGATGCGAAGATTGGCCTGATGGGGTATCACGAGCCCAATCTGATGCGCCGCAAGGCCGTGTTGTTCCAAAATATCGCGGGCCGCCTCCTCCATCACGCGGACCGCCAGCTTGAAGACCTCCTTGCCTTTCATCTTTATGAAATGGTCGCCCCGCGCGACGGACTCCGCCGAGGTGGGAATGCTGCTTCCGCCCGCGGGTATGTACAGCAGGTCGGTGTCCTCGCCCAGCGCCCCGAGCTTCGTCCCAATGAGGCCGACCCCGACCCTGTCGCCGGGCCCTATGACGGCCGCGCCGGCCCCGTCGCCGAAGAGCATACACGTCCCGCGGTCCTGCCAGTCAACAATCGATGAGAGCTTCTCGGCGCCGATGACGAGCGCCCTGCGGTAGCGACCGGAGCCCACGAGGGCGCACGCGGTGTCGAGGCCGTAGATGAAGCCGGAGCATGCCGCGTTCAGGTCAAAGCAGGCGGCGGTGCTCGGGATGCCAACCTTGTGCTGGACGAAGCACGCGGTCGCCGGCATCGGAAAGTCCGGGGTGATCGTGGCGACAATCAGAAGGTCGATTTCCGAGGCCGACACGCCAGCGTCCTCGAGCGCCCGCCGCGCGGCGAGCACGGCAAGGTCTGACGTCGCCTGCTCGGGGGCGGCTATGCGCCTCTCGCGGATCCCGCTGCGCGCGCGGATCCATTCGTCGGAGGTGTCGACCATCTTCGCGACGTCCTCATTGGTCAGAATGCGTTCGGGTGCGTAGGAACCTGTGCCGAGTATGACGGTGGAGCAGTTGGGCATGCCGGAATTGCTACGGTACGGGCACGCTCAAAAGCTCGTTTGCGCGCGCGATGTCCGCCTCCATGCGCTGGTTCATATCCGCCTTGATGATTTCGCCGGCGGCCCGGATCGCGCTCTTGATCGCATTGCGGTTGGAGGACCCGTGCGCCTTGAGGATGTTGCCGCGCAGCCCGAGGAGCGGCGCGCCGCCGTACCGCTCGGGGTTGATCCGGTCCTTGAGCGCGGCAAAGGCGCCCTTTGAGAGGAGCGCCCCGGTCCGGCGCATCGGGTTCGCTCCAAGCTCCTCGCGCAGCATGCCGCGTATGAATTTCTCGAGGGATTCCCAGCTCTTCAGCATGATGTTTCCGACAAACCCGTCGCACACGACGACGTCGACGTGCTCGGCGAACACCTGGAAGCCCTCGATCGGGCCCGAATAGTTGATGATGCCGTCGATCCGCTTGAGGAGTTCGTTGGTCTCGGTGATGAGGGAGTTGCCCTTGCCATCCTCGGTGCCGATGGACATCAGCCCGACGCGCGGCGAGGGGATCCCGAGCATGACGCGGCAATAGTGGCTTCCCAGAATCGAGTTATGGACCAGGTGCTCGGGCTTCGGCTCGGGATTGGCGCCGGCGTCGATGAGCACGAAATGTCCGCCCTCCCTGGGGACAACCGCGGCTAGGGCTGGCCTCGCCACGCCGTCCATCGTCCTCAGGCGCAATGTCCCGCAGGCCATGAGCGCGCCCGTGTTGCCGCAGCTCACGACGACGTTGGCCTCGCCCGCCTTCACGAGCTCGATCGCCCGGGCCATCGACGAGTCTTTCTTCTTCTTAAGCGCGACAAGCGGCTTGTCATCCATCGTGATGACCTCCGACGCGTGGACAACCGACAGCCTCTCGCTGCGGTGCAGCCCGTAGTGCGAGATGATCGGCTTCAGCACCGACTCGTCGCCGACGAGCGTGATCGGGTTCAGGTTCGAGCTTTGGTGCAGTGCAAGCTTGACCGCGGCGACGACCTCGCTGGGTCCCAAGTCGCCGCCCATCGCGTCAACCGCGATCCGACCGGGTGATCCGGGGGCCATGGCCGCCAATACCGCCGTTGCTGGACGGTTGGGGTTAGACCTCGATGTTGAGGACTTGGCGGCCCCGGTAGGTTCCCGTCTTGGGATTCACGCGGTGGGCACGAACGAGGCTTCCATCGGAAGGGTCCCGGGCGAACTCAGGCGCTATGAAAGCGTTGGCTGCACGGCGGTTTGCGCTACGGCGCTTGGACTGCTTGCGTTTTGGATTGGCCATTTAGAAGGGGGTTAAAGGTTGACCGTTTAAAGGCCGCAACGCCCCCCCGTCAAGCGCACACTGGAATACCCTAGACTTGTGCCCCCCGCAGGCTCGCGTACCAAGGAGCGATCCAATGTCGCCCACGACCCTCCAAATCGTCATTCTCGCCCTGATCCAGGGAGCCGCCGAGCTCCTTCCGGTCTCAAGTTCGGCTCACGTCATCGTGGCTGAAAAGCTCATGCGGCTGGAGCCAGCGAGCCCGGAAATGATGTTCCTGATGATCATGCTGCATACGGGCACCATGCTGGCTGTTATCGCATACTTCTGGAAGTCTTGGAAGATCAGCTTCTTCGCAAACAAGGAGACCGCGTCAAGCGCCGCCTTCAGGATCGTCCTCGCCTCGGCCGTCACGGCCGTCCTCACCATTCTTCTCAAGAGCCTGATCGAGAACGCGGTCCTCAAGGGCAGGCCTGGCGCCGCGATCGAGGATCTGTCCGACAACCTTTACCTGATTGGGGTCAGCCTGGCCGTGGCGGGCGCCCTCATTGTCGCGGCAGGGATAAAATATCGGGG
>CAAGKR010197863.1_pt1 | contig 30635 bp, 27 predicted proteins | sample 2556971 | NCBI WGS metagenome assembly CAAGKR01 (sample SAMEA5207829, study PRJEB30636) | soil metagenome | biome: forest; feature: boreal; material: soil | place: USA | collected 2011-09 | depth 1 m | reverse complement strand
TCCGGACGCCACCTTCAACGCCAATCCAGCGGCATGTCCCGCCGCGTCGATCGTGGGACATGCGACGGCCATCACACCGATCCTGCCCGTGCCGCTCATCGGCCCGGCGTACTTCGTCTCCCACGGCGGGGCGAAGTTCCCCGAACTGATCGTCGTGCTGCAGGGCTACGGCTTCACGATCGACCTGCACGGCGAAACGTTCATCAGTCCCGCGGGGATCACGTCGAGCACGTTCCGAACCGTGCCCGACCAGCCCGTGACCAGCTTCGAATTGACGCTGCCGCAGGGATCTGGCTCCGCGCTCGCCGCCAACGGAAACCTTTGCAAGTCAAGGCTCGCGATGCCGACAGCATTCGTCGCGCAGAACGGCGCTGTAATCCACCGGTCCACGACGATCACAGTCGCCGGATGCCACAAGAGCAAGAAGGCCAAGAAACGCCGTTGACCGATGTCCAGCCGCGCTCCGGACGGTCTTCGATCTCGCGCGAACAGGTCGACGACATCCAGCGCGCGCGGATCGTCTCGGCGATGGTCGAGGTGGCCGCCGATGTCGGCTATCTCGGCGCGGCTGTCGCTCCCGTCGTCGCGCGCGCCGGGATCTCGCGGCGCACGTTCTACGAGCTGTTCGAAGGCCGCGAGGACTGCTTCCTCGCGGCGTTCGACTGGGGCGTCGAGCAGGCCCGGCAGGTCGTGGTGCAGGCGTACGGCTTGCAGCGCTCCTGGCGCGAGCGGGTGCGCCATGCGGTTGCCGCGCTGCTCGCCTTCCTCGACACCGAGCCCGAGCTCGCGCGCATTTGCATCATCGAGGCGCTCGGGGCGGGGCAGCTCGCGCTCGCGCGGCGGGCCCGGGTCATGGAGGAGGTGGGCCGGGCGCTCGAGGACGGCGCGCCGAAGGCGCGCCGGGGTGGCGAAGCTCGGCTGCTGACCGCTGAGGGCGTGGTCGGTGGCGCCTTCTCCGTCCTGCACGGGCGGCTGCTCGAGCGGCGTATGGCTGAGGGCTCGCGGGCCGGTGCGGACACTCGCGCGTCCGCGAGGACGCGCGAGGGTGGGGGCGGAGGCCGTGTGAACGGTCGCGCCGGTCCGCTCATCGACCTGCACGGGCAGCTCATGGCCCTGATCGCGCTGCCCTATCTCGGGCCGCGGGCGGCCGGTGAAGAACTGACGCGCACGCCACCTGATGTGCAGGTGCCGGAGATCGTCCGCGCGCGCGGGAGTGACGGTGGCCGGCTGCTCGAACGGCTTGACATGCGGCTCACGTACCGCACGGTTCGCTGCCTTTTGTTCATCGGCGAGAACCCCGGCACCAGCAATCGCGAGATCGCCGAGGGGGCCGAGGTCCCCGACGAGGGCCAGACCTCCAAGCTCCTGCGGCGTCTCTCCAAGCTCGACCTGATCTCCAACAGCCGCCCGCTCGGCCCGGGCTACCCCAACCGCTGGACGCTCATGCCGCAGGGGGAGCAGGTCCTGAGCGCGGTGCGGGGCCGCTGAGAGCACTCAGGATCATGGGGAGTGCTCAGGAGTTATAACGACTTATCAGGTTTTCTTGATATTGACTGATAACTCCTGATAATCGAGCTGTCGGGGTGCTATCCCGCGTTCATCCAGGCTTATGGCAAGGAGGCCTGGAGCATGGCGCCCGCTTCGCCGATCACCCTGGCTGACGTACAAGCCGCCGAACCGCTTGTGATCGCGAAGCTCGATGACGAGTTCTTCCACACTCGCTTCGAGAAGGCCACCCCGGCGGAGCGACGCTACATGGCTGCGATGGCGGAGCTTGGGGACGGTCCCTACCGTACGCGCGACATTGCCAAGCTGCTCGGCGGCGGCTCCGGCGCTTCTGTGCACCGCGACTCCCTCATCAAGAAGGGGCTGATCTTCAGTCCCGACTTCGGGCTCGTCGACTTCACGGTTCCCCACTTCTCGCCGTTCATGCGCCGCCGCTACCCATTCGAGCCGCGCCACGCATCGCGCTCCTAGAAGCGCACCAGGTCGGCGTACCTCCCCGGCGTGTTCTCGTCCAGCGGGCCGAATGACCGGTAGCGCGGGCCTGCCTACGGGCGATTCGCTGTCTTGTCACCCACCCTTAAAACTCGCCCGCCTCGTGCGGGCCCACGCAGGCGACCGCGAGGTCCTCGGCGACGTTCGCGGCCACCTCGCGCACCTCCTCGTACGTGACGGCGTCGAGCGCCCTGACCGCAGAGTCCGGGTCGATGTCCGGGCCGCCTGCCTGCGCCCCAGAGGGTGTCCCCGAATGGGGATAGACGATCTTCTGGCTCGCGCCGTAGCGGGCGACGGCGTTCGTGTTCTCGAACGCGAGCACCAGCCTCCCGGCCGCGTACGCGCGCGCGCGCTGGACCTCCTCCTCGGTGGGGCCCTCGGCGCGCAGCTCGTCGACGATCTCGCGCATGCGCGTGTAGGCCTCGATGCACTTGCTCGAGTCAAGGCCCGAGCCGAGCTGCAAGATCGGCACGTCCGCGTACGCGTGCGCCACGGCGTACACCGAGTAGCACAGCCCGCGCTTCTCCCTGATCTCCTCGAACAATCGCGAGCCCATCGAGCCGCCCAGCAGCGTGGAGTAGATCGACAGCGCCGCGCGTTCTTTGACGTCGCTCACCGTCACACCGGGCCTGTAGATCATGCGCAGGTGCGATTGGTTGGTGTCGCGCTGCTCGACCATCGTCTCGGGGGCGAACTTCGGGGCAGGCACATACGGCTCCGGCTCGGGCAGTGTCGGGAAGCGGGCGAACAGCTCGCCCAGCTTGTCCTGCCCGGGAACGAACTCAGTATTCCCTACCAAAAACGCGCCTCCGCTCGCCCCGGCCCAGCGGCGCTCCCTGAAGCTCACGATCGCCTCGCGCGTAAAGCTTTTAAGGTTCTCCTCCGGGCCGAGCACGGTCCTGCCGAGCGGGTGCTCGCCGAAGGCCGCCTTGTCGATCAGGTACTCGGCCACGGTCGAGGGCTGGTCGTACGCGCGGTTGATCTCCTGGATCACGACGCCGCGCTCGCGGTCGAGCTCCTCGGCGTCGATTTTTGGCCTGCCGACGAAGTCGCTCAGCAGGTCGATCGCCGGCTCGGCGGACTCAGCCCTGACGGTTATGTGGAAGGCGACCAGGTCGTGGCTCGTGTACGCGTTCAGCGCGCCGCCCAGCCGCTCGGCCGTCTCGTTGACGTCCTTGTAGGAGGGGTACTTCTCGCCGCCCTTGAACACGAGGTGCTCGAGGAAGTGAGCCATCCCGTTCTCCTGTGCCTTCTCGGTGCGTGCCCCCGCGTCGAAGGCCACGAGCACGGTCAGCGCGCGCGTGCCGGGCAGGCCCACGGTGTACACGGGCAAGCCGTTCGCCGCCACCGTTGTCGTTGCGATCTCAGCCACGCGCCCACCTTATTGCAAAGTGCGTTGCATGCAGGGAAAAATGCGGCCTCCCACGGCGTCTGGCGCTACTGTGCCCGGCCATGGCCGACCCCGATCCAGGCGCACGCCCCGCGCGCGTGATTCCGCGCAGGGCGCTCGCGCGGCACATCAACCCGACGCGTCACCGCATCGTCGCGCCGCCCATCAAGCCCGTTCCCGCGCCCGCCCGCCCGGCCAACACGCCGGGCGCCAACACCGTCGTCGACTTCCGCAGCGTGACCAAGACCTACGACTCCGGCGACACGGGCCTGGAGCGCGCGACGTTCGCGATCGACCGCCAGGAGTTCGTCTTCCTCGTAGGCTCGACCGGCTCGGGCAAGTCCACGATCATGCGCCTCTTGATCAAGGAGATCGACCCCACCGAGGGGATCATCCGCGTAGCCGGCCGCCACCTGGCCGAGATCGACCGCAAGCGCATCCCCTACTACCGCCGCAACATCGGCGTCGTCTTCCAGGACTTCAAGCTCCTGCCCACGCGCACCGTCTACGACAACATCGCCTACGCCCTGCAGGTGACAGGCGCCTCGCGCAAGCAGATCCGCGCCTCGCTGCCCGACGTCCTGCGCCTCACCGGCCTCTCGACCAAGCTGCACAACTACCCCCACCAGCTCTCCGGCGGCGAGCAGCAGCGCGTCGCCGTCGCGCGCGCCTTCGTCTCGCACCCGCCCTTGCTCCTCGCCGACGAGCCCACCGGCAACCTCGACCCCGACACCTCGATCGGGATCATGCAGCTGCTCTACCGCATCAACCGCGCCGGCACCACCGTGATCGTCGCCACCCACGACAACGAGATGGTCGACAAGATGCGCCGCCGTGTGATCGAGCTGCGGCGCGGGCGCATCATCCGCGACGAGGCCACCGGGCTGTACGCGCAGGATGAAACGACCGGGGACTTGGCCGAGCGATTGAAGCGCGAAACCTCCCGCGACACGAAAGTCGAGCGCCCGCCGGGCGGCGCACGCCGATGAAACTAGGTTTCTTCCTTAAGGAGGCAGTACGCTCGATGCGCCGCAACCCGGCGCCTTCGTTCGCGGCGCTCTCGTGTGTTTTGGTAACGACGCTCGTGCTCGGCGTCTTCATCCCGGTGGTCCAAGCGACGAACGGGGCGGCCAACTCGATTCGCGGGCGTGTCGTCGTCGACGTCGATCTCAACACGACGGCGCCCCCAGCCGAAACCGCGCGCGTGCGTAGCGAGGTCGAAAAGGCCCGTTTCGTTGGTCACGTCGAACTTGTCTCCAAGCAGGCCGGCTACGAACAGGAGCGCAAGATCGACCCCCAGGCCTTCCAGCTGATCGGCTACAACCCCTTGCCCGACATCCTGCGAGTGACGCCGGCCAACCCCGCCGACGCCGATGTCCTGCGCGCCGAGCTCGACCAGGCGAGCCCCGCCGGCACGCGCCTGGTCACGGACCCCGCGATCGCCGACGTCCAGAACCGACAGGCCCAGACCGACAAGATCCTCTCGGCCACGCGCATCGTCAAGATCACGATGGCCCTGCTGGCGGCCCTCCTGATCTTCTCCTCGATGCTGCTCGTCTCCAACACGATCCGCCTGTCCCTGTTCTCGCGCCGGCGCGAGGTCGAGGTGATGAAGCTCGTCGGCGCCACCGACTGGTTCATCCGCTGGCCGTTCGTGCTCGAGGGTCTGTTCCTCGGCGCGCTCGGGGGAGTCTGCGCGATCGCGCTGCTCGCGCTCGCCAAGGTCACCCTGATCGACCCGCTCGCCTCGACCGTCAAGCTGATCTCCCAGCCCGAGATGATCGACTTCCGCCTCTTGATCGTGATCTTGATGGGCTGCGCCATAGCCGTCTCGGCTGCCGGCTCCGGTCTCTCGTTGCGGCGCTTCCTGCGCGTCTGAGACGGGCATGGACGCGGCGGTCCGTGACCGTCTCAGAGGCTTCGAGGAATGCGTAGGGTGGGGGATATGAAGTCCTTCAAGCGAGAGCCTTTGCTTGCGGCCCTCGCGGTGCTCCTGCCCGTGTTCCTGCTCGTGCTCGGCATCTGGCTCGGCGGTCACCCCTCCAAGCTGCCCGCCTTCGTGCGTAACGCCCTCGTCGCCAACCACGATACGCAGGTGGTGAACGAAGCGATCGAACGGATCTCCCACGACTACTACCGGCCCGTCTCCAAGGCCGCGCTGTCGAGCTCCTCGATCGCCGGGATGGTCTCGAGCCTGAAAGACCCCTACTCCACCTATCTCTCGCCGAAGGAATTCAAGAGCTTCGACCAGCCGGCCTCCTTCGCGGGGATCGGCGTCTCGGTCGATCCCAAGCGCTTCGGCCTCGAAGTGGTGCGCGTGTTCGACACGAGCCCCGCCCAGCGCGCCGGCCTAAAGGTCGGCGACGTGATCGTTGGGGTCAACGGACGCTCCCTGCACAAGCTGCCGGCCAACACCTCCGTGGCGTTGATCAAGGGTCCTCCCGGCACCGATGTGGCGTTGACGGTCAAGTCGCACGGGGTGGCCCCTCCACGCACGATCAAAGTCACCCGCGCCACGATCTCAGAGCCTGTCGTGGCCTCGGCACTGCGCACCGTCCACGGCGTCAAGCTCGGCTGGGTCTATCTCGCCACGTTCAGCGAAGGCTCCCACGGCGAGCTGTACGACGCCGTCCAGGGCCTGCTCAAGCAGGGCGCCCGCGGGCTCGTGTTCGACCTGCGCGCCGACGGTGGCGGCCTCGTCTCCGAAGCGCGCCTCGTCGCCTCGATCTTCGTGCCCTCCGGCGTGATCGTGACCACACGCGGGCGCTCCCAGCCCACGGTTGTGCTGACCGCCGCCGGCGGCGCGATCCCCACGCGGGTCCCGGTCGTCGTGCTCGTCGACCACGACACGGCCTCGGCGTCTGAGATCGTCACCGCGGCGCTCCAGGACCACCACCGCGCCACCGTCGTCGGCACCCACACCTACGGCAAGGGCGTCTTCCAGGAGCTCGAGCCGCTCTCCGGCGGCGGCGCGATCAAGATCACCGTCGGCGAGTACTACACCCCCAACGGTCGCAACCTCGGTGGGGGAGGGGTCCACGAGGGCGCGGGCATCACTCCCGAAGTCCAGGTCCCGCACGGTATCGACACCGAACAAGGTCTCCAGGCAGCGCTCCACACGCTGCTCGCCAAGGTCAAATGAGTCCGCCGCGCGGCGGCCGTCAGCGCAAGGGGACGGCCAAGAAGACCAACGCGGGCGCTCATATCCAGAAGGCGAGTGCCCCGCGCGGCAAGGCCTCGGCTCCGCGTACCGGCAGGCCGTGGGCCGGCAAGTCCTCGAACGCGCGCGTAGTCTGGCCCCCGCAGGAGCGCACGGAAACCGCTCGCCACGCGATCGAGCGGATGCTGCGCGACGCAGGCTTGGCGCGCCGCTTTGAGCCGGTCGTCGAACGCGAGGCGCGTGCCGCCGGCGCTCGCGCCTGGCACAATGCGGAGGCCGAAGTCGAGGAGGGCCGCCGGCGCGACCTGCGCGAGCTGCCCACGTTCACGGTCGACCCGGCCACGGCGCGCGACTTCGACGACGCCATCTCCGCGGAGCGGCTCGCCGATGGCAACGTGCGCGCGTGGGTCCACATCGCCGATGTCGCCGCCCACATTGCTGCGGGCTCGCTCGTAGATCAGGAGGCGCGCCGGCGCGCCACGAGCGTGTACGTGCCCGGCGCCGTAGAGCCGATGCTCCCGCACGCGCTTTCCAGCGACGCCTGCTCGCTCGTGCCGGGCGCCGAGCGCCTGGCTGTCACCGTCGAGCTCGTCCTGCGCGGCGCGAAGGTAGAGTCCGCGAGCTTCTGCCGGTCGCTGATTCGCTCGGACATGCGCCTCGACTACGAGCAGGTCGATCGCATCTTTGCCGGTTCGGAGCCTGCGCCGGAACCGTGGGGCAGGCCGCTCGTCGCTGCGCGCTCGGCCGCCGCCGCGCTACAGCAGGCGCGTGAGTCGAGTGGGGCGCTCGTGATCTCCACCGAGGAGCCAGAGTTCTCCTTCGACGAGCACGGCAATGTCTTGGAGATCGTCCCGCGCGCCCAAACCGAGTCCCATCGCCTGATCGAGCATCTGATGATCGCCGCCAACGAAGCGGTTGCCCGCCAGCTTGCGCAAGCCTCCGTGCCATGCCTCTACCGTATTCACGAGCGCCCGGACCCCGAGCGCATCCGCCGGCTCGTGGCGCAGCTCGCCTCGCTTGGAGTTTCCACACCCCCGCTGCCCGACCCGCTCTTGCCTTCGCGGGCGGCGGAGTTCGTCGGGGAGATATCCCGGCGGGTGGACAGGCACGTGCGCGGTACGGGATATGGCCGGATTGCTCTCAGCTCGCTCGTGCTGCGCACGCTCAAGCAGGCGTGCTACTCGCCGAAGAACGTTGGCCACGCCGGCCTCCACTCTCCCTGCTACTGCCACTTCACCTCGCCGATCCGCCGCTACCCCGATCTCGTCTGCCACCGTGCGCTGCTCGCTTCGATTGGCGCCGGTGACGGCGTGGGCGTGGGCGTGGGCGTGGGCAAGGGTGCCGGCGCAGGCGACGGCGTCGGCGGGAGCAGGGGTGCCGCGCGCAAGGGCATTGGCACGGGCAAGCTCGTCGGTGGGCGCAAGCTCGTGGAGCTGGGGGAGTGGACGTCTGAGCGCGAGCGCGAGGCCGCAAAGCTGGAGCACAAGGGCGATGACATCGCAGCATGCTTTTTGCTCGAACAGGTTTTGCTCGACGGTGGCTATGAGCAGGTGTTCGAGGGCGAGGTGACGGGCCTCATCGGGGCGGGGGCTTTTATCGTATTTGGATCCCCACCCACCCATGCCCCACGCGCGCGCGCGAAGGAAGCTAGCGAGAGAACTGTAGAAGTGGCCTCGGACGAACCACTGGAGGAGTTCCGCAAGCGTCCGATCTACGAGGGGATGCTGCCGGTGAGACTGCTCAGCGCGGGGGAGGAGCGCGACTGGTGGGAGCTCAACGAGCAGTCAACGATCCTGCGCGGCGAGCGATCCGGGGCCACCTTGCGCCTCGGCGACCGCGTCGACGTGCGGGTCGTGCGTGTGGACGCGTCGGCCGGGCGCGTCGATCTCGCCCCCGCCGGCTAGCGGCGTCCCCTCCGACCCCGGCGCTCCGCCGTGGGGCTGGTCTGGCTAGTCTCGCTACATGGCCAAAGCTAAGGGCAAGAAGCGCAAGATCGGTGAGGGGGACGTCGCGAGCAATCGCTATGCCTCCTACCGCTACGAGCTGACCGAGCGGATCGAGTGCGGGATCGTCTTGCAGGGCACTGAGGTCAAGGCGCTGCGCTCCTCCGGCGCCCAGCTCAAGGACGGCTATGCGGCGATTCGCGAGGACGAGCTGTGGCTGCAGTCGGTTCACATCCCGCCCTACCTGCCCGCCTCGCGCGAGAATCACGACCCCGAGCGCCCGCGCAAGCTGCTGCTGCGCCGCTCGGAGATCGAGCACCTCGCGGGGCGCGTCTCAGAGCGTGGCCTCACGCTCGTGCCCACGCGCATCTACTTCAAGGGCGCCCATGCCAAGGTCGAGATCGCGCTCGCTCGCGGCAAGGATCTATACGACAAGCGCCAGACCATGCGCGAGCGCGATTCCAAGCGCGAGATGGAACGGGGCGTCAGGGAAGCCCGTCGTTAGGATGGTGGTCGGGTCGAGCGGTTAGGCGGCCTGTTCGCATTCTTTCAGGCCATCGCGCTTTGCGGTGGCCTGCATCTGGTGCTGGACCGCCGTGCTCGAGACGATCAGACCGCGCGCCGCCTTGAGGTTTTTCGCGTTGGCGTATTCGCCGAGCTTGGCGGTGTTTTCGGCTAGCGTCTGTGCGCCCGCGACGAACTTTTTCCAGTCGTTTTCCAGGTTGGCGGGGGGGACGAGTTTGCTCAAGTCGGTGAGTGCGGTCTGCTCAAAGGATGCGAGTTCGCCGGCGACCCGTCCGATGTCCTGCTGAGTTTTGATGGTCTTTGAAGCGAGCTTGGCCGTCACCGTCTTGCAGATCGCGTTGGCCTTCATCGTCAATTCCGCGCGAGTCAGCGGCTTCGAGGAAGAACCACAACCGCTTGTCACGAGCACCGTCGCGGCAAGTGCGATCGCGCTCAGACTCCTGGGTCCCATTCGCATCCCTACCCCCGTCCTGTTTGGCCGACGATTCCCTGATCTGCGGACTAGCGTACAGGCTCGGATAGCCAGAACGCTTTCCCGTACTCGACTCCGGGGCAGGCTGTGACTCGCTCTCAAAGTGAGCGGAAGCTATGGCCCGCGCTGATCAGAATGTGGGTCTGCTCCATCCCGATTACGAGCGCCACGATCAGCCCGATATAGACCGCTCCGACGAGCAGTCGGTGACGCGGAGCGACGCGATAGTAGGCCGCCTGCTCGAGTGAGCGGGTTTTTCGCAGCTGCCAACGTCGCCACACTTCGCGTCCGCCGAACACGAGGATCAGCAGGATGATGAGCCCACCGTTCAGGAACAGCGCGAGCGGGATCAGCGCGGCGAAGCCGACGAACCACATCCAGGGGGCCATCGCCGCCATCGCCCGTCCGCCGTCGAGCGGTAGCACGGGCAGCAGGTTGAAGAGGTTCAGCAGGAAGCCGACGTAGGCGAGCGCAAGCAGCAGGTCGCTGCCCGCGAGCGCCCCCGCGATCGCCACGGCCGCGGCGCCGAGCGAGCCGAGCACCGGGCCGGCGAGGCCGACCCGCGCCTCCGCGAGCGCGTTGTCCCCGAGCGAGCGCGAGAAGATCGCGGCGCCCAGGAACGGAATGAACATCGGCGCGCTCGCTTTGATCCCCTCGCGCCTGAGCTGAATCACATGACCCATCTCGTGGACGAACAGCAACACCACGAACCCAGCGGCGAACTGCCACCCCCAGAACAGGCTGTACGCCGCCACCGACACAAGCGCCGTGCCGGCTGTCGTGAGCAGCTTCAGCTTTGGCAGCAGCAGCACTCCTCCCTTGATGTAGGCCGCGAACTTGGCGGCCAGCGCCGCGATCCCGGCAAGCACGCTGCCGATACGCTTGCGCGGCGAACGGGTGGGCCTGCCGAACGGGGCTTCCTCCGGGTGTGAGCCGTTCGCGGCCGGAACGCTGGGCGCGGCGATCGCCTGCGAGGCGACCGGTGGGAGAAGCGGGTGTTGGCTCACGACAGGCAGATCGCCGTCCATATACCCATTGTCGCAGCTGCGATAAGCCCAGCCTAAGAACCTTTCGCGGGTTTTCCGAGCACGGCTTTCCGGGGTGTCTCCCGGGCCGCCGAACACTTTTTCGGAATGTGCGGGGAGAACTGCTCGATCCCCCTTGACGAGTGCTCTCGAGAGGCGTACTTTGGATGTAGACGCGGACCCCGAGCCGCAAGAGCGAGGCCACTGAGGTGTAAGGCCGCGCCACCAATCGCCGGGAGGCTTTCGGGCCCACCGGCGAAAGGTTCCTCAAAGCGGCCCGGGACCGCGTCGACTTGTTAAGCGACCGCTACACTGGACATTGCAGTACATCCACGGGGACGACAGGCTTCGACGCGGTCGGTTCGTGTGGATGGTCGCGAGTCGAGGTCCCGGGCGGCCTCGTAAAACTCCCGGGAAAACCATAAGTGCGGACTCTCACGAGTACGCCCTCGCTGCTTAGTCAATAGCTAAGGCACGAGGTCTCGAGCCCCGCTCGCCTATGGCGGGGGTCCTCGGGATCAGAAAGTAGGCTCACCCGGCAAGGCCCGCCTCCGCCGATCCGGGAACACTTCAGGAGGCTGGTCCCCCGCAACCCGGCCGGCGTGGCTAGCGAGGGACGAGATCAGAGCGCCGGCTACACTCGTAGACACCATTCATACGCGACTGCGGACGTGGGTTCGATTCCCACCGTCTCCATTTTTTACGTCGCGCGACCCCGGCCGCGATGGCGCGGCGCAGGCGTGGTAGTGCGACGGCATGGCTCCGGCGTGCCCCTCACGGCTCATGCGATTCATTGAGCTGTTCGGCGAGGGTCACCAGCGCGGACGGCTGTATGCCGAGTCCATCGGCGATCTTCAGCAGTAGCTCGTAGGTGGGGTCGAGTTGTCCGGCTTCGACCGCGCCGATGCGCTCGCGGAGAACCCCGCTGGCGTTGGCGAGCTCGTCGACGCTCATGCCCCTCTGCTCGCGCACCAGCTTGACAGCTCGCCCGAGGATGAGGAGGTTGGGCTCTTTGTAACTGCTCTGCGCCAAGAAAAGCCCCCAAAGTGCGACGAAGGAAGCGGGTTGTAGCGTTTTTTCTACATTGATGCCCTAACTCCTTCCCGGTGAATGCGCAAGTCTGCAGTACATGCCACGCCCAAGGACCGCCAAGCCGCGCAGCCTTCGCCACGCCACGCTAGGTCAGGCGATCGAGCTGGTGATCGCCGAAAACGCCGGTATGACACAGGAGGCCGTCGCTGACGACGCCAGCCTGGATGTCAAGCAGGTTGGCACGTTCATCCGCGGTCAGGGCAACCCGACATACACCACTCTGCTCAAGCTGTGCGAAGGCCTGCACGTTAGCCTCGGCGAGCTGATGCTCAGGGCTGAGGACCTGTACGAAAAGCGCCTCGGGCGCTAGCAACATACGTGCCTTGCCGGCACCGATATCCGCGCCGTCGGGAAAGAATCGCGGCGATGGACGACACAATCGTCTCGTCATCGCCGGCCAGCGGTATCCTGACCGTATGGCCGAGCAGCGCGAGGTCGAGTTCGTCTTTGAGCCCACGACGAGGGCGGCCTCCATGTGTGTAGCGTCCGAAACCTCCCTGAAGCCTTTAGACTCCTATGGTGAGGATCCGCTGGCTAGATGAGCCCGAAGAGAAGGATTACCTGGCCGCCCACAGCTTTCTCAGCATGGTGGTGGCGCCTTCGTCTCTCCCCGAGATCATTGCTGGCCTGCGCACTGCGCCTGTCGGCCACTGGGCCGCTAAGGACCTGCTGCGCGCTGCCGGACTTGCGCCGCTGAAGCCAAAGCAGAGCGCTGAGGTCCTCGAGAAGCTCAAGAAGATCAAGAAGGGCATCCCCCTCTCGCCGGTTCTGTTGGTAGGGGGGATCAGGGACTACCTGGTCATCGGTGACGGGTATCACCGCGCATCGGCCGCCTACCGGGTCGATGAGGACGCGCTGGTACCCGGCAGGCTGCTCTGGTCAAGCTGAGGTCCCAGGCCGGTCCCCGCAGCGCCGGCGAGCTCGATCCCGAGCGGGCGACTGGGGGACATCTCGCGCGCGACGCGTGGTGGGTGGAGCGATTCGCGGATACCAACCTCGAGTGGCGGCGCCTGTTCGCCGAGGCGCTTGGCACCTTCCTACTGGTGCTCGCAGGTGCTGGCGCCGCGGTGGTCGCCGCTGCCAGTCATGTCGCTATCAGCCGGGTGGCCGCCGTCAGCGCCCCCGGCCTCACCGTACTCGCGGTCATCCTGTTCACGGGAGCCATCTCCGGCGCGCACCTCAACCCGGTCGTAAGTATCGCCTTCGCGCTGCGTGGTGACTTCCCATGGCGGCGTGTTCCAGGGTACATCCTCGCCCAGCTCATCGGCGGGACGCTCGCTGTCCTGTTCTTGCTCGCGACATTCGGGCGTGTCGGGTCGCTGGGAGCTACCGCGCCCGGACACGGCATCAACGACGTGCAGGCGGTCGTCATGGAACTCGTGCTCACCGCCGGCCTCGTCTCCACCATCCTGGGGACCGCCTCGCGAGCGCAAAACCTGGGGCCGATCTCTGCCTTTGGCGTTGCCGCCTACATCATCCTCGCGGGAATGTGGTCGAGCCCGATCTCGGGCGCCTCGATGAATCCCGCGCGCTCCTTCGCCCCCGACGTCGTCCTGGGCGACTTCTCGCACTTCTGGGTCTACCTAGTAGGACCACTCGCCGGCGCCATCCTCGCCGTCCTGGTTGCCCGTATCTTGCGCGGACCGGGAGGACACGATCCGCGTGCCTCACAAGCCGCCGAGGGAGAGCTACGACCTGGACAAGGCTAGCGCTAGTCGAAGCGCCTCAACACGGCCTGCGCGGTTTCTCCTTCGTCCCCGAATGTCCATGAAGCACCTCTGCTCAGACAGTGTCTGGCCAGTTGCGCTCCCGGAAGCTAGGGTGGTGGCAATGACCTACACTACCGCCGAGGGTAGACAGCAGATACTCGACGCGCTTGCGGCGGCGGCGGATGAGATCGCGGTCGCGCTGGCGCTCCTGAGCGAGGCGTATGAGCATCTCGACGAAAACGCCGCCGGGCGGCTCGAAGAGCAGCTCTTCCAGCCGGTTCGGGCGGCCTATGGCCGGGCGAAGCGCGTCCATGCGGGGTTCGCCGAGCGATACGAGCTTCCGGGTCACACCTTTCAGACGCCGTCACCGGTGGCTCCGTCGAGTGGCACCAAGGGCCTGATCGACGCTGCCGTCGAGGCTGCCGGCAGGGCGGACGGGATGTTGGGGGAGCTACAGGACTCGATGCTCCCCGTCGAGGTCGGCGACGTGGAGTTGCGCGCGGGGCTGTCTGAGGTGCGCGAGCTCCTCGGCGGTGTTCGTCCGCGAGCCCGGGAGCTCCTGCGGACGCTTGGGCGCTAGGCTCGCCGGGCGACGAGTGATCGCCGCGCGCCTGTAGAGCGAGCGGCGGCGTGCCGATCGAGCGGGCCATGGTGCCTGGAGAGCAGGCCATGGAGGGCGCGGAGAACGGGCGACGGGACGCCTGGGGAGCGCGGGCCACGCCTACACTCAACTCCGTGAGCGCCGCCCCCCCAAGCCTCGACACGCCCACCGTTGTGCGACGTTTCCACGAAGCTCGCCGCGATGGCGATCTCGTCGTGCTCCAAGGCTTTCATGCGCTCAAGCACGCCCTCCGGTTCGGGGCTCACGTGGAGATGGTGGCGTGCATAGACCGGGGCGAGCTCGCGCGACTCTCCCAAGGGCTAGCCCCGGACCTAATCGAGCGGATAGAAGCGCTTGTTGTCGTGCTCCCGGCGGAGGCATTCAAGCGGCTCGGGCCCTATGTTCCGCACACGGGCGTCGTCAGCGTCGCGCGGCGCGCGATGACAGACCCCCGGGCCCTGCTTGCCGCCGATGGGGACGCGCCGATCGTGCTCCTCGAGGACCCCCGTCACTTCGGCAACCTCGGCGCGGTCATCCGTGTGGCAGCAGCCGTCGAGGCGGCCGGCGTGCTCACGACCGGCCGCCAGGACCCATGGGACCCGGTCGCCGTGCGGGGCTCGGCGGGCCTTCACTTCGCCCTGCCGGTTGCGCGTGTGGAGCGCGTGCCCGACACATGCAGGCCGCTGCTCGCGCTGGACCCCTCTGGCGAGGATCTGCGCCCGGAGTCGGTCCCTCCGCGCGCGTTGCTCGCGTTCGGTACCGAGCGCGCCGGTCTCAGCGACGAGTTGCTCGAGCGGGCCGATGCGCGCCTGCGCTTGCCAATGCGCGAGGGGGTCTCGAGCCTCAACCTCGCGACCTCGGTGGCCGCGGTCCTCTACAGCCTGCGCCTCTCAGGCTGAGGGCATATAGGGCGCGAGCTCGCGCCGCGCGATCGACAGCTTGTGGACCTCGTCGGGGCCGTCCGCGAGGCGCAGCGTGCGCAGGTGGGCGTAGGCCCACGCGAGTGGATAGTCGTCGGACACGCCGCCGCCGCCGTGGACCTGGATCGCGCGGTCGATCACCTTCAGCGCGATGTTCGGCGCCGCGACCTTGATCGCGGCGATCTCGGTGCGCGCGTGGCGGTTGCCCACCGTGTCCATCAGCCACGCTGCCTTCAGCGTCAGCAGGCGTGCCATCTCGATCTCGATACGTGCCTCCGCGATCCAGTCCTGGATGTTGGCGCGTGCGGCGACGGGCTGACCGAACGTGGTGCGCTCCACGGCACGCCTGCACATCGCCTCGAGCGCCCGCTCGGCGATACCGATCGAGCGCATGCAGTGGTGGATGCGGCCTGGGCCGAGCCTCGCCTGGGCGATCATGAAGCCGTCGCCCTCGCCCGCGATCAGGTTGCTTGCGGGCACGCGCACGTCCTCGAAGGTAATTTCGGCGTGACCCTCCTGGTCTCGATACCCGAACACCGGCAACTCTCGCACGATCTTCACGCCGGGTGTGTCAAGCGGCACGAGAATCTGGCTTTGCTGGCGATGGCGGGGCGCGGCCGGTTGGGTCTTGCCCATCACGATCATGATTCGGCAGTGCGGATGCAGCGCGCCCGAGATCCACCACTTGCGCCCGTTGAGCACATAGTCCTCGCCATCGCGCTCGATCCGCAGGGCTATGTTCGTGGCGTCAGAGGACGCCACGTCGGGCTCCGTCATGGCGAAACTGGACCGAATCTCACCTTCCAGTAGAGGGTTAAGCCACTGCTGCTTCTGCTCGTCCGTGGCGAACTGGTGCAGCACCTCCATGTTGCCGGTGTCCGGCGCCGAGCAATTGCATGCCTCCGAGGCGATATGGCTGCGTCCAAGGATCTCCGCGAGCGGGGCGTACTCGCTGTTGGAGAGGCCCGCCCCGTGCTCGGCGTCCGGCAGGAACATGTTCCACAGTCCAGCCTCACGGGAACGTGTCTTTATCTCCTCCATCACCCGGGGCTGATGGTGGGGATCGCCGGACTCGGCCAACTGGCGCTCATACACAGGCTCTGAGGGGTACACGTGCTCGTCCATAAACGCCCTCAGGCGCTCTTGAAACTCGATGCAACGCTCGCTCGGCTGGAAGTCCATCGCGGTCCTTTCGAGGGTGTGGGAATAGGATCATCGCCGATGACAGCCGGATCGGCCAGTGACACTAGCTACAAGGCGGCGGGCGTCGACTACGACGCCCTCGACCACGGCAAGCGCATGGCGATGGCGCGCGCTCTCGCCACCTCCTCGCTGCTCACCGCGCGCGGCGGACAGGCCTGCGATGCCTCCCGCGGCGAGCCCGCGTTCGTGTTCGACTTCGACGGTCGCACGCTCGCGTTCGTGATGGAGGGCCTAGGAACGAAGTCGATCGTCGCGCGCCACGTGCTGGAGCGTCACGGGATCGATCGCTTCGCCGACGTCGCCTACGACACGGTCGCCGCGATCCTCAACGACCTCTGCTGCGTCGGCGCCCTCCCGCTCGTCGTCAACGCCTACTTCGCCACCGGCGCCTCGGAGTGGTACGCCAACAGCGAGCGCTCCGCATCGCTGCTCCTGGGCTGGCAACGCGCCTGCCTCGACGCCGGCTGCACCTGGGGCGGGGGGGAGTCGCCGTCCCTGTCGGGGCTCGTCGCCGAGCCCGACATCGAGCTCGCCGGCGCCGCCGTGGGCGCGGTGCCCGCGGGGCGCGCTGCGATCCTGGGCGAGGATCTAAAGGCCGGGGACGAGATCGTGTTGGTCGCCTCAAGCGGTCTGCACGCTAACGGGGCGTCCTTGGCGCGGCTCGTGGTCGAGCGCCTGCCCGAGGGCTACATGACCTCGCTTGCCAGCGGGCGCACGCTCGGCGAGGCATTGCTCGACCCCTCCGTCATGTACGTCTCGCTCGTGCAATCCCTGCTCGAGTCCGGACTCGGCGTGTCCTATCTCAGCCACATCACGGGCCACGGCCTGCTCAAGCTGATGCGCCCCTCCAAGGCGCTCACCTACCGCATCCTCGACCTGCCCCCCGTACCCGAGGTGCTCGCGTTCCTCCTCGAGCGGGCAGGACTCGACGCCCACGCCGCCTACTCGACGTTCAACATGGGCTCTGGCTACGCCATCTACTGCCAGAGCGGCTCGGGCGAGGCGGTCGTCGCGCTCGCCCGCGATCTCGGCCTCCACGCGCTCGTGGCGGGCTGGGTCGAGACGGGAGCGCGTCAGGTGATCGTCGAGCCGGTCGGCGTCGTCTACGCCGGAGGAGAGCTCGAATTCTCGGCCGCCGAGCAGGCCTCCAAGCCCCCACCTAGTTGAACCTGTCTTCCGATACGGCTAGTCTTGCGGGTAAATCGCCAATGCACCCCGGACGTCTGAGAGTTTGGGGACTCGATGTCGCCGGACCGTCAAGGTTCCGGAGCTACCCGGATCGTAGGCGGACCTGTCCATCAACAGAGGAGAGAAGCCGATGCGCAGAGCATCTACCCGTTTGGCCATGCTCGGCTTGGCCGTAGCGACCCTGGGCCTACCGGCAGTCGCGGGGGCGGCGCCGAACGTCACGCTCAAGGTGAAAGCCGTGCCGATCCCGAAGAACCCGAGCTCGAGCAGCGGCCCGACCTGGCCAGGAACCGGCAACATCTTCGGCGCCGGCACCGACGTCGAAACAGAATTCAAAATCAGCGGCACCGAATACGGTGGCTTTCCGCTGCCGCTGATCGGCGTCACCTTCTACACGCCCCCAGGCTCGAAGCTGACGACCAAAGGCTTCACGAGCTGCTCGAGCACGATCCTCGAAAGCCACGAAGTGCAGAAGTGCCCCAAGAAGTCGGTTGCAGGTCCCAAGGGCGAAGCACGCGGTGTGGTCAGCTTCGGCGCTACCCGCGTTCACGAGACACTGAGCGTGCAGCCGTTCTTCGAGACTGGTGGCAACCTCGCGTTCTATGCGGAAGGAACCTCTCCCGCTTCGATCGAATTGCTCTCCCAAGGGAAATTCAGCTCGCTCTCGAGCGCGTTTGGGCCGGTGCTCACCGCAGAAGTCCCGCTCGTGGAAACCGTGCCCGGCGCACCCTACGGCTCGGTGGAATTCATCAAGGTCAAGGTCGGGGCGGCCTTCAAGAAGGGCAAAAAGCTGGTCTCCTACGGCACGCTTCCCAAAAAGTGCGCCAAAGGCGGCTTCCCGGTCAAGGCCGAACTGAAGTTCCTCGGCGGGGAAACCGTCACGGTCAACGTGAAGGCGCCTTGCCCGAAGAAATAAGTCGGACCCGGAGATAGTCATACAAAGCAGCGCGGCGGCCGTCCTCCTAGGGGGCGGCCGCCGGCAGGACAGACCACGTCACGGGAACAGATGCCTCAGATGGACGCGCTGGAGCGTATGGTCTGAGGACAACGGGAAGGGGCGGCCCGTCCACTGGATGAGCCGTCCTCTCCTCGTTTATCAAGACAGAGGTAGATCGGGTTGACGACGCAGAACGAGGGGTTCAGGAGGGGTAGGGCCGCAATCGCGGGCGCCGCGTGCGTGGTCGCGCTCGTCGCGATCGTCCTGCTCGCGACCTCCGCCGGCGGCTCGAGCGGCGGCTACACGGTCCGCGCGATCTTCGACGACGCCGGCAACCTGACGGTCGGCGAGGACGTCAAGATCGACGGGGTCAAGGTCGGCACCGTAGGGTCGGTCACGCCCACGCCCCGAGCCAAGGCGGCGGTCGTGCTCGACATCTCAAACCCCGGCTTCCAGGACTTCCGCAAGGACGCCAGCTGCACGATTCGCCCGCAGGCCTTGATCGGCGAGAAGTTCGTCGACTGCCTTCCGACTCAGCCGCGCGTGGAAGACACGCCCCTGCCGCCGGCGCTGAAGGTCATACCGGCCGGTCAGGAAGGCGCCGGCCAAGTCCTGTTGCCGGTAACGGGCACGCACAGCCCCGTCGATGTCGACCTGCTCGGCGACATCTCGCGTCTGCCCGAGCGCCAGCGCCTGACGATCATCCTCAACGAGCTCGGCGCCGGCTTCGCCGGGCGCGGCTCGGACCTCAACGCGGTCCTGCGTCGCTCAAACCCAGCCCTTCAGGGCCTCGAACGGGTGCTCGCGATCCTCGCGAACGAGAACAAGACGCTGAGCGACCTCGCCGTCGAAGGGGATCGTGCGACCGCCCCGCTGGCCGCCGACCGCTCGCGACTCGTGGGCTTCATCAACCAGAGCAACACGGTGGCCCAGGCGACCGCCAGGCACCGTGGAGCGCTGGCCCAGAACTTCGCCGACTTCCCCGCCTTCCTCGAACAGCTCGGACCGGCGATGGAAAGGCTCGGACGCTTCGCCGAACAAACGACCCCCACATTCGAAGATCTAGGCGTCGCGGCGCCCGGTATCAACAAGACCTTCGAGAACATCGGGCCCTTCTCGAAATCCTTCGAAGGCTTCCTCAAGTCGTTCGGCAAGAACGCCAAGAGCACCGCCTCCGCGCTTGCCGCGGTCGAACCGTTGCTACCGCTGGCCAAGGCGTTCGGCAAGAACGCCAAGCCGTTCGCGACCAACTTCTCGGGTCTGCTCACGAGCCTGCGCTTCACCGGCGGTCTGGAGCGCCTGCTCGATTTCATCTACCTCGGCGCCGGCAGTGTCAACGGCTACGACGCGCTCGGGCACTTCCTGCGCGTCGAGCTCGTCGCGAGCGCCGGCTGCCTTGGCTATGCGGTCAAGACCAACCCGATCTGCACAACCGGGAAATTCCTCGGGGCAAGCAGCGCGAGCGCCAAGACCTCGAGCGCGGGCGCCAACTCGACGAGCCTCGTGATGCAACGCACGCTGGCCGTCCTCAAAGGTATGACGCCGGCCCAGGCCATCGCCAGGTACCCGGGCTCGACAGCAGCCGAAACCAGCGGCGTGCCCGGCGCCCAGTCCACGACGCCCGGCTCGACGCAGGCGGCGCAGCCGGTCGGTGGGGCTGCCGCCGGCACGACCTATTACGCCCCCTCCGAAGAAGGCGAAGCGGGCGGCATGCTCCTCAACTACCTGCTCGGCAACTGACTCGATGATTCCGAGACCGCTCACAACCACGCTGCCTGTGCCCCTATGGGTGCTCCCGTCCCTTGCGGTGCTTGCCGTTCTACTCTCGGCGAGCGGCGCCTCCGCCGCCCCGACCGCCGGGGTCTCCACGGGCGAAGCCGCCACTCCCGCGCCTGAGACCACGAGTGTTCCCGCGCCGCCCGCGCCCGCGCCTCCCGCGCCCGAACCCACACCGTCCACGACCACCGTCCCACAGACAGGCACGAGCACGAGCACAAGCACGAGCACGGCGAGCACGACCGAAACCACAACCGTGCCCGCGCCCGAAGTGCTCGCTCGTCGTCCCCAGCCTCCCACGGTCCGCGCCCACGCCCACGGACGCTCCCATGGGGAAAAGGGGCAGTCGTCGGCGACCCCGACGCCGGGCGCGAACGCGAACGCGAAGGGCCTGTCGCCCTCGGCGCTCACTCCGCCGCTGCCCTCGACGCTCGGGGGCTCGTTGTCGGGCGTGCCCAGCTTCTTCATCGACAGCTTCTCCATCCCTCCGTTCCTGTTGCCGATCTACCAGGCCGCCGGAGCCGCCTATGGCATCCCGTGGCAGGTGCTTGCCGCGATCAACGAAGTCGAGACCGACTACGGGCGCGACCTCAACGTCTCAAGCGCCGGCGCCGAGGGCTGGATGCAGTTCCTGCCGAGCACCTGGGGGCAGTATGGGGTCGACGTCAACAACGACGGCTTCCAGGACCCCTACAACCCGGCCGACGCGATCTTCGCCGCCGCTCGCTATCTGAAGGCCGCGGGTGGCGACCGCGACATCCGCGCGGCTGTCTTCTCCTACAACCACTCCCAGTCCTACGTCAACTCCGTGCTGTTGCGCGCGCGGCTGCTCGGCGGCACGCCTCCCGCGCTGCTCGGCGCGATCACGGGACTCACCGAAGCGCGCTTTCCCGTGTACGCCGCCTCGCACTACGACGACGGCTTCCCGCTCACCGAAGGCCCATCCCCGCACGCCGTCGCGGGCACGACGATCTACTCACAGGACGCCGCTCCTGCGATCGCCGTACAGGACGGTCGCATCGTGTCGATCGCCGAGAGCGGCCCGCTCGGTCGCACGATCTCGCTGAGGGACGCCTACGGCAACACCTACACCTACGCCGAGCTTGGAACGCTTGCGACGCTCTATCCGGTGCTCGAAGCCCCTGAACTTGCCCCCGTCCGCCGCCGCGGGCCGGCCACTGGGCTTGCGGGCGCCCCGCTCGGGAGGAGCACCACGAGCCCGGCTGCCCATGGCGCCACACGGGAGTTCAGGGCAGGTCCTGAGAACGTGTACCTGCACCCGCTTCGAGTCGGCGCTCAGGTGATCGCGGGGACCGTGCTCGGCCATGTTGGGCCCGGTGCTCAGCCACACATCGTCTTCCAGATCCATCCCTCGGGCGCCGGCTCGCCGCTGATCGATCCCAAGCCGATCCTCGACGGCTGGGTAAAGCTCCAGAGCTCCTCGGCCGTGAAAGCCAACGGGCGCCACCCGTTCGCCAAGATCTCGCCGAGCCCAGGTCAAGCTCTGCTCGAGTCAAAGACCCAGCTTCAGCTTCAGGTTCCGCGCGATCGGGGCGTCCATCTGGCGCCGTGCGAGCGTCGTCTGATCGCCGACGACCGGGTCGACAGGAGGGTGCTCGCCGCACTGGAGTTCCTCTCGGCCTCCGGCCTGAAGCCGACGGTCTCCTCGCGCAGTTGCACGCAGGCGTCGTCTGCCACACGTAACACACATGGCCTGCCGCCGGTCGGCTCGTCCGGCGAGTCCCTCGATATCTCGGCGATCGACGGGCTGCCCGTCGGGGGAGCGAGCGCTCCGGCTTTGCCTGTGAGGCTCGCGGTGCGCAAGCTGGCCGGCTTGCAGGGCGTCATGAAGCCGCTCCAGATCGCCACCGCGACACGCGTCGCGAGCGCTCCCGACGTCGTCGTGTCCCCGATATACGCCGGAGCGATCCACATCGCCTACACGCCGCTCGGTGGGGGACGGGCGCGCGCGGCGGGTGCTTCGAGCACCGGGCTCACGCCCTCGCAGTGGCTCAAGCTTGTCGCGCGTCTCGGCGAGGTCCCCGACCCGACTGTTAGCCCCAAGCCCTCGCCGTCGGCGGTCCCCGATCGCACGAGTGTGACCTCGAGCACGGCGAAGGAAGGCAAGTAGCGCGATGGCCACCACCGTCCCGCCCAGCCCGCCGGCATCCACGGCGCCGCCCGCCTCGCCTCCATCGCTCGGCCCCCCGCCCCGGCGCGCGCGCAACATGCGCATCGCGGCGTTCGGCGCACTTGCCGCGGTGGTGGCGATCCTGCTCGTGCTCGTGCTCGCCGGCAACAAAGCCGCCACCTATCAACTGATCTTCCCCGAAGCCGGCCAGCTCGTGCGAGGCGACCAGGTGCAGGTCGGCGGTGTGCCGGTGGGGTCCATCAAGGACATCGTGCTGCTCTCCAACTACAACGTGCGCATCACGATCCAGGTCGAATCCTCGCTGGCGCCGCTGCACAAGGGCACGACCGCGGAAATCAGGGTGCCCTCGCTATCGAGCGTCGCCAACCGCTACATCGCGCTGTCGCCCGGGCCAAACAACCACCCCGCGCTGCCCTCCGGCTCGACCTTGCAAACCTCATCCACAAAGGGCGTCGTCGACCTCGACCAGCTGTTCGGCATCTTCAATGCCCGCACGCGCAAGGGCCTGCAGCAGTTCATTCAGGGCTCGGCCGAACAGTCCTCGGGCGTGGCTCCCCAGCTACAGGTCGACTCGCGCTACTTCCCGCCGGCCCTGTCGGCGGTCAGCCACGTGTTCGCGGAGTTCGCACGCGACGAGCCGACGTTCTCGAGCTTCCTGGTGGAAAGCGCCAAGGCGACCACAGTCCTGGCCGGGCGCAGCCAGCAGCTGACCGAACTCGTCAGCCATGCCAATACCGCTTTCGGCGCGATCGGCTCCCAGCAGTCCAATCTGGCCAGAGGCCTGAAGGCCCTACCCGTGACGCTCAAGGAGGGCAACCGCACGTTCGAAACTCTGCCGGCCACGCTGGTCGACCTGAGCAAGTTGGTCAACGTCTCCAAGGCCGACACCAAGACGCTTGCCTCCTTCGTGACCAAGCTGCGCCCACTGGTGATCGCGGGTACGCCGGTCGTACGCAACTTCAGCGAAGCGATCGCAAAGCCCGGGTCGAGCAACGACCTGACCGAAGCCGCCCTGGCGCTCCCGGGGCTTGCGCAGGCGCTCGTGACCGCCTCGCCCAACGGTGTGCGCTCCCTCGAAGAATCGCTGCCGGTGACGGCCCTATTCGGACCGTACACCCCGGACCTCGAGGGATTCATCCGCTCCTTTGGGCAAGGCAGCGCCTACTACGACGCCAACGGCCACTATGCGCGCGCCACCGCGATCTTCCCCGACTTCGAACTCGGCTCGGGAAACACGCTTAAACCGGCGAATCCGGCGCAGGTGCTGTCAGGCCTGAAGACCGGCCAACTGCGCCGCTGCCCCGGCGCGGGCACGCAGCCGGCGGCAGATGGCTCATCGCCCTTCACCGACAACGGTCAGCTCGGCTGCGACCCAACGCAGGTGCCGTGATGAACCGTCGTCGCTCCAACTCCCTCGCCGGAAGCCCGCTGTTGATCGGGGCGGTCACGACGCTGATCGTGGTGGTGGCCGTGTTCCTTTCCTACAACGCCAACAACGGTCTGCCGTTCACGCCGACCTACGACATCAAGGTGCAGTTGCCGGAGGCCTCCGGTCTGCAGAAGGGAAACCAGGTGCGGATCGGCGGCGAGCGCGTCGGAGTGGTCAGCGCGCTCGGCCCATATCAGGACCCTCACACAGGCCGCGTCACCGCGATCGTCTCGCTCAAGCTCGAAAAGAGCGTGCAACCGCTGCCCGCCAACACGACCGCGCTCGTGCAGTCGGTCTCGACGATTGGACTGAAGTACCTCGCGCTCGAAAAAGGCCACGGCGGGCGTGCTTTGAAGGCAGGCGAAACGATCCCGGTTTCCCAGACGCGCGAACCGGTCGATTTCGACCAGTTCTTCAACATGTTCGACAAGAAGACACGCCTCGCCAACCAGGTCAATCTGACGAGCTTCGGCAACGGCTTCGCCGGACGCGGGATCGGCCTGAACGAAACGATCGCCACGCTGCGCCCGCTCGTTACAAACGCGATTCCCGTGCTTCACAACCTCGCCTCGCCACAGACCGGCTTCGGCCAGCTATTCGTGGCGCTCGATCGCGCCGCCAAAGAAGTGGCGCCGGTGACAAATGAACAGGCGGCGTTTTACAGCGACCTGGACACGTTCTTCACGGCGTTTGCGAGCGTCGCGCCGTCACTGGAACAGACGATCGAGGGCGGTGCGCCGGCGCTGCGCCAGGCGACCCACTCGCTTGCCTTCGAGGCGGAATTCGTGAACAAGAGCGCGACCTTCATGCATCTGTTGCGACCGAGCGCGAGCGTATTGCGCACAGTCGCCGCGCCGCTCGGCCACGCGTTTGAAGTCGGGGCCGTCAACGTGCGAGCCGCGACGGCCCTGAACCCGGAGATCGCCGAAGCCACACAGGCGTTTGGCGCGTTTGCGAAGAACCCGCTCGTGACCACCGGCATCGAAGACTTCACCCACACGCTGGGGCTCGGTAACCCACTCTTCGCGGGGCTCGCGGACGTGCAGGGGAACTGCAACTACGTAACGCTCGCGTTCCGCAACCTTGCAAGCCTCCTGTCTGAGAGCGTGGGCGTGGGCACACTCGCTCGCGCGGCAGGCGTGCTGGCGCCCAACGGGCCGAACAACGAGGGCGATCCGGCCTCCGCGCCCGCCAACGGCCCGTCGGTCGACCGTGCGCCCGGCATTACCACCGGCACGCTGGGCGCGCCGATCAACGACAACCATCTGCACATCAATCCTTACCCCAAGGTTGGCGGCCCCGGCCAGGCGCCAGAGTGCGAAGCCGGCAAAGAGACGTACAAGGAAGGCGAAACGACGATCGGCAACCTTCCCACGAATGTGGGAACCAAAACCGAAGCCACCGTACGCCAGAACGGTCTGTACGGCGAAAAGTATCCGCCTAAGACGCTCGAAGCCCTCGGTCTCACGAGCTCGAAAGCGAGCAAGAAATGAGCCGCGTACGGTGGTGGAAACGCTATGACGAGATGCCCGTCGTCGAGCTGCAGAAATCAAAACCGGTGCGCTTCGGAGTCATCCTGATCGTGGTCACGGCAATCGTCATCTACTTCGGCTTCACCAAGCACATCCCGTACAAGCACGGCTTCCGCCTGAAGGGCGTCTTTGCGACCGCGGTCAACGTCAGCCCCAAATCGCCGGTGCGCGTCGCGGGCGTGGTCGTCGGCAAGGTGAGCTCGATCCAACGGGTCGGCAACACCGGCGTCGTGACAATGGAAATCACAAAAGGCGGCCTGCCGATCCATCGTGACGCGACGCTCAAGATCCGCGCGCGAATACTGCTCGAAGGCAACTGGTTCGTCGACCTCCAACCCGGCACCCCGTCCTCTCCGACGGTCTCCTCGGGGTACACGATCCCGATCACCCAGACCGCGGACCCGGTCCAGCTCGACCAGATCCTCGACGCGCTCAACACGGACACGCGCGCGAACCTGCAGACGCTCCTGGCCGAATTCGGCTCGGCGCTCCCGCGCAAGCCGACGCCCGCGCAGGACGCCGAACAGAACGTGGCGGTACGCGGGCTGAACGCCGCGCAGGCGCTCAAAAAGACCTACTACGACAGTCCCCAGGCCCTGAAGGGCACCGCGATCGTCAACCAGGCGCTCGGCGGCGTGGAACAGCACGACCTCTCTCATCTGGTGGCCGGCATCGAGAAATTCACCGCCGCCCTCAACGTCCACGAGCAGCAGCTCGGTGAATTCGTGGGCAACTTCAACACGTTCCTGGGCGCGCTCGCCGCCCAGTCGACGAGCCTGTCGAGGGCGGTGGCGCTGCTGCCCAGCACGCTCCAGAGCGCCGGGCGCGCGTTCACGAACTTCAACGCAGCCTCGCCCGCGATCAGGAAGTTCTCGCTCGATCTCATCCCCGGGGTCGAACAGATCCCTGCGACCGACGCCGCGGCCTTCCCCTGGATCGAACAGACGCAGGCGTCGTTCGCGCCGACGGAGCTCGGCGGGGTATCCAAGGGCCTGCGCGAAGCAGCCCCGACGATCGCCGGCCTGATCGTGCCGCAGCCCGCCTTCTTCAAACAGACCGACCAGTTCTCTCAGTGCCTGAGCAAGATCTTCTTCCCCGGAGGCAACGTCAAGCTTCAGGACGGCTCGAATACCACAGGCGTCGAAATCTACAAGGAATTCTGGTACGCGATGGCGGGTGTCGCCGGCATCAGTCAGAGCTTCGACGGCAACGGCCCGACGAGCCGCTTCATGATCCAGACAGGCCCCCAGACGCTGCTCTCGGGACCCGCGAGCGCGGTCGGAGCGTCGGCCGGCGGCAAGAAACTAAGGCTGCTCGCGCACACCTCGCAACCCCCACTGGGCACACGCCCCGCTTTCCCGGCCGTCGAGCCGCCGTACAAGCCGCTCGTGCCCTGCTCCACGCAAACCCCCCAGGACTTCAACGGCCCCCTCGCACAAGGCCCAGCCGATGGGAGCACACCGTGACGCTTGAGCAGGAGCACCACGGCGAGCGCGGATTGCGCGACCAGATCGAACGCTACCGCACGGCCTTCGTCTCGATCGTCGCGATGATCTTGATCGCGCTGTTCGTGGGTGGCTACATCCTCTCCAACGAGCGCCTCTCGCTGCCGGGTTGGTTCCCGGTGCTCGGCAAGAGCTACGTCACGCTGAAGGCCCAGTTCCGCACCGCCCAAGCAGTCACGCCCGGCCAGGGACAGTCGGTCACGATCGCGGGCGCCAAGATCGGGGAAATCGCGAGCGTCCGGTCAAACGAAGGCGACGCGCTCGTGACGATGAACATCACGCCCAAGTACGCACGCTACATCTACCGCAACGCGACGATGCTGCTGCGCCCCAAGACGGGGCTGAAGGACATGACCGTCGAGGTCGACCCCGGCACCCCGGGCGCCGGGCGCGTCCCGGGCGGCTACACGGTGCCACTCTCCCGGACCGCTCCGGACGTCAACTTCGAGGAGTTCCTCTCGACGTTCGACGGCGAAACACGTGCCTACCTGCAGGAGCTGATCGCCGGCGCCGGTCAGGGGCTGAAGGGCAACTCCGCGAACCTGTCGGCCACCTTCAAGCGCTTTGACCCGATCGCGCTGTATACGCGCAAGATCACCGCGCAGCTCCAGTTGCGCGACAAGAACATCGAACGAGCGATCCACAACTTCCAGTTGATCGTGAGCGCGCTCGGCAACAAGGACACCGAAATCTCTCAAGCGATCGACGCCTCGAACGCTGTTTTCCAGACCTTCGCCGAACAGGACCAGAGCTTCCAGAAGACGCTGCATCTGCTGCCCGGCGCGCTCACCAAGACCAGAAACGGACTCGGCAAGCTCGCCACGGCATCCGCCGTCGTCGGGCCCACCCTGACCAAGCTCGAGCCCTTTGCCAAGGCGCTGGCGCCGGCCCAGGAAGCCTCGCGCTCGCTTTTCAAGGTGAGCACTCCGATCATCAAGAACCAAGTTCGTCCCTTCGCTCGGCAGGTGCTGCCCGTCGTAAACCAGATCGAGCCCTCGATCAAGGAACTCGGCGAAGCCTTCCCCGGTCTCGCCTCGGGCTTCTCGGTGTTCAACGAACTCTTGAACGAGTTCGCCTACAACCCTGGACCAAACCAGGGTGGTTTCCTGTTCTTCCTCGGCTGGGCCAACCACAACCTCAACAGCGTGCTCAGCACGGCCGACGCGCACGGGCCGCTGGGACGAACCATTGTCTACCTGAACTGTGAAGTGCTCCCGTTGCTACAGAGCATCGGAACGATCAACCCCACCGTGCGGCTGCTCGTCGCGCTGTTCAACCCTCCGGGTGAAGCGGAATGCGTGGCAAACGGCCTGGGAGCGGGAACCGGCACCACCAAGGCCGCCGCCGCGCGCGTTCGATCCCGTCCGGCGTCCGGCAAGGGCTTCACGATGAAACTGCTGGGCTCCAAGCACAGCGCCTTCGGAGCGCTCGCCACCGCGGGCGGAGGAGTTCGCTGAGATGCAGAAGCGCGCCCCCACACTGGCCAACATCCTCGTGATCGTGCTGTTCGCGCTGAGCTGCTTCGGGCTGCTGCTGTTCCTGTGGGAGTCCTTCGGCGGGCCTGTTCCGCTCAAGCCGAAGGGTTACCGCTTCACAGTCGCCTTCCCGCGCACGCTGGCGCTCGCCGAACAGTCCGACGTGCGCATCAGCGGTGTCAACGTCGGCCATGTGATCAGCCTCAAGTACGACAAGGACGGGCGTGCGCACGCACTGATCGAAATCGCAAGCAAGTACGCGCCGATCAGGTCCAACATGAACGCGATCCTGCGCCAGAAGACACTGCTTGGGGAGACCTATGTGCAACTGAAGCCGCAGGTCGGCAGGTCTCGAGTCCTGCCCGACGGGGCACAGCTCCCCAACGCGCAGGTTGAAGCGGCGGTGACGCTCGACGACATCCTCGCCACGCTGGATACGAAAACACGCCAGGACTTCCAGATCTGGATGCAGTCGCTTGCGGAAGGCCTGGGGGGCCAGGGCGAAGAGATCAACTCGTCGTTTGCCACGATCCAGCCATTCGTCGAAGACGCCAACAAGCTCGTCACCATCGCCAACTCCCAGGAGGGGGCGCTGCGGGCGTCCATCCACAACACAGGTGTCGTGTTCGACGCGCTCACCGCGCGCCGCGGCCAGTTTCAAGGCCTGATCGCAAACGGCGAGCGCACGTTTCACGCCTTCGCCGAATCGAGTCAGGAGTTCGCCCAGGCGTTCCGCGAACTGCCTGCCTTTGAGCGCAACTCACAGACTGCGCTGCGCAGCCTCGACAGCTTCGCGACCGACACGGTCCCGCTGTATGACCAGCTGCGTCCCTTCGAGGAAAAACTCACACCGCTGCTCCAGGCGGTCAAGCCGTTCACGCCACCGTTCAACTCGCTGTTGACGTCGCTCGGACCGCTCACGAAGGCCGGCAAGGCCGGCCTGCCGGACGTCAAGAAGGAGCTCGACCTGACCGTTCCACTGCTGGCTGCCACGAGCCCGGTGCTGCATAACCTGAACCCGTTCCTCCAGTATGCGAGCCAGTACGTGCCCGAGCTACAGGCGCTGTTCGCCAACGCGACGGCCGCCAGCCAGGTCCACGAAAAAAACAAAAACATCCCTGGCGGCCCACAACAGCACATCCTCAAGGCTATGAACGAGCTCACTCCCGAAGGCCTGGCGGTCTATCGGCAGCGGATCGGCACCAACCGCGCGAACGCATACCCGCAGCCGGGCGCTTTTGGCGCGCTTGCGAGCGGCCTGTCGGTGTTCAGCAGCGCCGCGTGCGCAAACTCGGCGCCGTCATTGAGCGGGCCGCCGCTTGGCACGATCACCCAGAGCGTGATCGAACAGCTGATCGAAGACCACATCGTCAATGCGCCGGAAAGCCCATCCAACTCGGTGGCGGCCCCCGCCTGCAATCAGCAAGGCCCATTCACGTTCAACGGCGAAACGAGCCAGTTCCCGCACGCGACGCCGTCGAAGTAGGCTCGCGCAACCCGGCGAGGACGAGAGCGCGCTCGTGGTCGAGGTATGGGAGCAGCGCGAAGTAGGTGAGGTCGGCGTGAAGCGAGGGAAGCACGGCGGTGTCTCCCTGCAGCACGCGACGGTGCACGATCGCGGCGATGCCGCCGACAATCGCCTCGGATGTCTGCGCCGGCAAGTGCTCGGCGTCGGGCGATCCCGGACGGCCGCGCTCGATGAGCGACGCGAACAGCGCGAGCGCCGAGCGCTGACGCTCGCAGGCCTCCGGCCCCGCGCAGAGGATCTCGACCAGCAGCACGCGCGCGCCGTCGGGGTGGCTCGTGAGCGCCCAGAGCAGGCTCTCGAGGGCCAGTCGCACGCGCTCTGGCCACGGAGCGTCGCGCTCGAACTGCTCGAGCGCGGCCGATTCGACGCGGCCGATCAGATCGTCGATGGCCTGCATGAAGCAGTCGTGCTTGTCGCGAAAGTGCTCGCTGAACACGGCCTCCTGAGCGTTGGCGCTCGACAGCACGCGACTGACAGTCGTGCGGTCATATCCGCGCAGCGCAACCGTCTCGATCATCCCGTCAAGCAGACGCCTGCGCGGATCGGGGCGAGGCGGACTCGCAACGGCGCCCGCAGTGGGCGGATCTGAGTCCGGTATCAACCCTGGATCGGCGTCGGAGCGCCGATGGTGAAACATATTCTTACCTCCCAGCACCTGATCGTAGACCCTATGGCCCTGATATGTCAAGGAGATGTGTATGGATCGGTACCAACGGTCCGTCCATGGGCCGGCACATGTGGAGTCGATCGTTGGCTGTGGCGCCAGGGCATGCAAGTTGATCGGGTCTTGCGAGACCACTAGTATCTGCGCCGTGGAGAGCGCTGGCGGCACTCACGGGGAGGACGGGGAGGGCGAGCAGGGGCCTGTCGGCTCCGAGGCGGTCGTGGGCGTCGAAGGGGACGGCGAGCACTTCCAGTACCACTCCGCCGGCGACCTCGACCTGGCCGGCGAGGCCACGGACCGCAAGTGGTCGATCCGCTGCGTGGACGTGGTCAAGCGCCTGGCGGGCATCCCGGTGCTCAACGGCCTGAACGTGGCGATCCCCGACGACACGATCACGGTCGTGCTCGGCCC
>CAAGKR010066211.1_pt1 | contig 30637 bp, 24 predicted proteins | sample 2556971 | NCBI WGS metagenome assembly CAAGKR01 (sample SAMEA5207829, study PRJEB30636) | soil metagenome | biome: forest; feature: boreal; material: soil | place: USA | collected 2011-09 | depth 1 m | reverse complement strand
GGTTCATTTGCTCTCGAGGTACGGCGGGTCACCGGGCTGGGACCGTCGGGTCGTGGCTGCTCGTAGTCTCCGTGGTGCTGACACTGGTGGTGGCCGCGGGCTCGGCGCACCGGATCGAACGCGACGTTCGCAACCAGTGGCACGCCTTCACCCACCTCGCCGGCTCATCGGGCGCCGCCACATCGTCCTCCGCCAGTCAATCCCGGCTGTCATCGGGCGCAGGCAACCGCTACGACTACTGGCGCATCGCCTGGCAGTTGTGGAAGGAGCACCCGCTCGTGGGGGTGGGGGCGGGAAACTATCCCCGCCCGTATTACGAACTGCGCGCTACCACCGAGGACATCGAGCAGCCACACTCGGTCGAGCTGCAGGCGCTCTCCGAACTTGGCCTCCTCGGCGCGCTGTTGCTCGCCTGCTTCATCGCGGGAGTCGGCTGGGGGGCCGTGCGGATGCGCCGGCGGGCGGCGCACGCATCGTTGCCCCGTGCGCTGATGGTTGGCGGTCTCGGCGCGTTCGTCGCATGGCTGGCGCAAACGAGCGTCGACTGGATGCATCTGCTGCCGGGTCTCACCGCGCTCGCGCTCGCCGGAGCCGCCGTGCTCGTGAGGCCGCGATCCGTCGTGGGGGCGCAAGACACGGTGGGCTCGCGTCAGCCGCCGAGCTCTATTGGCGCAGAAGCAGAAGGCTCCCGTGCTCGCCGCGCGCTCGCGAGCCGCACAGCCATGGCGCTGGGGGCTTCGATGCTGCTCGCGACGCTCGTGGTCGCCGGAGCCAGCCTCAGCCGCCAAGGCCTTGCCGACTTCTACCGCACGCGTGCCCAGCACGAGCTCGAAGCGCACCCCGCGGCGGCCCTAACCGACGCCAACCGCTCGCTGGGCATCGATTCGGATGCCGTCCAAACCTATTACGTCAAGGCGGCCGCCCTCGCGCGCTTCGACGAGTCGGCCGGCGCCGAGACCGCGTTGCGGGCAGCGCTCGCGCACGAGCCCGACAACTACGTCACATGGACGCTGCTGGGCGACGTGGCGGTGCGAGAGGCCAGGCTCTCGCTCGCCAGGCGCAATTACAATCGCGCCCACGAGCTCAATCCCCGGAATTCGACATTGTTGAAACTGGCCGCCAATCCGAGGGCGGCGCTTCCGTAGCCGATGACGCTATTCTTTGAGCCGTGCGTGCCACGGGCATCTTTATGGCTATTGCCCTCGCGGTGCTGGCCATTGGTTTTTCCGCGGTAGTCGCTAGCGCCGCCCCAGGCCTGGAACCCGGCGTGCACGCCGATCCGGGCTCGCCCGCGGCCAAGGAGTACGCGCTGCCCCTCAACCAGGCGCGTCAGGTGGGCTCTCCTTCGAAGGGCTCATCCCGGGCGGTGCCGTTCGGAGCGGGCATTCATCCTCCGGGGGGCTCGGGGAGCGGGTCCTCGGGAGGCGAATCGCCTCGTCATGGGGCCGCCGGGAAGGGCGCATCGCTCGTGGCGGCTTTCAATGCGAGTGGGTCGAGCACGAGGGCGATCGTCCCCGCCGCCGTCCTGCGAGCCGCGAGTGAACGAGGTTCCTCGGGAGGCGATGGCTCGATCCTCGCGCTGATCGGAGGCGGAGTCGCGATTCTCGTGTTGGGCGGCTTCGGGGGAATGGTCATGCGGCGCAGCCATCGGGCTACTCCGCTTGCGTGAGTCGCTGTGGCTTGAGGCGCATCGTCCGTTCGTTGATGTTCGGCTTCAACGACCGCTGTTGGTGGGATAGTGCAGCCGTCATTCCGAGACACCGACGATTCGCGGAATAGAGAGCCAAGGGTTGGCAAAGGCGATCCACGAAGAAAGGCCCCAATGCGATTCCTGATAACCGGCGGTGCGGGCTTCATCGGGTCCCATCTCAGCGATCTACTCGTCGAGCATGGACACACGGTGCACGTGCTGGACGACCTTTCGACGGGTGCCATGGAGAACATCCGCCACCTCAAGCATGGTCCCCGCTTCGAATACACGATCGCATCCGTCGAGGACCATGGTGTGGTCGCCGAGCTGGTCGACGAGGCCGACGTCGTCGTTCATCTCGCTGCCGCGGTGGGCGTCACTCTCATCGTCGAGAGCCCGGTGCGTGCGATTGAGACCAACGTGCACGGCACCGAGGTCGTGCTCGCGCACGCCAACAAGAAGAAGAAGCCGGTGCTGATCGCCTCCACCAGCGAGGTGTACGGCAAGAGCCGTGCGCTTCCGTTTAGGGAGGACGGGGACATGCAGATGGGCGCCACCGACATGGGCCGTTGGGCCTACGCCTGCTCGAAGGCGATCGACGAGTTCTTGGCGATGGCCTACTGGCGCGAGCGCGGCCTGCCCACCACCGTCGTGCGCCTCTTCAACACGGTAGGGCCCCGCCAGACGGGGAGCTATGGCATGGTGGTGCCGAGGCTCGTGGGTCAGGCCCTCGCCGGGGAGCCGCTCACCGTCTATGGCGACGGCCACCAGAGCCGCTGCTTCTGCCACGTGGCCGACGTCGTCCAGGCCCTCTATGGCCTGATGACGGAGGAGAGCGCCTATGGCAATGTGTATAACGTCGGCGCCACCAGTGAGATCTCGATAATCGACTTGGCCAAGCGGGTCATCGACTTGACGGGATCTCACTCTGAGATCTCCATGATCCCCTACGACGAGGCCTATGGCGAGGGTTTTGAGGACATGTACCGTCGCGTGCCTGACATCGCCAAGGTGCAGGCGCTCATCGGGTGGAGCCCCACTCGCGTGCTGGACGACATCGTCGGAGACGTGATCGAGCATCAGCAAGGCGCGGCGCCGGTCGCACATCCGCGGCCGGTCGTGGCGAACGCAGTGGGCGAGGGGCCGGCCTAGATTCACCTCATGCAAGCGGTCGTCTGGTATGTGAATACCAGCCCCTATGCCGTGGGCGGCTCCGGTCCCGTGTGGTTCCCCGGCCGTGCCGGTTCGACCAGGTTCTGCCGGGGTCTTCCTATGGATCCCTTGCCGCACTTCTCGCGGTAGGTCTGCTTCGGCCGTCCTCGGCATGCTCCATAGCGCAATATAGCATTGTATAGTCGATATTGCTATATATGCCTATAAAAGATTAGAAGGCGTGAGGACGTGAAGCGAAGCACCGGGCCAAGCAGCGGCGCCTGCCTGTCGCTTTCGTGGGCGCCGGCTTGCCGCTCATTCCGTCATTGACGGTCGAGGCCAAGTCCTACGCCGAGCGAATGTTCGTGTACCCGTCCATCGGAGAGCTCCCAAATGCGCCCGCACGCGAAGCTCTCATCCTGCCGGCAAAGCAACAAGGTGTCGCGTGGGAGGAGGACGCCGTTGGCGAGGTCCTGGCCTACACTGAGGGTTACCCTTACTTCATCCAGGAGTACGGACGGCGCGCCTGGGCGCTGAAGACCGGCAGCCGCATCACGCTACAGGACACCAAAAACGCCAGGGTGCTTGTCGAGGCGGATCTCGACGAAAGCTTCTTCGAGGGACGCATCGGACGGCTTACGCACGCTGAGACAGTCTACGTGGGCGCCATGGCCGCACTCGGAGACGGACCGCGGTTGGGATCCGCGGTTGCAAAGCTACTCAACCGTAAGTCAACCTCGTTGTCGCCGGTTCGTGACGAGCTGATGCGCAGTGCTGTCATCTACTCTCCGAGGCGGGGTCTTGTGGACTTCACAATCCCGCACTGCGCCGCGTTCGTTCGCCGCCGTTATCCGATTCCGCCAGGGTAGTCGGACACCACGCCCGCAGGTGGCTGTAGCGGTCTGACCTTGACAAGCGCTCGGGGGTGGGACGCTGATCGAGTGGGAAGCCTCGCCGTTGGGGCCAGATGGGATGTCGATACCCAGCCCTGGCCAGGCTGCCGAGCATCGCTGGTCGCTCCGCCATCTGAGGGGCCAAATCGACCCGTATCTTCGCGAGCGTCACGGTCCCCATGCTGGATAAACACTCACTCTATTGAAGCCAAACATTGACGAGCCGCCCCGCGGCTTGTTGACTATCGCCCCGATGACCACTGGCTCACACTTGCTCGGCAAGCGGACGGCGTCCAAGGCTGGCCTCATATGGGTTGCCTCCACCAGGCCGGCAGGAGGCTGAGCGCTTGCCGACCAAGGGTCTTCTCGCGCCGTCGGCGAGTCGCAAGAGCGGGCGCGCACATATCGTCGAGATACAACGCGCGCGCATGCTCGAGGCGATGACCGAGATCGTCGCCGAGCGCCGCCTGTATGGCACGACGATCGCGGCGGTGTCCGAACGGGCGAGCGTTTCGCGTGTCACGTTCACCGAGATCTTTGGCAGCATCGAGCAAGCGTTTGTCGCGCTCGTACAGCAGGTCACCGCCTGGCCGGCCAGCCTGATCCATGACGCGTTCGAGAGTGAGTCCTCCTGGCGAGAGAGTGTGCTCGGGGGCCTCCAAGCGCTGCTCATCTTCCTTGACGCGGAGCCCGCCCTCGCGCGCGTATGTGTGGTCGACGCAATGGCTGGCCCTCCGGCCGCGCTCGAGCATCGCGCTCGGCTGCTTCAACCGCTTGTGGGCCTCGTCGAGCGGGCCCGCGACATGCTGGCGCCCGAGGAGCAACCGCCGCCTGTCACCGGCGAGGCGGTGGTGGTAGCGGTCGCGGGCATCCTCCACGCTCGACTGGTCTCCGGCCAAGCGCCCCCGTTCATCGGCCTGCTCGGCGAGCTCGCGGCGATTGTCGTCACCCCCTACCTCGGGTGCGGCGAAGCCGCGGAGACGACGCGCATCGGTGAAGCGCGATCGCGAGCGATAGTGCGCGAGCGCTCATCCAAACCGCCTCACCTGCGCGTGCCGATCCCCAGGCAGCTACACCACGCCAGGGCAAACAGAGCGCGAGCCTGCGTACTCTATGTAGCCGAGAATCCGGGAGCCAGCAACCAGAAGATCGCGACTGGGATCGGCATCCGCCATCTCGGGCAGGCCTCAACTCTGCTCGCTCGCCTGGAGGAGCTCGAACTACTCACAAAGCGTGCCGGCGGCGCCGGTCGTCCCAACGCCTGGAAGCTCTCACAACAGGGTGAGGAGATCGCGCGCTCGCTCAAGCGTCCGTGAGCACTGCTCTACACGATGGTCCCCTGAGTCGGAAGCGTTACGAGAAATCCTTGCATCTTGTTTCTGACTCCATTGGCACGCGATGCGGGGTCAATCCCCGCGTCCTGACGGGGCTCTCGCTCTCCCGGGCCGCTTCATCCGATTAGTCCCACTCAATGGCACACAGTTAAGCCTTGGTGTAGTATTCTGCCAGACCGACTGGTTGCGAAGAAAGCACATCGGGCATGGATGGCAGATAGGGTCGGAAGGAGTGACTTGAGCGATGGCTAATCCCCGGACCAAGCTCCAAAAGCGAGAGTGGTTGCGCGGCGGGTCCTCCTCGATGCGCGGAGTTCTGCTCGGCCTCGTGCTCGAGCGCCCCGGACACGGCGGCGATCTCGCCAATCGCATGCTCGTGCGTCTCGGTGAGACCTGGCGCGTGGATACCAACGACGCCTACCGCTTGCTCGAGCAACTCGAGCGCGATGAGTTGATGGTCTCGCGCGAGGAACCGCGCAAGAACAACGCTCGGCGCACGATGATCGTGTACCACCCCACCCCGAAGACCTCGCATGCCTTGAGTCTCTGGATGGAGACCCTGCTTCCACGCGAGCCCGTGCGCTTCGGGCTGCACGCGAAGCTCGCGGTCGCGCGTCCCGAAGACGCCCCGCGCTTGATGGTCGCGTTGCGCGACTACGAGCAGAAGTGTCTCGCGCTGGCCCAACTCGTCACCCCCAATGGCGGGGCGCAGCGCTCGTGGGCGGCGCTCTACATGGATTGCACCCGCGAAGCCGTCTATACGCAGCTGCGGGCCGAGATAGATTGGGCCGCGGCCGCCCGCGACCGGATCGCCGAGCACGCGAGGCGTCAGCCGCCCAGATGACGTCACTGTTGCGCATCCGCGACGTCAGCAAGACATACCCCGATGGAAGCGGCGACGTAGCCGTCTTTGAGAACGCGACGCTTGAAGTGAGCGCCGGCGAGCATGTCGGTGTCTACGGGAGGCGTCGGTCTGGCAAGTCCACCCTGATGCGCATCGCCGCCGGCATCGACCGCCCCGACGCGGGAACTGTCATCTTCGACGGCCACGACCTCACTCGCATCTCGGGCAGCGCGCATGCCCACGTGTTGCGCTCACGGCTCGCCTTTATCGCCAACAGCGATTGGCGTCCCAATCCGGGCGAAAGCATCGCCCAGCACCTCGCCGTGTCGCTCGGTGGCGACGGGCGCACCGTTCGTGAGGCCGAACGCCGGGTGCTGCGAGAGCTTGATCTCGTGGGTTTTAGCGCCTCCCTATCCCACGCGCCGGCAAGTCAACTCTCGATGGTCGATCGCACTCGCGTGATGCTCGCGCGAGCGCTCGCACGCGAGCCGATATTGATTGTCGTCGACGATCCGGTGCTCACCCCCAGCACTGCTGAGCGCGACAGCATCTACAGGTTGCTACGCGTCGTCGCACGCGAACGTGGCGCCGCGTTGCTGGTCGCCTCCGATGACCTCCTGGCACTTCAGGGCTTTGACGTGCTCATGTCGATCTCCGCTTGCGAACTTTGCTCGAGCGAGGGCAACGCCACGATCGTCCCGTTCCCCACACCGCCACTCATCGGTCCCGTTCGCGACACCGGATCATGAGCGCGCTCGAGCTGCGCAACGTCGTAAAGCACTACCCGAGCGGGGGCGAGACGGTGCGAGCGGTGGATGGCGTATCGCTTGAGGTCCTGCCCGGGGAACTTGTGGCTCTCTATGGTCCCAGCGGCTCTGGCAAGACCACACTATTGCTGCTCGCCGCGGGTCTGATGGAGCCCGACAGCGGACACGTGCTGTTTCACGGTCGCGATGTCGGCGGAATGTCCTCTCGTGAGAGCGCTCGCTACAGACTGCGCGACGTGGGCTTCATCTTTCAATCGTTTCACCTCATGCCGGGAGCCTCGGCGCTCGATAACGCACTCATTAAGTTGCCGGTCGCCGGACACACCGTGCGGGAGGCGCGTGAGTTGACGATCCCCTGGCTGGAGCGTGTCGGCCTCGGCGAGCGGTTCGAGCATCGGCCCGAGCAACTCTCGATGGGTGAGCGCCAACGAGTTGCCATCGCACGGGCACTCGTCGGCGAGCCGCGGCTGTTGCTCGCCGATGAGCCCACCGGCAACCTCGATACAGCGCGTACGCGCGAGATCCTCGCACTGTTGCGCGACGTCTGTCATGAGGGTCACATTCCTGGGCTGCTCGTCACTCACGATGCCGACGCGATCTCGTTTGTAGATCGCACGCTGACCCTTCGCGACGGGCGCGCGGTCGACGGTGTCGAGGCCGAGCTGGCTTCGCTCTCCTCGTGAGCAATCGCGCCAACCCCAAGATCCTCGGGGTGAGGGTCACGATGCTGTTGTTCCTATACCGCCGCCGTTTGCGCGCCCACCCCGTGCAGGAACTGCTCGCCGGCGCGGGTATCGCGGTGGGCGTCGCGCTCGTGTTCGGCGTTCTGCTTGCCAATGCCAGCCTTACGGGCTCGGTCGCTCAACTCGTCCATGGCCTTGCTGGCTCCGCACGTTACGCGCTCGTGGCCCGCTCTCCCATGGGATTCCCCGAGCGACTCACCGACACCGTCAGAAAGCTGCCCGGCGTGCAGCTCGCCACACCGGTGCTACGTCAGAACATGACGATCACGGGTCCTCATGGAAGTCGGGCGATCCAGTTGATCGGCGTCTCGCCGAGTCTGGCCTCGCTGGGCGGTATAGCCCAGCAGGAGCTTGGCAACGGCGCCGTACTGCTATCCGGGGGGCTCGGTCTGCCCTCAGGTGTTGCGAGCACGATCGGCGCTCGCAGGGGCACGACCGTGAGCGTCCTCAGTAACGGTTACGTGCACTTCGAGCATGTGGGAGCCGTCATAAACGGCGACGCGGTCAAAGTACTCGCGGGCTGTCCCGTGGCGGTTGCGCTGTTGCCCGTCGCACAACGCCTCGCCGAACGACGGGGGAGTATCACCGAGCTATTGATTGAGCCTCGCGCGGGCCGCGCCGCGCTTGTGGCGCGTGAGTTGCGTGCACTTGCCCACGGGCGCCTGGACGTGGAGCCGGCCGACAATGAACTGCGCCTCCTCTCCCAAGCCACGAAGCCCAATCGTCAATCGACTGCCCTGTTCTCGGCGATCGGCGTGATGGTTGGCTTCCTGTTGGCGCTCAACGCGATGCTGCTCACCGTGCCCGAGCGACGTCGTTTCATCGCCGAGCTGCGCATGCAGGGTTACGACCCGCGCCAGATCATCATGTTGCTCAGCTTCCAAGCGGTCATGCTCGGGCTTGTCGCCTCGTTGGTGGGCGTTGCGGTCGGCGACATCCTCTCGCGAACCGTCTACCACCATGTGCCCGCATACCTCAGCGTCGCCTTCCCGATCAGCACCGAGCAGTCCCTGCATGTGGGCGTTGTATTGCTCGCCGTCGCCTGCGGGGTGCTCGCCACTGTGCTCGCCTCGCTCTCGCCGGTGCTCGACCTGCGACCGGGTAGACCGGTCGACGCCGTCTTTCGAGAAGCGCAAGGCTCCGGAGAGCTCATCCGCTCGAGCACCTACGTTCGCACATCGATCGCCGGTGTGGCCTTGATCGCGCTGGTCGGCGCATCCGTTGCGCTCGCACCCGGACTCACGATCTTTGGCGGCGTCGTGCTTGCTCTGGCGACGGTATGCCTGATGCCGGCGGCGCTCACGATGACGGTGCGGCTGCTTCCGCGGGTGGCCGAGCGCAGCCGCAGTGGGGCGGTGATCGTCGCGGTGTCCGAGTTGCGCGCAACCACCACGCGCTCGGTTGCCCTCGCCGCAATTGCCGGGCTCGCGGTCTATGGAGGGGTGGCCATCGGCGGCGCGCGCAACGATCTGCTGAGGGGGATCGATAGGGCGATCGTCCAGTATCACGCCACAGCGGACATTTGGGTGACGGGCTCGGCGAACGTGTTTAACACTGACGGCTTCACAGCCCCGAGCACCGCCATGCTCGCGCGAGCGAAGGGAGTGAGATCGGTCCAGATTTACCAAGGTACGCTTGCCGACATAGGCAGCCGTCGCCTATGGGTTCGTGCCCGAGCTCCCGGGGATTCGACGATGCTTGAATCCAGCCAACTCCTCAGCGGTGACTTCATCCGTGCCGATGCGCTCATCCGTCGGGGCGGGTGGGCGGCTGTGTCAAATGGCTTTGCCGGAGAATCCCACCTGAGGGTGGGAAGCGCTTTCGAGTTGCCTACGCCTTCTGGCATGACCCGTCTGCGTGTGGCTGCGATCACCACAAACTCCGGCTGGCCGGGCGGGACGCTTACGCTCGCAAGCACCGACTACCGTCGCGCTTGGCAAACAACCCAAGCATCCGCTATTGAGATCAAGCTGCGTCCCGGCGTCAGCATGGCGGCGGGCATCCGTTCGGTCCGAGCGGCGCTCGGCTCGCGCGTCGGACTGTCGGCACACAGCGCCGGGGACCGCGCGGGGGAAGCCGAGGTGAGCGCCCAACAGGGATTGCACACGCTCAGCCAGATTTCCACTCTGCTTCTGATCTCCGCGGCGTTGGCCATCGCCACGGCGCTGAGCGCCACCGTGTGGCAGCGTCGCACGAGGTTGGCCTCCCTGAAGATTCAGGGCTACCACCCCGGACAGCTGTGGCGTGGACTGCTGCTTGAGAGCGTGGTGATGCTCGGGGTGGGATCGACCGTGGGGGCTCTTGTGGGTGTTTATGGCCATGCGCTTGCGGGTCGCTGGCTGACACTCGCCACCGGTTTCCCCGCCCCGTTCTCACTCGGAGCGGCACAGGTCTTTCTCACTCTTGCGCTTGTCAGCGCGATCGCACTCGTCGTGATCGCACTGCCGGGCTTGGCGGCGGCGCGTGTCTCCCCGGGCGTCAGTTTGCAGGAATGATCGAGTCCGGCGTGGGTTGCTGCGGTCCCAAATTAGACCCCCGTGGTTCAGGTAATACACAAGAGCGGACTTTGTTTGGCCGCGGACTTTGTGTGTACTGCTCGCCGTTACTGGCTGAGTGTCTTTCCGCGCGTGGCGCGGGAGGTGTGCAGAGGACGAGCTCTCGCCACACGCATCCCCGACCCCGCGTTGCGCCGGCTTGCGCTCGAGGCGCTCGATGAGAAGCGGGGCAATCTGGAGGGTGCTGCCGCCTTTGGAGCGATCGTCTCACCAGAGAGTCGCCCGTTCGTCGTGCGCGCGCTTGTGGCATGCCAAGCGATGTGCGACTACCTGGACTTGGTCTCCGAGCAACCGTGCGGCGACCCGGTCGCCAACGGGTACCGACTACACGAGGCGCTGATTGTCGCCACCACGCGCGGCGAGCCCCACCGCGACTACTACACCCACCATCCCCATGGAGACGATGGCGGTTATCTGAGGACGTTGGTCGACGTCGCGCGCGTTGCCCTCTCGGCGTTGCCCTCGCTTTCCTCGATCGGTGAGCCGATCGTTCGCGCCGCCGAGCGGATCGCGGTATATCAGAGCTTCAATCACGGCGATGCGCGGGGTTCCTATGAGCCGTTCGAACGGTGGGCGGAGCAGGCAACCGTCGCCCACTCGGGCCTCCAACCGTGGGAGACGGCGGCGGGCGCGGGCTCGACGCTGACGGTATTGGCGTTGATCGCGTGTGCGGCAGATCCCATGCTTCTCAGGTCCGACGCCCAGGATGTCGAGAACGCGTACTTCCCGTGGATCGGCTCGCTCCACTCACTGCTCGACAGTCTTGTCGACCACGAAGAGGATCTCGCCGCGGCCGGACGTGCGCTTGTGGGCTATTACTCCTCCCCCCTCGACGCGGCCGCTCGCATGCGCACGATCGCGGCCGAGGCGCTGCGCCGTGCCGTGGCGCTTCCCGGGGGCAGACGCCATGCGCTGATCGTGGCTTCCATGGCGAGCTTCTACATCTGCGAGATCCACCGCTCGACTTCTCCCCATGCGCAACTCGTAGGGAGGTCCGTACTCGACGCCATCGGCTGCCTGGCGGCGCCGACCATGGCGATTCTCGGAGCCCGCCGCAGGTTGCGAGGAATAACCGAATCGAGGCCAGGGCCCACTCGGGTTTCTGTAGGCCTCTCGCCCCCACCATCTTGAAAGTCAAGTACCTGACTTTCCTCTATTCGTCGTGAGGCCGAGGAGCGACTATCCGTGTGTCACGAGCCCGAAGCCCATTCGGTCCCGTTGCCCCCCCTGGGGGGCGGGCCCGTCCGCAAACGCCGAGCACTCGCGTTTGTGGGCGGGCCTGTGGTTCGTGTCGGCCTGTCGTTCATGTCGGCCTGTGGTTCGTGTCGGCCTGTCGTTCGTGTCGGCCTGTGGTTCGTGTCGGCCTGTGGTTCGTGTCGGCCTGTCGTTCGTGTCGGCCTGTCGTTCATGTCGGCCTGTCGTTCATGTCGGCCTGTCGTTCATGTCGTTCATCGCGGGCCCGTCGTTCATCGCGGGCCTGTGGTTCGTGTCGGCCTGTCGTTCATCGCGTTTATGGCCTCGGCTCGCGTCAGAGCGCGGCGGGCCGTGAGCACCCTCGAGGACTCCCACAAGCTCGGCTGGGTAGTCTGACCACACTTGGGCCTCCTGTGAGCGGGCCCAGGCCCCCAGCCGATGCAAACACTCCCTACGCGCATCCCAGGCCCCGTCCTAATCGAACCGTCTGTGTTCGCGGACGAGCGCGGCTTCTTCGCGGAGACCTACAGGCGCGAGTGGCACGCAGGGGCCGGGATTCCGGACAGCGACACGTTCATCCAGGACAACCACTCTCGCTCCTCCAGGGGGGTGGTTCGCGGCATGCACTTCCACGTCGGCGCGGGCGTAGCCAAGCTCGTGCGGTGCGCCCGTGGGCGGATTCTCGACGTGGTCGTCGATCTACGCCGAGGCTCTCCCACCTACGGCGAATGGGAGGGGCACGAGCTCGACGACGAGTCGATGCGCATCCTGTATGTGCCTGTCGGGTTTGCGCACGGCTTCTGCGTGCTCAGCGACGTGGCCGATGTCATCTACAAGCAGACGGCCTACTACGACTCGGCGCTCGAGCGTGGCATCGCCTGGGACGATCCGGACGTGGCGGTGCATTGGCCGCTGCCCCTCGAGGAGTTGACGGTCTCGGCTCGCGATAGCACGGCGCCCGTTCTGCGCGAACTCGCCGCAGAGCTGCCGTTCGAGTATCGCTGCCCTACAACTCTGTGACCAGCAGGCGGTAACCGAGGTCGAGCTCCTCGCGCTCGAGGATGTCGCGGTTGCGCTCCTCCCAGAGGCCGCTGTTGAGATCTTCGGCGAGCTCGTCGAGACCGTCGAGCAGCCGTAAGGCGCCGGGGAGATGGAAGGTGGACATGTCGGCGCGCACCCGCTCGTCGAGGTATGCCCCGGGCCGGCGCCAGTAGGCCGCCAGGAAACCGTCCTCACAGTCGTGCGGGATCGGCACAGGCTCGAGGAGGACCTCGTCGCCGGTGGCCACACACTGCTCGTCGATCGCCGGGAAGCGTTCGTAGTCAAGGCGCGCGAGCTTGGGCAGATAGTCGCGCAACAGCCAGAAGCGCTCGGCACTGGAGTGGTCGTAGGTGAATATCACTACGCGCTTGCGAGCCACTCGCCGCAGCTCCTGCACGCCCACCCGCCAGTCGGCCCAGTGATGAAGTGTGAGGCATGCCATCGCCGCGTCGACGCTGTCGGCCTCGAGCGGCAGGCTCTCGGCGTGCCCTCTGATCGCCGGCGCGAGCTCGGGCGCTCGCCGGGCGATCGTCTCTTGCGATGGGTCGATCGCCAGCACATCGCGGTCGGGCGGCTCGTAGGCGCCCGCGCCGGCGCCCACGTGGACGATCGTTTGTGCGTCGCCCAGCGCCTCGTGAATCCGGCTGGCAATTCGCGGGTCGGTTCGTCGGGTTGACGTGTATTCGAGCGCCGTCTCGTCGTGTGGTCTACCTAGAAGGTTGTGAATGAGATTCATGATCAAGTCATCGACCGTTTCCGCGTCATTGTCGAAGCTCCTGCCCGTCGGTTACGTGGAAACGTGCGATTCGCTGTCGAGGGCCGCGGTGCGGCCTGAAGGCAGGATAGATCCAGGCGCCCGAAAGTCGAGGGTATTTACTTGAAAATCGACAGGCGCAGCTTCCAGGACTATGGGCACACTTCGGTCAACGCGTATACAGCCAAGCCATCCGGAGCGCCATAGGTTGAAGCCCGGGGGTGATCTGCGGAGCGCCCGCATGGAGTCTCATGGAGTCGAGCGATCCGATCTTGAGATTCGCTGCTCGCTCCAGCCTGCGTGAAGCCTCGCCGGTCCGTCGATGTAATGCTTAGGGTTCATGGTCAAGCGTTTGAGAGTCGTGCGTCGCCGGGCGAGCCAATTCACGCTCACCCCCGGCCAATACGCCATTGCGGCATATGCCGCAATGGTGGCATTCACGCTGATCGTGCTCAGCGGAGCCGCGGTGAGGCTGACGGGTTCGGGGCTCGGGTGCCCGCGCTGGCCGCGCTGCTACGGCAAGCTCTATCCACCGCTCGACACTCATGCGCTGATCGAGTTCTCCAACCGTATGGTCACGATCCCCGTGACGATCGCCGCATTCGCCGCATTCGCGCTCGCCTTCCGTCGCAGGCCATACAGGCGCGACCTCGTGTGGTTGAGCGCGCTGCTCCCGCTGGGAGTCCTTGCCCAGGCCGTGCTCGGCGGACTTACCGTGCGCGGCGCGCTCGACTACGGCTGGGTTATGGGCCACTTCGCCCTCTCCATGCTCGTGCTCGCGGTGGCTGTAGCACTCGCGTGGCGCGCGGGCCGATCGCCGGTCGGCCATGAGTCTGACCAGCCCCCAAGAGTGGCCGACCGTACGCTGGTGTTGGGCGCCCGCGCGACGGTCGTACTTGGCGGCTTGACGATCTTCGCCGGGACTGCCGCGACGGCCACGGGTCCCCATGCCGGCGGCTCGCCAGGACAGCGCATCAACCGCCTCAGCTTCGACGGGAAGAGCACGATGGATTTCGTGATCCACCGTCACGGAGAGATCGCGCTTGCCTTTGGGCTCGTCGCATTCGCCGTGTGGCTGCTCGCTCGTCGGCGCCACGCCGATCCGCTCGTGCGGCGCTTCGCGGCAGTCACCTGCCTGTTGATCGCCTTGCAGGGACTGGTTGGCCTGGATCAGTACAAGACGCATCTTCCCAGTGAGCTCGTGTGGGTGCACGTGAGCCTGGCCTCGCTCACGTGGGTCTCGGTGCTGTGGACCGCGTTCGCCGCCGGGAGCTTGCACCCGCATGTCGTGCGCTCTGAGGAGCCTAAAGCGCCCGAGAAGCAGGCGTTTTCGGCATATTCCCCGGAAATAGGGGCCTGAAATGCGGGAAAGCGGAGCCCGTGGGCATATAAACGTCCTTGCCACCCGTTAGCCTGGCCACAGCAACGACACTCGAGAAGGGACTGCCATGACAAAGAACGAGCTAGCTGATGGGGTCGCGCAACGCACGGGCTTGGCGGGAACGCAGGCTCGGCAGGCGCTGGAGGCGGCGATCGACTTGATCTCCGACGAGCTGGCGTCCGGCGGTGAGGTCGCTCTTGCCGGGTTCGGCAAGTTCAGCGTCAGCGACCGCGCAGCGCGTGAGGGACGCAATCCCTCGACGGGCGAGACGATCAAAATCGCCGCGAGCAAGGCCGCCAAATTCTCGGCGGCAAGCGCGCTGAAGAAGCGTCTGAACTAGCACCGCACCGAGCCGCACAGGAGCAGGTGGACATCGAGCAGCGGCGAGCCCGTCGTGAGGCGCGTCGGCGCCAGCATGCGCGCCGACGGACACGGGGGCTCGCCGCCGCGGCGGTGCTCGCAATCGCCGCGCTGCTCACGGCCATCCTGGTCAACTCTGGGAGCTCGTCACGGTCGGCCTCGCAAAGCGACTCCTCAGGTCTGACCGGCGCCGGCGTCGGTAGCGGCGCTCGGGTCTCCTCGAGCGCGAAGGGTGTCTACACAGCAGGCCCTTCGACGGGGGCTAGTCGCAACTCGAGTGCCGGTACGGCCGGGACCGCGATCGGCACGCCTGGCACAGAGCCGGTGCCGATCCTGATGTACCACGTCATCAATCCGCCGCCCCCCGGCGCGAAATTCCCAGGGTTGTATGTCCCGCCCGAAGAGTTCGCCGCGCAGATGCGTGCGCTCGCTACGGCCGGCTTTCACGCGGTGACGATGGACCAGATGCTTGCCAACTGGACGCGCGGAACGCCGCTGCCGGGCGGCAAGCCGATCGTGGTGAGCTTCGATAATGGCTACCAGTCGCAACTCACACAGGCGCTGCCTGTACTGCGCAGGCTCGGATGGGTCGGTGTCGAGAACATCCAACTCACCGGCCTGCCGCCCTCGCAGGGCGGTCTCAGCCGGGCGCAGGTCTCCGAGCTTGTGGGCGCCGGGTGGGAGCTCGACACGCAGGGGATCAGTCACGCCGACCTGATCTCGCTCGCCCCCGCCGCCCTACGCGAACAGGTGGCGGTGGCGCGAGAAGAGGTGCGGCGCCGCTATCGCGTACCGGTCAACTGGTTCTGCTACCCCTCTGGCCACTACAACGCGACCGTCATCGCCGAGGTGAAGGCCGCCGGCTATGTCGGCTCAACGACCGTCGTTCCCGGCTGGGCTCGGCACGACGAGGACCTCTACCGGCTGCCGCGCCTGCGGGTGCTCGGCGGCACCAGCCCACAGGCCCTGCTCAGCGAGATCTCAGCCATCCGCTCGAACCCGCCGGCCCCGGCGTCCTACGGGGGTGGATGAAACGTGCCGCGGAAGTCTGCCCGGATGGCGAGTTGGATTTTGAAGATCGGCGGAGACGGGCTCGGAACGCGGGCGGGATAGGGATCGATAGGATGCCCCGATGAATTCCGTGCCCGGATGGGCCTCATGGAACTTCGATCCCCTGGCGATCCTTGCGCTGGTTGGCGCATCGGTCGTCTATGCGCGCATGTACCGGCGCGCATCCTCCCGCTCCTCGGCTCTGGGAGCCGGCCACTGGGCGCCCTATGCGTCCGGCATTGCGGTGCTCGCGGTGGCGCTGCTGTCGCCGCTGGATGCGATCGGCGACAAATGGCTTCTGTCCGCGCACATGCTCCAACACGTGCTCCTCTCGGATGTCGCCCCTGCATTGATCGTGCTCGGGCTGCGCTCCCCCGTGCTGCCGCTCGGCCTGACTCCCTCCGCGCTGCGAGCCGTGGCGCCGGGCGGACGTTCCGGTCGCGTGCTCTCGCTCCTGACCTCCCCGTGGGTGGCGATCCCGCTGTGGGCGACGGCCACATGGGTGTGGGCGATACCCGCCATGTTCGACTTCGCCGCACAGCACGCGGTGGTGCACGTGCTCGAGCACGCCACGCTGTTCTACACGGGTCTTGCACTGTGGTGGCTGATCGTCGACCCGCTTCCGCGGGCGCGCCTGCGGCCCAACGGCGAGCGGCTCGCGCTGCTCGGCTTCACTCGACTGGCGTCCGCCGCGATCTGCGTGCCGCTCACCTGGATGACAAGCACCCAGTACTCGCTCTACGCGAGCGCCCCCCGCGGCTTCGGCATCTCCGCACTGGCCGACCAGCAACTCGCGGGCGCCTCCATGTGCTTCATCGAGTTCCTCGTCTTCGGCATCGCCTTCGCCGCGGTCTTCATCAGCATGCTCTCCCGCGACGAGTCGCGCGTGGCGCTCGCCGAGCACGCCGCGGGTCACTGAGCCATCGCTATCAAGCGCTGGTTCTGCCAGCGAGCCTCTGAGCCGCGAGAGTCAAGCGAGACAAGGACGTACCCCTTCGGGGCATACCCGGAGGGCACAGGCAGGCAGGCTGCGCGAAGTGTGCTCTGCACACGAGCGACTGAGGACGCAGTATCGCGCCGACTATCGCGGCTCAGCCGCAGCCGGTGTTGTTGCCGCAGGATGAACATGTGTAGCAGGACCCCGTGCGCTGCATCATGCCTCCACACTGGCTGCATGCCGGTCCCAGGTCGAGGCCCTGAAGGCGGGCGGGGACGACGGGTGGGGAGTCTGTGAGGGCGGCGCTCGCCGGCATGCTTCCGCCGGCGCTTGCCTGCGGCGCCTCGGGTCCGGCGGTGTCGGATGAGCTCATCGACTGAGCAGCCTCTTGGGCCGCCTTGCGGGCGCGTACCGCGGGCGTGAGTATCCCGAGCTCCTCCTGGGCGTCGGTGTCCAGGAAGCGTGAGGCGAGCCAGCGCATGATGTAGTCGGGCATCGACTTGGCGAATGGGATCTCCGGGTTGCCGGTGATCCCCTCCGGCTCGAAGCGCATGTAGCTGAACTTTTGCACCAGTGTTTCGAGCGGCACCCCGTACTGCAGCGCGATCGAGATAGCGGTGGCATAAGAGTTCATCATGCCTCTAAGCGTCGATCCCTCCTTGCCGATGTCGGTCAGGAAGATCTCTCCGACGGTTCCGTCCTCGTACATGCCGGCCGTGATGTACCCCTCGTGGTTGCCGATCGAGAACTTGTGCGTAATCGACTGGCGCTCGCGCGGCATGCGCTTGCGACGCGGGCCGGCCTCGGCGAGCGCCCTGGTGACGGCCTTGTCCACGATCGCGTCGATGTCCCCGCCGACCGAGGACTCTTTGTCCTTCTGGGCGTCGGTGCGAAGCGCCTGTGCGGTCTTCGACCCGTCGCGGTAGATCGCAAGCGCCTTGATCCCCAAGTGCCACGCCTGCGTATAGGCGTCGGCGATGTCCTCGACGGTGGCGTCCTCGGGCAGGTTCACAGTCTTTGAGATGGCTCCGGAGATGAACGGCTGTACTGCGCCCATCATCTTCAGGTGGCCCATGTGCGAGATCGCGCGCTCGCCGACCGCCACGTCGAACACGGGCATGTCCTCCTCGGCCAGCGCCGGCGCTCCCACGATCGTGTCGTGCTCTGCCAGATGGGCCTCGATCTGCTCGACCTGCTGCTCTGTGTAGCCCAGCGTCGCGAGCGCGAGTGGCACGGTGCGGTTGACGATCGTCATCTGCCCGCCGCCCACGAGCTCCTTGAACTTGACGAGCGAGAAGTCGGGCTCGACGCCCGTGGTGTCGCAGTCCATCAGGAACGAGATCGTCCCGGTCGGGGCCAGCACGGTGGCTTGGGCGTTGCGATAGCCGAACCGCTCGCCGAGCTCCACCGCCTGCTCCCACGAGCGCCTGGCGGCGTCAAGGAGCTCCGTGTCCGCGCACGCCGACTCGGGGATCGCGCGGGAGGCGTCGCGGTGCATGCGCATCACGCTGTTGTGCTCCTCGCGGTTCTCCTCGTAGCGCTCATACGGGCCGATCGCCGCCGCTACGCGAGCCGACTCGCGGTAGGCGCGACCGGTCATCAGAGCGGTGATCGCGGCGGCCGTGCCCCGGCCCCGATCGGAGTCGTAGGGCATGCCGTTGCTCATCAGGTAGGCGCCGAGGTTCGCATAGCCAAGGCCGAGCTGGCGGAAGGCGCGCGCATTGACGCCGATCTCCTCGGTGGGGTAGCTCGAGGGCCCCACGACGATCTCCTGCGCGAGCAGCACGACGTCGACGGCGTGCTCGAACGACTCCACGTCGAAGGTGCCGTCCGGGCGGCGGAACTTCATCAGGTTCAGCGAGGCGAGGTTGCAGGCCGAGTTGTCCACGTGCATGTACTCAGAGCACGGGTTCGACGCGTTGATGCGGCCACTATTGGGGGAGGTGTGCCACTGGTTGATGGTCGTGTCGTACTGCACTCCCGGGTCCGCGCAGCGCCATGCGGCCTCTGCGATCTCGCGCATAAGCTCGCGAGCGCGGATCGGCTCGCCCACGGGCTTTCCAGTGGCGCGGGCCGTCAGGCGCCACTCTCCGTCCTCTTCCACAGTTCGCATGAACTCGTCGGTGACTCGTACCGAGTTGTTGGCGTTCTGGTACTGGATCGACTTGAACCCCTCCCCGTCGATCGACATGTCAAAGCCGGCGTCGCGTAGCGCTTCGGCCTTGTCCTCCTCCTTGGCCTTGCACCAGATGAACTCGCGGATGTCGGGATGGTCGACGTCGAGCACCACCATCTTCGCCGCGCGTCGCGTCTTGCCACCGGACTTGATCGTGCCCGCCCACGAGTCTGCTCCACGCATGAACGACACGGGGCCCGAGGCGGTGCCACCCTTTGCCAGGGGCTCCATCGAGCCCCGGATGTTCGACAAGTTGATGCCCGAGCCCGAGCCCCCACGGAAGATGTTGCCCTCCTTGGTGTTCCACTCGAGGATCGACTCCATCGTGTCGTCCACCGAAAGGATGAAGCAGTTGTGGACCGCGACGTGGTTCGAGAGGTACTCACCGGACTCGGTCTGGATGTCGTAGACCTCCATCTCGCCGAGATCCTCGATCGCGACGATCTCGATTTCGATCGGGTCAGTCGACACGGGTATCTCAAGCTCGTCCATCTGAGTCCCGGCGGCACCGACCAGCGCCGGCTGTCGAACTATGGCTCCGTGGGGGTGCAGGTGCATCCGCATGCCGACCTCGAGCTGGTCCATACGCAGCCACGCGGGCTGTGTGCGTCGCTCTGACGCAGCCTTGACGACATGATCGGGTGTGGCTTCAACGAAGTTGCCGTTGCGCAGGCGAGCACGCAGGACGCGCTTGCGACCGTTTGCCTGTGTGGCGACGACGCGCGTCACACCGTGGGCGTCGTAGACCTCGCTTCCAACCTGGTCAGCCTCGACCAACTCACCGATCGGCACCATGCCATAGGGGGTGGAGACAAGCGCGTGATACGGCTGGCACGCCGAACACTGCGGGCTCTCCTCGAAGCCGACGTTGAACCACACCGGGGAGTTGAACGCGGCCATCTGGTGCAAGAGGATGTGTGTGAGCTCCGCCTCGAACGCGTCGGCGTCCTCCTCGGAGGCGAAGTAGGCGCGCTCGCGGCCCCACCCGGCGATCGTGCCGGCCACGCGCCCGATCATCTGCTTGACCGAGCGCTCGCGCTCGGGGTGGCCGATCTGCCCGCGGAAGTACTTCTGGGCGACGATGTTCGTCGCGTTCTGGCTCCAAGTCTTGGGAAACTCTACATCTGCCTGCTCGAAAGCGATGCGGTCGCCGTGGCCGATACGCGCCTCGCGCGACTCCCACTCCACTGTGTCGAAGGGATGCGTATCCGGCGAGGTGAACAGGCGCTTGACGACCAGCGCCGAGCCGGCTGCGATCTCCTGCTGGATCGTGGGGTGCGGTGTTGAATCCATCGGTCTCATCTCCTCTGCGCCGGCACTGCGCGACGCCCACTCGACTCTGTTCACTTGGGCCGAGCATCCTTGCGCGAGGCTCGGACAGACCGCATGAAACCTCAATTTTAGAGGGATTTTGGACTTTTGCCGGTTGCGACTGAGTGGGCCGCTGGGCAAGCCAGAGGAGGACGCACCGACCGCAGTGTGCGTACGCACATAAGGGAGGGAGGACGCGGACCGATCGGCGATCGACGGGATCGCCGATCGGCCAGCACCGCCCAGCGGCCCACTCAGTGACCTAGTCGCGCCCAGTCGCTGAACTCAGCCCACGTGGCCGACGCACGGTATGAGGCTTCGCGCAGAGAATGCATAAACGACACGGTCCAGCGTGGTTCGAGCGCGAACCACCGTCCCGCTACCCACGCAAGGCAGCCGAGGAGGAGCACCGCGCCGAGAACGAGCAGCGCGAGCGCCGCCGTGGACAGGTGGGTATGGCGTGCGCTTGCCCTGCGGCCCACGCCCACCATGGTGCTCGAGCCGCCTGCCGGCGCAATCCTCCTCGCGCCGGGCACGGTCGAGCCGGGCGTGCCCGTCGTCGGGGGCACGATCGTCGCGGGAGCTGTGGGCGTTGTGGGAGTCGCGGTGCTGGGCGCGACCGTTCCCGGCTGCGCGCCGGCTGGGGGAGTCACGGTGGCCGCGGGCGGTGTGGTCCTCGCCGACGCCGGAGTCGTGCTTGTTGGAGTCGTGCCGTGGATACGGGCCGAGGCGGGTATCGAGATCCCGAGCGGCCTTTGGCTGGTCGTCCCGGCCGCCGAGGTCTCGGCTGCGAGGATCCCCGCAAGCGCTGTGAGCGCGCACGCGATGCGCACACATGCGCGTACGCGCGCGTGGGGCATGCAGATTCGAGCAATCATCGCCCTGTCCATGTTACGGACCCAGACCTTGCGCCGAGACGCTGGGACGGGCCGCCGTGGATCGCCTGAACGTCCGCGCGCGCAGCGCGCCATCCCAATCGTCCACAAGTCATGCCTCCCGATCGCCTCCGCTCAAGGCCCACTCGAAGGCAGCAGATCCTCGAGTTCGGCGAGCGCCAGCTCGAGCACGCGCTCGGCAGCCTGCTCCGCGTCGATCGTACGGATCCGCTCGGGCTCGGCGCTCGCCAGCCGGTCGTATGCGCGGGCGATCCGCTCGAAAAAGCGCTCGCTTTCGAGCTCGAGCCTGTCGGGGCTGGCCCCGCGCGCGTGCAGGCGGGCACGCCCAACCGCGGGGGAGACGCGCAGCAGCAGCGTGCGGTCGGGCGTCAGCTCGCCGGTGGCAAGCAGGTTCACGCTGCGCACCTGCTCGACGCCGAGCCCGCGGCCGGCGCCCTGGTAGGCCAGCGAGGAGTCCACGAAGCGGTCGAGCATCACCCACGTGCCCTCCTCGAGCAGCGGTCTCACGCGCGCCTGCACGAGCTCGGCGCGCGCCGCGGCGTACAGCAACGCCTCCGCACGCCCCCCGATCGCAAGCGAGGGGTCCTTGACCAGGCCCGCGATCCGCTCGGCTAGGTCCACGCCGCCTGGCTCGTGTAGTAGCTCCACGCGCACCCCACGTCCCGTCAGCGCCTCCGTGAGCGTAGTGGCAAGCGTCGACTTGCCTGCCCCGTCGAGGCCCTCGATCGTGATGAGCTTGCCGCGTGGCACGAGCGCACGCTACCTGCGGGTGCGGTTGCTGCGTCGTCGGCGTCTGCGCCGTCGGTGTGGGTGTGTGGGTGTGTGGGTGTGGTGTGGTGTGGTGTGGTGTGGTGTGGTGTCGTGTTGCGAAAGTGGATGCCCCACGCGCGCGTGGGGGGCACCAATTTTCGATGCATAGTCCGCCCGCCCTTTCGCGGCATCGCAGCGTTCCGGCTCGGGCCGACTCTAGGATGGCTCCAGTGTCGCCCTCATCCACCGAGCCGGTCGTCCCAGAGGGGACGCTGCCGGGCCTCGAGCACCACTCGCACGCACGCGCTGTGTTGCTGCCGGCGCTGCCCCCGGGCGGCATTCCCTCGCACGCCTATCTGTTCCACGGACCCGCTGGCACCGGCAAGCGCACGGTGGCACGCGCGCTGGCGGCCGCGTTGCTCGCCGACGGGGGACGCCGGCCCGAGACGGTCGCGGCGCGGGTTGCGCGCGGAGCTCATCCCGACCTCACGTGGGTGACTCCCAGCGGCGCGGGTGAAGTACTCGTCAGCGACATCGACGTGCCGGTGGTGGCGGCCATGACGCACACTCCGTTTGAATCGACCCGCAGGGTGTTCGTGATCGAGGCGGCGGGCACGATGAACGACCAGGCTGCCAATCGCATGCTCAAGACGCTCGAGGAGCCGCCCTCGTTTGCTCACCTGATACTGCTCGCCGATCACCGCGAGGATGTGCTCCCGACGATCGCCTCGCGCTGCCAGCAGGTGCGCTTCGATCCGCTTCCCGTCGAGGTGGTGCAGCAACGACTCGAGGCCGGTCTTGGGACAGATCCGAAGCGGGCAGCCGCGTGCGCGCGCCTGGCGGCGGGCGACGGGCGGCTCGCGGAGCTCCTGGCGAGCGAGCGGGGGGCGGCGCTGCGCGAGTGGGCCGAAGGTTTCGTGAGATCGGCGCTTGGGTTGCGCACAGAGGAGCGGCGCTGGATCGGCCTGACGGAGACGGCGAAGGCGGCGGGCGCCGAGGCAGGTGAGGCGGCCACCGAGCGGTTGCGCACGCAGGCCGAGATGTTGCCGAGCAGGGAGCGCCGCAAGTACGAGCGCGAAGGCGTGGAGGCGGTGCGCCGTGCCGAGCGCCGCGCCCGTACCGCAACGCTCGATCTTGGTCTGCGGCTGGCGGAGCTGTGGTTGCGCGACGTGTGGTGTGTGGCAAGCGGAGCGCCGGAGCTCGCGCTGGCGCTCGACCGCCCGGCCGAGCTTGCGGCCGACGCGCAGGGTCGCGACGCGGATTCGCTGCTGCGCGGGGTCGAGCTTGTGCGCGACACGCGCTTGCGCCTGCCCCTGAACGTCTCCGAGGAGCTGGCCCTCGAAGCGCTCGCCTATCGACTGGCGGCGATCGGGCCGAGGTTGGGCGTGAGGCCGTAGGTCTCAAACGCCATGAAGCGCGAGAACAGTCGGTTCTCGGGGCCATGGAAGTCGGCCGAGCCCGTGCTCAGCATGTCGAGCTCAGCGCAGCGAGCATGGAGCAGCTCGGTCTGCTCGCGCGTGTGGGTCACATAGAACGCCTCCACACCGTCGATGCCGAGCGCGGTGAAGCGCTCGATCGTGGAGAGCACCTCCGCCGGGTCTGACACGTCCCAGAACGGGTGTGCCCAGATCGCCAAGCCGCGCGCGGAGTGGATCGCGTCGATCGCCTCCTCGACGGTGGGCGTCACGCGCAGCGAGAACGCTGGTCGGCCCTCGATCAGGTAGGCCCTTATGAACGACCCGATGTCGTCTATCTGCTCGCCGCGAAACCTATCTGCGTTGGCCGGATGGGAGAGGGCGGCTTCCGCGAGGTGGGGACGCCCGATCGGCTCGCCTGCGCCGACGCGCGCGTCGATCGCGTGCCTGTCGAGTTCGATGCCCAGATCGCTCAGGTTCCGGGCCATGCGCAGCGTGCGCTGCTCGCGGTCGGCGAGAAAGCCGGCGAGCGTGGCCGCGAAGGCGGGGTCGGTGTGGTCGACCAGGTAGCCGAGGATGTGCAGTTCGCGCGCCGCCCCGCCCTCGCCGCCGTCGCCCGCCCCCCGCTTGTGCCCTTCGGGGTGCGATGGGGGGTCGATCGCCGAGATCTCGATTGCGGGCACCACGGCGATCCCATGCTCTGAGCCGGCCTGAAGCGCCTCGGGCACTCCGGCGAGCGTGTCGTGGTCGGTGAGCGCCAGCAGCCTCACACCTGCCCGCGCGGCCGCATGCACGACCTCGGCGGGCTCGAGCACGCCGTCGGAGCGTGTGGAGTGCGACTGCAGGTCGAACGGCAGCACCCTGGTTGAGCTCTGGTCGGTCATGCGGGAACCCTATGCGATCGGAGCTACCCGCTCGACACCTTCATGCGGCGTGTGGGCACCCGTCCGGAGGCTTGTCGGCGATGCGCACGCCCCCGTCACTCGCCCCGGAAGAGCGCTCGTCGAACTCGAGCGACGGGGCCACGAACGGCGTGACGCGGTCGATGAGGATCCCGCGCAGTGCCTGTACGGCGGCGTGGTAGCGGCCGGCGAGGCCCGACAGGGCTTCGGAGGCCACCTCGCGCGAGCGCAGGTTGCAGTGGGCGGCGTCGGTCTCCCGCGCGCGCAGGGTAGCCTCGTTCCACATCGCCTCGAGGTAGGCGAGCGCCGCGTCCACCTCCTCCTCGGGCAACTCCTCAGAGCACTCCACCTGCCGAAGCACAGGGATCACCTCGCGGTCAAGCCAATGCTGCTCTGCATCCGCGCGCAGCAGCAATCGGATATCTGAGGGTATAGAGGATTCAAATGAATTAGACATGGTGAAAGACCGGTCGAGGATCGTGGCCTGCCCATGGCTTCGACTCGGCCCCCGGCCGGCTTTAGGAGGAGCTCGCACGTTCCACGCTTTTCCCCCGAGCTTGGCTCCACAGCGCTCGCCACTCGAACAGTCGGCCAGCGCCGGCGCCGAGGGTAAGGCTGAGTCGATCGTGCGTGCGGGGCGCCCGCAAAGCTAAAGAAGCCCCCCGCCAGTGGCCGATGCAGTGGCTATATGCCCAATGTCCACGGTCATACCCTGCGCCTGCTCAGACACCGCGATCCGACCGCGCGCATGCCCGGTCAGCACGCGCGCGCGACGTTCTTGCGGCTGCGCATGCGCACGCTTGTGACGCTCGGTGTGCTGGCGGTCCTCACGACGGTGCTCGGTCGGGCGTTCGGCCTGCACAGCCCACTGTTCATCGGCTCGGAGCTCGCTCTGCTCCTCACCATGTTCGTCGTCTCGCGCTACGTGTTGCCCCTCGTCGACCGTCACGACAGGGGCGCCGCCGGCGAGGAGCACGTGGGAGGTCTGCTCGAGGAGCTGTCGGCAGAAGGATGGACAATCATCCACGACGCGAGCTTCGGCCATGGCAACGTCGACCACATCGCGCTTGGGGCTGCGGGAGTGTTCACGATCGAGACCAAGAGCCGTCAAGGCGATGTGCGCGTGCGCACGATCCACGGCGCGATCTTGCGCCAGGCCCAAGACCAGCGTGAGACAGTCGAACGGACTACCGGAGGGCGGGTAGAGCCGCTCGTCGTGTTCAGTCGCGCGTGGGTCGACAAGCCGCTTGCCCGTCGCCGCGGCGTGCGGGTGATACCGGCGCGGATGCTGCTTGCCTACCTCAAGCGCCATCCCGACTCGCTCACACCTGTGCAGGTTGAGCAGGCACACACCCGCATCGTGGCCGCGCTCGCCGAGAGCGAGTCGCAGCCCGATAGGCTTATCGGGTGGCCACCACCGTCGCGCAGCCGCTCGTAGGACCCGTCGAGCCGCTCGTCGAGCCGCCTGTCGAGCCGCCCGCCGAGGCGCTCCCTCGCGGGCCGCGCCTGCCGCCGCTCGCGCTGACGCTCGTGTGGACGCTTGCGCCGACATGGGTGTTGGACCAGTGCACGCGCCGCTATGGCGACGCCTTCACGCTCACATTCGGCCCGAGCGGGCGCAAACTCGTGATGCTCAGCGACCCCGACGCCGTCAAGGCCGTGTTCACCGCGCCGCCCGGCGTGGCGCCCTCGGCGGCGGGCGCCTCCCCGATCGCCCCGATCATGGGGCCGAGCTCCGTGATCGTGCTGACCGGTCCCGAGCACATGCGCCAGCGCAAGCTGCTCTTGCCGCCATTTCACGGCGATCGCATGCGCGAGTATGCGGACGTAATCGTGCAGGCCACGCGGCGCAGCATGGCCGAGTGGCCGCTCGGGGAGCCGATGAAGCTGAGCGAGCGCACGCGCGCGATCACGCTCGAGGTGATCCTGCGCGCGGTGTTCGGCGTGGAGGCCGAGCGCATGGGCGCCTTGCGCGATGCGATCGGGGGCCTGCTCACGCCGGGCCAGACGCTGGCGCTGCTGGTGGGCGCGCTGCGCCGTCCCGTCGAAGCGCGTCCCACCGGTTCGATCGGGCGCGCGCTCGACCGCCTCGACGAGGTGACCTATGCCGAGATTGCCCGACGCCGCACGCAGGAGGACCTGGCAGAGCGCACCGACATCCTTTCGCTGCTGATGCTCGCACGCGATGAGGACGGGCAGGCGATGACAGATCGGGAGCTACGCGACGAGCTCGTCACGCTGCTGCTCGCCGGGCATGAGACGACCGCCACGGCGGTGGCCTGGGCGGTCGAGCGGCTCGTGCGCCACCCCGACAAGCTGGGCCGCCTCGTCGCCGAGATCGACGCGGGCGAGGGCGACGAGTACATGCAGGCGGCGATCTCAGAGACGCTGCGCGTGAGGCCGGTCGTGCCGATGGTCGTGAGGGTCTTGCGCGAGCCGCTCAGCGTGGGTGGGCGCGAGCTGCCAAAGGGCACGCGTGTGGTGCCGTCGATCTATCTCACCAATCGCAACCCGAAAGTGTACGAGGAACCGAACGAGTTCAGGCCCGAGCGCTTCCTGGGCAAAGCGCCCGAGACCTTCTCGTGGATCCCCTTTGGCGGCGGCATCCGCCGCTGCATCGGAGCCTCGTTTGCGACGCTCGAGATGAAGCTCATCCTGCAGACTGTCCTGAGCGAGCTGGCTCCGAGCGTGCCCACCCGCGGCGGACGACTGTGGCGCCGTGGCGAGTGGAACCGCAGGCGCGCGATCACGCTCGTGCCATGGGCGGGCGCGCGCGTGGTGTGGCGCCGGCGCCAGACGACCGGGTGAGTCTAAATTCGGGACGCCCCACGCGCGCGTGGGGGCGGCGTAGGCGCTGAACACTCGTGGCGACCTTCCGGTCGGGCGAGTCCCTTGCCTCACGCGTGCGTGCGTGTGAGCGTGGGAGGCGTGGACGGTGAGTTCCCCAAAATCGGGTGCCCCACGCGCGCGTGGGGGAGGCGTTGAGCGAGTACCGCCCGGAGCGAGAGGTAGCTTGAAAGGATGCATTCGCAGAGTCAGGTGAGCGAGCCCGAGGCGTCCGCTCGCCCAACCCCCGAGCAGCTGCTCGCCCGCTTCGGCCTCCAAGCGTTCAGACCGGGCCAGCGCGAGGCGGTGCAGGCTGCGCTCGAGGGGCGCGACAGCCTCGTGGTGATGCCCACGGGCGGCGGCAAGTCGCTCTGCTATCAGCTGCCGGCGCTCGCGGGCGAGGAGCTCGTGGTGGTCGTAAGCCCACTGATCGCGCTGATGGCAGATCAGCGCAGACGGTTGGAGCAGGCCGGTGTGAACGCGGCGATGCTGGCCTCGGGGATGGCCGACGGCCACAACGAGCAGGCGCTCAGGGCGATCTCCTCGGGCGAGGCGTCGCTCGTGTTGGCAGCCCCTGAGCGTTTCGCCTCGCGCGCCTTTCGCGAGACGCTGGCGACGCGTAGGGTGGGGCTGTTCGTCGTCGACGAGGCTCACTGCGTGGCCGAGTGGGGACACGACTTCAGGCCTGACTACCTGCGCTTGCACGACGCGATCGAATCACTGGGACGCCCGGCGGTGATGGCGGCGACCGCGACCGCCACGCCGCGCGTGGCCGAGGAGATCGCCGTGCGGCTCGGCTTGCGCGATTGGCTTGGCGTGCGCTCGGGCTTTGATCGGCCCAACCTCACGTTTGACGTCGTGGGCTTGGAGGGAGCGGGCGCCGTGGCGCGCAAGCGCGCCACGCTTCTGCACGCGCTCGCAGGCGAGGACGCGCGGCCGGCGATCGTGTACTGCGGCACCCGCAAGCACACATCCGAGGTGACGGCGCTGCTCGTCGAGCATGGGCTGGGCGCGGTTTGCTACCACGCGGGAATGCCTCCCGACGCGCGCCGCTCGAGCCAGGAGGCATTCATGAGCGGGCGCGCCGAGGTGGTAGTGGCGACCAACGCGTTCGGTATGGGGGTCGACAAGGCCGACGTGAGGACCGTGGTTCATTGGGCGGTGCCGACGAGCCTCGAGGCCTACTACCAGGAGGCGGGTCGCGGTGGGCGCGACGGGCAGCCCGGGCGCGCGATATTGCTGGCCTCGCGGATGGATCTCGGCCGCCTGATCCGGTTCATCAGGGAGCGCGAGACGAGCGTGGAGGACGTGAAGCGGTATGTGACAAGGCTACGCAGTCGCGCTCAGGAAAGGGTCGCCGCGATCGGGCACGGGGAACTCGATGAGCGCGAGCGGGTTTTGCTGTCGATCGCCGAGCGAGCCGGGGCCGTGGAACTGAAGCCGGGCGGCCCGGAAGGCCTGCTCGTGCGGCTCACAGGCGAAGGGAGCCCACGGAGGGCATACGAGGCGATCAAGGGAGCGAGGGACCGTGGCTGGGCGTCATATCGCTCGATCGAGCAGTTCATCTCCAGCGGTGAGACATGCCGTAGGCGTCAGATTCTCGACCACTTCGGCGACGACGAGCCGTGCGCGCCAGAGGTTCGCTGCTGCGACGTGTGTGAGCCGGACGCGGCTCTCGTGGAGGCTTCGCGCCGGGCGGCGCCGGTGGTTCGCAAAGCTCGCGGCGTGCGCTCGCTCGCAAGCACCAACGGGGTGGCCGGCAGAGCGGGCGCACCCGAGGAGATCGCTCTCGATCCCGTGCAGGAAAGCCAGTTCGAGAAGCTCAAGGTGTGGCGCCTGGGGCGCAGCGAAGGCAAGCCCGCCTACACGGTGGCGGCCAACGCGGCCCTCGCAGGCGCACTGCTGGCCAGGCCCGCCAGCCTCGACGAGTTGATCGAGGTCAAGGGGATCGGACCCACGTTCTGCGAGCGACACGGCGAGTCGCTGCTCGAGGTGCTCGCAAAGCTCTGAGAAGTCCCCGACGTTGCGGTAACGAGAGGGGTGCTACGGCAGAGCCGACGGTGAGATTCGAACTCACGACCCCCGCTTTACGAGAGCGGTGCTCTGGCCAGCTGAGCTACGTCGGCATGTCTTCGCATCCTACCGCCGCGGCGCTAGGCTCGACCCGAGCGCGGAGGCGTCGACGCTGGCGGCGCTCAATCCCCGCGGACCCACCGCAGCACCACTGAAGCCGGGCCATCCGACTGCCCGGCTGGCGACTCGGGCGTGAGCCTGTCTGCGGCTCGATATATGCCATGTGGCAGATGTAGTGGGCGTGGAGCGGGCGTAGTTTGGCGTGGCTGCCGGCCGTTGGGGCTGGCCTGTATGGAGGTGCGTTGTGTCTTCTGTCTCTCATGTAGTGGATGCCCGGACGGGGGAGTCTCGTGCGGGGATTGCCGCTGGCCCATCCAGTATCGCGATCGGCGTGTCGATGCTGCGGAGTGCCCCCGAGCTCGTCGCTGGTGGGTCCGATGCGTGAGAACGATCCCGATGAGCAGGATATTCACCGCGACCCTGCGCCCGGTAGTGTGAGCGGCGGGCCTGTTGGATCATCACGGACGGGTTGGGCGCTTGGTCGTCCGCTCATCTGGGGGCATGTGCAAGGAAATCGGACAGCGACGTTTTCACTACCGGCGGGTACGGTCACCTTCCTGCTGAGCGACATCGAGGGCTCCACGCGCCTGTGGCAGGACCAGCCCGAGACGATGGCCCGCGCCGTGCCCGAGCATTATGCGCTCTTGGAGGAGGTGGTGGCGCGCCACGGAGGGGTGCGGCCGGTCGAGCAGGGAGAGGGCGACAGCATCGTCGCGGCTTTCTCGCGCGGCTCGGACGCCGTCGCGGCGGCGCTCGAGATCCAGCGTTGCGTGCGCACCCATGAGTGGCCCAGCGCTCAGGTGTTGCGGGTGCGAGTCGCTCTGCACACCGCCGAGGCGCAGCTACGCGACGAGGGCAACTACTTCGGGCTGGCGCTCAGCCGCTGCGCGCGTCTACGCGAGCTCGCGCACGGCGGCCAGACGCTCATGTCTAGGGCCACCCACGATCTGGTGATCGACCGGCTGCCGACCGGGGCGCGGCTGGCGGATCGGGGCGTGCACCGCCTGCGCGATCTTGGCCGGCCCGAGCACGTCCACGAGCTCCTGGACGATGATGACCCCCAGGATTTTCCGGCGCTGCGATCGCTCGATACGCTCCCCAATAACCTGCCCGATCAGCTCACGAGCTTCGTCGGACGCGTCAGCGAGCTGCAGGAGATTCGGGCGGCGCTCCAGAGCACAAGGCTGCTGACGCTGACGGGGGCTGGGGGGTGCGGAAAGACCAGACTGGCGCTGCAGACGGCCGCCGACGCGCTGGATCGCCATCCCGACGGTAGCTGGTGGGTGGAGCTCGCCGCGGTGCTCGATCCGGAGCAGGTCGGGCCGGCGGTGGCGGCGGCGCTCGGTGTTCGGCCCTTGCCTGGGCAGACGGCGTCCGAGGCGGCGGTTTCCCACCTGGCGGGTCATCGAGCCCTGATCGTGCTTGACAACTGTGAGCACATGCTCGAAGCGAGCGCTGCTGTGGTGGAGGCCGTGCTGCGTGGGTGTCCCGCGGTGGTGGTGCTCGCCACCAGCCGAGCCGCGCTGGGTGTGG
>CAAGKR010189921.1_pt1 | contig 30908 bp, 38 predicted proteins | sample 2556971 | NCBI WGS metagenome assembly CAAGKR01 (sample SAMEA5207829, study PRJEB30636) | soil metagenome | biome: forest; feature: boreal; material: soil | place: USA | collected 2011-09 | depth 1 m | reverse complement strand
TGCTTCTTTCCTTTTGGCATCTGGGTTCCTTTCTTGGAGCCCAGACCCTCATTCGCAATGGCTCAGTTCTAGTACGTCAGGTCACGGCGTCCTGGTCTGCACGGAGCGTGAGCACCATCCGTTGCTCGTCGCCAAATTCCCTTCCCTCGGGCCGCATTCGATACTCCCCAAATGGTTGTATCTTCCAGAAACCGCGAACGATTTTGAGAGCGTCGCGGAGCAATTGATTGTCATGGCTAGGGAGCGCGACCTGCGAATCGGAGTCACCCCAAAGGCGATAAAAGGCAAACGAACGTAGGCACCGAGTGCTTTCCCTAGAATGCAGGATTCACTCTTGGTGAAATTGCAGGATGAGTCCCGTCAAGCTGCCCGATAGAGCCGTCGTTTTAGACCTGGTCCCGCGATTGCCCGGTAACTGATGGCAAAGATCGAGTCACCCCCGATCACGCGCGTTTTTCTGTACGTAAAGAACGTCAGCGAGGTCGCTGCCTTCTATCAGCGTTATTTTGGGATGAGCCCCCTGAGCGCCGTTACCGAGGGTTGGCTCGAGTTGGGTTCCACGGCCGGCGGATGCACGATCGCTCTCCATAAGGCGGCGGCGCCACAAAAGAGCGGTGCCTCCATGAAGATCGTATTTGGTGTGCGTGATGGGAGGCTTTTTAGGGCAGAATGCGAAGCCGAAGGATTTGAGTTCGGTCCCAAACGCGCAGCGGGAGGATTTGAGTTTGCGAATGCCAAGGACCCGGCTGGCAACTCGATTGGAATATCCAGCCGTGGATTGACATGACAGGGCTCCCAACCGATTGCGATATGCGGCCTTTGCCCTGCGCAGGCACACTGCCAGTCGGGCGCCGCAGTGGCTTGCATACCGACGCCCTTGACGTTCGGCTCGTTGGAGCGACCGCCAATTGAACCGACCGATTTCAGGAGAATCTGCCCATGCCGGATATCATGCATCTCATCAAGATTCGGGTTACGCCCAGCCGGGTCTACGAGGCCCTCACAACTGCTGAAGGAATTCGCAGCTGGTGGACGCGCGACGCCGACCTTGATTCAACGGTCGGAGGAACGGGCGAGTTCCGCTTCTTCTACGAGGGCCAGCGTGTCACCAAGGCAAGGATTGCCGAGCTGAAGGCGCCGGTTCGCGTTTCGTGGGAGGTCATCTCTTCCTTCAGGCCCGAATGGAAGGGGACAACGATCACCTTCGAACTCCGGCCGGGGGATGGCGACACGATGCTTTCCTTCGCGCAGCGGGGCTTCAGGCAGGCGGACGATGGCTACGCGCTCACGACGACGGGGTGGGGCTACTACCTTGTGAGCCTGCAGCAGTACCTCGAGACGGGAACGGGGGCTCCCAGCCCTGACGTCGATTTTGCGCGCGTCATAAGATGAGGGTAAGCAATGCCTATTGGCTGTCCCTGAAATCCAACCTAGGAGAATTCCCATGAAAACATCGCTTATTCTTGCGTCACTGGTGGCGCTTTTTCCCGCCGCCCTCGGCGCGGACACGACCGTTGCAAACAACAAGTCGGAACTCCTCGCGGCCGACACGGCGTTTTGTGCCCGGGCCACCAAGGAGGGCGTTCTTCAAGCCTTCTTGGAGGTTGCGACCCCCGAAACGAAGGTTCTCTCCGAATCCGGAAAGGGATTTGACGCAGTGAGGTCAGAATTCAAGGACACGCCCTCCACGGCCACCCTTACCTGGAAACCTTCGCAGGCCGAGGTGTCGTCATCGGGCGACCTGGGCTATACGTGGGGCCGCTACGAATATCGCGACCGGGCGGCTGATGGCAAACCGATCGTCGAGACAGGCTCCTACGTGACGATCTGGAGGCGTCAGGCGGACGGTTCATGGAAGGTGGTTCTCGACGGAGGGACTCCTGATCCGAAGGCGTCATAGGCACCGGGGCATCCACGCGGGAAGTGACGTGATCGAACCCTCTCCACGAAGCGCCGCGATGACGACGCTCATTCGCCAGGCCGCGGTTCACGAGGCGCCTTTGGTGGCTGAGATCCTCGGCGAGGCATCGCATTGGCTGGAAGAGCGCGGCATCCCGATGTGGCACGCCGACGAACTCTCGCCGGACCGGATCGCAGCCGATGTTGCCGCCGGCCTGTTTTTCATTGGCGAATGGGGGGGCCAGCTCGCGTGCACGGTAAAGTTTCAGCTGAGCGACGAATTGTTTTGGCCTGATATCACCCGGGATCAGTCCGCGTTCATTCATCGTCTTGCCTTGCGGAGGCAATTTTCCGGCGGCCAGGTTTCATCGGACGTGTTTCGATGGGCCGCGCAACGGGCGCATTCCCTCGGCCGGTCGTTCCTTCGGCTTGATTGCGAGGCGTCGAGGCCGCGATTGAGGGCGATCTACGAGCGTTTCGGGTTTGTGCATCACAGCGACCGGCAGGTGGGTCCGTATTTTGTGGCGCGTTATGAACTCAATGTAGTCACTGTGCCGCATAACCCATCACTGCAAAGTCCCGGCGGATCGATTCGACCCTAGGCAGGAATATGAAAAAAAGAAGGGGGGGAGGACCTATCGTAGTCCGGATCCGTCCCAAATAGGCCAAATATGTTTCGGCTTTTCATAACTCTCGCCCTTTTGGCAACCATCTCGGAATGCGACCATCCCGTCGGCCACGCTTGGCGAGCATCCGACGAGAAGGGTGATAAGCCGGGGATTGGCTATGTCCTTCGAAACGAAAATGGAAGGATCACCGGCGAAGCCTACATCATCGAAGCCGCCTTTCCCCACGATTTCTCGCATGGACGCCGCGCCGCGATGACGATTGTCGAGCAATTGCCGACGGAGATAATTTTCCGGGCGCAGTGGAATAAGGATCTGAAGGCCACGCTTCGGTTCCAGTTCAAGGAGGCTGGCTGGCCAGATTCCTTCGAGGCGGTCGTGAGCGAGCTTATCGGCTCCGAATCGTTTGATGCCGAGACATACCAGTTTGTCAGGGAAAAATGACGACCAAGGGCGAACGCATCATGGACGAATGTAGAGTCAGCCTCCCCGTGAAAACCTCGTCGTGCCCAGGCTGCGGAGCGGTGCTCCCTGAGGCGGAGGGTCCCACTCATGAGTATATCGGGGCTTCTCCGGCGTGCTGGTCCATTTACTCCCAGGTGCTCGCCCGCGAATACGGCGACCACAGTCTGTTCCAGAAGGTGCACCGTCTGACCGTGGACGCCTACGCCGCCCAGCACCCGGGCCAACCTTCGCCTCAAAGCATCCAGTCCGTGGCGGTTCACCTCATGAGCCTTTGCAGCGTCCTCGGCGACGGGTCAGATGCCGGATGGGCCTCGAAAGTGATCCGGGAGGGGGTGAGGACCAAGTGCCGTTTTTCCTGGTTGCCGCCGCCACTGTCCATGGGACCACTGATCATTGTCGACGTTTGGGAGGCCAAGGACGCGTCGGAGCACGAAAAGAGGGCCGGGGAATGGGCGTCCTCGGTCTGGGAGGCATGGTCGGCCCACCATGCGACAATCCGGCGGTGGCGCTCGTCCCTTCAGAAGCCTGGCAAATTGCCGACGCCGTGAGCTCAAGCCGCCCCGCGTTTGGCGCTGTGAAAATCGTGAGGGCGCTTCCAGAGGACGCCGGCGAACTCTCGTCGATCGCCCATGCCGCGAAGGCCCACTGGGGCTACCCGGGGACCTGGCTTCGCCGATGGGGCGATGTGCTCACCCTCACGCCTTCCTATTTAAACGCCCACCCGACCTTTGCCATCGCCTCTGAGGGACGCATCATAGGCTTTTTCGCCCTGGTCATGCGCGAAAAGGAGGCGTTCCTTGACCATCTTTGGGTGTTGCCCTCCGAGAAGGGAAAGGGTGCCGGTCGGCTGCTGTTCGAGGCGGCCGAAAATCTCGCCAACACATCAGGGGCCACCTCCTTGAAGGTGGAAAGCGACCCTCATGCAGAGGGTTTCTACCTGCGCATGGGAGCCGTGAGGCATGGGCAGGTTCCGGCCTCGATGGACGGGACTGAGCGGTTTCTTCCCTTGTTGGAGAAGGCCCTTTGATCGCGCGCGATGAGACAACTGCGGGACAAAGCATAGGCCTCGGGAAGGTTGCGAAAGGGTGGGAAGCCGCACTACGTTCGCGCCGGATCCTTTCACCGTTGGGAATTATATCATGAAGAAGACGATTCGGTACCTCTGGCGCGCGTGGGTGAAGCCCTTCGCCCTCTTTTTTGTCATCATGGCGCCCCTCAGGTCGGCACTTGTGGACTGGAACTGGGTGCCCTCCGGCTCGATGAAGCCGACCATCCTGGAAGGGGACCTGGTCCTCGTTAACAAGCTGTCCTACGACCTCAAGTTCCCCTTCACCACGCGCCACCTCATGCAGTGGGGGGACCCGGGACGCGGGGATATCGTCGTGTTTTTTTCGCCGAAGGACGGGACCCGGCTGGTGAAGCGCGTGATCGGACTGCCGGGAGACACGGTCCAGCTCCGCGACGAGGTGCTGTATCTCAACGGGACCGCCCAGCATTACTCCCTGAGGGACCCAAAGGCGTTCATCCGGGATATCTTTGAGGATCGGAACCCCGTGGTGGCCGTTGAGCATCTTGGGCCATGCGACCACTACGTGATGGCGCTTCCCGGGCGCCCGGCGCTCCGCAGCTTTGGCCCCTATGTGGTGCCCCCGGGCCGGTACTTCATGATGGGCGATTCGCGCGACAACAGCAACGACTCGCGCTTCATCGGGACCATCGCGAGGGACCAGATCGTGGGCAGAGCGAGCGCGGTCCTCGTCTCATTCGACACGTCGAGGTACTTCCTTCCCCGCATCCGGAGGTTCGCCCATACCCTGAAACTCGATGGAGTTTGAAGCTTCAAGGGAGGGCGCGAGCAATGCCGGCGCCGGCGAGGGGGAGACGGGCTACTTGAGGACGATCCTGACCTACAATATTCCGTCGGAGGCGGAGGTGGACAAGGCCTTCCTGGAGTCCAACGGAATCGCCGCCTGCCTGCTCAACGCGAACACGTCCCGCAACGAGCTCGGCGCGCCTTTCTACGTGCGCCTTCAGGTCATGGAAGAGGACGTCGCGAACGCGTGCCGGCTGATCGGGCAGGTCAACCCGCAGCGCTTTGGCTCGCGCGAGCGCGTCGACGAAATCGACCATCAGATCAAGCGCGCGCTGGCTCGGTTTGCCTTGATCGCCGTCCCCTTGGGCATCGCCGCCGGCGTTGCGACGAATTTCCTGGCTGCCGGATTCGCCGCGTCACAGCCGATATATTCCCGCAGGCTCTGGGTCACCCCCAATGTCCGGGTCGAGCTGTCGATCTTCATCGGCATCGCGGCAACCCTTCTCGCGGCCGTGTGGAACAGCCGCAGGCGGACGGGCTGAGTGGCTGCGATCTCATCGTGAACCTCTCGTGTCTGCTGTTGCCACCGGTTTCCGGCCTGATCGCCTGCACCCTCAACGAGTCCGGGGATTCCCATGGGAGAAAGTTCAAGGCGAAGGCCTATGCCTCGGCCGTGTGGACAAAATGCGAGGGCCGGTGTCTGTGCCTCTTCAGCCGGGAGACCGGCGCACGGTGTTGATCCCCTCGACCGCTTTCATGCAAACTCCCCCTCCGCTTCCCAGGAAACAGCCGACCGACTGGTGGGGCCGAAACTGGAAATGGTTCATGCCGCTCACGGCCACGGTCGCGCTCGTCGCGATTGGCGGCTTCGTGGCCGCGATCATGGGGTTCATCAAGTCGTCCGACGCCTACACCGGCGCCCTGGCGCGCGCGAGGTCCGCCCCGGCCGTCATCGACGCGATCGGGACACCGATCAAGGACGCCTACTTCGTCTCCGGAAATGTCAGCGTCAACGGCACCACCGGCGCCGCCGACTTCGCCATTCCCGTGAGCGGGCCGAAGGGCGGTGCCTCGATATTTGTCCAGGCCTCAAAAAGACTTGGTGCGTGGCATTTCGACCACATGATTGTCCAGGTGAACGCGACGCAGCAGAGGATCGACCTTTCCGAATACCCGGCCCCGCGCGGGCAGTCGGCGCCATGAGCCGTTTCCCGAGGATCGTTGCCGGCCGCATGGGCCCATTTCGCGGCACGAGGGAATACCGCGAGGTCCGGGACCGGCTGCTGGCCGAGGCCCGTGTGCGCCATGAGCCGCGCCTCCGCGGGGCCTCGCCTTGGAGGCGCTTCCTGGTGAGATTCATGATCGAACGCGAGGTGCGCGCCGAATGGGACAGGATCTACCCGCCGGGGGCATTGTACGCCGCCGGCGGATCCCTATGAGCCCCTCGACGCGCTGCGGGCTGCGCGCCTGGGTGCCGGTCGCCGTGGCCCTGCTTGTTTCCGCCTGCGGCTCGGCGTCGGTCGGCGACGTGCGCGGCCAGATCCTGATTGTCGACAGTCTGGGCGCCCCGATCAGGGGCGCCCTCGTCCTGCCCGACCCGGAATTTCCGCCGGCGGAAGCGCCGAGGTACACCGAGTCCGAGATCAAGGAGCGCTCCACGGATGCCCAGGGCATGGTCCTTGTCTACCTGGATGACTTCTACTGGAACTCCGACGGCTGCTATCACATACGCGTTCGCCGGAACGGTTACGAGGAAGAGGCCATGACCGTCTCGAGGGACCTCTTTCCCTCGGTCCTGAAGATCGACATGCGTCCCAGGGTCCCTGCGACGTTTCCGGCGCCTGGGCGCCGCAGCTAGCGCGGTCCCGTGGAAATGGCCGCCTGACGCCCCATGGCTGGATATTCCGGCACACCCCTCTGGAAAAAGCTCGGCTATGGGCCTGGGACCCGCGCTCTCGCGCTGGGCGCGCCGGCCGACTACAGAAAGATCCTCGTCCTTCCCGCCGGGATGGAGGTCGGCTGGCTCAAGGACTCCAAGAAGGGCATGGGGTTCGTGCATCTCTTCGCCGTCAAGTCGGCGTTCCTGCGGGCCGGGCTTCGCCGCCTGCGCCGCCAGATCGCACCGAACGGCGTTGTCTGGGTGTCCTGGCCGAAGAAGGCGTCCAAGGTCCCGACGGACATCACCGAGGACACGATCCGTGACGTGGCGCTCCCGATGGGTTTCGTCGACGTCAAGGTCTGCGTGGTCGACGAGACGTGGTCGGGCCTGAAGCTCATGATCCGGAAGGCAGAACGATGACACCCGGGCTCGAGGACTATGTTGTCAGCACCTCCACCGAGCGGGTCGACGTGGATTTCGTGTGCGCCGCACTTGCGGGCTCATATTGGGCGCAGGACCGCACACGCGATGTCATTGAGGCCTCCCTCCGGAATTCGCTCTGCTTCGGGATCTATGAGAGGAACGGCGATAGGCAGGTCGGGTTTGCGCGAGTCGTCACGGACGGCGCGACATTCTCATGGGTGTGCGACGTGATCGTTGACGAGGGACACAGGAAGAAGGGCCTCGGCAAGCTGCTCATGGCGTCCGTGACCGGCGACGCGCGGCTCAAGGGGACGATGTTTTTGCTGGGAACGCGCGATGCGCACGGGCTATATGAGAAGTTTGGCTTTGTCCGCACGGAGATGATGCGGCGCGTGCCAATTACGGGAATGCCCCATCCACCCCAAGACACCGCGACCGCGCCGGCCTCGCCCTAGGCGGGCGCCGCGTTCCGCCCAACATGGCCACCCTTCTGCTATCGGTCCTGCCGGTCGCAAGCATAATGGCCGCTTTTGCGTATTCCCTGGCGTACGGCATTCGGATGTACCGCTCAAGCGGCCAGGTTTCGATCCTCGGGGTGGCGTCCACGATTGCCGGCTTGGCCCTTGGGCGGCTCGCGGACAGAAATATTTCTCTTCCGCGGAGAGTGGACGACTGGGTCAATTCAGGCGTGGATCATTTCCTTGCGCTCCTAAGGGTCGAGGTCGCCCTGCTCTTCCTGTTCGCAGCCGTGGTGAGTTTCCTTGCGATCACGCTCCTTCGCCGCGACGCCGACGGCCGGGCGCGCCCGGCAGGGCGCTCGCGCCTGCTTCCCCTCCTGGGAATGCTGTTCGCGTTCGCCATCGGAATCACGGCGCGCAGCAAGCTGGCGGCGCTCCTGGCCTACCTCATGGAAAAGGGGCACCTCTTGTAAGGGCTAGTGACCGCGCGACGTCAGGACCTCCGTGGTCCACCTGCGGTGGGGGCCCGACAGGGCGACCGAGCCGAGGTCCCGCAGCCGCACCCATACGAGGCCCGGCCGGCGCTTGCCGCGCGGAAGGCTCGCGGCATGGATCGACTCGACGATCCTGTACCGGGTGATCGACCGGCTCTTCCGGGCGACGAGGACCCCTGCCGACGCCTGGACCGGATCGATTCCCGCCTGCTCGGCCGTGGGAAGTTCGTGAAGGTCGGCCAGCCTGCGTGCGCCCGGAGGATTGCGGTGCAGGAGCAGCGATCCCGAACGCTCACACCACACCCGCACGACCGAGCGGCGCTCGGTCTTTTTCGTCTGCAGCCTCGGGTACGCCTCGGGGTCTCCTTCCCTTGCCGCCGCGCAGAATTGCCTCACGGGGCATACGGCGCAGCGCGGGCTGTGCCGCAGGCAGACCGTGGCGCCGAGCTCCATCATTGCCTGGTTGTGGTCCCCTGAGGCCTCCGGGTTCAAGAGTTCCTGGGCCAGGGACGCGAAGGCCCGGGACGCGGAGGCGCTGTCCCTGTGCCCTGCGCCGTCTCGCGTCAGGCGCGCGAGGATCCGGACAACGTTCCCGTCCACGCACGCCAGCGGCTTGCCGAAAGCGATGCTGGCGATGGCCGCGGCGGTGTAGGGGCCCACCCCGGGAAGCTTCAGCCACGCGCTGGCCTCGTCCGGGAGCGGCCGCCGGGCGACCTCCTTCGCCAGGCGGTGCAGGTTGCGCGCCCGGGAGTAGTACCCAAGCCCCTCCCAGAGCCTGAGGACAGCCGACTCGGGCGCCGCGGCGAGCGCCGCGAAGTCGGGCAACGCCGCCATCCAGCGGGCGAAGTAGGGCAGCACCGTCGCCACCTGGGTCTGCTGCAGCATGAATTCGCTGACGACGGTCGAGTAGGGGGACGGCGCCTCGCGCCAGGGCAGCCGCCTGCGGGACGCCCGGTACCATGACAGGAGCGCCTCCCGGAAACCCGCGCGCCGGGCGAGGAGTGCGTCCAGGCCAGAAGTTTTGCGTGTCATTGGCGGCAAATTTGTGACTATGGATCCCTCATGCCCAAGCGCGGCCAGGACGACGAGGAAAAACCCAAGAAGCTGAGCACCTACACGCTCAAGCTGGATGACGCCCAGATGGAGAAGCTGCGCTCGATCCTGAGCGGCCGCGGGTGGGAGGCGTTCGATGTCGCCTACGCGCGCTACGCCTTCAAGGGGCGCGAGTGCAACGTGACGGCCTACGAGAGCGGGAAGCTCGTCGTGGCCGGGAAGGGCACCGAGGAATTCGTGACGATGACGCTCGAGCCCGACATCACGATGGCGCCGAAGCTCGGCTACGACGAGGTCCACCATCCGGACTGGTTCGAACTGCACGCGGGGCTCGACGAGAGCGGCAAGGGCGACCTCTTCGGCCCCGTCGTCGCGGCCACGGTGATCGCGGATAAGACCGCGATCGAGGGCTGGATCAAGGCGGGGGTGAAGGACTCAAAGAAGATTGCCGAGAGCCAGATCATCGCGCTCGACAGGCTGATCCGCGGGACTCACGGGGTCGCCGTATCCGTGTGCCTCTGCGGCATGCCGAAGTACAACCTCATCATGTCGCGGCCCTACGCCAACCTGAACAAGCTCCTGGCATGGCAGCACGCCACGGCCCTCACTCAGGCGCTTCGGGTGAAGAAGGCGCCCCGAGGCCTCCTGGACCAGTTCACGAAGCAGCCGCTCGTGCAGCGGGAGCTGAAGAAGATGGGTGTCACGGATTTCGACCTGCAGATGCGCACCAAGGCGGAGGAGGACCCGGTGGTCGCCGCGGCGTCCGTCGTGGCGCGCGCCGAGTACGTCCGCCAGATCCACTCCCTCTCGCAGCAGTTCGGGGCGCCGCTGCAGAAGGGCGCCGGCCCGCTCGTCAAGGTGCAGGCGCACCAGATCATAGAGAAGCTCGGCGCCCGCGCACTGGGCAACTTCGCGAAGCTGCATTTCAGGACGGCCTACGAGGTGGTCGCCGCCGCGGGCAAGCTGGACGAGCTCCCGCTGCGCGAGCCGAGGGCGAAGATGGAGTGGGGCGGCTGAGGCGCCACGGGAACGCGCCATGCCGAAGCGCCGCCAGCTCCGCAGTTTTGACCTGAAGAAGATCGAGGGCTTCGAAAGCCTGATCGGCGTGGACGAGGTCGGCCGCGGCGCGCTCGCCGGCCCCGTCGTGGCCGGGGCCGTCCTTGTCACCCGGGCGTTCCTCGAGGGCCGGTGGGCGGCGGCGAAGTCCGGCCGCGTCAACGACTCGAAGCTGCTCACGGCGGCGCAGCGCGAGGCGCTCTGGGGCGAATTCGAGGGACTCTCCACCCAGGGCCTGATCCACGCGCACTTCGGCTCGGCCTCGGTCGAGGAGATCGAGCAGCACAACATCCTCGGCGCGACCAAGCTCGCCATGCGGCGCGCCATGGAGGGGATCTATCCTCCCGCCGCCTTCCGGCGCGCCCAGGAGGAACCCGACCTCTTCTCGACCCTCGAGGAAAGGGACGCCTTCGTCCCGATCGTCTCGTGCCGCGTGCTCGTGGACGGGCTCCCGCTCCGCGGTTTCCCGTACCCGCACGTCGCGATCGTGAACGGCGACGCGCGTTCCCTCTGCGTCGCGATGGGCTCGATCATCGCGAAGGTGGCGCGCGACCGGATGATGGCCGAGCTCGACCTGAGACACCCCGGCTACGGGTTCGCGGCGCACAAGGGCTACGGCACCGATGAGCACCGCGAGGCCGTCGTCCGGCTCGGACGCTGCGCGATCCACAGGGAGATGTTCCTGCGCAAGCTTTTGTCGGGCCGGCCCGACCCGAACCAGATGGATTTCCTTCCCGGCCGTTGACCCACGGGCCCCGCGCGGCCATTAGTGGGCCCGATGCCTGGCAAGAAACACACCCCGATCGACCGCCTGATCGGACGGCTGGACACACTCGATCCCGTCAACCTGGCGAATCTGGTCCAGCGCCTCGCGAAGCAGCGAACGCTCTATGAGCAGATATTCAAGACGCTCCAGGAGGGCGTCCTCGTCATCTCGGCGGACGGGGTCATTGAGTACGCGAACGAGGCCGCGCACCACCTAATCGGCCTGAACAGCGACGAGCTCGGCGGCCAGACGCTCTGGCGCCTTATACCGGGCCTAAGGCCCACAATGGTCGACGCATCGGGCGCGGACACGCACGTGATCGCGCGGGAATTCGAGCTCACCTACCCGGCGCACCGCACGGTGCGCCTCTACATGGTGCCGTTCCCCGGCGAAGAGCGCGGCACCGAGCCCCGCTATGCGGTGATCCTCGCGGACGTGACGCACGACAGGATGACCACCGAGCAGCGGATCGAGGACGAGAGGACATCGTCGATCCTCCTGCTCGCGGCCGGTGTCGCCCACGAGCTCGGCAACCCGCTCAATTCGCTGACGATCCACCTGCAGCTGATCGCGAGGAAGCTCAAGAAGCTTGGCAAGTCGCCCGAGGCCAAGTCCATTGGGGAGTCGGTCGATGTCTGCAGCCAGGAGGTCGCGCGGCTCGACGGGATCATCACGCACTACCTTGAGGCGCTGCGTCCGACGCCTCCGGACCTTGCCGAGACGAACCTAGCCGATGTCCTCGCCGAGGTCCTGAAATTCCAGAAGAGCGAGTTCGAGGACCGGGGCATCGCCGTCGAGGCCGAGACGCCCTCGGCGCTTCCGCCTGTCATGGCCGACCGGAACCAGCTGAAGCAGGTCTTCTTCAACATCACCAAGAACGCAATGGAGTCGATGCAGCCCGAGGGACGGCTGATGATCAAGTCGCGCGCCGACGACGACTCGGTCTACCTGCTCTTCGGCGACAGCGGATCCGGGATACGCCAGGAGGACCTCGTCCGGCTGTTCCAGCCGTACCACACGACGAAGCCCGGCGGTCACGGGCTCGGGCTCATGATCGTCCAGCGGATCATGCGGATGCACGGCGGCCAGGTCGGCGTCGAGAGCCGCGAGGGCAAAGGGACGGTGGTTACGCTCCAGTTCCCACGCAAAGACCGGCGCGTGCGGATGCTGGGCGGCGGGTGACGCCGACTACTTCGCGGCGGGAGCCGCCGCGTCCGCGTTGCCGTGAACGATGCCCACCTGGATTGTCCGCGACTCCCTTGTCGCGCCATACTTGAGCGTCACCTTGAACGGGATCACGTCCGAGTTGACGCCGAGCTCGGAGACCATCGGCGTCGGCTCGGCGGCCTGGCCGGGGGCGATCGTGAGGGTGTCGGGATCGATCGCGAAGTTTCCCATGTCCGAGTTGAAGTCGACCATCGTGATCGTGACCGAGTTGGACGCCTTGTTCGTCAGGATGAGGTGAAGGGTCACGGGCGGCAGCGGGCTGCCGAGCATCTGCTTGTTCTCATTGTTGGCGTATTTCTCGTAGGTGTAGTCGCCCTTGTCCTTGCCCTTGTGGAGGCCGTGCCCGATACCGCGGCTCATGGTCACCTTCACGCCCACCATGCCGCCGAAGAAGGTGTCATTGCCCTCCATGGCGACGGACTTCTCCCCGGAGACCACGGCGTTGGTCATCTCGTCGTTGCTTCCGTGCATGCATCCGGCCCCCGAAAGGGCCATGGCCAGCGCGGCGGCGGCAAGCGCCAGTGTTAAGCGATTAACAGGGGTGGTTTTATGAAGCATGCTGGAGGTCGGGGCCGGGGCGTTCCGCCGGGATCAAACGAGGTGGACACGGGCCCTTCTGAGAGGTTGCATGCGGCTTGCTCTTGCGCCAATTGAAAAAGCGCATCTTTCCGACCCGGCGAGCGTCTGGTCGGCCATAGAGCAATGTCACACGCATGGATGAAAGTTCAACGACCACGCTGGGCGACCGGGTTCGCCGGGCACAGCGTGGCGACGAAGCCGCGATGCGCGAGCTCATCGTCGCATACCAGCGGCGCGTGGCCGGATTCGCCTACGCCATCACCGGCCGCAGCGACTCGGTCGAGGACCTCGCCCAGATGGTCTTCGTCAAGATGGCCCGCGCCCTTGACAGGCTCAATGCCCCCGAGCAATTCGAGTCATGGCTATTCAGGCTCGCGCGCAACACGTGCATCGACCACCTGCGCCGCCAGAAGCTCCGAAGGATCTTCCTGCCCTTCGCTCCGGAGCACGAGAACGTGCCCGAGCCCGCGGGGGCCGTGGACTCCGAGGAGCTCGACGCGCTTCGCCACGCCCTCGGCCAGCTTCGGCCGAAAGACCGCGCGCTCGTCGCGCTTGTCCAGGAGGGCCGCAGCCACGCCGAGATCGCAGCCACCTTCCGAACAAGTGTCGCGGCCGTGAAGGCCCGACTCCACAGGGCCCGCGAACAATTACGCCAACACTACCACAGCGATGAAACCTGAACACGACGCATGGACGAGCCTGCATGAGCACGCCGCGTCCCAACTGAAACCCGGATTTCCCGACCGCGTCCTGCGCGCCGCGCGCGCGCCCTCGGCGTCGCCGCTGTTCGTGGCTCACTTCGCCATGTGCGCCGCGACGGCCGCCGCCTGCCTGGCCGCCGTCGCGCTCTACCAGTCCCGCGTCTCCGGGGACGAGGACGCCACGAACATCGCCGGCTGGAACGAGATCGCCGCGCAGTCGAACGACCTCGATCAGGGAATATGAGGGACCGCTTCCTCGCCGGCCTCCTGACGCTGGCCGTCTTTGCGGCCGGCTTCGGCGCGGGCCTTTGGGCCGAGCGCCACCGCCCGTTCCCGCCCCCGCCGGGCGCGTACATGGGCGAATTCGGCGGCAGGCCGGGCGGCAGGCCCGCCCGCTCTCCCGTCAACCGGGCCGAGCTTTCGGAGCAGATCGACCGCCTTCGCCCCGAGATGGAGTCCTTCCGGGCGCACATCACGGATATCTACGCCCAGTTTGACCGAGACATCGACTTGATCCTCACGCCGGAGCAGAGGGACGCCTATGAGAAGAGGTTCAAGGCGCACCGCGGGTTCGGGCCCCCGCCCGAGATCGGGTCGGACGACAAGCCCCTTTCGGACGACCAGATTGAGCAGCTGCTTGAGCGGCCCTTCCGGACGCTGGCCTTCTTCGTCGTCATCCCGATGACGCTCGAGCGGATGACGAACGACCTCAAGCTGGACGAGGCGCAGCACGAGAAGGTGAAGGACCTCCTGCGCGTGCGCCGGGAGAAGTTCATCGAGCTCGTGGACAGCGCCCCCCCTCCGAGCCTCATGTTGAGCCGGCTCGCGCCGCTGGCGCAGCGCCTTGGGGCGCCCCCTAAGCCCGACGCCGCGCCCGCGCACTAGGCGTTTGCCTGCGGCCCGGGCTTGACCGCCCCCTCGTGTCGCTTGGAATGCCCCCATGGCCCCAAGCGTCCTCATCGTCGACGACGAGAAGCATACCCGCGAGGGCTTGAAGCAGGCCCTTGCGGAGAACTACGACGTGAGTCTGGCGGCGAGCGCGGACGAGGCGTTCAACCTGATGGACGCGCAGCCATTCGACGTGATCCTCACCGACCTGAGGATGCCCGGCAAATCCGGCCTCAAGGTGATCGACCGGGCGCTGGCGCTCCCGAGCAAGCCTGCGGTCCTCATGATGACGGCCTACGGCAACATCGACACGGCTGTCGACGCGATGAGGCGTGGGGCGGTCGACTTCCTGACGAAGCCGGTCAACATCGAGCGTCTGGACGTGCTCATCCGCCGCGCCCTGAAGGAGAAGAGCCTCGAGGTCGAGGTGAAGCAGCTCCACGAGCGCCTCGACGAGAAGTTCGACCTGGAAGGGATCATCGGCGAGTCCCCGCTCCTGAAGGACGTGATCGAGCGCGTGAAGAAGGTGGCGCAGTCCAAGGCGACGATCCTCATCGAGGGCGAGTCCGGGACCGGCAAGGAGCTGATCGCGCAGGCCATCCACCAGTCGAGCCCGCGTGCCCACGGGCCGTTCGTCGCCGTGCACTGCGCGGCGCTTTCCGAGAGCCTGCTGGAGAGCGAGCTCTTCGGCCACGAGAAGGGTTCCTTCACGGGGGCGACGGAGCGGCGCATCGGCCGCTTCGAGTCCGCCGACGGGGGCACGCTCTTCCTCGACGAGATCGGGGAGATTTCCGGCTCTATCCAGGTGAAGCTTCTGCGGTTCCTCGAGACCAAGGCGATCGACAGGGTCGGCGGCTCGAAGACGATCGAGCTCGATGTCCGGCTCGTGACGGCGACCAACCGGAACCTTGAGCAGCTGGTGCGCGAGGGCAGGTTCCGCGAGGACCTCTACTTCCGCCTGGACGTGGTTCGCTTCACGATGCCGCCGCTTCGGCAGAGGGCGGAGGACATCCCCGCCCTCATCGCGCACTTCATCAGGATCTTCTCCGTGGAGAACGGCGTGCCTCCCCTGGAGGTCGAGCCCGGCGCGATGCGCACGCTCCAGGCCTACTCCTGGCCCGGAAACATCCGCGAGCTCCGGAATTTCTGCGAGAACGCCGTCGTCCTCCACAAGGGGGGCAACCTTACCGAGTTCGACCTCGATCCCCGCTTCCGGGGCTCGCCGGCCTCGGCCCCGTCCGCGGGCGGCTCCCCGGAGGCCAGCGCGGCGTCGACGCTTTCGGTGGAGCAGAACGAGAAGAGGATACTGCGCGAGGCCCTCATCAAGTCGCGCGGCAACCGGACCAAGGCGGCCGAGCTCATGGGCATCAGCCGGCGGACCCTCCACCGCAAGCTCGCCCAGTGGCCCGAGCTCGACGTGGTTGATTGATGACTGTCCGGCCCCGCACCGCGCAGGAGCTGATTCATTGGCTCGAGAGGGGCGGCGGTTCCCGGTGGGTTCTCGCAGGCGCCCTCCTCTGCGCCGGCCTGGCGATCACGCTCGTCGTCTCGTGGCGACAGTTCCACGGCGCCGCGAGCGAGGTCACGCTCGTGCAGGCCGACATGGCGCGCCAGCTTGCCTCGGGCGCGGGCTTCAAGACGCGGATCAACTACCCTCAGGCGGTCGCGTACCTGGGGGCTCGCGGCGTGCGTTTTGACGCCGCCGCTCCCTATCCCGAGGTCTACCAGGCCCCGCTCTACCCGATAGTGATCGCCTGCGCGCTTCGCCTTCTCCCGCACTCGCTGCGCGAGTCGCTCTTCGCCGCGGCGCCGGCCCCTCCCTACGGCTACGGCGCGGATTATCTCCTCCTTGCCGTCAACCTTGCGCTCTTCTGGCTCGCCCTCTGGCTCGCCTTCGACCTCGGCCGCAGGCTTTTCGGGACGGCTGCAGGATGGCTCGCGGCGACCGCGCTCTTCGTGTCGGTGCCCGTCTGGCAGCAGGTCGTCGCGGTGAACGGCACGGCGCTCATGATGGTGCTGGCGCTCGGGGCGTTCCATGCCTGGTGGCAGGCGGAATCGGCCGGCGACCTGCGCCAGGCGACGGCGCCACTGCTGATCCTGGGGGCGCTCTGCGGCGGCCTTTTCCTGACCGAATATTCCGCGGGTATCCTTGTCGGGGTGGCGTCTGCGGGAGTCGCCATCCGATTCGGCGCCGCGGGAAAGTTACGGGCCCTCGCGCTTCTCCTCGCCGGCTTCACGGTCGTCGCCGCGCCGTGGGTTGTCCGCAACCTGGAAGTCACGGGACTGCCGGTCGGGCTGGCCTTCCAGAACACCGCGCTCAAGTACGGAGACTCTACGGCCGAGCCCTCCGTCGTCCGGGCGACGCTTTCGGCGACGCTTCCTTCAATCGATCTGAACAAGCTCGCGAACAAGGTGCTGAGCGCGGTCCAGGAAACCTTCAGGTCCCGGATATGGTCGGGCGGAGCGATGTGGTTTGTCGCGTTCTTCGCGGCGGCCTCGCTCTATGTCTTCAAGTCCCACCCGGTGAACCGGCTGCGCTGGCTTTTCGCGGCGTCGCTCCTCGCGCTGGTCGCATCGCAGTCGGCCTTCAACTCCGGCGAAAGCGAGCGGCAGGCGGTGGTCTGGCTTTCCCCGCTCATCATCGTCTTCGGCTCCGGCTTCTTCTTTGTCCTCCTCTCCAGCAATCCCGTGCTCGGCGCTTGGCCGAGGCTCTGTGCGGGCGCGCTCCTCGTCCTCCAGGCGTTGCCCCTGGCGCACGACGCCCTCGACCCGCACTGGCTCCACTTCCAGTACCCGCCGTATTTCCCGCAGCTCTTCCAGGGGATGCGCCGCCAGCTCGATGTCTCCGACGCCGGCGGCCGTTACGGGCTGATGGCGGACGTCCCCGCGGGTCTTGCATGGTATGGGCAGACGCGGGTCTGGGCGCAGCCGGCGACGCTTCGCGACTTCTACGCCGTCCAGGTCGAGCAGCCCACGGGCGAGCTCCTCCTGACGCCGAAGACGCTGGACCGCCCGTTTTTTTCGGACCTGAACGCGAAGCCGAAGACCCAGGGATTCCTGACGGCCTCGATCCCGCGCATCGGCGAATGGGGCGAGGTCTACGGCGGCCTCCTCACGGGAACATTCCCGCGTGAATTCCCGCTGTCGACTCCGCGAAAAGTGACCGAGGACCTCTACGTACTCTTCAACTCGTCGATGTCGACGGGGCAATGACGATTCGGATACGCGCTCGCGCGAGCAAATGCACTTGCCTGTGGTTCCCAAACTGGCAGCTTGGCGTTAGTATTTTCGGCCGCAAAAAATGAGACTTTCACTGGCTATACTCACAGGGTTAGCACTGTGCGTGTGCCAGCCGGCATGGGCCGTTTACGCGCCGATTCCCGTCCAGCAGCAGGGCAAGGACCTGTCATTTTCGCTGGAGAGCGGGATTTCCTACAACAGCAATATTTTCGATACGGCCACCGACCCGATCGGCAGCATCGTCTTCGAGGTCGCGCCGGACCTCACGTTCAACTCGTCCCTTTCCAACCAGACCTTTTTCTCCGCGGGCTTCCGCCCGACGCTCGACTACTTTGAGAACCGCCCCGGCGAGAAGCTCCTCTACAGCCAGGCAGTGAACGCCCGCCTGGCCCATTCGTTCTCAAGGACCTCGGTGCTGGACCTGTCGGACGCCTACTCCTACGACCAGAACCCGGAGGCGATCGTGAACGGCGCGCCGGTGAACACCGACCAGACCCTCCAGAGCAACGAGTTCGACGCCCGGTATTCCTTCTCCCCGACGGAGAAGCTCGGGCTGGTGCTCAAGGCGCGAAGTGTCTACTACGACTACATCAGCGAGCAGCTGGGCGAGGAGCTGAACCGGTTCGAGAACCTCTACGGCCTCGAGTTCGACTACACGCTTCTCCCGGACCTGAAGGTCGCGGGTGAATATCGCCACCAGGATGTCGACTACAGCAATAATCCGTCCAACAACAACAAGCACTCGGACTTCCTCATGGCGGGTTTCGACTACAACGTCGGCCCCAGGCTCACGGCGAGCCTGCGCCTCGGCGTGGAATACCGGCACCGCGACGGGCTCTCGGACGAGACAAGCCCCTACGCCGAGTTTTCGACCAAGTACGACTATGCCAAGGGATCGTTCGTCAGCGTCGGTTACAGTTACAGCCTCGAGGAGACCTCAAACCCCATCCTGTTCTCGGACGAGAAGACGAACCGCATCTTCGTGAACATCCAGCATGCCTTCAGCGCGCTCATCGTCGGCTCGGCGTCCGTGGACTATGAGCCGGCCACCCTCGTCGGGCGCCCGGGGCAGGCGGATGTCAGCGAGGACACGACCCATGCCGGCGTGGCGCTCACCTATCTGCCCGCCAGGGACTGGACCCTCACCGCCTCCTACGACTACGACTTCGTCGACTCCGGGATATCGAACCGGGGTCTGGACAGGTCCCGCGTCGGCATCAGCGCCACCGTGGTGTTCTAGGGTCGACCGGTTCCGCCTCCGCACTCCAACAGAAACATGGCATTGTCCCCCGGATCCAAGGAAAGCGCGTCGCTCGCCGACCTGACAAAGGTCCTGAGGCTGCGGCTGCCGATGATCACGCTCATCGTCGGCCTGGTGTTCCTGACGACGATGGCCGTCACCGCCTTCCTCCCGAAGTGGTACCTCGCGACGACAAAGGTGCGCGTGGAGAAGCCCGAGAGCGACGTGAAGCTCTTCCAGGCCCAGGGCAGCACCGCCTACGATCCCTATTTCCTGCAGGATCAGAACAAGATCATGCAGAACGAGAAGATTATCTACCCGGTGATCGACAAGCTGAACCTCAACACGAGGCTCGCCGCGTCACTGGGGGCGCCCGGCGCGACGCTCACCTCCGACCTCACCTACCAGTACATCCTGAGCAAGATGCTGAGGGTTGAGGCGCAGAGGAGCTCGTCCCTCATCGACATCAATGTCTACGCGCAGGACCCGGTGCTCGCCGCCGAGATGGCCAACGAGGTCGCCCGCGTCTACTCGGAGGACCGCATATCCCAGGCGACATCGCAGCAGACCGAGGGCGTGGCCCAGCTGCGCAAGGAGATGGCGCTCCAGGAGTCCGTCGTGACCAGGCAACGCGACGCGGTCGAGAAGCTGCGCAAGGACCTGAACATCTCCGGGGTCGACCTGAACGTGAAGTATTCCGACATGGAGATAGAGACTCTCAGGCAGATGCAGAATTCCCTCATCGCGCTCCGGGTCGACGCCATCGGGCGCAAGACGCGGTGGGAGCGGTTCCGGAGCATCCCGCTCGAGGACCGCATCGGCCTCGTGAATTCCGAGCTCATCCCGGACCAGAACATCCAGAACCTCCTGCAGGCCTACCTCATCGCCGACCAGAAGGTCACCCAGCTGAAGGCACGGCTCGGCGAGGCGCACCCGGACCTGGTCGCGGCGATCGAGAACCGGGCCAAGATCAAGGAGCAGCTTGAGGCGCTCCTGCGCGGCTACGAGAGCGGTCTGGAGAGCGCCTACAAGGAGGCTGAGGCCCGGGTCGACGAGCTGGAGAGCCAGCTCGCGAAGGCCAAGGTGGACCAGATCCTCTCCGCCCGCGACCGGATGCGGCCGTTCGAGGAGGCCGCCCAGAGGCTGGACGACGAGACGCGACTCTACACGACGCTCCGTCTCACGCTCCGCCAGCGGGAAATCGATTTCCAGGTGCCGAAGCGCACGATCGAGATCCTGAACACGGCCGAGCCCGCCCGTCGCCCGAGCCGCCCGAGCTTCCTTTTGAACAGCATTGCGTCGATCCTCTTCGGCCTCGTGCTCGGGGTCGGTGTCGCGCTCACGCTCGAGTACTTTGACATGAGCCTGCGCGATGTCGCCGACATCGAGGAAAGGCTGAAGGTCCCGGTTCTTGGGGTGATCCCGCACAACCGCGACCCGATGGGACCTCACAGGGACGATCCCGAGGAGGCCGAGCCGTACCGCGTCCTGCACACGAACCTCAACCTCGCGCTGAAGCCCGGGCAACCCTCGGTCCTTGTCGTTTTATCCGCCGGCCCCGCCGAGGGAAAGAGCACGACGCTCTGCAGGCTGGCCCACATGATGGGCGCCTACGGCGAGCGCGTTCTCTTGGTTGACGGGGACCTCCGCCGTCCGGCCCAGCACCGCCTCGCGAACTGCCCCAAGGCGCCCGGATTGAGCGAGGTCCTGGCCGGCAAATGCGACATCGAGTCCGCGATTCGGAAATCCGTTGCCCCCGGCCTGGACCTCCTGACGAGCGGGGGGATGCCGGGGTTCACGCTCAGCCTTCTCTACGCCAACCGGCTGCGCGAGCTCCTGGTGACGCTGCGGGGTCGCTACGACAGGATCCTGCTGGATTCGCCGCCGATAATAGGGGTCAGCGATGCCAGCCTCCTCGCGGGCGCCGCCGACGGAGCGATCCTCCTGATCCAGCACCGGCGCAACCCGGCGAGCATGGTGCTCCGGGCACAGCAGACGATCGTCGGGCTCAAGACCCCCATCCTGGGCGCCGTGCTCACGCAGGTGCCCAAGGGGTCGAGCGAGGATTACGGGTACTACACCCAGGCCTATTCATACTATTCGAAGGATCATGAGGGGCGCTCGGAACGCCCGGTAAAGCGCCATGACGGGGGATCCAACGGCGACAGCCTGAACCTCAAATGATGTTGACGGGGGGGAGGGGGGGCAATCTGATCCCCCTCTGATTTGCGGGCGTAGCTCAGTTGGTAGAGCACCACCTTGCCAAGGTGGACGTCGAGAGTTCGAGTCTCTTCGCCCGCTCCATTTAAACGAAAGCCCATCTGAGTTAAAAACTCAGATGGGCTTTTTGTTTCCGGGAGCCGCGTTTAGTGGTAACCAAAACGGCCAGATGTGGTCACAAGGCGGCCTTTCACATTCCCGGATCGGTCCGAGATTCAAGCAACTGAGGCAAGCCACCGAACCCCCGGGCGCCCGCGTTCTCACCAAGTCTTCTTTATGAACGGAATGTCTATCGTCTCCTCCGGCAGCTCGAGCAGCCGTGTGCCGGTCTCCGCCGAGGCAATCTGAAAGCGGCCCATGGCCGGGGCGGCGGCGGCATTTTCAGACTCCGCCCGCATCCTGACATCCTCGTCATCGATGGCCTTCACGATCACATGCCCCTCGCGCGGGTCGCCGCCGATCGCCATCGCGTGGGCAATGTCGAAGTAGTCGCTCTTCGTTTCGTTCCAGTCGTCCCGCAGAAAAGTTTCGTAGGCCAAGGCTTGGTTGAGCTTGACGGGATTGCCCACGATGAGTCCGGGATGCCTGTGGAACGACACGTCCGCCATTCCAACCCGTGTGTAGAGGTCGTAGTTTCGAAAAACCGGAGGACGGTATTCATTGACGCGGTACACGGGCATCGTCCTCACGCTGCTGGGAGGAGTCGCGATCTTGTAGTCCGCTTCCTCGGGGTTTGCCGCAGGTATCTTATAAGAGACCATCTCGGCCACCGCGGGCGTTTTATCCCTGTACGGATAGGCGTCAAAGGTCGACAAAGGCTCCTGTGCCGATGCGGCCGTTCCCAGCATCGCCACGAGAGCTGCAAATGTGAGTGCGCGGTCTTTCATGGCTTCCGACAGGATATCGATGCCTGCCCTTCCAAATGGTTCCCGGTTTTGGAGGGGCATTGCAGCCTTTATTCGCGGAAATTTCGGCCTATTTCGTAACCAAACGGTCAGGAAAGCGGTCATACCTCGCAGAACCCCATGAAGCGCACCTTTGCAGTCCTCCTCGCATTGTCCCTCGCCTTGTCGCTGAGGGCCCAGGCGCCCGCGGGGGAAAGTTACAGCCCCGACCAGCTGGACCAGCTGCTGGCCCCGATCGCCCTGTATCCGGACCCGCTGGTTGCTCTCATCCTACCGGCATCGACGTTTCCGGACGATGTGACGGCCGCGGCCCAGTTCGTCGCTTCGAACAACGATCCCTCGGCGATCGACTCCCAGGGGTGGAACGCGAGCGTCAAGGGATTGGCGCATTATCCCGACGTCCTGAAGTGGATGAGCGACAACATCGATTGGACACGCTCCCTCGGCGCGGCCTTCGCGATGCAGCCATCCGACGTCATGAAGTCGGTCCAGCAACTCCGCGCAAAGGCGCGGGCTGCAGGCACGCTTGCCAACACCCCGCAGCAGCAGGTCGATGTCGAGGGCGACGACATCAGGATAGTCCCCACGCAGCAGGACACCATCTACGTGCCCCAATACGATCCCGACGTCGTGTACGACGTGCCGGAGGGCTACGCCGGTCCGTTCATCACCTTTGGCGTCGGGTTTCCCGTCGGCGCATGGCTCGGCTTCCAGTGCAACTGGGACGACTTCGGCGTCTGGGTCGGACCTTGGCGCCCGGGTTGGTCCTACCGGAGGGACTGGCGGGATTCGCATTTTGGCGGTCAACGCTTTCGCCCGGACCCCCGCGCGGGCCACGCGCTGGTTCGCAATTTTTATCGGCCCGGCGCGAACCTGCCTGCGCCTCGGTTGATCGCCGGGGCTAGGGGACCCGAACTGCGCGGGCCGAACCCGGGGTTTCACCCGGGACCCGCGCCCGCTCCCCGTCCTCGTCTGGATGAATCGCGGCCCGATTTCCGGGGATACGGCTCCGGCGCGGTGGCCCGGCCCTCCACGCCCGCCCCGAAGGGCGACCTGTTTGGGAGCTACAACAGGGGCACGCAGGCGCGCGACTTCAGCAGCCGCGGCCAAACGAGCCGCCAAGCGCCCGTGAGGTCGTCGCCGGCGCCGCGATCGGCGCCCGCCCCGAGGTCGGCAGCGCCGGAGCGCTCCGCCCCGTCTCAGGGAAACAAGGACCGGCGCTAAGCCCCATCACTTCCGGCACCATGAACTTCCCCCTCAAGCCCTTTTGTTTAATCGCGGTGTCTGCGTTTCTCGCTTGCGCGCTTGCGCCGGCCCTGCGCGCAGACATCGCGAAATCACAGCGTCAGTTCGACTCGCCGGAGGAGGCCGTGAAGGCGCTCGCGGACGCGACCAAGGCCGGCGACCGCGCCGCCGTTGACGCGATTTTCGGGCCTGACGTGAAGGATCTGATGTCCGGCGACGGGAAGCAGGACGCCATCGAATTCGCTGCCTTCGCCAAGTCCATTGGCCGGTATTCGAACCTCACCCGCAGGGCCGACGACCGTTTTGTCCTCAGCATTGGAGCCCAGAACTGGCCCATGCCGATCCCACTGGTGCGCAAGGATGGCAAGTGGCTGTTCGACACCGCGGCCGGCAAGGATGAGATCATCAACCGACGCGTGGGCGAGGACGAGCTCACGGCGATCGGCGTGTGCCGCGCGTATGTCCAGGCCCAGCGCGAATTCGCGGCCGAGGACCGCGACGGCAGCGGCGTCCTCAAGTACGCCCAGAGAATCAAGAGTTCGAGCGGGATGAAAGACGGCCTCTACTGGCCGGCCTCGGCGAACGAGGACGAGAGTCCCCTCGGGCCGCTCGTGGCCGAGGCCCATGCCGAGGGATATGGCGGAAAGACGGCCGACGGTCAGCCGCAGCCGTTCCACGGCTACCGTTTCAGGATCCTGACCGCCCAGGGCCCCGCAGCCCCGGGGGGCGCCTACAGCTATGTCATTAACGGCAACATGATCGCGGGGTATGCGCTTGTGGCCTACCCGGCGCATTGGAGTGAATCGGGCGTCATGACCTTCATTGTGAACCAGTGGGGCAAGGTCTATGAGCGCAACCTGGGCGAGAACAGCGCCGGCGACGCGATAGCGATGACCGAGTTCAACCCGGACGCCGACTGGTCCGCGGTGGAGACGCCCTGAGTTTTCGTCCGCGGGGCTTCGCGGACTGCAAAAAGCCGCTGTCAACCGGCGGATTTATTGTGCACGCTCGGGGTCCCTTGAAGGCCTCCGACTTCTTCGCTCTCCCCGAGTCCCTCGCCGCATTCCGTCCATTCTTCGGGGCCGACGTGGCTCCATGGGAATGGCTTGGGCAGATTGGGCCCGCCCTTGCTGCCTGCACGTTCGACGCGAAACCGCCCCAAGTCCCGGCCGGGGTTCATATCGAGGGCCCCGTCCATTTTGGCGCCGGTGTCCAGTTTCCCTCCCATGCGACGATCATCGGCCCCGTTTGGATTGGCGCGGGCACGCAGATACGGCCCGGCGCCTTCATCCGCGAGAACGTGATCACCGGCGAGGCGTGCATCCTGGGCAATTCTTCGGAGTTCAAGAACTGCCTGCTCATGGACGGCGTCCAGGCGCCGCATTTCAATTACGTCGGCGACTCGGTTCTCGGGAACAGGGCCCACCTCGGGGCGGGTGCGATCTGCTCCAACCTCCGCCTGGATCAAAATAAGGTGATCCTCAACCTGGCCCAGGGATCGGTGGACACGGGCCTGAGAAAATTCGGGGCCATAGTCGGCGACAACGCCGAGGTCGGCTGCAACGCCGTCCTTAACCCCGGGACCCTACTCGGCCCGAGGTCGCTTGTCATGCCTGCGATCGCTTTCGGCGGATTCCTTCCCCCCGCGACAATCGCGCGGGTCCGCCAGCAGGTCACGCTTGTCCCCAGGAGATTTTAAATGCGAACCCTGACAGGAATCACGCCCTCGGGCACGCTGCACATCGGCAACTACTTCGGGGCCATGGGGCCCGCCATCGAGGCGCAGGCCGCAGGCGACTGCTATTATTTCATCGCGGACTACCACTCGATGACCTCGGTAACGGATCCGAAGGAGCGCCTCGAGAACACGCGGGGCATCGCGGTCGACTGGCTGGCCTGCGGGCTCGACCCGGTGAAGAGCGTTTTCTGGCGCCAGAGCGAAGTTCCCGAGGTATGCGAGCTGACATGGCTCATCGGCAGCCTCACTCCCATGGGACTCCTCGAGCGAGCCCACAGCTACAAGGACAAGACATCGAAGGGGATCTCGCCCAACTTCGGCCTGTTCGCCTATCCCGTGCTGATGGCGGCCGACATCCTGCTCTTCGACACGAATGCCGTGCCGGTCGGCCAGGACCAGAGGCAGCACCTGGAAATGACCCGTGACATCGCGATCAAGTACAACCAGATCTACGGCCAGACCTTCGTCGTGCCCGAGGCCGTGATCCGCGGGGACGTTGCGACCGTCCCTGGCCTCGACGGAATGAAGATGAGCAAGAGTTACGGCAACACGCTCGAGATCTTTGGCGACGAGAAGGTCCTTCGGAAAAAGGTCATGTCGATCGTCATGGACAGCCGGACGCCGGCGGAGCCCAAGCCCGACGCGGAGCGAAACCTCTGCATACAGCTACTGAAGCTGGTGGCGCCCGCCGAGGTGGCGGACGACTTCGAGGCCAGGCTCCGGGCCGGCGGACTCGGCTACGGCGACCTCAAGAAGGCGCTCTTCGAGCATGTCTGGACGTTCTTCGCGCCTGCGCGCGCCCGCCGCGCCGAGCTCCTTGCGGACACCGGCTATGTCGAGCAGGTCCTGAAGGACGGCGCCGAGCGCGCCCGTTCCGTGGCCTCGGTCGTGGTCAAGCGCGCGCGCAAGGCTGCCGGACTGGAGTAGGATTGCGGCCGGCGGTCAGATGACCTTTACCGGGGGCGCCTCGATCCGGGTGATGGCTTCCATGATCCGGCCGGCGGTCCGCACGTAGCGATCCTTGCCGTCCTCCGGATGGTCGTAGTCCGCAGGGGAGAGGGGCTTGCCGTACGCAACCGAGACCGGCGTCCCCAGGTGCATCCTCCCGTCGCGGCCGAAGGCCTCAAACGATCCGAATATCCTCGCCGGAACGACGGGTACGTGCGCCTTGCAGGCCAGCAGGCCGATGCCCGGCTTCGCCGGCTGGAGCTCGCCATTGGGCGAGCGCGTTCCCTCGGGAAACATGATGACGACCTTTCCGCGGGCGAGCGCGTGGAGCACCCGCTTGATCGCGTCCAGGCTCGTGCCACCGTCGCGGTCGACGGGGATCGTCCCCACCGCGCTCAGCCACCAGGCGGCGACGCCCGGTTTCCAGAGCGTCTTTCGCGCGAAGAAGGCTACCTGCCGGGGGAGGAACTGTCCGACCATCGGGGGATCGAGGTGGCTCGCATGGTTTGCGGCCACGATGTACCCGCCGGTGTCGGGAAGATTCTCGAGGCCGACCACGTCCCCGCGGAAGAACATCTGGTGCGCAAGCCGGCAAATGCCGTAGAAGAAGCCGTAGACGGCATCCATCTCGAGCTGTGCATGCTTGCGGCTCATGGGTGCGCGAGGCGCGGCTCTATGATTGAAGCCATTCGGTCGGCCACCTCGGCGATCGTCATGGTGGTCGTGTCGATCGAGAGGGCACCCGCGGACTGGGACAGGGGCGCCGTCTTCCGCGACGAGTCGAGCCGGTCGCGCTCGGTCACCTGGTCGACCTGCCCCTGCTTCACGCGGCGGCGCTCGCGCTCCGCGAGGTCGGCATGGAGGAAGAACCGAAAATCGGCGTGGGGGAAGATGACCGAGCCAATGTCGCGGCCCTCCATGACAAGGCCGGTGAACCCGCCCGCGCGCGCCGCCTCCGCCTGTCCCTGCTGGTAGGCCAGCAGCGCGGAGCGAAGCTCGGGGATTGCGGCGAAGTGCGAGACGGCGTCATTCACCTCCTTGCTCCTGATCTCCTCGCCGGGCGTGCGGCCGGAGATCTCGATCCGCGCGGAGCGGCCATCGATCCTTGTCCCGAGCTTCATTCCGTCCAGCGCCTCCTTGACCGAGTGCAGGTCATCCGGGGAAGCCCCGCACCGAAGCATTTCCGCGGTCACCGCTCGGTAGTAGGAGCCGGTGTCGGAATGCAGAAGGTTGAACCGTTCGCTGAGCGCGCGGGCGGTCGAGGATTTGCCGGACGCCGCCCCGCCGTCGATCGCGACAATGATGAAGGGATTGCCGGGCATCTGGGCCTCAGTTCTGCGAGGATTTTACGCGGACCTGCTCAAGCAGGCTGAAGAACCCCGGAAAAGTCTTCCCGCTGCAGGCGGGGTCCCCGACGCAGAGCCAGGGGCTTCCGTCGCCGCGTGCGTCGCGGCAGCCAAGGATGCCGAAGCTCATCGCGAAGCGGTGGTCGCCATGGGTTTCGACGGTCACGCCCTTACGCAGGGGCATCGGCTGGATCTCCAGCGAATCCTCGCGCTCGATGACCTCCTGCCCCAGGCGCCTGAGCTCGCAGGCCATACCCGCCACGCGGTCGGTCTCCTGCTTGCGGGTGTGGGCAATGCCCGTGATCGTCGTCGGCCCCTCGAGCAGCGGTGCGATGGCGGCGAGCGTGAGGAATGTGTCCGAGATCTCCGAGAAGTCGTGCTCCACGCCCTGGCGCTTCCGGAACGGCGCGAAAGAAACCGTTATCCCTTCGCCTCCCGACACGTTCGCCCCGCATCGCGCCAGGATGTCCAGGAACTTGATGTCACCCTGGAGGCTTTCGCCCGCGGGCTTCAGTCCGTCGAGCCTGATGGAGCCGCCGGCGACCAGGGGCAGGGCCGCGAAGTAGCTCGCGGCCGTTGCGTCCGGTTCCACGGCATATTCGCCTGGTGAATGATAGGCGCCCTGCCTGATGTTGATGGCGTCCCCGATGTCCACCCGGTCCGGGCTTCCAACGCCAAACTGGGCCATCTGAAGCGTGGTCATGCGCACGAAGGGCCTGCGCACGCCACCGATCGGGGTGGCGACGAGCGGCTCTCCCGCAAGGGGCGCCACCATGAGGAGTGCCGAGAGCATCTGGCTGCTCTCGCTGGCATCCACCGCGATAGGGCCGCCCCTGAGACCCGAGGCCCGGATTTCAATCGGAAAAAATCCCTCCTCCTTGAGGCAGCGGATGTCGGCGCCCATGGTCCGAAGGGCGTCAATCAGGCCCTTCATCGGCCTTTTGCGCATCTGCGGCACACCATCAATCTTGAACGTCCCGCGTTTCGCCGAGGCGCACAGCGCCGTGACGAACCGCGCGGCAGTCCCGGCTAGGCCCACGAAAAGCTCGGCATCAGTCGCGGGTATCTCGCCGCCGCGCCCCTCGATCTTGATCCTGCGCGACGCCTCGTCCTCCTCGACATTGAAGCCCAGGCGGCGAAGCGCCTCCGCCATGATCTCGGTGTCCTCGCTGAACAGCGCGCCGCTCAGCGTCACGGGCCCGTCGCTGAGCGCCGAGAGCAGCATCGCGCGGTTCGTCAGGCTTTTTGAACCGGGGACGCTCACGCCGCCGCGCACGGGCCGCACAAAGGGCTTCACCGCCAGGAGATCGGGCAGGGCAGGCGTCACGGAACCGGTCGGAATTTGTCGCGGTACGCGCGGCCGCGCTCGAGCCGGGCCGCGACCTCGACAAAATCCCGGTTGGCGAGGGCGGCCTGGAGGCCCTGGAGGTCGTCCTGGAAGCCGCGAAGCGCGCGGAGGACCTCGTCCCGGTTCTCCTCAAGTATTGTTTTCCACAGCTTCGGGTCGGAACCCGCTATGCGCGTCGTGTCCCTGAGCCCGGGTCCCGCAAAATTGCGCCAACCGGGGTCCCTTGTCGCAAGAAACGCGCAGAGGCAGGAGGCCAGGATCTGAGGCAGGTGACTGATGTGGGCCACGATCTCATCATGCTTGTCGGGGTCGATCGTGACAACCTCGGCGCCCAGGTCCCTCCAGAAGGCGACGACCTTCGCGACGGCCCCCGGATTGGAAGCGGCAACGGGTGTCACGAAGCAGGTGCGGCCCTCGAAAAGATCTGCATTCCCATGTTCCCATCCCGTCTTCTCGGAACCCGCCATGGGGTGGGCGCCGACAAAATGAGCCTTCCCGTTTAGGGCCTCGTGGCCCATCCGGGAGATCTCGCCCTTGACGCTCCCGACATCGCAGATGACGGCCCCGTCCTTCAAAAAGGGAGCCACCTGGCGGACAAGGGGAACTATGCGGTCAACCGGGGTCGCGATGACCACCATGTCGGCGCCCTTTACGGCCTCCTCGGGAGTGGAGGCCGCGACGCTGCACCAAGCCTGCTCGCCCAGTGCCAGCCGCGTCTCCGGCCGTCGCGCCCAGACCACGATCTTGTGCGCGACGCCCCGCGCCTTGGCGGCGCGGGCCACGGAACCCCCGAGCAATCCGGGGGCAAGGATGGTGAGCTGGTCCAGCATCGTCTCCGCAAAAGACGCAAAATCCAACCCTGCTGTCGAGCCGTTCGTGGGGTTGCGTTTTGGCCCGAGCTCGGGTTCGCTCGACACTTCTGAAATGGATCCCAATCCCCCCCAGCCGGTGAAGATGGACGACCGGGCAAACCGCGTGCGTTCGATCATCATCATCGTAATGGCGGTGCTGATCGCCGCCCCCTTTGTCGTATATTTCCTTTCCGGAAGAGGCCCAGTACCAAGATAATGAACAGGACCCTCCTTCCGATCAGGATCGCGTTCATTCTGCTCTGCACGGCGGCGGGCTGGCTCGTCTGCTATACCGTGCGGGAGTGGGACGCCTACCGGGTGACGGCCTCGTCGATCGGATTCTTCATCGGCGTCCTGGTCGTCCTCGTCGACCTGATGCTCAAGGGGTTCTCTCTGCGCGGGCTGTCGGCGCTGACCTTCGGTATCGCGGTCGGCTCGATCATCGCGAGCCTGGTCGCCACGTCCCCGCTGTTCGCGGAGGGCGACCCCGAGATGATATTTCTGGCGCGGTTGGCGCTTTTCATGATCTGTCCGTACCTGGGGACGGTCATCGCCCTTCGGGGAAAGGACGAGTTCAACCTCGTCATCCCCTATGTGCGGTTCGTCCCGCACGAGGTGGACGTGCCTCTTGTCGTCGTGGACACAAGCGTCCTCATCGACGGAAGGATCGCGCGCGTTTGCGAGACAGGCTTCCTGAGCGCGGCGCTTGTCATCCCGCGTTTCGTGTTGAATGAGCTCCAGACGATCGCCGACTCGACGGATCCCCTGAGGCAGGCCCGCGGCAGGCGTGGACTTGATGTACTGAACGCCCTGCGCGCGATCAAGACGCTCGACATCCGCATCACGGAGAGCGAGGTCGCGAAACGGGAGGACGTGGACGCAAAGCTCATCTTCCTAGCGCAGTCGATGCGGGCGAAGATGCTGACGACCGACTACAATCTCGCTAAGATGGCCGAGTTCCAGGGCGTGCCCTGGCTCAACCTGAACAAGCTTTCAAAGTCGCTTCAGCCTGAGCTGATGATCGGGGAGCAGCTCGAGATTGAACTTGTGAAGCCCGGCAAGGAGGAGGGCCAGGCGATTGGCTATCTCGCCGACGGCTCGATGGTTGTCGTCACGGGCGGCCGACCCCACATCGGGCAGCAGGTCGGGGTTGAAATCATCAGCCTTTTGCCGACCGGCGCTGGAAAGATGATCTTTGCACGGATGAATGGCGACTCGGACCAATCCAAGGATGTCTGAAGGCACCGCCAAGATTGGTGTGGACTTGCGGCACCCGGATTTAAGATAACTTCCCTTCCCCACGGGGCAGTAGCTCAGTTGATAGAGCGCGTCGTTCGCAACGACGAGGTCGTCGGTTTGATCCCGATCTGCTCCACCACCTTTAGGATCTCGGGTCTACGGGTCTACTCCAAAGGGGTCTACTCCAAAGATTGGGGACACGTGGGTGGATGGGATGGGTTGATGGTTATTTTGTTGGCTATCCGCACTGAGCGATAACGC
>CAAGKR010170670.1_pt1 | contig 31032 bp, 29 predicted proteins | sample 2556971 | NCBI WGS metagenome assembly CAAGKR01 (sample SAMEA5207829, study PRJEB30636) | soil metagenome | biome: forest; feature: boreal; material: soil | place: USA | collected 2011-09 | depth 1 m | reverse complement strand
TTTGCGCACACGGAGGAGGTCGCATGCGACGTCCAAGGGCGGCTGCTCATTCCGTCGGCGCTGCGGGCGTACGCCGGCATGGAGCGCGACATCGTTTCGGTGGGCTCGCTCATGCGGGTGGAGATCTGGGCCAAAGAGCGCTACGCCTCGCACGCCGCGCCCGATGCCGAGGCCGGTGATCTGATGGCGGAGTTGGGGCTTTACTGATGGCGGGCTGGAGCGATGCAACACATTCCCGTTTTTCACGCGCCGGCCTTAGAGTGGCTGGCGATCAATCCGTCTGGGACGTACGTGGATGCGACCTTCGGCGGGGGTGGCCATTCGCGTGGCATCCTATCCCGCTTGCAGGGTGGGCGTCTCGTTGCGCTCGACGCGGATCCTTCCGCTGCGCAACGCGCCGCAGCGATCGACGATCCCACCTTTACCTTTGTACATGCGAATTTCCGCGAGCTGTCCGCCGTGTTGGACCGCCTCGGTATCGAGTTGGTCGACGGAGTGCTCTACGACTTGGGGGTTTCCTCGATGCAGTTTGATGAAGCGACGCGCGGTTTTTCGTTCCGCGAATCCGGGCCTCTGGATATGCGAATGAATCCGCTGGCGGGCCGCAGCGCCTACGACGTGCTCATGAGCGCGAGCGAAACGGAGCTCGCCGAAATTTTCTACGACTACGGACAAGAGCGCGCCGCGCGTAAGATAGCGCGCACGATCGTGCACCGGCGTAAGGCCGGTTCTTTTCCGGGCACAACATTAGAATTTGCGCGCATGATCAGCGGGTTGCTGCATCGCTCGGGCATGCGCGAGCGCATCCATCCTGCCACCCGAGTCTTCCAAGCGCTGCGTATCGCCGTCAACGACGAGCTCGAAGCTCTGCGCGAGAGTCTCGATAGCGCCGTCGATCGGTTGCGTGGAGCAGGGCGCATCGTCGCGATCAGCTTTCATTCATTGGAAGATCGCATCGTCAAACGCAAATTTCTTCAGGACGATCGTCTCGACGTGCTGACGCGCAAGCCAATCGTTCCCGATCGGGACGAGATCGAACGCAATCCGCGCGCGAGCAGCGCGAAGATGCGCGCCGCCGAGCGAAAAGCCAGCTAACATGGTCGCTTATCAAGCTCAGCCGCGTTTGCGCAACGTACGCACGGCCAAACACGCGACGCAGATGCGGAAGTCGCACGCGTCGCGCGCGCGTTACGCCGGGCTGGTGCGTTTCTGCGGCGTACTCGGCGTGGTTTTGTGCGGCGTTATGGTCTACGTCATGCTGATGGCGAACCTCACCGGCCTCAATTATGCCGCATCGCGCGCCGATCGACAGCGTGCGTCGCTGCAGGCGGAAACGGCTCGCCTCGATGACCGGCTGGCAGCGCTTCGTTCAGATGACCGTTTGGCGAAGATAGCCGCGGAGTTGCACATGCGCGATCCGCAGCAATTTGCGATGGTAACGCTTCCTCCGGCGCAACCGCAAGGACAATCGCGCCTGTTCCTCTCCAGTTTGGCGAGCTGGTTCGGCGCCAAATAGAGCCGGCAGGGACCTAATGCACCGCCGAAAGTTCTCGCGCGTCGGACCCCGCCGCGCAAAGATTCTTTTTTACGTGGTTGCGGCGGTTGCGTTGATCTTAGGCTGGCGACTGGTCGACGTGCAAGTGCTCAAGGGTCCCATCTATGCGAAGCAAGCTTTGCAGCAGCGCAGCGACACCGTCGACATCTTTGCGCGGCGCGGGAGTATCTTGGATCGCGAGGGCAACGTGCTGGTCTATTCGCTGCCTTCGGAAAGCATCTACGCCGTGCCGCACGATCTCGGCACCACCGGCAAGACGATCGCGCAGCTGCAGCGGGTGCTCGGAAAGCTGTCAGTTTCGACGATTGCGCTGCTGAAAGATCGAAACTTGCAGTTTGCTTGGGTGGCGCGCAAGATTCCCCACGATCAAGCCGATACGATCGCTGCCTTGCAGCTTCCGGGTATCTTCGTTATGGGAGAAGATACCGGACGGCGCGTCGATCTCGCCGGTCAGACGGCTTCAACGCTGCTCGGTTTCGTCGGCATCGACGAAAACGGTTTGGCCGGCATCGAGTACACGTTTGACGATCTCCTGAAGGGCACGTCCGGACGCGTGACGCTCGAAGCCGACGAATTCGGACATCCAATTCCGTTCGGACGCGAGCGTGCAATCAAACTCGCGAAGCCGGGGATGACGCTGGAATTAACGATCGATCCTTACCTGCAATTCGTGGCGGAATCGGCGCTGAAAAAACAGGTCGACGAATTTCACGCGCAGAGCGGCACGGTGATCGTCATGGATCCCTCTACCGGCGACGTGCTGGCGCTGGCGGATCTGCCGCATTTCGATCCGAACGCGTATTGGAAATTCCCGGCAGACGCGCGCCGCGAGCGCGGGGTTCAAGACGCCTACGAACCCGGCTCTACATTTAAGCTCGTGACAGCAGCAGCCGCGCTCGAAAGCGGCAAGGTAACAACGTCCTCGTATTTTCCGTCGCGCAATTCGATCGAGGTGGGCGGGCGTACCATTCACAATGCCGAGGACGACATGCCGATTCGAGGTAGCAGCGAAACGCTCGAAGACATCATCGTGTACTCGCACAACGTCGGCGCCGCCGAAGTCGGATTGTACATCGGCGGAAAGCCTTTTTACACGATGGAGACGCGGGCCGGTTTCGGCGAGCCGACGCATGTGGGATTCGCCGGCGAGAATCCCGGTATCGTGCCGGCGCCCGCGGAGTGGAGCGACAGTTCGCTCGCAACGATGGCGTTCGGGCAAGGCGTTTCCGTCACGCCGCTTGCCATGGCGCGTTACTATTGCGCGATCGCCAACGGCGGCCTACTGGTTCGTCCGCGAGTCCTACGAGCAATCTTCGATTCGCAGGGACGTCTCGTTTATCACTATGCGCCCGAAATCGAGCGGCGAGTTTTCTCGCGCCGCATCGCCGACACGCTGCGCGGTTTTCTGCGTTCCGTCGTCATGCGCGGAACGGGCAATCCGAGCGCCCAGCTAGCCGGCTACACGACGGCCGGCAAGACCGGAACGGCGCAGGTGGTCGAAAACGGCCGATACGAACCGGGAGCGTACAGCGCTTCCTTTATAGGGATGGTGCCCTACGAGCATCCGCGGTATCTCATCTACGTGAAAGTCGAACGCCCGCAAGGCGCGATCTACGGTTCGGTCGTGGCCGCGCCGGCTTTTGCCGAAATCGCGCGGCAGGCGATGCTGCATACGGGAACGCTGCCTGCGACCCCGCGGCCGAAGGTGATGCCCAAACCCAAAGAGCGCTTGGTCCGCCCCGAAAAAACGGCGAACCTCACGCCATGAACGAATCGGGCGTGCCGTTGGAAATGCTGCTGCAGGCTTTGCCGCAGAAGCGCGTCACCGGCGGTCCGCACGCGCAGAGCATCTCTTCGCTTGCGATCGATTCGCGCGCTGTAACGCCCGGCGCGCTTTTCTTTGCGTTGCGCGGTGAGCAAACCGACGGCCATCGCTACATCGGGGAAGCGGTCGCGCGCGGAGCGGCCGGAGTCGTCTGCGAGAAAAGTTCCGCGCTGCCGAAAAATGTCAGCGCGATCGTCGTTCCCGATTCGGCACTCGCGCTCTCGAAGATCGCTGACGCTTTTTATCGCTCGCCTTCGCGGGACGTCATCGTCGCCGGCGTTACCGGAACGAATGGCAAGACGACGGTTACGCACATGATCGCGGGGATCGTTAATGCCGCCGGTCGCTCGGCGGGAATCATCGGAACGCTCGGCACGACGTACGCCGGGATCGATCATTCGCTCGCGAACACGACGCCGCCGGCTTCCGAGCTGCACGCTCTGCTTGCGCAGATGCGCGACGCGGGCGTGAAGGTCGTCGCGATGGAGGTGAGTTCGCACGCGCTGGCCTTGGGACGCGTGGCGGATGTTCGCTTTGCCGTCGCGGCCTTAACTAACGTTACGCGCGATCATTTGGATTTTCACAAGACTCCGGAAGCCTATGCAGTGGCGAAACGCGGCCTCTTCGATTTTGCACAGCGTTGCGTCTTCAACGTCGACGATCCGCATGGCGAACGTTGGGCCGGGGAGCTTCGCCGGCAAAGACCCGTACTGACCTATGCGCTGCAGCATGGCGCGGACTTGCATGCCGAAGCGATCGAACTGCGCGCGAACGGCAGCGCCTTCACGCTCGACGGCTTGCGCTTCGAGCTGCGGATTCCGGGGAAATTCAACGTAGCGAACGCGCTCTGTGCGATTGCGGTTGCGCGCACGCTTGGCATTAGTGATGAAGTCTCGGCGCGCGGCTTGGCGGCTCTCGAACGCGTGCGCGGGCGCATGGAGCGAGTCGACGGCGGAAACGTCGAGGTGATCGTCGATTACGCGCATACGCCGGATGCGCTTGAGTGCGCTTTGCGCGCGCTGCGCGAGACGGCTTCCGGCCGGCGAATCGTCGTTTTCGGCTGCGGCGGCGATCGCGATCGCGGGAAACGCTCGGAGATGGGTGCGATCGTTGCGCGTCACGCCGATTTCGCGTACGTCACATCCGACAACCCGCGCACCGAGGATCCGTATGCGATCATCGACGAGATTTTGCCTGGACTCGGCGACGCTCCGCATGCAATCGAACCGGATCGTCGCAAGGCGATCGACCTAGCCGTGCGCAACGCGCAGCCGGGCGACGTCGTCTTGATCGCCGGCAAAGGACACGAGAAATATCAAATCGTGGGAACGGAGATAGTGCCGTTTGACGATGCCGCCGAAGCGCGCCGCGCGCTGACGGAGCGGGAACGGGTGCATTCATGATGCTCACGTTCGATCGGGCTGCCGAAGCAACGGGAGCCGAAATCCGCGGACGCGAGCGTGCGCCGGAACTCGTGAACGTGGTGACCGACACGCGCACGCTGCGCGCGGGCGATACGTTTCTCGCCCTTCGCGGCGAACGGTTCGACGGTCATGCGTTCGTAGGCGAAGCGCTGAAAAAAGGCGCGGCCGCGCTCGTGCTCGACTCTGCGCCTGCGGGAACCGACGGGGTTGCGGCACTGATCGTTCGCGACACGCGCCGGGCGTACATGGATTTGGCCGCGGCGGCACGCGCTCAGTTTACGGGGCGCGTCGTCGCGATTACCGGCAGCAGCGGCAAGACCACGACGAAACACTTGCTCGCGCAGTTGCTCGGCGCACCTTTCGGAGCAGCGCTCGTTTCGGCTTCGCCGGAAAACGAGAACAACGAAATCGGCGTGAGCAAACTTCTGCTGGCGGCCTCGCCCGAGCAACATGTTCTCATCGTCGAGATGGGCGCACGTCACGCGGGCGAGATCGCCGAGCTCGTTGCGGTCGCCTCACCGCATATCGGCGTACTCACCAACATCGCGGATGCGCACTTGGAAATATTCGGATCGCGCGAGCAGTTGGCGGCGACGAAGTGGGGCCTCTTCTCGCAAGGTGCGCAAGCCGTGCTCAACGCGCAGGACGAGATCTCGCGCAACCGCGCGTCGTCATTGGATGCGCCCGCGCTCTGGTTCGGCGAGGGCGAACCATCGGCGCCGGGCGTGTGGGTTCGCGACGAGCGCACGCTGGTGCTCAATCATAGCGGCGTCTCGCAGACGCTGCCGATCGAAGTTCCGTTTCCCGGCGCGCATAACCGTGCGAATCTGGCTGCGGCGATCGCGGCTGCGCTCTTGCTTGGCGTAAACGCTGAAGAACTTGCGGGCAGCGTCGCAGATCTGTCGCTGCCGGCGGGACGCTACGAAACGATTACGCTAAGAACCGGGCTCCGTCTCATTTACGACGCGTACAATGCCAACGCAAGCGGCACGATCGCCACGCTCAACGCGTTTGCATCCGAACGCGGCCGCCGCCGCATCGCGGTGCTCTCCAGCATGGCGGAGCTCGGACCTGACGCACCCGCGATCCACGAGCGCGTCGGAGCACATGCCGCAGGCCTAAACATCGACGTGCTGCTCGTCGGCGGAGACTTCGCCGAATCGCTGTCCGCCGGCGCAGCGCGTGCAGGTCTTCCGCGCGAACGCATCATTTCGTTCCGCAGCAATGCAGAAGCCGCAGCGTGGCTGCGCGATCAGGCGACCGATCAAGACGTCGTCTTGTTGAAAGGGTCGCGCAAGTATCGCATGGAGGAGATCGTCGAAACCTTTCGGAGCGGCGTGGCATGAGCGGCAGCCTGCGCATCGATCGGCCGGAGTTACCCGTGGGCATGGTCGCAATTCCCATCCGTACGCGCCTGGTTTATCCGGGCGACGACCTGCTTACGCTCGTTGAGCATGCGGTCACCGGAATCGCGCAACCCGGCGATGTGCTCGCTATTTCCGAAACGGCACTTGCGATCGCGCAACGTCAAGCCGTGCGCGCGGAATTCGTCAGACCTTCGCGCCTGGCGCTGCTCGTGTCGCGCCACGCGAGTGCGCTGGCCACGGTCAATCAGCCGGAGTCGCTGCAGATCGTCATCGACAACGTCGGTGCATTCAAAGTGTTGTATGCCGCGGTCATGCACGTGTTGGGTCGTCTGGTAGGCAAGCGCGGAATGTTCTATGAAATCATGGGCGGTGCGATCGCGGCGATCGACGGATACACCGGCACGATGCCGCCGTTCGAACGAATGATCGTCTTCGCACCGCAGAATCCCGATGCGTTTGCGCAGTCCGTCTACGAGCGCACGGACGTCGCTTGTGCAATCGTCGACGCGAACGATCTGCAGAAGGCCAAAGTTTTGGGCGCATCCGCGGGCGTGAGCCGCGAGAGCATCGCAGATGCGCTGCTCTCCAATCCGCACGGCAACGGCGATGAACAAACGCCCATCGTCGTGCTCAAATGGCGCAATAGCGGTGCGAATCCGCTGCTCGCTGAGGCGGGCGCATGACGTCAACGACCGCTGCGCAGCTTGCTGTCGCGGCGGTGGCAGCCGGGTTCATGATCGCCTTCGTCACGAGCCGTTTCTTGCTGCCGTTGTTAGTGAGATTTCAACTCCGGCAGCGCGCATACGAGGACGCGCCCCAGACGCATCAAGCCAAGACCGGCACACCCACCATGGGCGGCGTTTGCTTCGTCCTCGCACTCACGCCGCTGCTGTTCCCGGTTGTGCGTAACTCGATGACAGTGACTCTCTTCGCGCTTGTTGCCGGTTGTGCAGCAATTGGATTTGCCGACGATATTTTGGCGGTTCGACTGAGTCGCAATCGCGGGCTAAGGGCGCGCACGAAACTCTTACTTACCGCGTTCATCGCGGTGATCTTTTTGCGTGCAATCGACGGTTCGACGGCAATCTATCCGCGTGACGTTATCTTCACTTCCGGGTTCTACACGCTGCACGCTCCCCATTGGCTTTGGCTGCTCTTAGGGATTGCCGCCGTGACCGGAACGATTCACGCGGTAAATCTTACCGACGGTTTGGACGGTCTTGCTGCGGGCGTCGTCGTGTTTCCGCTAGCCGTGCTTGCCATGCAGGCGGTCACGTTTGCCGACGGCCTTCTTCTCAGTGTAGCCGTCGCCGCGCTGCTCGGCGTTGGCGCGTGCCTCGGTTTCCTTCTATATAATCGCCATCCAGCCAAGCTCATTATGGGTGATACCGGATCGCTTGCACTGGGAGCGTTGCTTTCGGGTGTCGCGACTCTGTCCGGCGAAATGCTGCTGCTCGTGATCATCGGCGGAGTCTTCGTCGCGGAGACACTCTCAGTAATCTTGCAAGTTGCGTACTTCAAACTGACTGGTGGAAGGCGGATCTTCCGCATGAGTCCGCTGCATCACCATTACGAGCTCTCCGGCTGGCCTGAAACCAAAGTCACGACGCGGTTCTGGATCGCTTCTGCGATATGTTCCGCCGTGGGACTGGCGATCGTGCGATGAACTTTGGAGCCGGCGAAAAAGTCTTGGTCATCGGGTTGGGCCGCAGCGGCCAGGCCGTCGTCGAGGTATTACGTGCGCGCGGCGTGGGCGTATACGGCGTTGACCAGAAACCTCGCACGGAGATCGCGGAAGCGATCGCGCAAATCGAAACGTTGGGCGCGAAATTCGTTCCGCCGGAGAAGCTGGCCGAGCTCACAGATTTAACGTGCGCCGTTCTTTCGCCGGGCGTTCCGCTCAACGGCACGCTCGTGCGGCGAGTCCAAAGCGCGGATGTCGCGGTCGTCAGCGAGATCGAAGTTGCTTACCGTTTGTGCAAGGCGCCGATTATCGCGGTCACTGGAACCAAAGGCAAATCCACGACGGCGTCCTTGATTGACCATCTGTTTCGCGCGGCAGGCAAAGACGCGCGCATCGGCGGCAACATCGGCAATCCGCTGATCCGGGAAGTCGTGGGAGCTCCGGCCGAAAGCTGGGTCGTTGCGGAAGTTTCCTCGTTCCAACTCGAAACGATCCGGTCGTTTCACCCGCGCATCTCGATGATTCTGAATATTTCGGCGGATCACTTGGATCGCTATCATTCGATGGACGAATACGTTGAAGCGAAGCTCCGGATATTTGCCAACCAAGACGAACACGACGCGTTCGTCGGTAACCTCGACGACGAGCTCCTCGCTTTGCTGCACTGGCATTCCGGCGAAACGCGTATTCGCGCGAAGCAGATGTGGTTCACGCTGGGCAACGACAGCCGGCACGCGACGATGTACCTGCGCGGCGAATCACTGATGTATTCACCCGTAACCGGCGATCCGCGGCCGGTCGAGATCGCGCGCCGCGACGACATTCCGCTAGCGGGCGTTCACAACGTGCAAAACATCATGGCGGCGTCGCTGGCAGTGCTGGCTGCCGGGCTCGATCCGTGCGCGTTGCGCGAGGGTATCCGTTCCTTCAATCCGATGGAGCACCGCCTGCAGCCGATCGGCGAGCTCGACGGCGTCCTTTACGTGGACGACTCGAAAGCTACGAATCCTGGGGCCGTGATCGCTGCGCTGCGATCCTACGATAAACCGATCGTGCTCATCGCCGGTGGGAAACCGAAGAAGACGGATTTCACCGAGCTCGGCCGGATCGTCGACGAACGGGCCCGCGCGCTCGTCTTAATTGGCGAAGCCGCCGCCGAGATTGCCGCTCACGTTTACCGCACGCCCGTCGAACGGGCTGACTCAATGGAAGATGCCGTGCGTCGCGCGCAGTCGCTCGCGAAGCCGGGCGACATCGTGTTGCTTTCGCCGGCATGTGCGTCCTTCGACATGTTCGAGTCGGCCGAAGATCGCGGACGCAAGTTCGCGGACGCGGTGCTCGGGAGTCCCGCACGATGAAAGCGAGAGGTTCGCAGCGCGCAGCGCACGCGCAGGAACTGCCGCGTTCCTTCGTCTCTTCACCGCCCGACACATGGCTTTTCATCGCCGTGACCAGCTTGGTGGCGATCGGTTTGGTCATGATCTTCAGCGCATCCAGCGCGCAAGCGTACGCCGATCATCGCGACACCGCATACTACGTCAAGCACCAAGCGATCTATCTGGTCATTGGGTTGATCTGCGCATACGGTGCCTATCGCATCGACTACCGCAAGCTGCGCGCATTCGCCCCATACGCGCTGCTCTTGTGCATTGTGGGCTTGCTCACGGTTTTCGTTCCGCATGTCGGTATGACGGTCGCAGGAGCGCGGCGCTGGATCGGAGCCGGTGCCTTCTCGCTGCAGCCATCGGAGTTTGCGAAGCTCGGTCTCGTGATCTATCTGGCGGCTGCGCTTTCGAGCCGCGGCGATCGCATCACGTCGCTGACGCGGGGACTGGCACCCCTCTGCGTGCCGGTCTTCCTTACCGCGATGCTCGTACTGATCGAGCCGGACATCGGCACGTCGAGTCTGCTCGTCTTCACCGCCTTTGCGATGTTTTTTGCGGCGGGCGCGCGTATTGAGCACCTGCTGATGGTCATCGCCGTGACTCTGCCTCCGGCAGCGATCGCGATCATGAGCAGCCCGTATAAGCGCGCGCGCATCTTCGCTTTCCTTCATCCTTGGAAAGATCCGCAAAACACCGGTTTTCACATCGTGCAATCGCTGCTCGCGCTCGGCAGCGGCGGACTCTTCGGCGTCGGTTTGGGCGAGTCGCGCGCGAAATTTTTCTACCTGCCGGAGCAATACACGGATTTCATCTTCTCCGTGCTCGGCGAAGAGCTCGGATTGATCGGCACGGCGACCGTGCTGATCCTGTTTGGAACGCTGGCCTACCGGGCGATCCGCATCGCAATCGTTGCGCCGGATAGGTTCGGATTCTTTTTGGCCGCCGGCTGCGCGGCGATGATCGTCATTCAAGCGTTCATCAACATCGCCGTGGTGACGTCATCCTGGCCGGTTACCGGCGTTCCGCTTCCGTTCATCTCGTTCGGCGGCAGCTCGCTGATTGTATCGCTGATCGCGGTCGCGTTGATCATCAACGTCGGGCGGCATCGGCGCCTGGAGTGAACGTCGCATTCGCCGGCGGCGGCACCGGCGGCCACCTCTACCCGGCGATCGCGATCGCCGATGCGCTGCGCGATCGCGCGACAATCCTGTTCGTCGGCAGCTCGGACGGATCGGAAAGCAGCATCGTACCCGCAGCCGGCTACCAGCTCGCAACGGTTGAATGCCGGCCGCTGCAGCGACGCTTTTCGTTCGGCACTTTCGAAACGGTGGCTGCGAATACTGTCGGCATCGCACAAAGCATGCGCGTCTTGGCCGGCTTTCGTCCGGACATCGTCATTGCGACCGGCGGCTACGTTTGCTTTCCAGCAATGGTTGCAGCGCGCATCTTGCGCCTGCTTAGCGGCTTGCGGGCGCCGCTCGCACTGCTCGAACCCAATGCTCATCCCGGTTTGGCAAATCGTTTGCTTGCACCGATCGTCGATGAAGTCTGGGGTGCTTTCCCGGACGCCAATCGGGTTTTCACGGGGAAGTACGTCTACACAGGCATTCCTGTGCGCGCCTCGCTGCTGCATCCGAACAATCGCATTGAAGCTGCGCGCCGGCTCGGCCTCGATCCGGCACGGCGCACCATCCTTGCGGTAGGCGGCAGCCAGGGTGCGCGGACGATTAACGAAGCGGTGGCGGCGCTGGTCACGCGGCGCGCGCTTCCACCGAACTGGCAGATCCTGCACCTCTGCGGCGAACGCGATTACGAGTACATGCAAGCCGCGGAGCGCGAACCCTTCGCCGAAAACCGCGTGGTGCTCGTTCCATACCTGCGCGACATGGCCGACGCGTACGCGCTCTGCGATCTTGCGATCGCGCGCGCCGGAGCTTCAACCTTGGGCGAGCTGGCTGCGCTAGGCATTCCGGCGCTGCTGATTCCGTATCCCTTCGCCGCGGAAGACCATCAAGCGCACAACGCACGGATGCTGGAGGCACGCGGCGCCGCGGTTGTGATCGAGGATCGAGCCCTCAATGCGGACTCCTTATGGTGGACGCTGCGTGAAGTGATGCAAAGCGAACGCCTCGACGAACTGCGCTCGGCAGCCCGCACTCTCGCCAACCGCGACGCCGTCGCGACAATTCTCGCGCGGGTGGAGGCCCTGGTTTCCAAGAACAACGCCTAACCTTGCGGACATTACACTTCATCGGAATCGGCGGCATCGGTATGAGCGCGATCGCTCGCATTCTGCTTCTGCGCGGCGAGCGCATCACCGGATCCGACGCGATGGATTCGCCGCTTCTGCACGAGCTGCGAGCTGCGGGTGCGACGATTTGGGTGGGGCACGACGCAAGCAACGTTAATGGCGCCAGCACCGTGATCGTCAGCTCCGCGATCGATCCGGAGAATCCGGAGTATCGCTCCGCACGCGAGCGCGGCATCCCGATCGTGCGCCGCGGCGAGATGCTCGCGCGCATAATGGAAGGCCGCCGCGGCATCGCGATCTGCGGCACCCACGGGAAAACGACGACGACCGCCATGGCTGCGGCCGTCCTGCGAGGCGCGGGCATCGACGCAAGCGTCGTTCTCGGCGGCATCGATAGCGTAACGGGAACCAACGCGCACGCCGGTTCCGCGCAATGGTTTCTCAGCGAAGCCGACGAGTCGGACGGTTCCTTCACGCTCCTTGATCCCTCCATCGCCGTCGTGACGAACATCGAGAACGATCATCTTTCTTCCGATGCGGAATTGCCGAAGCTCGTCGCCGCATTTGAAGAATTCTTATCCAAAATTCCTGACGACGGTACCGCGGTGGTCGGCGTCGATAATCCGTTGACCCGGTCGCTGGCACACATTACACGGCGTGCGCAAACGGTAACGTTCGGGATCGCTGCGGACGCGAAGGTACACGCATCGAACATTCGATTCGGCGAATTGCAATCGACGTTCGATCTGTTCGTCGACGGCGCGCGCCTCGGAACGATCGAGCTCCAAGTGCCGGGCGCAATGAACGTGGAAAACGCGCTGGCGGCGGTCACGGTCGGACGCGCGCTGGAGATTCCGTTCGCGTCGATGGCCTCTTCGCTGCAGGGTTTTCTGGGCGTGCGCCGCCGCTTCGACATTTTGGCCAAGAGTGCGCGCATGATCGTCGTCGACGATTACGCGCACCATCCAACGGCACTGCGCGAAACGATCGCGGCCGCTCGCCGCTATCATCATGGGCCGGTCGTGGCGGTCTTTCAACCTCATCGCTATACGCGCACCGCCTATCTTGCGCCGGCTTTTGCGGAGGCGCTCTCGGATGCCGACTGCGTCTATTTGACTCCGATTTACGGAGCCGGAGAAACGCCCATAGACGGCGTCTCGGAGCGGCTCATCGGCGAACGTCTCGAAGCTGCGGGCGTACCGCTCTCCTACGTGAAGTACGTCCACGACCTGCGCGAAGTCTTGCAGCGCGAAGCGCCGCGCAACGCGCTGATCCTCATGCTTGGAGCCGGGAATATCACGAAGGTTGCGGCCGATCTTGCGGCCGATCTTACGCGAGATGTATCTGCATGATCGCCGTTGACGACGCGCTGCGCAGTCTTCTGGACCCCAGCGATCGCGACAACCTTGCGACCATCTGCGGCGATCGCGTGCGCTTCGACGAACCGCTGGGACCGTACACGTCCTGGAAGATCGGCGGACTGGCCGATGCTTGGGCCGTTATTGAAAGCGAAACGCAACTTGCGGACGTCATGCGCATGTGCGCGCGGCGCAAGCTACCTTGGTTCGTGTTGGGCAGCGGCAGCAATCTGTTGGTCGGCGACGGCGGAATCCGCGGCTTGATTTTGCACCTTTCGGGGGAGTTCGCGAACATCGACATGACGCAGGACGGCGCGCACGTGGTCGCGCACGCGGGTGCTTCGGCCGCCATGTCTGCGCTGACCGCGAAAGCGGCGTCGGCCGGCGCGATCGGCATCGGTTCGCTGGCCGGCATTCCCGGCAGCGTGGGCGGATCGCTGCGCATGAACGCGGGCACCGATCGTGAGATGGGCGATTTCGTTCACGAAGTCTGGGTGCAATCGCCCGCCAAACCGCAAGCGCATCCGGTTTCCGTACAATACTATTACCGTCACACGTCGCTGGCGCGCGACGCGATCGTTTCCCGCGTCACGCTGAAGTTCGATCGCGGCCAAGCACAAGCGGTGCGCGACGAAATGCAAAGCCGGCTCGTCCTGCGCAAACGCACGCAGCCGATCGCATTGCCGAACGCCGGCTCCTGTTTCCGCAATCCACCCGGCGACAAAGCCGCGCGTCTCATCGAATCGGCCGGCGCTAAGGGGTGGCGCGAAGGAGGCGCGGAAGTCTCGCCGCTGCATGCAAATTTCATTACTAATGTCGGCGGCGCGACGGGGAAAGACGTCGCAACCTTGTTAGCGCGCGTCCGGCGCGCGGTCGCCGAAAAATTCGGCGTGGAGTTGCAGCTCGAAGTGCATCTCGTCGGCGTCTTCATCGAATGAAAAAGAAAAAGGCAAGGGTCGCCGTTGTCATGGGCGGTTCCAGCGCCGAGCGCGAGATCTCGATCCAGACCGGCTCGGGCGTGATGCGCGCATTGGGAGCCCTCGGATATGCCGCGCAGTCGCTGGACTACGATCGGCGTTTCGTCGACGCGATTCGCGATCTCGCGCCGGATGCAGTCTTCAACGCGCTGCACGGACCCGGCGGCGAAGATGGGCAGGTTCAGGGGATCCTGGATTTCCTCGGGATTCCGTACACCGGAAGCGGCTTGGAAGCCGCCGCGCTGGCGATGGACAAACATCTCACGAAGAAACTGTTCACCGCCGAAGGTCTGCCGACCGCAACGTGGGATCTCTTCGATCTCTCCGGCGGAACGTTGCCGCTGCTGCCGGGTTCGCTGAATCTACCGCTGGTCGTCAAGCCGCGTTACCAAGGCAGCAGTGCGGGCGTCGCGATCGTGCGCACGCACGAGCGGTGGACGCAAGCGATGATCGCTTCGGCCGAACAGTATGCGGAGATCATCGCCGAAGAATTTATCATGGGACGCGAGTTTACGTGCGGTGTATTGGGCGAAGAAGCCCTGCCGGTGGTGGAGATCGTTTCAAACGCCGGCGATTTCTACGATTTCGAATCGAAGTACGCCGCCGGCGGCAGTACTCACATCGTGCCGGCCGACATCGATCCCGACTTGGGCGCGCGCATCGGCATGCTGGCGCTGTCGGCGCACCGCCTCTTGGGGTTGCGCGACTATTCGCGCACGGACTTCATCGTCAGCCAGGAAGGCCGTCCTTACATCTTGGAAATCAACTCGTTGCCCGGCCTGACGCCGACGAGTACGATGCCCGACGCCTGCAACGCGGTGGGCATCGGCTACGACGCGCTCATAGACCGGCTTTTGGGGTACGCACTTGCGCGCAACGGCGAACGCGTTCTCACGAAATGAGATAGAACATGCGTCGTTTTCTTTTTACAGCGATCGCTGCAGCTGCCGGTTTCGCTGCTCTATTTCCGGCGAGCATCTCGCTGGCTAAACCTGCATCCCCGATCCAGATCGATTATTGTCACATCGATTACACGCGGGGTCCAAACGTCGCGCCGAGCGCCAACATTTCACTGACCAAGAGCTCGGGCCCGCTGGAAATCAAGTTCGTCAACGAAGGCGACAAAGTTGCAACCACCGTGCGCTTCGGCGTGAATATCGAAGATGAAATGGCTTCGATTCGCGATGTCGGGTCTTTCTCACCCGGCGTTACGATTCATCATAAGTTTCAGGATTTCAGCGGACGCACGAAGTTTATCTTCGCGCACGAACCGCAACCGAAGTGCACCGTCCAGTACATTAAATTCGCCGACGGCACGACCTGGAGTGCAGGAGAAGAATAATGTTCGATTGCCGCTGCCCGCACGTTCCTCATTCCGATAAACTTTTCGCTGAAGTCGAGTTGCTCTTCGGGCGTCGTTCGTTTTTGTTGGGTGCAGCCGCCGCAGGCGCCGCACTGCTGCTGCCTTGGCGCGCCCGAGCGGCGGGGCAGGTAACGGTTCTCAAAGCGGCCAGACTCTTTGACGGACAGGAGTTGCACTCACCGGGCGTGCTCGTGATCAAAGGCGAGCGCATCGTTTCGATGCATGCCGGAGATGCCGGCAGCGACGCGCAGATTGTGGACTTGGGAGTGGCAACGCTCATGCCCGGCATGATCGATTGTCACACGCATGTTGCGGCGCGCGTCGTACCGGACACGTACATGCTGGCGCTGCTGCCACCGAAAACCGCGGCGGACAACGTCGCCGAAGCGGCGCTGTACAGCATTCGCAATGCGCAGCAAATGCTGCGCAACGGGTTCACGACCGTGCGTGATGTCGGCGGCGGAGCGGGCATCGATCTGGCGCTTCGCAACGCAATTGCCAACGGAGCCTTCCCCGGACCGCGCATCCTCGCGGCTGGACCTTCGCTTTCCATCACGGGTGGCCACGGCGACACCAACGATCTGCCGGAGTTCGTGCACGTCGATCAACCAATCGAAAGCGGAGTCTCTTACGGACCGTACGGTTTTCGCGAGCGCGTGCGCGAGCACGTCAAGCGTCACGTCGACGTAATAAAGATCCTGGCCACCGGCGGCGTGCTTTCGTACGGCGACGTGTGGGACATTCCGCAATTCAATCTGGACGAGGTGCAAGCCGTCGTTGACGAATCCACGAAGTTCGAGCGCAAGGTGGCGGCGCACGCGCACGGCGACAAGGGAATCGCGATCGCAGTCGAAGGCGGCGTCCATTCGGTCGAACACGGGACCGGCGTCAGCGAAGCGACGTTGAAAAAAATGGAAGATCGCGGAACCTACCTGACACCGACCATCTGGGCGCTCGATTCGATCCTGCAGCCAGGCAATCCGAACAAGATCTCCCCGCAAGGTATCGCGAAGGCGGAACTGGCTGCGACGCTGCGCAATGTGGGCATGCAGCGAGCTGTGGCAAGCCGCGTGAAGATTACCTACGGAACCGACGCCGGCGTCTTCCCGCACCACGAGAACAACAAAGATTTCGCGTTGCTCGCGTCCATGGGGATGCGGCCGATCGACCTGCTGCGTTCGGCCACGAGCCTTGCCGCCGATCTGCTCGGAGCGAACGATCGCGGCACGCTCGCGCCCGGAAAACTGGCCGACGTCATCGCGGTCGGGGACGACCCGGTCGCCAACATCCGCACCCTCGAGCGGCCCTCGTTCGTCATGCTGGGCGGCCGCCGGGTCGACACCTTGCGCTTGGGGGCGTAACATTCTGGCCTGCATCCGACGTTATACAAGCCGAGTATGCTGAAAAATTCCTTGGCGGCGCTTTTCGCGGCCGTCGTCATTACCGTTTCTCTGGCCGGCCCGGTGCGCACGGGCGCTCAATCGACGCCCGCACCTCAGTCTACTCTGCCGCCCTATCAAACGCTCGAGCCTGTGCGAGTCCTCGGACTGATCCGGCGCGTTTTTCGTTCCCACCGTCCGCCGCCGCCGTACGAAACCTACACGATGGTTCGTACGCAAAACACGAACTATGCCGCCGAACTTGGCGCTTCGCCCTATCCGGACGTTGTCAATTCCTATACAACGCACTATTGGGTGCGCAACGTCGATCGTGCCGCTCTGACGCGCCGCGCATATCGCGACGACGCCGAAGGCCCAATGGCTTTCGATCGTCCCGCCCTCAACGAGATAACCGATCCGGGGCCGCCGACGGCCGACGTCTTTGCGCCCGCTCCCCTGCACAGGCACGCTAATCCGCAGTCGTACGTTCCCACCCCCGAGCCGTCGGGCGAGCCGCTCAAGACGATCGGCTCGGTCATTGCGATCGGGGAGTCCGATTACGACGTCCCGCAGATGACCGTGGAACGAGGTCTCTTGCATCTCGTGCTCAAACCGCGGCGCGATCCGGAGCGCAACGTCCTGCGCGAGATTTGGGTGGACAAGCACAGCTACGAACTGCGTAAAATCATCGCGCACGATCGACTTTTCGACCAGGGCACCGATAACACGGTTTGGCCCATCGTCTTCACGTATACGTTGGGTTACCTGGACGGACACCTCGTTGTCACGCACTTGCATGGTGTCGTGCAGAGCATTACCGAGCGTGATGGAACCGTCATACCGTACGACGGGGACGGAAAGACGGTCGACTTCGACTTCAATGACATCACGTTTCCGAGCTCGCTGCCGGTGTGGTACTTCAACCCGCGCGAATACGGCCAACATCTCTCGGAAATGCCGATCTAAGGAGAGACTATGTCAACAACCGGAATCGTAGTCGACCGCGGCCTCGAAGGCGTTGTGGTCGGCAGCACGCTCCTCTCCAATGTCGAGGGAAAGGAAGGCCGTCTCACTTACCGCGGCTACGACATCCACGACCTGGCGCCCAACGCATGTTTCGAAGAGGTCGTGCATTTGCTTTTGTGCGGGCACTTGCCGACTGCGCGCGAGCTCGACGCATTGAAGAAAGAGCTCGGTGCGCACCGCATGCTGCCCGAGCCGCTGATCAATGCGATGGAACGCGTGCCGAAAGATGCCTGGCCGATGGACGTGCTGCGCACGATCGTTTCCGGTTTGGCGATCTTCGTGCCGGTCGATCCGCATGGCGCACACATTTCGGACATTCACGCCGCCATCGAATTGATCGCCAAGGTGCCGACCGCCGTAGCGATGTGGGATCGCATTCGCCGCGGGCTCGAGCCGATCGAACCGCGCCATGACCTTTCGCAAGCCGCCAACTTCCTTTATATGTGCCGCGGCAGCGAGCCGACCGGGGAGGCCGTTGATGCGATGGACACGTACCTCGTCCTGCTGGCCGACCATTCGTTCAACGCGTCGACGTTTTCGGCACGCGTAACGGCCTCGACGAAAGCGGACCTGTATGCTGCGGTCACGTCCGCGATCGCAACGCTCGAAGGCGAGGCGCACGGCGGCGCTGCCAGCGCAGTCGGTCGCGTATTGCTCGAGGTCGGCAAACCCGAACGCGCGGAAGCTTACGTGCGGGAAGTGTTAGCGCGGGGCGAACGCATTATGGGAATGGGCCATCGCGAGTATAAAGTGCGCGATCCGCGCGCGCAGCATTTGGAAGCCGTCGCGAAAAAGCTCAGCGAAAGCGCCGATCCGAAATGGTACAAGATCGCCCGCGCGCTCGAAGACGCATCCAACCTCGTTTTGCAAGAGAAAAAACCCGGCAAGAACATTTACGCCAACGTCGATTTCTATACGGCGCCGCTGTTCTACAGTCTCGGATTTCCGGGCGACGAATTCACGCCCATCTTCGCTTGCGGCCGCATCGCGGGCTGGACGGCGCACGTCTTGGAACAGCTTGCAGACAACAGACTCATCCGCCCGCAGGCGACGTATTCGGGACCGCCGGTGCATGCGTTCGAACCCATCGAACGGCGTTCGGGCAACGGCGCCCCGCGCTAGCTCTCGTCGTAGGTTCGCGTTAGTTCTGCCGGCAAGTGCGCGACGATCTCGTAATTAATCGTCTCGCCCCAATCCGCCCAATCGTCCGCAGTAACCGCGGCTTCGCCCTGATTCCCGATTAAGACGACCGGATCGCCCGGGCGCGCATTGGTTTGCCCGAGATCGATCATGGTCATGTTCATGCAGATTCGTCCGGCAATCGGACACCGCTTGCCGCCGGCCAGGAACGCACCGCGGTTCGAAAGCGAGCGCGGAATGCCGTCGGCGTAACCGAGCGGAACGACGCCGATGCGCATCGCGCGCGGCGCGTGAAATGTACCGCCGTATCCAACCGGCGTCCCGGCATCGATCTTACGCACCGCGATCAAGCGGCTCTCGAACGAAAGGGCAGGCTCCAGTTGGAGCTCGGCGGGCATGGCGGCGCGAGTTTGCTTTGAGGGCCACAATCCGTATAGCGCGATCCCGAATCGTACGAGATCGAGGCGTGTCTGAGGCCACAACATTGCCGCCGCCGACGCTGCGATGTGGCGCAGCGGCAGCTGCGAACGCGCATCGAACTGCACCGCGCGCAGCACGCTTTCGAGCGTTTCGACCTGCGCGAGCGTGAACGCTGAATCCAGTTCCTCGGCCGACGCTAAATGCGAGAAGACTCCAACGACTTCAACTCCCGGCGTACGCAACGTTCGTTCGATCGCTTTAGGCGCTTCACGCGGATCGAGTCCTAGCCGTCTTACACCGGTATCGATCTTTATCTGCACTTGAAAGACTGCGCCGCGTCGGCGCGCGGTTTTGGCTACCGTATCGAGATAGGCGCCCGTATCCCAGAGCGTGATCTGCAGTTGCTGCGCGAGCGCTTCTTCGAGCCGTTCGACGGGCGTCGGCCCGAGCACCATGATTGGGGCTTTCACACCGGAGTCGCGCAGCGCGAGGCCTTCTTCGACCGCATAGACGCACAGCGCGTCGGCATATTCTTCGATGGCGCGCGCAACGGGAACGAGTCCGTGACCGTACGCATTCGATTTGACGACGAACGCCGCTTTGGCGGGCGCAACGAGTTCGCGCAAGCTGCGGGCGTTCCGGCGAAGTGCTCCCGTTGAAATGCGAAGACCGCCGATCATCGGGCGCTCTCGAACAAACGCGTGAGCAGCGCGATCGGCAATCCGAAGAAGAGACAGCTCGCGATGACGCCGTAAGCGACTTGCAGCGCCGTATGGGTCTGCTCGGCTGCGACGCCGTAGAGCACGAGCTGCATCACTACGTACACGACGATCCCGAAGACGACGCCGGAGAGTAGCGGCAGTTTGTTGATCTGCGGCCGCGTATCCGCGAGATAGACGTAACCTATCCCCCAGGCGAGGCTTAGCGCCACATATAGGATGATGAACTCGCCGAAATTGACCATGCCGGCGTAGAGGGGCCCTATCGCCCAAAGAAAAGCGCCGAAGAGCGCACCACCGGTCAAGCCTGCGATGCAGCCGCGCAAAGCGACCCGCCGCCAGTCCAAAGGGAGTGCTGCCATCAGGCGAGGCCTTCGGCGGCGTTCGAGTCGCGCCTCGTAAGGGCAACTTTACGTATTCTTAACGGGTACTTCTTGAAAATAGGCCTTTCGGCCCAATCCGCAAGGATGTTCTTGCTAGCTGAAAGTGCTATATTCGCATCCAGCCGGGGTTAGTCTCTGAGTACGCGGGAGGATACAGCGCTTGAAGCCATATTTTACGGCGTTCTACGCCTTGCTGTTGGCGTTTGTTCCGGCAGCGTGTTCTATACACGGCCAGTCTGCCACGCCCGCACTTCTCGCTTCGAACGACTCCCAGAACGTTATCCGCCCGTTCGACCTTCACGGCGGCATCGCCAGCTCGCAGATGACTGTGCAAATGAGCGATGCGCCACCGTCCATCGCCGGCAAGCAGCTTGCCCATCTCAATCTCGGAATTCGCGAGATTGACATCACCGATAGCATCGGACAGACCCAGGTCGTCGCTCAGTACAACACGCCCCTCATCGTCGACGTGCTGCAGTATCAAGGCGCAGCGGGCGCCGACGTCGACCAGACACTCGTAAATCAGCAGACCTATCGTCAAATTCGCTTTGTCGTCGACGTTGGCGCGAGCCAAGCTATCTACGCTGATAACTCCACCGGCGCGCTCGACTTCAGGTACGGCAGAAAGGACTCCAGTGACGTCGGCGCCGGAAAAACTACGCTTACTACACCCGCGGGTCCCGGTCTTGTGGCGATTACCCATAAACGGCAGTTCACGATTGGTCCGAACGCCACCGAGCTCGTCAATGTCGATTTCAATGCGTTCGAGTCGTTGGCTGCGGGTTCGGGCAATGGGCTGCTGGTGCGTCCGTCGCTCTTCGTCGCTACGAATTGGAACGAAGGTAACATCACCGGCACGATTGTGAATCGGAGCGGCAATCCCGTCTCCAATGCAACGGTCGTTGCAATCGGCTCGGACGGCAGTGTCGGCAATTCTGCCGCCACGGACGCCTTCGGAAACTTCAATCTTCACACGTTGGCGTCGGACACGTATCGTCTCGAGATCCACAACACGTATACCAACGCAGCCGGCGCAAACATCGTATCGCAAGGTGCGTCGTCGTCAGGAGTCATTTTCGGTCCAACCGTGACAGTCAGTCCAGGGCAACCCACCCTCACCGGAACGATTACGGACTAGCACCGCTACTATGCTGCAAGACGGACGCCTGGAAACGGGCGCAGACGTCTCCGCGACACTGCAACTCGCGACGGATCTCGCGCGCCGCGCGCATCGGGACGAAGCGTTGCAGCAGCTTGCACACTGCGAAGATTGGCCCGAGCCGTTTAACGAGCAGGGGTTGCTCGTGCGCGCGAGCGTGCTGGCACGCCGCAGCCCTGTGCTTGCTCTGGAATCGCTCGCCGCGCATTTCGAAGCATTCACGTCGACCGAAGGACGCTTTGGCTACTTGGCGACGTCCGCGTTTGCGTACGTCAACAGCCGCAACTTTGACGGCGCGCGCGACATGCTGGCGTCGGCGCAGGAGCTCGTGCAGGACGATCTTACACGCGTGGCGCGGGTCGGTTACGAACGTTCTCGCTTGCATTGGGCCACGCGCCGGTACGATCCGAACAGCGATGACATCGCGCTCGCGATGAGCGATCCGTCGCCGGACGCGCAATTCAAAGCATTGGCCTTACGCTCGTGGATGCACGCGGGCCTCGAAGATTACGGCGCGCAGTTGCGCGATCTGCTTGCAGCATTCCGCCAGTTCGAAGAACATGGCGATCGTTGCGATATCACGGCAGTGGCTGTTTACTTGCGCGCGTTGGTCGGTCTAGCCGTAGAGCTCGGCGATCACGAGGCAATGAACGTCGGCGAGCGAGCGTACGAAGCGATCGAATGGACTCGCGACATCCAGGATCTGCAGTTCATATGTGTTCGCGCGCTGGCGTGGCACGCGTTCCACCAGGGCGATCCGGGCCGCGCGCAGTGGCTCTTCAAAGACTCAAAGGAACTCGCGCCGACGCTTGCGTGGCAGGCGATGACGCACATCGACCGTGCGTATGTGGCGCGCATGAACGGCAACGAGGCGTGGGCCTCCGAAGAGCTTGCGCGGGCGCATTCGCTCGCGCGCGAAGTCGAATGGGCTGCGACGCGTGACGAAGAGCGCCAAGCGCTCGTGATGCTTGGAGAGCTCTTCGCTTCCACCGACATGGCGCAAGCGCAGCGCTATGTTTCGATGTACAGCAAGCTCGGCAGAGAGAGTCTCGACCCGACGCTTGCGTCCGCCCACGACCGCCGTACGCTCGCATATGAAAAATATGCGAGCGGCCGCGTGCAAGCCGTGCTGGGCAACGTGAAACTCGCAAGAGAGTCGCTCGAGTTTGCCTATGACGTCTTCGCCCAGATCCGTCACCCGTATCGCGCCGCATTGGCCGCTGCCGCGCTTTACGAGCTCACCGAGGACGCGCAGTGGCTCGAGAAAGCGCGCGCGCAGGCTGCGCATTTCGCCAAGAGTCCGCTCTTCCGCAGATTGTCGGAATTGGATCGCGTCGAGGAGCAGCGGGTACTCTCCGGCCTCACGCCGATGCAACGCCAGATCGCCATCGCGCTCTGCCATGGCGCCGATCTCGACGAGCTCTCGCATCAGTTCAGCCGCAGCAGGTTCACGCTGGAAAAGCAGATCAAGATCATCTTTGCCGCTCTGGACGTGCATTCGCGGCATGCGCTGCGCGCCGAGCTACGGCAACGTAAAATGCTGTGAAGCCCGCCGGCCCGGCTGGCATCAACGCGCGCGTTTTCATCTTCGGCGTCCTCACCGCACTCTGTTTCCTCGCGTTTTTTCCGCGGCGACAGCTCATGTGACCGCGCTTGCGCTAGCAGGCTGCGCGGCGGCTGGCACCGTCGTGATCACCCTGGCCGGCAAGCTCCTTATCAGCGACGGCATCGCTTCGATCCGAGGACTGACCGAGAGAGGCTACAACGTCGTCGAGAGCATTCCCGACGGCTTTTTTATCATCGATAAGAACTGGCGGTTTTCGCATGTGAACGAGCGCGCGGAAGAGCTGCTGCGCAAGACCGCCAGTGAACTGATCGGCGTCCGCGTGCAAGACGTGCTCGACCCGCTGGCCTCCGATCTCGTTCCCGAAATGCTCAGCGTGCGCCGGCAAGGCCTTCCGCTCGAGCGGCTGCAGAATTTCCAATCGACCGACAGATGGATCGAGATCCGCATTCAACCCGCGCACGACGAGCTGCTGGTCCATCTGCGCGACGTGACCGAGCGCAAGAAGAGCGAACTGCTCTTGAAAACGAGCGCGAGTTTGCGCCTGCTGCTTTCCCAGTTGCCAGCCGTCGTGTGGACGGTCGATCGCGATCTGCGGCTGACGTCGATAAGAGGTGCCGCGCTCGCGGATCAGCGTCTGTGCGCTGACGATCTCGTCGGCGCTCCCTACGGGGCGAGCATTGACGATCCCGAGCAGCGCCGCGCCTGTCTGGGAGAACTGCGCCGCGCGCTTGCGGGCGAGGCCGTACGTTACGAAACGCGCCAAAACGGACGCTGGCTGCAGAATGACGTCGAGCCGCTGCGCGATGCAGAAGGCGCAGTCATCGGCGCCATCGGCGTGATGCTCGACGTCACGGACGTGCGCGAGAGTGCCGACCGTTTCGCTCGTCTGGCTCGCCAAGACGTCATGACGCAGCTACCCAACCGTTTGGCGCTGGAAGAATCGCTGCCGGCGATTCTCGAAGAAGCTGCCGCCAAACAGGGGCCGGTCGCGGCGCTCTTCATCGATATCGATCGTTTCAAGACGATCAATGATACGTTGGGACACCGGATCGGCGACGAACTCTTGCGCGGCATCGCTGCTCGCCTGCAAGAGCGCTTGATCAATCGCGCTTCAATCTATCGTTCGGGCGGCGACGAATTCGTGGTCCTCATCGACGGCATCGGCGATCAGCGAACGGTCGTCTCGGTTGCGATGGGCGTGCTCGCGACTTTCCACGAACCGTTCCTGGTGGACACCCGGGAGCTCTTCGTGACCGCGAGCATCGGAACGAGTTTGTTCCCGCAGAACGCGCAGACGGCAGACGAGCTGATTGCGTTCGCAGATTCGGCCATGTACCGCGCCAAAGAAGCGGGCCGCAACAACGTCAAGTTCTACGACGGAACGATGCACGCGCGCGTGCTGGAGCGGATGAGTTTGGAACAAGACCTGCGCCAGTCGCTAACTCGCGGCGAATTGCTCCTGATGTACCAGCCGATCGTGGACATCTCAACGAAACGGATCATGACGGCGGAAGCGTTGGTTCGCTGGCGGCATCCGACCTTGGGCGAGCTTCTGCCGGAGGTCTTCATTCCGATTGCGGAAGAGAGCGGGACGATCGTCGAGATCAGCCGCTGGGTACTGACGCAGGCATGCAGCACGGCGGCCAGGATCCGGCAGACCGTGGCGCCGGATTTTCGCGTCTCGGTCAATCTTTCGCCGCGCGACTTCTACGAACAGGATTGCGCCGCCACGATCGGCGCGGTGCTGGCCGAAACCGGACTGCCCGCCAGTGCGCTCGAGCTGGAAGTCACGGAAAACATCGTTCTCAACGACCTTGCGGTCGCGACGCTACTGCGAATCCACGCGATGGGCGTGCAGATCGTGGTCGACGATTTCGGCACGGGCTACAGCTCGCTCAACTACATCAAACGCTTGCCCGTCCATGCGATCAAGATCGACAAAGGGTTCATCGACGACGTGACGCGAGACCCGTACGACCAAGCCATCGTGAAAGCGATCGCGACCCTGGCGCAGACGCTCGGGCTGCGCGTGATCGCGGAAGGCATCGAGACCGAGGCCCAGTGGGAGTTCGTCCGGTCGCTGCGCTGCGACCAGGCCCAGGGGTACCTCTTCCACCCGCCTCTAGCGCGAGGCGACCTCATGGCCCGCATCGCGGAGCAAGAGTCCCAACCGACGGGTTCCAGCCCCCGCGTGGTCTCCATTCACAGGGGCACCTAGCCTTTAGCCAAGGCAACTGTCGGTCCGCGTCTCCCTTCCCGACACTGCAAGGGTCGCTTTAGACCTTGCAGTCTCAGCCCTACTCTGCTAAGATTTCGAGGCTGGCAGTCTCCGCTAGAGAGTGCTAGCCCCATTTCCGCATTCTGACCTAAATACTATTTGGAGGGTTTTTGTGAATCTCAAGCCTTTGGGCGATCGCGTCGTGATTGAACTCGTCGAACAGCAAGAAGTAAGCGCTGGTGGCGTTTTCCTTCCCGATACCGCCAAAGAAAAGTCGCAAGAAGGCATCGTTCGTGCGGTCGGCGAGTATTTTAGAATTTTCGATTCCACCGGCACTACAATGCCGCAAAAGTTAAAAGTCGGTGATCGTGTTCTTTTTGCGAAATATTCGGGCAGCGAATATAAAAGTGGCGGCAAAGACTATGTAGTGGTTACCGGCAAAGATATTTTAGGCCTCGTTGAAGGCGTTCCGGCCGGCGTTTAAGGAGCATTAAGAAATAATCATGGCTGCAAAAGAACTCGTATTTGATGAAAGCGCCCGCCGGGCGCTCGAACGCGGTGCCAACCTGCTCGCCGATGCCGTCCGCGTGACGCTCGGTCCCAAGGGTCGCAACGTCGTACTCGACAAGAAATTCGGCTCGCCGACGATCACCAACGACGGCGTCACCATTGCCAAAGAGATCGAGCTGCCCAACACGTTCGAAAACATGGGCGCGCAGTTGCTCAAGGAAGTTGCTTCCAAGACGAACGACGTCGCCGGCGACGGCACGACGACCGCCACGGTGCTCGCGCAAGCGATCATCCGCGAAGGTCTGCGCAACGTCACCGCGGGCTCGAATCCGCTGCTGATCAAGCGCGGCATCGAGAAGGCCGTCGAGATTGCCGTTTCACAGATGGAGAAATTCGTCCAGAAAGTCGACACGAAAGAGAAGATCGCGCAAGTCGCTTCGATTTCGGCCAACGACAAAGAGATCGGCGACCTCATCGGTGACGCGATGGAAAAGGTCGGCAAAGACGGTGTGATCACGGTCGAAGAGTCCAAGTCGATGAAGACCGAGGTCGAGACCAAGGATGGCATGCAGTTCGACAAGGGCTACATCTCGCCTTACATGGCCACCGACATGGAGCGCATGGAAGCGGTGATGGACGATCCGTTCATCCTCGTGACCGAGCGCAAGATCTCGGCTATCGCCGACATCCTGCCGCTGCTCGAGAAGATCGTGCAAGTGCAGAAGCCGCTGCTCATCATTGCCGAAGACGTCGAAGGTGAAGCGCTGGCGACGCTGGTCGTCAACAAGCTGCGCGGCACGTTCACGACCGTCGCCGTCAAGGCGCCGGGCTTCGGCGATCGCCGCAAAGAGATGCTCAAAGACATCGCGACCCTCACGGGCGCGACGGTCATCTCAGAAGAGCTCGGGCTCAAACTCGACAAGACCACGCCCGATCAACTCGGCAAAGCCAAGCGCGTGAAGGTCACCAAGGAAGAGACCACGATCGTAGACGGCGCCGGCAAACCTGAGGCGATCAAAGGCCGCATCGAGCAGATCAAAAAGCAGATCGAAGACACCGACAGCGACTTCGATCGCGAGAAGCTCCAAGAGCGGCTCGCCAAGCTCTCGGGCGGCGTGGCGGTCATCAACGTCGGTGCGGCAACCGAAACCGAACTCAAAGAGAAAAAACACCGCATCGAGGACGCGCTGAGCGCGACCAAAGCGGCGGTCGAGGAAGGCATGATTCCGGGCGGCGGTTCGTCACTGGTGCATGCCATCAAGACGATCGACAAGTATCAGCCTCCGAAAACCAACGGCGCCGCAACGACGTGGGGCGACGAGAAAGTCGGCATCGACATCGTCAAAAAAGCGCTCGAAGAGCCGCTTCGTCAGATCGCAAACAACGCGGGCTTCGAAGGCTCCGTTGAAGTCAACAACGTCCGTGCCAAAGACGCTCCGTTCGGTTTCGACGCGATGAGCGGCGAGATCGTCGACATGTTCAAAGCCGGCATCGTCGAGCCGTTCAAAGTGACGCGCTCCGCGCTGCAAAATGCGGCTTCGATCGGATCGATGATCCTTACGACCGAAACGCTCATTGCCGATAAACCCGAGCCGAAGAAAGAGTCGGCAATGCCCGGCGGCGGCATGGGCGGCTACGGCGACATGATGTGATCGTTCGACCCTCTCGTCCCCGACCGCGAGCATGTTTAGCGGTCGAGGCCGAGAGGGTCTTCACTAGGAAATAGGGGCTTCGCGTTTGCGCGGAGCCTTTTTGTTTTAAGCTGCGGCCCCGCGTTTGCTCCAAGCGCCGATGATCGCGCCCATGATCGCCATCGCGACGATCACAAACCCGGCGTTGATCGCCCACAGCGCGAAGGGCAGACCGCCCCAGACTACTCCCATGAGCGTCATTGACGCATACACGCCAATCCCGATGAAGAGCCCGAAGCCGAGGCCGCGCCCCAGGTCGGCACCAGGCCGCATCGAGAGGGCGACTCCAATTACATATGCGAGGATCCAGCCCAAAAGGAACGTGACGATCAGGGGTGTCGTCATGGGTCCGGTTGACATGGCGGCCTTTCCCATCTGCGCCTGGTAGAGGGTTCCGAACAAGAGAGCGTACCAGATCCAGCTCAGGAGAAAGAACACAATCGCCGAGACAAAAACGGCGAGATGATTAACGCGTGAACTCATTACAGCCTCCTAAAGGCGGTGAGCGATTGCAGCTCCCCTTCGCTCGCTTGGTTCGGTGCCCTGCCCTCAATGAGGGAAAGGTAAGGTAGGCTAATAAACCATACGACCTATCTTTTTGGAGGACTAGCAAGCATGAGACTCTTTCGGACGATCCTAGCCTCAGGCATAGCGCTGAGCGCCGTTGCGGCTCTGAGCGCGTGCGGGGGTGGCACGACGGCTACCTCGACCACAACTGCAACCACCGCCCCTGCCGGCAAAGAATACGGCGCCGGAAAAATGGCGGGCGGGGCTGTAAAAATGGTCAACGTGACGATGGCCGCGCAGAACGGCTCTAAGCAAACCGGAAAGGCAACGGTGGCCAACAAGGGCACCGGCGTTCAGGTGACCGTCAATCTGACCAACGAGCCCAAGGGCGCATCGGAGCCCGCGCACATCCACGCGGGAACCTGCGCCAAACTCAATCCCGCACCGTGGAAACCGCTCACCAACGTCATGAACGGCAAGTCGTCCACGATGGTGGCCGGCGTTACGGTCGCTCAGCTCGGGAAAGCCAAGTACGCGATCAATGTGCATAAGAGCGAGACCGACCTAAAAACCTACGTCTCCTGCGGAAACCTTTAGACTCTAAGCGCTAAGTAAACAGGAGAGCGCAGCCAAAAGGCCGCGTCCTCCTGTATTCCGCTCGCCACCGCGCTATAATAAAGAGCGGAGGCAAACGCCTATGGCGATCCGATATGCTGTCGCACTGGCTGCCGCGCTCATCCCGGCGGCCATGTTCAGTTTGCCCGCCTCCGCTGCAGGCTCGGCTGAGTTGCTCGTCGCCGTAAAGACCATGCCGGTCCAGTCGGACAAATTCCGCTCGTTGATGAGCAATCTGACAATCACGCAATTCCATTTCGTCAACGTAGCCGGTCAGCTCGACGCGGCGACGCTTCACAAGAATGCTGTCGCGATTGCGGATCTGCGCGACACGCTAAACCACACAACGTTGGTGGATAACCAAGGCATCGTGACGTCGCTGCGAAAGGTGCTGCTTAGCAAGAATCTGATGATCGATCAGATCGTTGCGATTTACGTCGGTGGAAATCAGATCACGCTGTTCTACCAGTAACCGTTCGCCGGGCACGCACGAAAAGAAAATAGACCGGCACCGCAACTCCGAAGAGTCCGAACGTTACGACCGCGCCTTGCCATGACGAAAAGTAGCTGGTCAGGGCGATGCCCAGCGCTATCAGCATGAACAGCGCCGTCGTGTACGGATGGAATGGAACGGAAAATCCGGCCGGCTTGTCTCTGGCGCGGGCGCGGAAAACAAATACAGCCACTGCGGCAAGCGCGAAGAATAAGAAGTCGACGCCAATCACGTAGCTCAATATCTGCGCGTATCCTTTCCAAAACGTGATAACGATGGCGACCGCGCCCTGCAAAGCGATCGCGACGACCGGGACGCGCGTTTTGGGATGAACCCAAGCTATCGATCGAAAGAACAGGCCGTCTTCGGCCATCGCATGATAGACCCGCGGCGAGGTTAAGATTTGGTTGCTCAAAAAACCGAGCGTCGAAAGCGAGATGATAGCCGCCATGAATTGCGCTCCGCGCGCGCCCATGAAGGCACGCGCCACTTCCGAGGCCGGCGCATCGGTGTGCATCAGTCCGTTTGCACCTAGGACGCGCAAGCAGACGACGTTGACCAACAGATAGAGAACGATCACGCCGGCTACGCCCCACAGCAGCCCGAGCGGCAGTGCACGCGCAGGACTTTTCAGCTCACCGCTCATGAAACTCGCCGTCTGCCAGCCGCTGTATGCGAACATGACCGCAACCATCGAGGCTACCATCGTACCGAGCAAACCGAGTGTAGTGCCGGTGTTGGGCGTCGCAGCTGCAGCTGCCGCCGACGGATGCGCCAAGAAACCCGCGCCGATCAACAAAAGAATGGCGCCGATTTTCAGAACCATGAAAAGATTCTGCACGTTCCCGCCTTGCCGCACGCCCAGACAGTTGACGATCGTGAAGATCGCAAGTACGCCCAACGCGATCAGGCGCGGATCGTCCGTCCGGCCCGTGAGCGCCGGATAGTAACCGGCGAACGTCAGCGCAGCCGCCGCCATGCCGCCGCTTTGGGAGACGAGCAGCAGAGTCCAGCCGTACATGAACGCGATCAGCGGATGGAATGCATCGCGCATGTATGCGTAAAAGCCGCCGTCGTGCGGACGGCGTGCCGCGAGCTCGGCGATAACGAATGCGCCCAAGATCGAAATGATGCCGCCCGCAATCCACACGCCGAGGATCGCAGCCGGCACCCACACGATTTTGGCGACGACCGAGGGATTGCGAAAGATGCCGGAACCGATGATGCCGCCCATCACGATGAGCGCAGCATCGAACGGACCAAGTCGCCGCGCGAGCTTTATCAGAGGTTCGCGAACCATAAGCAGGCAAGGGTGTTTGGACCCGAATCCCAGTGGGCCCTTGGAGAGTTATAAGCCAAGATGGATTGGATGTGCGGCTGGCGACCCAACGTCGACGTTGTGATCGACGAAGGCTCCCGCACGCTCGTCGTGCGCGCCGAATTAGCCGGTGCGGATAGTGAAAGCTTAAGGGTATTCCTGGACGAGCAGCGTCTCTACATCTCCGGCTGCCGCGCAAAGACCGCACGCTTGCGCGGCGGATCCTTCGTACAGAAAGAGATCGCGGACGGCGAATTCGTCAAAAGCATTCGTTTGCCGGTCGCCGTTGCACAATCGGAGATAACCGCTACGTATGAAGATGGATTGCTGACGATTGCGCTGCCGATCTCGCCTCACGAATACGTTCCCGCGTCGCGCACGGAGATTCGCATGATCGTCAAGCGGGTACTCGCATAATGGCCGCCCCCGAAGTAGCGCCGAACGTGATCGGCATCTTACCGCTGCAAGATGCGGTGCTGTTCCCGAATACCGTCATTCCACTTGCTGTCGTCAAACGTCCAGGTATTCAACTTGTCGAGGAAGCATTGCGCGAGGGCAAGCCGATTGGCTTGACGCTGCTGAATAATCGCGACATCGAGAATCCCGGGCCCAATGACGTGCACCGTGTCGGCACCATCGGCACCGTTCAAAAGATGCTCAAGGTTCCCGACGGCACGCTGCGCTGCATCGTCGCCGGC
>CAAGKR010383236.1_pt1 | contig 31033 bp, 19 predicted proteins | sample 2556971 | NCBI WGS metagenome assembly CAAGKR01 (sample SAMEA5207829, study PRJEB30636) | soil metagenome | biome: forest; feature: boreal; material: soil | place: USA | collected 2011-09 | depth 1 m | reverse complement strand
TCCCAACGCGTCGGGTAGTACATTCCCCACGATGAATTGAGAAAATCACGATGCAAGCTGACGATTACGATGATGAACCGCTCCAGCCACATTCCGACGAGAACGTCGAGCGAAATCAGGAAAAGCCAAATCGAGTTCGTGCGGAATTTACGTATCCACAAAATTTGCGGCAGCACAATATTGCAAAACAAAAGCAGGAGATAGTAGGGCGCGTAAGGTCCGTGCAACCGATTCCACTGAAGGAAATTGTCGTAGCGATTCCCGCTGTACCAGTTCATGAATGCTTCCATGGCATAGCCATAAGCCACGATCAGCCCTGTCGCGAGCATCACCATGGCGGAATTTTCCAGGTGACGCTGGGTGATGAAATCTTTCACGTCATAAAATCTGCGAATAGGAATTGCGAGAACCAACACCATCGCGAAGCCGGAATAAATTGCGCCCGCGACGAAATACGGCGGAAAGATAGTGGTATGCCAACCCGAAACGATGCCCACGGCGAAATCAAAACTCACGACGGTGTGAACGGACAACACCAATGGCGTTGCTAATCCGGCAAGAAGTAAATACGCAGTTTCGTAACGCGCCCAGTGCCGCGCCGACCCGCGCCATCCCATGGCCATGGCCCCGTAAATAAACCTTATGAGCGAATTGTCGGTGCGGTCACGGAGCGTGGCGAGATCGGGAATCATTCCGATAAACCAGAAGACCAGCGAGATCGTCAGATAAGTAGTAACCGCGAAGACATCCCAGACTAGCGGGCTGCGGAAGTTCGGCCAATACCCCATCGTGTTGGGATACGGGAAGAGCCAATAGAAGACCCATGGCCGGCCCAAATGAAGCATTGGAAACATGCCCGCGCAGGCGACTGCGAACAGCGTCATGGCTTCGGCAAAACGGTTGATGGAATTTCGCCATGATTGCCGCAGCAATAACAGGATCGCCGAAATCAAAGTTCCAGCGTGCCCGATTCCGATCCACCAGACAAAGTTGACGATGGCAAACCCCCAGCCAATGGGGATGTTGACCCCCCAAATGCCGACGCCTTTCACAAAGAGATACGTTGCGCCAACCAGCAGGCCCTGCATCGCCGAGAAGGCAACAAAAAATCCGAAGACCCATCCCAGCTTGATCGGACGCTTGAGCACAATCCCGCTGATTTTCTCGGTGATGGAGGCGAAGCTATGCCCAGGCTGAAGGACCGCTACTTTATCCTCGCCGACTTCGACTTCGGTTGGTCTCGTCATGCTTTATTTAGGCTTCCAATTCCGGGTTAGGATTTCGAATCTCAGCCAAATAAGTCGTCCGCGGACGCGTGTTCAAATCCTGCAACAATCCATAATTCCGCGAATTCGCTTTCATTTTGGAAACCTGGCTGTTCGGATCATTGATGTTTCCGAAACTGATCGCGTTTGCCGGGCACGACTGCTGGCACGCCGTCTGCAATTCTCCGTCGGCAATCTTGCGGTCTTCGCGCTCCGCGTCAATGCGATGATGATTGATCCGCTGCACACAGTAAGTGCATTTTTCCATCACGCCGCGCGAACGCACGGTGACGTCGGGATTCCGCATCATCTTGTATTGCGGTGTCTCCCAATCCTGGAACAAGAAGAAATTAAAACGCCGCACTTTGTAAGGACAGTTGTTCGAGCAGTAGCGCGTCCCAACACAGCGGTTGTAAATCATGTCGTTAAGGCCCTCGGAACTGTGCACCGTCGCGCCCACCGGACACACCAACTCGCACGGCGCGTTCTCACATTGCATGCACGGCACCGGCTGAAAATACGCCTTGGGATTATCGCGATCACCCTGATAGTAGGCATCCACGCGCAACCAGTGCATGTGGCGGCCCTTGTTCACCTGTTCCTTGCCAACGATGGGAATATTATTTTCCGACTGGCAGGCGACGATGCAGTTGTTGCATCCCACGCAGGAATTTAGATCGATTGTCATTCCCCACGCGTAGGGTTCTTTGTTGTAGTCGTATCCGGGATAAAGCGTCAGCGCGGCGGGAGGTTTATCGTCCTGCGCGAAGTTCGGTTCTCTTTTATATTCGTCCAGACTTCGCGTACGCACCAAGGGCCGGCTGTCGCCATCCGGCGTCTCCATCGTTTGATAGCCCTGAGTGGAGGCAAGTAAATATGTTCCGCCGGCTTTCGAAATGCCGGCGCCCGTGGTGAACCAGGGCGCGGCGCTCGAACGCAGCGGATACATGTCGAATCCCGCACCAGTGCCAACTCGACCGGCGCGAGCTCGCCCATATCCGAGAAACGTAGTGACCGAATTATCGGGATGTCCCGCTTGAACCCAGACTGGAACTGTCAGGTTTTTCCCGTTCAACTCGATCCGGACCAAGTCGCCGGATTTCAATCCCATGCGCTCAGCCATTGCGGGCCCAATGAGCGCGGGATTGTCCCATGTCATCTTCGACATGGGTTTGGGGAGTTCCTGCAACCAGCCATTGTTAGCGAAGCGGCCATCGTAGATAGAAGGATCGCGGCGGAAGTTTATTTCGAGACTATTGTCGTCGGCCTTGGGCGAAGACGAAGCAGCCGCGCTCTTCGCGGTAACATTTTTCGGCTGGAACGTCGTGCCCTCGACCCAACCATCGTGCAGCGACTTTCGCCAGAATGCTTCAAAGTCGGCGCCCGAATGCTTTGATCGCCAATAATCCTGCACCACCTCATGGCCCGTCATCTCAGATTGGCCGGTGAACAAAGCGAGGACTTCGTGAATGCTCCTTCCACCATAAAGAGGAGCGATGAGCGGCTGCACAATGCTTACGGTGCCGTCATACGCCCGCGCATCGCCCCAAGATTCCAGATAATGAGCCTCGTTCAGATGCCAATGACAGTATTGCGAAGTTTCATCCTGGTAAGCCCCAAGATGCACACGCAAAGGAATGTTGCTGGATTGCAAAGCGTCGGCGAATCCGAGATCTGGTGGTGCGTCATAAAGAGGATTCACACCAGCAATTAAGAGAAGTTGTACTTTTCCGGCCCGCATGTCGGCGATCAGGTCTTTCAGCGAGTCGGTTTGATTTATGGGGTTCGCATTCACCGGCTCGGTATAGATAACCGTTTTTCCCACGTTGCCGAGGGACTGATTGATCGCGTGGACCGCAGTGTGAACAGCGGGAGGCTGATGATCTCCAGCAATGACGACGCTCGATCCCCGATGGCTTTGCAAATCCTTCACAATCGCCGAGAGGTAACTTTGTTGCTCGCCCTTCAATGAAGCAGGCTGCGACCCGCCACTGACGCCGGATGCCAACGCTTGCGCAAACGCTTCGACCTCAACCGCACGCACCGGCAACCGATGATCCGCCTTCGCCCCCGTCGAACTCGGCGTGCTTTCGATCACATACATCCGGCTCATATTCCCGGAATCCGGATTGCGCCGCTTCGCAAAATCCCGTGCGTATCGCGTCACCCCAGGGAATCCCGCCGACAGAAAATCCGCGTCCAGCGAGACAATCACATCCGCCGCGTCAAATTTATAAATCGTCTCCACCGGCTGACCGAACGCCGCCTGCGCTCCTGCAACAACGTTGTCGCGATTCACCGGCTCGTAAACACGCCACTTCGCTCCGGGATAGCGGGAACGAATCTGCTCAAATTGATCTGCCAACGTTGGCGATGAAACCGTTCCCGTCAAAATCCGAATCCCCGCTCCGTTGGCGGCATTCTGGGCAATGAGCGGCTCTCGCATCGCCGCCATGAACTCGCCCCAAGTGCTCAACTCGCCGAGATGAGTAATGTTCTGCGAGCGATCAGGGTCGTACATATCAAGTATGGAAGCCTGCGCGAAAACGTCAGTACCACCCAGACTCGCGGGATGCTGATCGTTGCCCTCGATTTTCGTAGGGCGATACATGTGACTTTCCACCAGCACCGGAGTCGCGTATCCGCCCAACGAAAACGCGCTGGCATAAAACATCGGACGCCCGGGAATCAACGCCTCGGGCTGCTTCACGTATGGAACAATCGGCTCCAAGGGCTGCCTGGTGCACGCCGTCATTCCGGCCATGGCGAGCGACGCGCCCATCAGCTTCATGAATCCGCGACGCGAAACGGCATCCGCCCACTCCGAGGCGCCCTTGGGAAATTCGCGGTGCATCATTTCCTGAAATTCGGTGCTCCCCGCCAACTCCTCAAGGCTCCGCCAATACTCCGGACCTTTGGTTTCGGCGATTCGCGCGCGAGCGGTTTCGAGGTCCAGCTTGTCTTTTTTGCTGGGACAGACCGCCTCGACGTGCGAGCCGCTATTTTTTTCTTCTTTCATAACCAATAAAATCCCGGGCGTCCTTCGCCTTGAAGGGGCGCGGCTTCAGCCGCGCCGTGAAACTCATTCCTTCGACTAACGGTGCGTCTCAAGCCGCACCCTTTCAAACACTCTACCGATGGCAGGTCGAACAGCTTGTGATATCGGCCACGGTGCGCAAGTTATATTTCTTGATCAGATCAACGCCCAACGAATGCTGATCGGTGTATGTCTGCCCATCCAGCACCAGGGGCTTCAAACTCGACGGCTGCTCGTACCGCATATTAAAGACTTCCTGCCGCGGCCGAATATATTTATCCGGAGAGCGGTGGCAATCCAGGCACCACTCCATTTGCAAGGAAGCGTAGTTATACATCAGCGGCATGCGGTCCACCGGACCATGACAGGTATTGCAGCCGACTCCCTTATTAATGTGAATGCTGTGGTCGAAGTAAACGAAGTCGGGAAGATCGTTGACCCGGTTCCAAACCAGCGATTTTCCGGTTCGATAACTCTCGCGCACCGGCTCCAGCATCGGCGCCCCAGCCCAAATCTGTGAATGGCAATTCATGCAGGTTCGCGTGGGAGGAATTCCGGCAAAATCCGAAGTCTCAACCGAAGTATGGCAGTAGCGGCAATCGATGCCGGCGCCCGCAACATGGTGCTGATGGCTGAACGGCACCGGCTGCGGCCGCGCCACTTTTTCGTAGGTCACATAAGGAGAACGCTGCAACTGGAGCGTCGCCCAGAGCAGTCCCCCGACCAGGAACACCGTTCCTACGATCGTGGCTTTGGAAAGTGTGTTGGCACTGCGATGAAAAATCTGCATCGATGCGAACGTTCCAGGTGCAGCGGACTAATTTCAGTTCCGGTTCATGCAGCGTTGGCCGAATAACTTATGAATTGCGTTTTGTTTTAGAAAACTCGTGATTATAACAGTTTGGATGGATTTGAAAAGTGCGTTTAAGTTTTTTCGCGCGGCCAATTGAAATTTGACCGCCGTTCCCGCACGACGCACGTAGCGACAGGCGAGCGAAGCCCGCCTCCCGGAATATTTGAAACACACCCCCATCGTTTCGCGATAGGCTGTGCCCAGGCGTTCAACGCAAATTCATCATGAACTATCAATCGAGAATGGGATTGCAAAAATCTATCGCAGAAGCCGGAGACCTATTGCGGAAACGGGAAGTGTCTCCCGTGGAACTCACGCAAGACTGCCTTGCCCGAATCGAAGAACTGAATCCCGCGCTGAACGCCTTTATCACCGTGACCGCCGTTTCCGCATTAGCGCAGGCGCGCCAAGCGGAGGCAGAAATTCAGCGCGGGAACTGGCGCGGCCCGCTCCACGGAATTCCGCTGGGACTTAAAGATCTCATTGATACGGCAGGAATCCGCACCACGGCCGCCAGCGCTTTATTTAAAGATCGCATACCCGCACGCGATGCCGAGATTGTTTCGCGATTGAAGGCCTGTGGCGCTGTTTTGCTCGGAAAGCAAAATCTCCATGAGTTTGCTTACGGCGGCAGTTCCATCGTGAGCTACTACGGGGATGTGCATAATCCCTGGAACACGGAGCACATCGCAGGCGGTTCGTCGGGAGGCTCCGCGGCGGCCGTGGCTGCCGGCCTTTGCTTTGGTGCGATTGGAACCGACACCGCGGGGTCAATCCGCGAACCGGCTGCATTGTGCGGAGTGGTCGGTCTCAAGCCTACCTACGGGCGAGTCAGCACGCGAGGCGTGATCCCGCTCGCGGAATCTCTTGATCACGTGGGTCCCATCACTAGAACGGTGGAAGGCGCGGCAATCATTCTGCAAGCCATCGCCAGGACGGCGCCGGCGAACAATCCAAATGAGGCATTGGAAAATTCAGCTCTGGGAAATGGTGCCAAACATCTTAAGATCGGAATCCCGCGTAAGTTTTTCTTCGAAGACCTCAGCCCAGAAGTAGAGGCTGCGGTAGCAGAAGCTCTCTCGGTTCTTCAGACATTGGCCAGTGAAATCCGCGAGATAGAATTGTCTGTCCCGGATGATCGTACCCTTCAATCGGGCGAAGCCTACGCCTATCACGCCGAGCATGTAGCCACCAACCCCGAACTCTACCAGCCAGAAACGCTGCGTCGCATCCGGAATGGCGAGAATATTTCTTCCGCCGATATTCTCGAATGTCGAGCGCAGTTGGAGCAAACTCGTCGCCGCATTCGGAAGATATTCGAACAGATTGATGTGTTGGTGACGCCGACAACCCCCATTCCCGCACCGTCCATTGCCGAGCTGAGAAAGGAACCCGATCTTCTTCGTTCCAAGGAAATCTTCTTATTGCGGAATACCCGCCCGGCAAATGTTTGGGGATTACCGGCCATTTCAGTGCCATGCGGTTTTACGCGCGGCGGTCTGCCAATCGGACTGCAAATCATGGGAGCGCATGGGGCCGAGGCCGCCGTGCTGCAACTGGCATATAGATATGAGCAGGCTACCCAGTGGCACAAGCGTCAACACCCGCTTGCCTGAACGAAATCAAATCGCCGTACGGCCGAAGCGTGAGAAATAGGCAAGTCGCTACCATCTAAAATGGGGGAAATGTAATCTAAAGGGAGTGCCTCTTCGGTCACTTTTCCCACGGGAAATTGACGGGTAGCGTGCACTGTATGGCCAAAGCAAACACCTTCAAAGAAGAAAGGTCCACATCGTATGGCCACTGCCCATAAGCCAGGGATTGACGAGGATATTTCTGACAGCCAAATTGGACGCCGAAGTGGGCGCCTTCGTGAGGAAGGTGCACTCCACGATTCAGGACGCGCGAAGTAAGATGAGCGATGACAAAGTGGAAAGAGCCGACCAAAAGGCTAAGGTAATCTTGAACCGTGCCACCTCCGCCGCAAAATCCGCTCGGCATACTCAAGCCATGACGAAAACGGCTTTCCCACCCTTACCTGAGGCCACGCCGCCGTAGGCCTTCACCACTTCAGACAGGGGATATCGTCGACCGATGAAAGGTGACTTAAGCGCCTTCGACTCAAACAGCGGCCCAATCTCTCTCAGGATGCCCGCGCAGAAGGTCACATCGAACTTCTGCGTATCCAAGCCCATGAGTACTGATTGATTTTTGTAAAATGACAAAATATCGAGGGGGAATTCCCGTCCTCCCGCCGCGGAGTAAACGACCTGCCGTCCCCCAACGGCAAGCGATGCCAGGAGAGATCCAAAGATGGGGCTCCCCACTCCGTTCAGCGCCACATCAGCGCCTCGGTCTTTCGTTGCCTGACGGACCACAACCTCCAGGCCTCCCTGATCCGATTGCGCGATGGCCTCAACTTCACCGTTCTCGGACACCCAGCGCTCACTCGCGTCCTTGACTAGGGCGATGACGTAAGCGCCTTTGGCGTGCGCAAGTTGAATTGCCGCCTGCCCCACTGCGCCCGCCGCGCCGGAGACGATTATCCACTCGCCCGCTTTCAACCCACCAAGGCGGAACGTCGCGGAGAACGCGGTCACGAACGGAACTCCGACTGCTGCCGCTTCTTCCGCCGAAAGATTCTTGGGCCGCCGCGCGACCGCCTGCGCAGGGATGACGACGTACTCAGCGTGGGTCCCGTCGCGTGAAACTCCGAGGTCGCCACCCGTGCCCCATACTTCGGTTCCGATAAGCTCAGCGGAGCCCTCGACCACGGTGCCGGCAAAGTCGCGTCCCACAATTCGCGGAAGCACCGATCCGGCAAACCGCCCTTCTACGCTGACGATATCGCTGGGATTGATACCGGACGCTTCGACTTTCACCAGGACTTCCGCGTCGCCGCTGACCAACGGCTTCGCAACCTCACTGACCTTCAGATCGGCCACTGCGCCATGCTGTTGGATGTAGATTGCTTCCACGGTCACCTCGACCCATTGCTGTGAGAAGCCCTAAGACTCTGGTGTCCCCTAAGACTTGGTATCCCCCAAAGACCTAGTGTCAAAGATGGACCGTCCGGTGGAACAATATCCTGGCAAAACTCCGGCCTTCGCGCCGCGCACGAAGGCCGGATGACACTACGCCGCCGCCTGACGGCTCTTCTTGATGAACGCCAGCAGGTCGGCATTGATCTGGTCCGCCTGGGTTGTGGGCATCCCGTGCGGGAAGCCGGGATAAATCTTCAACGTAGAGCCTTTGACGAGCTTCGCGGACAGCGGAGCCGCCGCCGCAATTGGCACGATCTGATCTTCCTCGCCATGCAGGATGAGGGTCGGTACGTCGAACTTCTTCAGATCCTCGGTGAAATCCGTTTCGGAGAAAGCCTTGATGCAGTCGTAGCCGGCCTTCACTCCGCCCATCATTCCCTGGAGCCACCACTTCTCCCGAATGCCCTCGGAAATCTTGGCGCCGGGCCGGTTGTAGCCGTAGAACGGGAGCGTGATGTCTTTATAGAACTGTGGCCGGTTTTCGAGGTACGCAGCGCGGAGACCGTCGAACACCGACATCGGCGCGCCAGCGGGATTCTTGTCCGTCTTCAACATGAGCGGCGGCACCGCGCTGATGAGCACGGCCATGCCGACGCGTTTTGTGCCATGCCGGCCAATGTAACGGGCGACTTCTCCGCCGCCGGTGGAGTGGCCCACGTGGATTGCGTTTTTCAGATCAAGCTTTTCGGTGAGGACGGCGAGATCATCGGCGTAGGTGTCCATGTCATTGCCGTCCCAGGTTTGCGTCGAGCGCCCGTGTCCTCGCCGGTCCGCTGCAATGACACGGAAACCTTGCTGGCCGAAGAACAACATCTGCGTGTCCCAATCGTCCGCGGTCAACGGCCAGCCGTGGCTGAACACGATGGGCTGGCCGGTTCCCCAGTCCTTGTAGTAAATCTGCGTACCGTCTTTGGTGGTGATCGTCGGCATAAATTTTCCTCCTTGTGCGTTTGCGGCGGTTTTCTCTGTGTTTCTGAATTCGATACGTTCACTCATTCCCATGGGTTCGCCCCGAAGTGGATGCAGAGCACCCGAATGCGGTAGCGTCTTCGTCCTCTAGAATTCGGATGATTTCTTCCCAGGTGCTGGTGTCCTCGAATCCCGGGCGGACGATGTTAGGCCTCATCGCGTCCAATTCGGGTGAATCGAGGATAAATTTCATGTCGCCCATTTGCGGAACCATCTGCCGAACCATGTGCTGTAGCATTTGTCCTCACTATGCCGAATCCCCGTCGGCTTGAGCATCACGAGACGGGATGTTTCTTGCTAACCGCGTAGTTCATCGGCAAATACCACCGTCGAGTTAAGCGCGAGCCGGCCGCAGGCGCGGCTTCATGCGAATGTCTCGTACCTACTGTCGCAAACGAACAGTTTACCGGGGACACGCGCCAGAGAACCCGACCGCTGCTAAGGTGATACCCGCGCGACAACGGCTGAATCGTCTGCGGACACGTCCATTCAAACATTCCCCGACAATACGGAGTTTTTGATCTGGTGATTCTACACACCTTGTAGGGCTACTCGCACTTGAAACCGGGCGAATCGGTCCACGTAGACGTTTAACAGTAGAGGCCCACGTCTTGTTCGTCGGGGGACTCTAAGTCAGTCCGAAGATGTGCACTGCTTCTATCTCGTTGGAGGTCTGAAAGCCCGTTCTTGGATCGGGGAACCGGCAACGTGCGCGACCTTTGTCTCCGGCTTTTAACCGGGCCTATGGCGACCACGCGGCTTCGCTTCCGATTTAGTTGGCAACCCCTACACCGATTGGCAGCGACTCGACTTTGGATGCCGCGTCGACTCCACCCAATGTTCCCGGTGCCAGCCCGAAAGCGAGCCGGCACGGAGGTCATCCGCACACAATCACTTAATCCCGTTGAGAGTGGCATCGAGCCTTGTCACCAAACTGGAAGGCAGACTCGCGTAGGAAAGATCGGGAGCAAATTTTTGTCCGTCTGTGATTGCCCACCGGGCGAAGTCCACTACAACTTTGCCCTTCGCTGCGTCCCGAGCGTGTTGAGGTATTAGCATCCACGTTGTCCCGGAGATAGGGAATGCATCTTTACCGGCAGCATTGGTAATGGAATATCGGTAATCCGCCGGTATTTTGGCCGATGCTGCGGCAGATGTAACGCTGGCTACGCTCGCTTTGACGAAATTCCCAGAGGAGTTTTTGACCGTGCCGAAAGGGATTTTATTTTGCTGGGCATAAATCAGTTCTATATAACCTACGGAACCGGGCATCTGCCGAATCACTCCAGCGACGCCTTCGTTTCCCTTGCCGCCGAGTCCAACGGGCCAACGAACCGAAGTTCCCCGACCCACCGAAGTATTCCAGTCGGAGCTGACTTTTGACAGATAATCGGTCCAGATGTAGGTGGTGCCGCTTCCATCGGAGCGATGGGCCACAATGATGTCCTGGTTCGGCAGGTTCACTCCGGGATTGGCTTTGGCAATCACCGGATCGTTCCATTTGGTGATCTTCCCCAGGAAAATTCCAGCCAGGGCCTCCGGAGTGAACTGCAATTCCTGCGAAAGGCCCGGAACATTATAGGCGGGCACAGCGGCTCCCATAATAAGAGGAACGTGAATGATCTTCCCTACCTTCGAACTGGCAAGCTGCTCGTCGGTCATGGGACCGTCAGTACCGCCAAAATCAACCGTGCCCTCCGACACTTGCCGGATACCGCCGCCCGATCCAATGGGCTGGTAATTAATCTGCACATCTGAGTGCAGCTTGCGGTATTCGCTGGCCCACTTCGACATGATTGGGTAAACGAAGGTGGAACCTGCCCCGTTGAGGGAGGTCTGACCAAACGCATTCGAGCACAAGAGCAACGCCGTCACCAAGAAAAACAGCTTGGAATTTTTCACTTAAATTTATCTCCCTGAGCGGTATGCGCATCGGAGTCACGATGCTGCTAACGCCAGAATAGTACGCGACAATTGTTACAGCAGTGTTAAACGTTAACGCGGCAATGCGACCATGGAAATACTCACGCGGAATAAGGCGTTACACGCTACTTAAGACGGCGATCAAAAACCACGCGGTTATAGTTTCGATCAATACAGTTTGAAACCGAAGGTGCTACTTACTAGCAGCACATCAGATGGATGCCTTGCATGGCGATTAGGGTTACGAGCACATATGGACGATGCGGGACTTACTGTCTCAAGCCTGATTACGGTATCTTCGCGGTAATGAGTTGGGGAGAGGTATCTACGATGAGATCGTCATGGCAAACGGAAACCGGGCATCTCGAATGCAGTTGGTCGGCGGTTGGAGAGCGCGTTCAATACAATCCGCATTGGATGCAAGATACTTCTAACATTCAAGGTAGTTATTTGCCGCCCGTTCCGAATTTCGCCAGCCACAGTCCATTTGGGGGCGCCTCTTGGTTCCAACGCTATACCCCCGACCGGGATTCCGAATAGTCGCAAATTGAAACTGAAGCACTATCTACGCTTGGGGTTCTTTTGGGCCTATGGCGGCGTGAAAAATTGGACCGCGCTTACCGGCGGGTAGTTTCCCGAGTGGCCGAGATGTCGGCCTTTCGGCTGGCGGATGGAGATAACGATTTTTCCGATCCGCCCGCCGGGGCTGTGACTGAGCAGCAAGGTTCGACGCCTACTTGAGCGGCGCCATCTTTATGTCCCGGTAGTAGCACTCGGCGCCTTCTGTCTGAAAAAGCAGCTTTCCTTTGGTCGCGTTCAGGTCGGTGGCTTCGTTTGCCAGCTTGCCGTTTACCCAATACTTTACGTGGTCGTGGTCAACCACCAATTCCAGCATGTTCCATTGTCCGTGCGGGTTCTCAACTTCGCCAACGGGGTCGCGATAGCCGGTGACGTTCTGCCATGGTCCTTCGCCGAAACGGGGCGACTTTGTGTACTGAACGTTGTCATCGGCTGGTCCCAGCTTGCTGGAGAGAGTCTGGCCTTTCACTTTTAGGCTGGCGCCTTTGATCAGCCAGATGTCCCCTGTGCCGCCTTCGATAATCTGAAATTCAAATGAGGTGGGCCAGACGCCGTTCGGCGGGGCGGGCATTGCGCCGGTGATGTTGTACAGAATGCCGGAGTCTCTCGCTTTGCCGACGCGGTCGAGATAAGTTTTTTCTCCCCACTTGAATTCGGCGCGCAGATAGAAGTTTTCATATTCCTTTTGGGTGACGATTCCGCCAAAATCGTTTCCGGAGACGTGAATCACGCCCTTCTCGACGGTGAAAATTTTGTCGGGGTCGCCGCTATTGAAGCCTTTCGATTGCAGAAGCGTATCGAATCCGGTGAAATCTTTTCCGTTGAACAGGCGGACCAGCTTGCCATGCGGCGGAATATCTTTCGCAGATTGCGCGACGGCAGTTGCGCCGAGCGCGGAGAACGCAATTAACAAAAAGAACCCCCGCATTAGCCTTGTAGACATGGTTGATGACTTTTCTTTTTCCATTAGCTCTCCTCGATTCGTTTTCCTACGCGTTGTCTGCGTAATTGAAAAACACTCCGCTGACGTAGTCCTGAGGGTTTTTCGTCGCAAGTTCGGGATTGACGCCTTATATTTCAAATTGACCCAATGCACTGCGGCGACGCAATTTGCGTTGCCCGCGAGCGAGTGTAATATACTCCGGCTCGCACCTAAGTCAAAACTATTCAGTTTTGTTTGCAGACTTACTGTTCGCCCCGGAGGCAAACATTATGAACCGCAGAGAATTTCTTGGCACTTCGCTTACTGCAGGAGCAGCCCTCGCCAGCGCGCCACTCGCGCAAGGCGCTATGGAGATGCGTGAATCGCAGAAGGGAAGTGGGAATGGCGCTCAGCGCAGCCCCCGAAAGCTGCCGATTGGCGTCTTCAATCCTCCTTTTCGCGCGTTGTCATTGGATGACATGCTCGACAAGCTTTCCAGTCTTGGAGTCGAAGCGGTGGAAATTGGAGCGGGCGGCTACACGGCGACGCCGCAGTGTCCGGTTCCAGAACTTTTGGCGGACCCCGCGAAAGCCCGTGCATGGAAGAAGAAATTTGACGACCGCGGGATTCCCATCATGACGATTAGTTGTCATGCCAATGCGCTGCATCCCGATCCGGCAACCGCTGCGGCTTTTACGAAACAGTTTCGGGAGGCGATTCAACTTGCCGGAATGTTGGAGGTGCCCACCGTCGTAGGATTTTCCGGATGTCCGGGAGGCTCGCCGACTGATGTGGTTCCAAATTGGATTACTTACAACTGGCCTCCCGATCACGCCAAGGCGCTGGCTTGGCAGTGGAAAGAGCGCGTCATTCCTTACTGGCAGGACACCGCGAAGTTCGCGCGCGAGCATCACGTGCGGATCGCGATTGAAATGCATCCGAATTTCGTTGTTTACAATCCGCGAACCATGCTGCGGCTGCGCGAGGCGGCTGGGGAGGAGATTGGCGCGAACTGCGACCTCAGCCATCTTTTCTGGCAGCAGTGCGACGCGGTAGAAGTGATACGGCTTTTGGGGAAGCAGGGCGCGATTTACCATGCGCATATGAAAGACACCGCGTTCTTCCGCGAAAATGTCGCGCGCTTCGGCGTATTGAATTTCGACGCGTCACCGGAAGATAGAGAAGGTTCGGAATTTTTCCGCGCGGTCGGCTACGGCCACGGAGCCAGCGTGTGGAAGGATATTATCGCCGCCTACATGGAAGTTGGATACGACGGAATGCTCAGCGTGGAGCATGAAGATCCTCTGCTCAGCGGGGAAGTCGGAGTGACGCGATCGCTGGCGGTTCTTAAAAATGTTCGTGACGAACTGATGGCGAATCAGCCGAATCCCGGAGAGGCAGCGGCGAACGGCGGGCGCTCGAAACGGAAGGTCACGGCTTAGGTTTTATTGCGGCTTGGTTGCGGATTTCTCGAGTTCAACGGCTTTTTGTTTTTCGGCTTCTGCTTCGGATGTGCGGCCTGCGCGTGAAAGAGCGGAAGCGAGTCCGCGATGGCCCTCGATATAGGTCGGGTCGCTCGAAACTGCTTCCTGGTAGCGCTCGATGGCATCTGTGATTTGACCCTTCAGCAGAAGCGCGTTGCCGGTGTTGGCCGCAAAAGTGGCGCGCTGGCGATAGGCTGCGGTGCGACTGAGATCGGCGGCCTTTTTTCTTTCCGCGGCAGCTTCGGTGGTTTTGCCTTGCTGCGCGAAGACTCCAGCGAGCGTGATGTGAGGTCCCGGCTGATTTGGCATCAGCTTGATTGCCTTTTGCAATGCATCCGATGATTCCGGCAGTTTGTTCTGCTGTTTATAAACGCTTCCCAGCGTCGCCCATCCGTCGCCGTTTTCCGGGCGAAGTTTAAGCGCGACCTTCAACTGATCGGCGGCATCGTCGAAGCGGCCTCGCTGCATTTCTAAAATCCCGAGAGTGTAGGGGGGATCGGGGGAGGTCGGATTAAGACGCGCCGCGGATTGCAACTCTGACGCCGCCGCGGGGAGATCGTCCTTCAGCTTGAGTGCGAGACCGAGATCGTAATGAAGTTCATAAGCGTCGGGCGCAAGTTTCAATCCCGCGCGAAACTGAGTCACTGCGTCATCGAGATCGCTCTCCTGAAGATAAGCCACTCCCAGACCCTGATGCACCAGCGGATCGGCGGGAGTTTCAAGAAGCGCACGCTGGTATAGCGGGATCGCGTCTTTGGCTCTTCCAGTCTGAACCAGCGCGAGGCCAAGATTGGTCAGCGCAGGCGCGTTCTTTGGGTCGGCTGCGACGGCCTGCTCGAAAAATGGAATCGCCTCGCGCTCTTGCCCGCTGCCCTGAAATGCGAGGGCAATTTGATATTTTGCATCACTGGAAGACGGATCGAGGGTCAGAGCCCGCTGCAAAACGGGAATCGCGCTCGCATTGTCGCCGTTGGCAATCAGCGCTTCCGCGAGATCGATTTGAGCCTCGGCGCTTTGTGGCGAAAGCTCGGCTGAGGTTTTCAGTTCTGGCAACGCTTCTGCGACGCGCTCTTGCATCATGAGCGTGAGGCCGTAGTGCAAATGCGCTTCGGCGAAATGTGGGTTGAGGCGAACCGCCTCTTTGAACTGGCTCTCTGCGCCATTCCAGTCTTGTTGCTGCGCCTCCAGCGATCCGAGCGTGTCGTGGAGGGCCGGATTGTCGGGTTCAGCGGCGAGAGCGCTTTGCGTCTTCGCGATGGCGAGGGTGGTTTGCTGTGTGGCGGCGAGCGCTCGTATATAAAAAATCATTACGCCGGCTGGAAGCGAGCCGCTGGCGTTTCGCTCAAGCGATCGAAATTGCGCAAGCGATTTTTCGTGGTCTCCCGATTGTTCGTACGCGATGGCGAGATTACTTTGCGCGGCGCGGTCGCCTGGCTTCAGCGCCAGCGCACGCGTGAGTTCGCGGATGGCGCTTTTATAGTCGCCGAACTGAACCAGCACCGAGCCTAGCGCGCTGTGCCCTTCAGCGATTTCCGGCGCAAGCTGAACAACTTTTTCAAACTGTTGCCGGGCGGTGGCAAGGTCTCCGCTTTGTTCCGCGGCGTAGCCCGCGTGGAAGGCTGCGTCGGCCAACCTGAGTTGCTGTTGTGGACTGTCATTCGCCGCGAGGCTCGCGACCAAAGCCGAACATACAAGCAAAGCGAAAGCGAATTGGCGTCTCCCACTACGGCACAGAAATCGCATAATTGTGATGACTATTGCGGAGATTCGAGATGCGGCGCACTGGCCTGCTGAATTTCGTCCGCAGCCTTGTACTCACGCGCGGCGTCATCGGTACGTCCAAGGGCGCGATAGGCTTGCCCCAGGAGGTAATGCGCCATATAGTTTTTTGGATCTATTTGCAAGGCACGTTCAAGATACATTTTGGCCATCAGCGAGTTCTGCTGCTTGAGCAAAACTTTGCCAAGCAAGATGAAAGGGGCGTTCGTGTTCGGCTCGAGAAGCAACGCACGGTCCAGGGCCTGCTGGGCACGGTCAAAGTCACCGGTCCGGATGTAGGCGTCGCCCAATCGTTCGTACACCGCGCCGTCGAGCGGATTCAAATCGCGTTCTTTTTCAAGCTCCGTGATTGCGTCGGCTGACTTTCCATTTGCCAGCGCGATCTCGCCCAGAAGAAAATGCGCCTGCGGAAGATTGGGATTGAGCGCGAGGGCCTTGCGCGCGGATTCTTCGGCGATGGGCAAATAGTCGCGGCGGAGCAGCATTCGCGCCACGAGCAGATAGGCCGCAGCGGAGTCCGGGGCGAAACCATATTGCCCGGCGAATGCCTTGCGGGCATCGTCATAACGGCGCGTGTCCATGTAACAGAGGCCGAGCACGTAGTTGGGATCGACGTTGGCGCTGGCGACGGAGCGATGCGCCTGCTCAAGCAGGGGAATCGCGTCGGCGGATTTCCCGGAGCGAAAGAGGCTCACTCCCTCCATCTGCCTGGCATCGAAATTCTTTGGGTCTTGCGTAACCCCTTTCGCAAACGCCGCCGCTGCGTCGGCCATCTTGCTTTGCTGGTAGAACACCATGCCACGCAGGAACTCCACGCCAGCTGGTTCTGGAGATTGCGCGGCCAACGAGTCTAACTTCTGCTGGGCTTGGTCTAATTGGCCGCGGTCGAATAGTTCTTGTGCTTGAAGTACGGGATTCACGGAAGCTACTGATTGAGCGTGTGCTGACAGAGCCACGGCTGCGATAACCCAGAAAAGACGTAACATTCGCATACGGAAAAACGGGACGAAATAAGAACTAGCGAACAGCCTTACATGTTCACTAGAGTTCGAGCTATGATACCGCTTCTCTGCATATGAAGAACATGGTCGCTGCGTGCTGCGGGAGCAAACGTCATCCGGCCACCCATTCGCTGTTCTATCGGCTTCTCCCGGCTCTGCTGTCGGCCTTTCTCTTTGGACCGGCATCGCCCACGGTGTTATGCGCGACTTCACCACCTTCGGCGAATCGTGACACGGTATGCGCCAAGTGCCATCAGGCCATCTATGAAAGCTATGAGAAGACACCGATGGCACGTGCCAGCGGCGACGCGGCGGATGGCCTGTTGCCTGGTGAATTCACTCATCTCCAATCCGGCGTCCACTACCGTCTCTCGCTAAAGGATGGTCGCGCTTGGCTGAACTATGATCGTCCGAACCCATCTCTCGGACGCAGCCTCAATGGAGAACAGGAGCTTGAGTATTTTGTCGGATCTGGGCAGAGAGGACGGACCTACCTATTTCAAAATCGGGGCTTCTGGTTCGAGAGCCCGGTTAACTGGTATAGCAAGCAGCGGGTTTGGGACATGAATCCGAAGTCGCTCTATGTGACGCAAATGCCTTTCACCTTGAAAGTGGACTCAGGCTGCCTGCATTGCCATGCCAGTGCAGTGCAGCCAGTCTTGTCCGGCGCCAGTAATCATTTCGGGGAAAAACCATTTCTATACGGAGGGATTACGTGCGAGTCGTGTCATGGAGATGCTACAGATCACGTGGCCCGCGACGGGAAGAACTCTGTCCTCAATCCGGCCAAGCTACCGGCCAGCCGGCGAGACTCAATATGCCTTCAGTGCCACCTGGAAGGAGAAACGGCAGTCAATCGCGTGGGACACTCTCTGTCCGATTTCATGCCTGGTGAGGAGCTGTCCGATTATGTGACACATTTTGTCCACGCTGGCGAATTGGGTCCCCAGGGCAGGGCGACTAGTCAATGGGAGGCGCTGCTGCAAAGCGAATGCAAACAGAAAAGTGGCAACCGGATGACCTGCACCACGTGCCATGATCCACACAGTTCGCCAGTGCCCGAGAAGCGCGTCAGCTACTACCGGGGTAAATGCCTCGCCTGTCACGGGCAGCCCTCGTTCGTTAGCGAACACCATCCGAATGAGCCAGATTGCGCGTACTGCCACATGCCGCGGAAGAAGGCGGAAAATGTCGCTCATGAACAACTGACGGACCACCGTATCCAGCGCCCTTTCGCGTTATCGTCCCGGCCGGTTGCCGCGAAGTCCGTTGATTTGATGGTTGTGGGGGGCGCGGTGGTTGGTGAGCGGGACTTGGGGCTCGCTTATTTTCAATTTGTCAAGTATGGCGATCAGCAGACTGGCCAAAGGGCGATGGTTTTGCTCAACCAGGCTGAGCGTAGCAATCACGGACAGCCGGATTCAGACTTGCATACGGCTCTCGGTTTCCTCGAGCATCTTTCCGGCAATTTGCAGGCGGCGATGTTGGAGTACCAGGCGGCTCTGCAAGTTGATCCATCGAATTCTGTCGCCGCCGGAGATTTGGCCATACTCGACGCGCGCGCAGCCGACACAGATGATGCCATAGCTTTGTTGCAGGAGGTCAGCCAAAATGACCCTGGGGAAACTTCAGGCAGCTTCGATTTAGCCATGGTCGAGTGCACGATCGGCGATTCGCAGTCGGCCGTCAAGACGCTGCGGCATCTGCTTGAGTTCTCTCCCGACGACGGAAAGGCACGGCAGACGCTGGCGGCAATTGAGAACAAAAGCCAACACTGCGGTCCGTAGGGCGGTTGCTTGAATCCGCGGAAGATATCCAGGGCCAGGTCGAACCGTTCGCAGTTCGCAAAACGCCCTGGAATGTTGCAAAAACAGACGGAGCATGCGTTCAAAAAACGAAAGGCCCAGGGAACTATGAGGGCGCGTATTCCGACACTTTTCGTAGTCACTATTCTGAGCGCCGCGCTTGGGCAAAGTACTACTGCTTCTACTGCTTCGAAGGTGCCTATCTACCCGCCAACCGCAAGCCATCCCGGTCCCGCATGGTTCGAAGATGTCGCGGCAAAGGCGGGCATCGATGTCATAAATGTAAACGGCGATGCGATTTCAAAATATTACATTCTCGAAGCGACCGGCAGCGGCGTCGCCATATTCGATTACGACAACGACGGCTGGCCGGATATTTTCTTGGTGAATGGAACGTACCTTGAGTCGCCGAAAACTACTTCGCAGCCAACCAGCCACTTGTTCCACAACAATCACGACGGAACTTTCACCGACGTTACCGTCAAAGCGGGCCTCGCCGATACCGGATGGGGCCAGGGCGTTTGCGTCGGTGACTACGACAACGATGGTTACGAGGACTTATATGTAACCGCCTATGGTAAGAACCGTCTTTACCATAATCAAGGCAACGGCACATTCAGAAATGTCGCTGAGGAAGCGGGCGTTGCCGGAACCGGCAAAGAATGGGGCACCGGCTGCGCCTTCGTCGATTACGACCGCGATGGCAAGCTCGACATCGCAGTAGCGAACTACGTTCACTTTGACATAAAAAATATTCCGGCTCCCGGACAAGGCGCCGGTTGCTTGTGGAAGGGAACCCCGGTCATGTGCGGCCCGCGCGGGCTTCCGAGCGCGACGAACTTGCTCTATCACAATCTAGGCAACGGCAAGTTTGAGGACGTCAGCGAGAAGAGCGGATTCACCAAAACTTCCGGCCACTACTGCTTCAGCGTCTCGACGCTCGATTACGACGAGGATGGCTGGCCCGACATCTACATCGCCTGCGATTCGACTCCAGCGATTCTCTATCACAACAATCACGATGGCACATTCACCGATGTTGCCCCGATCGCCGGCGTGGGCTTCAACGAAGACGGCCGGGAACAAGCCGGCATGGGCACGACGGTTGCCGACTACGACGGCGACGGACATCTCGATATCTTCAAGACTAATTTTTCCGAAGACACCTCGACGCTCTATCACAACAACGGCGACAAGACTTTTACCGACGTGACCGTGGCCGCAGGGCTCGGCATCAATACCCAGTTTCTGGGATGGGGAACCATGTTTCTCGACCTCGATAATCACGGCTGGCCCGATCTACTCGCCGTAAACGGACACGTATATCCCGAAGTGGATAGCTATAAACTCGGCTCGGCTTATCGCGAGCCGCGCGCGGTTTATCGGAATCTCGGCAACGGCAAATTTGAGGACATCTCCAAACAATCGGGTCCGGGAATCACCCAGCCAACGCCCGGCCGCGGCCTTGCTATCGGCGATCTTTGGAACGATGGCCGCATGGAAGCGGTCATCAACAACATCAGCGATCATCCCATGCTGTTGGTGAACTTTGCGAAAAATCAGAACCACTGGCTGGGAGTTCGGCTCATCGGAACGAAATCAAATCGTGACGGCATCGGCGCGCGCGTTACGGTGATCGGAACATCAAAAAGCTGGGTTGATGAAGTGCGAAGCGGGTCGAGCTACAGCTCGAACAACGATATGCGGTTGCACTTCGGTCTCGGTCAGGCGGCTCAAGTCAAATCTATTCAAGTGCGATGGCCGAGTGGGCGGGAAGAAATTTTTCCTGGGGTAAACGCCGATCAGTTCATTACGCTCACCGAAGGCAAGGGCGAAGCGGGGCCCGTTCATCGGTGAGACGGCCTCAATGAATGTTTTTACTTTCGACCCACCAATCGGAATCGCTGCACATCGAACACTGCGCTCCGGCAAACATTTGCATCGCGTTTGTATCCCCTTTGAGCGTCCAATCGAGCCATGCGATCACGGCTCTCGACCAGCGAATATCGGGCATGGGATAAGCGCCGGTGTGTCCGACGAGATTCATGTTGGCTTTCAAGACCGGCAGCGTAGCTGGCAGCGCCGTGTAGGCTTGCTCCGCTCCGGAATACGCCAAATCCGCGGGCCCGCCCTCGAATAGAGCAGCCGGGACGGTAACCTTGTCGGCGGTCCACTCCGGATCAGGATTTCTACTCGATTCTTTCGTAGGGAAGCTGCCGTTCAAACCTAAAACGGTCTTCACTCTGGAATCTTTCGCGGCACGAAATGACTGTTCGGCGCCGCAAGACTGACCGAGCGCCGCAACTTTCGCTGTATCTAATTTTCCGTAAAGGTCACTGCCGGGCCTGCTGTTTTCAGCAATGGCCCAATCCAGCCCTCGAATCATGTAGGTGGGATCATTAATTTGCAGAGGCGCCGTAGTTTTAATTGGGGCGTTGGAACCGGTCACTCCCAGTCCGCCGTTGTAGTTCACCAGCATAAAGGGAATATCGCTGCGTCCCACTGCAACCACGAGATAGCCATGCGATGCGATCTCTCCCAAAAATCGCGTGAACTCGACCGAAGTATTTCTGCATCCTCCGTTGGACCATAAAAGAATCGGAAGTTTGGGAGTCTTGGAAAGATCGGCTGGCCTGTAAACGGTGTGAGTGGGCAGCGACTGTGGTTCTTGGCGGGTGGCTGGAAAGTCGCCGGTGCCCGCATATGGATGCTTGCGCCATTCCTCGAAACGAATCGTCTGTTCTTTCGATCCGTCGATCGGCTGAATCGGCAATGACATGCTCATGCGCCCGGAACGCCGATCGACACTCACTTGAACCCCTTGCGGAGCGATCCAGACATCGCTTCCAGTCTGCAATTCCGCTGGCGCAGGCGCAGGTTGAGGAGCGGATGGCTGCTGTCCCGCCGCGATGGCACTGAGCAGTGCGCTTGCTAAGAACGCCCCGCCCGCAATCCTATTCGTGATCGCTTTCATCATCACGCTCCAAACTGTCAAAGATTTTTGCATGGGAACTTCAAGTTCGAAAGACTATATCCGCACGGAGGCGAAGTCACACTCTTTCAACCAAAACGGATCACCGCCCGCGAAAACATTCAATTTGTGGTTGGGGTGGTTGCCAACTAGTAACTATGGCACACGTGGACTATTGCGAATCTATTATTGACAGACTAAGGTGCTGTTGCTTCCGCGTGTCATTTTTTTGGAAACGTCTTGATGATTGGCCGACTGGCACGCGGGAAGTACGTTTCGTCGCAAACGCACCGAAAATGAACTACAGGGGAGAGAAGATGCCTTCAATATCCAGGACTCGTTTCAGATGCCTTATGGTAGTGATCGCGGTTGCCATCGCCGGCTGGTCAGTCAAGAGTGTTTCGGCACAAGCCATTTACGGTTCGATCTATGGTCAGGTGACTGACAGTTCGGGGGCCGTGGTCGCCAACGCGACTGTGACGGTGAAAGACGTCGAAAAGGGTACCTCGGTTCAGGCGACCAGTAGCTCAATCGGCGAATACGCGGTTGAACACTTGATTCCAGACTCTTATGACATAACCGTCACCGCGCCCGGCTTCAAGGGGACAGAGAACAAAGGCATTCGAGTGTCTGCGGACACCTCCGCCAAAGTAGACCTCAAGCTTGACGTCGGCTCGGCCCAGGAAACCGTGACCGTGACCGGCGAGATTCCGCAACTGAAGACTGATCGCGCCGATGTTGGATTGGTCCTCGATCAAAAGACGGTTGCCGAATTGCCGAATATCAACCGCAGTTTTGCCAGCTTGGAATTGCTGATCCCAGGAACGCAAGTGATGGGATGGTCGCAAAACAACGCCGAAGACGCCGCTGGCAGCCCCACGGTGCAGGTCAACGGGCAGCACTTCTCCGGGGTAGGCTATGAGTTAGACGGAGCCAGCGATCAGGAACCAATCCTTGGTCAGATCGTGATTAATCCCCCGCTCGATGCGATTGGGGAGGCTAAGATTTCAACGGCAGCGTATGATGCGCAATTCGGCCAGGCTGTGGCTGCGGTGGTTACCGCGCAAACGAAGTCTGGCACCAACAGCTACCACGGCGACCTGTTTGACTATCGCCGGACCGACGCCACACTGGCGCGGAATCCGTTTACTCAAATCGTGGCCAATCCAATAACCGGACGGATTGTCCCGGCCGCGAAATACAATCAATTCGGCGCCTCGTTCGGTGGCCCTATCATGAAAGATAAGGCGTTCTTTTTCGTCGACTATCAGGGCACCCGGCAAATTCTGGGCTCTACTGCACTGGTGACGGTACCAACTCTTGCCACTCGTACTTCGTGTCTTGCCGCGGGAACGGCGGGCTGCGATCTTAGCGACTACCTCAAAGCTGGCGGGGCGAACGCGCAGATATACAATCCCCGCGCCGGCGGTGCGCCGTTTGCGAACGACTTCATTCCGGCCGCGGACCTCTCACCGCAGGCATTGGCGCTTTTAGCTTTCCTTCCAGCCCCAAATACAGGAGCGGCGGGATTAACCACTAACAACTTCTCGGGCAGCGGCAGCGGAACTTCCCACAACGATGAGATCGATGTCCGCATTGATGACCAGCTTAGCGGGCGCACCCATGCCTTCGGTCGCTATAGCTATTTCAATAACGGGACTTCGTCAAATACGGTGTTTGGCAAGGTGGTGGGTGGAACCGGATTCTCGTCTCCCAATAATAGCTTCGGTGGGTCCGCAACTGGCCGCAACCAGAATGCTGTCGCCGGAGAGGATATCGCGATCAGTCCCACCCTGCTAACTGACTTTCGGCTTGGATATCTCCGCTATCACGTCCGAACCGCAAAGTACGATGGCAGTACCGATCTTGCAACCATGGTCGGAATTCCCGGCCTTAACATCCCAGGCCAGCCCTTTACCGACGGTGCTCCGGGTTTCTTTACGAGCGATGGGACGATCTCAGCTTTCGGTTCCGCTCTGAACACGAATGCCTGCAACTGCCCACTGCTTGAAACCGAAGACCAATACCAGGTCGTAAATAACTGGACCAAGGTCAGGGGGACTCATTCCCTCAAGTTCGGCGTCGATCTTCGCTACGCGAAGAATTACCGAATCGCCAGCGACAGCAATCGCGCCGGAGAGTTGACCTTTGGCGCTAGTGACACTGCAAGTGCTGCCGGCGGCGGCTTGGGCGTTGCGTCTTTCCTGCTCGGAGATGTCACCAATATGGTCCGCTACGTTTCAACCTCGACGAACGCCAAGGAAACTCAAAAGAGAGTGTTTACTTATCTGGAAGATACTTGGCGCATTACCCCAAAGCTGACCTTCAACTACGGCGTCCGCTGGGAAATCTATTTTCCAGAGACCGTCAACGGGGCGCAGCAGGGTGGGTTCGCCGATCTTACGACGGGCAACATCCGGGTCGCGGGAGTGGGTGGCAACAGCACCGACATGAACGTTTCGACCAGATGGACGAACTTCGCGCCGCGGCTTGGACTCGCGTATCAGTTGAATCCAAAAACAGTAATTCGCGCCGGTTACGGCCGGGACTACGACTTGGGCGTATTCGGTAGCATTTTCGGACACGTCGTAACCCAAAATCTGCCCGTCCTTGCCAGTCAGAATTTAACCAATTCAGGACTGGGCACTTCGGCCTTTAATCTTGCCACTGGTCCGGCACCATTTATCTTTCCCGCCGTTCCGTCCAATGGCTTGATTCCTTTCCCGACTAATGACACGGTGAGAATCCGCGACGATCCGAATAAATTCCCTACAATCGACGCTTGGAATGCCGCCGTTCAGCGCCAACTCACAAACTCGACCTCCATCACGATCGCCTACGTTGGCAATAAGGGAACCCACACCTTCTCGGGCGATGGCCAGGAGACAAATCCGAACGAGCCCTTGCCGTGCTTAGGGGCACTTTGCTACAACCCAAGTGCACCCGCTGGCTCGACCACTCAAACCAGCAACACGAACCTGCTGAAACCCTATTATCAGTCATTTGCCAATCTGCAACCGCAAGGCTACCTTTACTACCACAACGGTTTTGACACCCACTACAACTCGCTTCAGGTTTCATTCGAAAAGCGATTCTCCCAAGGATTACAACTGTCGGCAAATTACAACTACCAGAAAGCGTATGACTATCACGGCGAGGATTTCCTCAAGAAATATGATTGGGGACGTTATGACGATCTGCGCGACAACCAGCTCACCGTCTTCGGCAACTACGAGCTGCCCTTCGGTAAGAACAAGATGCTTGGCAGTAGTCTTCCAGGGTGGACAAATTACGTGATCGGAGGTTGGGAACTAAGTCCCAATATAAGCTGGGCAAGCGGGCTTCCGTTCACTGCAAGTTACGCCGAATGTGGCTCGGATATTCCGGCGGGACCGTGCCGTCCGAATCAGGGAAGCGGCGGCCTCTCCACGCATCTAACCGGTTACGATCCGGCAACCCATACGCGCACCTACTACACTCCGCCGGGGTTTGGCGGTACATTCTCGCGTCCTGCACTCGACACCTTTGGAACGTCGCAGCAGAACGCTTTTACCGGGCCGAGTTTTTTCAATACTGACCTGTCATTGCTTAAGAACATTCCGATCCACGAAAGCATAGCGCTCCAATTCCGAGTGGACGCGTTTAACGTATTCAACATCATCAACCCCGGAAACCCGGGCAATAATTGTATTGACTGCACAGGACTGGGTGGCCAAAACGCAGGTGTCATCAATGGCATGGCCTTGGGCAGCGGTCCGAGGCAGTTGGAGTTTGCTCTGAAGATCCTATTCTGACGTTCCCCGGGATGGCGCGCGAGCGCCATCCTTTTTTTCTTCCCCCATTTCACGACGCCCAGGCCTCTACTAAGATGAAGGCACTTGCTCCGCCCACAATCCCTTCTTGCACACCCGGCAAGCATAAGGGGACAATCTTCTTATTATTGCTGTGTCTGATCGCGCTGCCACCGCGCTCGTCAGCTCAGGTGCCCGGAAAATTTCCCCCGATGCCTCCCGTCACGGTCACCAAGACCGCCGATGGAATGATGGCTAAAATTGGCGACGAGAATCTTCACATTTCCGTTTGTGCGGATACCATAATCCACATCGTAGCCAGTCCCAAGCCGCTCGACTCTGTGAAAAGCGCGCAACCCTGGATGCTTGACTCCAAACAATCCTGCCCAGGAGCTCCGTTTCAGTTCTCAGAGTCTGAGGACGTGGATACCCTGACAACCGCCGCCTTGAAAGTTGAGTTTTTACGCAAGCGTGCGACTTTGCGTTACAGCAGCGCGGGCGGAGAAAGGCTGCTGCAGGAAAGGGACGGAGTGCCCCGCACCTACGAGCCTGACCGGGTGAACGGCGAAGATACCTACCACGTGACTGATCGTTTTCGTCCCGACGCGAACCAGGCTTTTTACGGATTAGGCCAGCATCAGGCGGGAATGTTCAACTACCGCGGCAGCACAGTCGAACTTGCGCAGAACAACACTGATGTTGCGATTCCATTTTTGGTTTCCAGCTCAGGCTACGCGCTGATGTGGAATTCGGCATCGTTTTCGTTCGCCGATAACCGCTTTCCCCTTGAGTTCCACTTCTGGTCGATGGCCGCCGATGCAATCGATTATTACTTCATCTACGGCCCGGAGATGGACCAGATCATCCACCAATACCGCAGCATGACAGGCCATACTCCCATGCTTCCGAAATGGGCGTATGGGTTTTTCCAATCGAAGGACCGCTATATTTCGCAGCCCGAGATCCTTGATGTCGCTCATCGCTACCGCGAAGAGCACATTCCTCTCGACGCTATCGTGCAGGATTGGTATTGGTGGAAGACCGAAGGCGATCCGATCTTCAATTCCAACTACAATGATGTTCCCGCCGAACTGAAAACTCTGCACGACGAGCACGTCCACGCCATGATTTCCGTCTGGGGACTGGTCGATGCGCAGTCCCAAATGTTCCAGAAAATTACCGCCCAACATCTGGACGTGCACGACGCGCACATTTACGATCCCACCAACCCCAAGGGTCGTGACATTTTCTGGCAGGATTTAGCCGGCAAGTTGTTCGGCATGGGTTGGGACGCGTTCTGGCTCGACAGCTCAGAGCCCGAGGAATACTGGCCACACTCAGGCGATGCGGTTCTGGCCGACAAACAACTCGCGATTGGCAGCGGCGCCCGCTACACAAATATTTTTCCGTTCATGCACACCAACGGGGTGCAGGACCATTGGAAGGCAACCACGGATCAGAAGCGGGTTTTCCTCCTGACCCGCTCAGCCTTTTTCGGTCAGCAACGCGTCGGAGCAACCGTATGGTCCGGCGATGTTTACAGCAACTATTGGGCGCTGAGCCATCAGGTGCCCGCAGGCTTGAATTTCGCGCTCTCCGGCTTTCCGTATTGGACCACCGACATCGGCGGCTATCATCAACCCTTTGATCGTCCGCCCGATGATCCCGTGTATCAGGAACTTTACACGCGCTGGTTCGAGTTTGGCACTTTCTGTCCCATTTTCCGCACCCACGGCCACCGCGCCCACAATGAAATGTGGACCTACAACAAGGTCGAGCCGATCCTTCTTAATTATGACAAGCTGCGCTATCGCTTGATGCCCTATATCTATTCGCTCGCATGGAAGGTCACGGATCAGGATTACACAATTCAACGACCGCTTATCATGGATTGGCGCACCGACCAGAAAACTTGGAATATTGGCGATCAGTTCATGTTTGGACCTGCCATTTTGGTCAACCCAGTGCTCAAACAGGATGCGACCCATCGCACCGTTTATCTGCCCGAATCCCCGGCGTGGTACGACTTCTGGTCAGGAGCACCGTCAAAGGGATCTCAGGAAATTGAGGCCGACGCCCCGCTGGATCGCATTCCTTTATTCGTGCGCGCCGGCTCAATTGTTCCTTTCGGTCCGGAGATCGAATATGCCGACGAAAAGCCCGCCGGGCCGATTGAGCTGCGCGTTTTCCGCGGCGCCGATGGCAAGTTCGATCTCTACGAAGATGAGGGCGACACTTACAACTACGAGAAGGGTGCGCACGCCGTCATTCCATTCCACTGGTCCGAGGCAGATAAAACGCTCACCATAGGAGATCGAGAAGGGAATTACTCTGGCATGCCAAAGGAGATGACAATGAATATTGTCTGGGTGTCTCCTGGCCACGGCGTCGGCGAAGCGGTCGAGGCTAAACCCGACAAAGTTGTGAATTACGCAGGAAAATCAATTTCCGTGCAGGCACCTTGATTAAAGTGTAGAGATATCAGGAGAGATGCCGGCAATGTTCAGACGGATCATTTTCAGTTCAATTGTAAGTCTTCTGGCCTTTTCGGGTCCGCAGGCAAAGCCATCTAGCGAAACATTGCCCGCAGCGGCCGGTGAATTGAAGGCATTGATCGGCGAATCAGACTATCAAAAACTCGGCAGCCGCTTGAGAAGCCTGAATGCCGATATCGAAGCCAAAGGCCTGCACGATTTTCCAGAGTCGAAATCGAAGCTGCTCACCGGCTACGCCTACGGTGAATACTACGACTGGGACCTCTACTTTGAAAACATATACCTCTCTTATTACGGCGTAAGCGAATACAACTTCAGCAATTTTAAAGTTTTTCTTGATCGCGAACGGCCGGATGGTTTCGTCTCTCGCACGCTCGGAATCGCCAATCCCCGGCCCACTCAGATGTTCAAACCCTTTCTGGCTCAAATTGCGGTGTTGGGTTCCAAGCAAGATGGGAACAGTTACGAATGGTTACGCGAGCGGTATTACGAACGTCTCCAGAAATATATTGTCCGCTGGTTCGAGTACGACTCCGACCACAATGGGCTTCCGGTTTGGAATAGTTCCGATGCCAGCGGTATGGACAACCAAGTCTCCCGCGCCGGCGACCTCGATACGTTTCAGGATGAGGGAGTTGATCTCGCCTGCTATCTGGTTCGCGAACTCGAATCCATGGCGATCATCGCCGGCAAACTCGGCAAGCCTTCAGATCAGCAGATGTATGAACAGCACGCCAAGAGTCTTTCTGACTTGATCAACAAAATTTTCTGGGACGAAAAAGACGGCTTCTACTATGACCGCAACGAAAAAACAGGAAAGATCGTCAAAGTAAAATCCGTGGCTGGATTCACCCCGCTCTGGGCTGGAGTTGCCACGCCGGAGCGCGCAAAAAGGCTGGTTTACGAGCATCTCGTGAACGAAAAAGAATTCTGGTTGAAGTATCCGGTCGCGAGCTACGCCCAAACTGAGCCGGACTATTATCAGGGAAGCCGCGCGGGAGAGTGCAACTGGCGCGGCACCGCATGGATCCCAACCAACTACATGATCTTCCACGGGCTGGTGCGATACGGATATGCGGACGTCGCAAAGCAGTTGGCACTGAAAACCTTCCGCTTGGCCCTCAGTGAAAATCCGGTGACGCGCGAGTTTTATGACGCCGACACCGGCAAAGGGAACGGCATGAATCCTTTTTGGGGATGGTCCAGTCTGGCATACGTCATGCCCCTCGAATTCGTGAATCGATACGACGCCACCGACCTGAACGCCCCAGTAAAACCGCTGGTTCGAGAAGACCTCGGAATTCCGTTTCCCTAGGCGGCAATCCGGACGGCGCCAAACAGAAAGTCGCGCAAGCCAGTCCAGAAAAGCTTAAGTTCCGAAACATCGAACCTCGGCGTGAGCAGATTCCGCTCTCCCTTGCATATAAGGTGCGCTCAATCTTGACTCGCAAATAGTTTCGGCTACCAAAACATTTCTACAGCCTTAAGATTACTCAGCGATGGTGCAAGCTTAATCGCTTGATCTGTCAGATCTAAAATTAAAAATGTCACCTCAATTTAATGTTGATAGCACGAAGGCAAGTGATTTAAATTAAGAGGACTTTTACGATTTAAAATTCTTTGCTGAGCGCCCGAGAGGAAACAGCGCTTGACAACCGTTTTCACTTGGGGGTAACGTTCGCTCAACCCGAATATACCGACGTGCGTTATTTCGTTTCGCAAAGCAATACTAAAACGAGAAAGGGCGCGTCTGAATCGGGGAAGGTAAAGAGCCATGGGAACAATCGCGGAGCCGATCATCACCGGGCAACCGGCAAATAGCTCGTTCACCGAAGCTGAAAAAGCCACGATTCTGGGCGAACTTCACAACATTCTTGACAGTCAGCCTTTCCGGAATAGCGCGCGCGGCAAGCAATTCCTCTCTTATGTGGTTCAACATAAGCTGGAAGGAAGCGACGAATTTCTAAAAGAGCGGATGATCGGCATCGAGATCTTCCACCGCAAAGCCGATTATCCGACTGCCGACGATTCTGTGGTTCGAGTGCAGGCTGGCGAAGTTCGGAGGCGGCTCGAACAATACTATTACGCCGCTCCAAGCCCTTCGCTGGTCCGCATTGAACTTCCGCACGGCTCTTATGCTCCTGAATTTCGTTGGGGAAATGGCCCTTCATTAGTAGTCAAAACACCGAACGTGCCCGAGAAGAAGCGCTGGTTGTCTTGGACGGCACTTGCTGTCGCTGGTGTGGCCCTCGCAGTGATCGCCGGTTTGGTGACAAAGCTCTACCAAAAGCCCGCCCAGTCCGCGCTGGAGCAATTCTGGTCTCCGGTTTTTGCTACTTCGCAGCCAGTTCTGATCTGTCTGGCCAAGCCGGTATTCTACCGGCCATCGCTGGAGCTTTATCGGAGATATTCCGCGAGTCATCCCGGCACCTTCCAGACCGAGGTGGAAAGATATAGCCAGCCGCTTCCTTTCGATCCCAAGGAAAAGCTCCTCTGGGGCGACCTGCTTCTCTATCACGAATACGGCGTGGCCGTGGGCGACGTGTACGTGGCGGCCAGGCTTTCGGCGCTTTTCGACCACATCGACAAGCCCAGCCAGATCCGTGTCGGCACCAACTCGTTCGAGGATCTTCGTAATTCTCCGGCGGTCATGGTGGGAGCCTTCAACAATCGCTGGACGCTGCAAATGACTTCCAACCTCCGTTTTGGATTTGCGGAACAGGACGGAAGCCTTCGGATTCAGGAACAGGGCCCGTCAGGACTGACTCGGTCCCGGGTCCTGGGCCCGCATGGAGAAGTTCAGGAAGATTTCGCCATCGTCACCAGATTGCTGGATTCGAAGAGCGGCCAGGTGCTGATCGCCGCCGCTGGCATAGGAGCGGCTGGGACGCAAGCTGCCGGCGAGTTCATCTCCCGGCGAGACTATATCGAACAGGCCTTCCGGAAGGCAACGCCCGATTGGCAGAAGAAAAACCTTCAGGTACTCCTGCAAACCACGGTGACCGATTCAGTACCCGGACCCCCTCAGGTTATTGCCACGTACTTTTGGTGAGCGCAAGGCTGGACGCGACATTCGGAAAACACCGGGTGGAAGTTGACTGAGCACACATTGTTA
>CAAGKR010500523.1_pt1 | contig 31096 bp, 27 predicted proteins | sample 2556971 | NCBI WGS metagenome assembly CAAGKR01 (sample SAMEA5207829, study PRJEB30636) | soil metagenome | biome: forest; feature: boreal; material: soil | place: USA | collected 2011-09 | depth 1 m | reverse complement strand
ATCTGCCAACCATTGCTGAGGTGGCGCGTGAGTTCGTTCGCGAAAGTGAATTCGCCGACCGGATAGACGTTCAGACCGGGAATTTCAAGGAAGATGAATTGCCCACGGGATTTGATGTGGTGCTGCTGGCCAATCTGCTCTCGACGGCGAGCGAGGAGACAAACCGCGAGTTGTTGCGAAGACTTTACCGGCGCTTACCCTAGTCGTGCCTGATCAAGTGAAATCTTCTTAGAAACTCAGTTGACGGCGACTAAGTGATAGCCCATTGCCAGGGCCTGTTTTTGCATTCCTTTAAGTCGTCGTTGCTGGTATTTCTGTTCATATGCTGCTAGACCCACTTCTACGTAGTTGGTGCCATGCTTGAGCGTGGAATAATAGATAACGGCGATCTTGCGGGCAGTAGCCGTGACGGCTTGAGGGCCGCCAGCTCGAGCCCTGATCCTCCTGTAAAAGGCTCCAAGGGCCGTCTTACTTCGATATAAAGTTGACGCGGCGAGCCGAAATGCTTTCGCCGCCCGATTAGCACAGCGTTTGGTTTTGCGGGTGAGGACTTTGCCACCGCTTTTATTTGTTTGCGGACATAAACTGAGCCAGGAGGCGAAGTGCTTCTCAGTTTTCCAGGGGGTCATGTCAAAGCCTACCTCGCCGTAGAGGGTAAGCAGAGTGTCGGCACTGAGCCCGGAAATGCGGAACAGATCAACCCCGGCGAGCTGGAATAACTGAGCGCGAATATTCGCTCCGCCGCGAACACAATCCTTGGATCGAGCTCCTTTCTCTGACGCTGGCGGTTCGTCGTAGGTGCGGTTTGGTTGGCTAATGAGATACCGCGCGATGGCTGCTTCGCACTCTCCGATCTTCGTTTGATAAGTCTCATAGAGTTCGACTGCTTGTTTGAGGGAGAAGAGATGCTCCTCACGATAGTTGCCCACCAGTGATTTGGCAATTGTCGCGGCCGAGTTGTGACAACGAGCGTCGCGATGAGCGGCCAGTGCTTTGGAATCACGCTCACCGGCGATAATGGCCTTGAGGACTCTCATGCCAGTCGCTCCTGTGATGTCGGCGACCACATTGTGCAGGAGCAGGTTCATTTGCTGCAGCGCCTTCTGCATATGTTGAATGTGCATCGCTGACGTCTGCACCAGCATCTCACGCTGACGCATGTAGCCGCGCAAGACACAAATCTCATCGGGCGGGCGAAAGGCTGCGGCTAACAATCCGTACGTGTGAAGCTGCTGTAACCACTGACAATCGAGGACGGTATTGTCAACTTAAGTGAAGATCCGGGAAAATGGCCACCATTTGTAGCGCTCAGAAGGGAGCAGTCCCCAACCTGAAGTAGTAAGATCCGCGATATTCAATTTAAGTTGACAATACCGTAACGATTGCTCCGGATGGGAGATTTCTGTCCGGCCGGATTCATCCGCTCAAGGAAACTCAGGAGGGTCCGCGACCGGACAAAGACGGAGCCATCATACCCATCGCCCGACAACTATCCACAGAGGACTTCGGACTAAGCGCCGTTAAGATTAGTGATGACGGCGTTATCTCGCCTCCATGAGAACGTCAATTGAAGAATCGAGGTGCATTCGCTATGCCTTTCTATTTTTAGTGTAGTAATGCGAAACGCCGATACACCCCAATCAGAACCTGCGCAAGCAAGTACTCAGCGTATTCTCGCGTACCAATCCCAAACGAGATTGGCCCAAGTCTCGAAACCTTCGCGGGTAGGATGGGCACCATCACCACGGCGAGGGACTCTTAGATCATTGGAATTATAAAAGTGGTCCGGTTGAAAGTTGGTCTCAATGACGTGCACCAGACCATTGTCCGGCTTCCAGCTTGGCGGGCCAATCCAGAATGCAGGCAAGTCGCCAATGTCTTGTGTCAGTTGTCTGATCAACGGCGCACGCGTCCGTTCTGGGTCCTTGAGAAAAAGTTCGTTAGAGCCGAGCGAAATAAACAATACGTCAGGGTGGTCCCGCTCAATCACTTCCCTTAGTCGCCGGTTCTGCCAAGCGGGTATCGTTGAGCTTTGCGAGGATTCGATTATGTAGTGGGCTCCGGCGGCCTCAATCTTTCCGCGCAAGAACCAGCCCAGCCCCTCGGCCATCGAATCGCCAATGAGTACAACTGTTTTTTCCTTAAGTGAAACCGGAAAGGTTCCGTTACCATCGGACCAGACCGTGAATGATTCTGCTCCGCCGTTTTTCAGCCTCAGTTCTCCGCTCACCGTCTGCCCGGATGTGCTCGTCAGTTCGAGGCTGCCCCGTTGAAATTGAAACTCCCAGGGCAGTTGTTGCTGGGGGGCTTTTTGTTCGAGAGTGAGGTCATCCTGGGGGTCATCAAAGCCTATATGAAATCGCAGCATTCGGTCAGCCGAAAGACTGATCTTTATTTCCTTGGTTGAAGAACGCATCTTGTCAGCGGACAAGTGCGGGACCCAGCCAACGCTCAACTTCCCGACGACCTCAACCGGGGTGATAATTTCCTGCCCTGCCCACGCTGCTCTGATACTAACGCGTCCAATTTTGAGGCCTCTAACCGTCCCGTCGGATTCGACCGAAGCGATCGATGCATCAGAAACGCTCCAAGTCGCCGCAACTGGATTGCGATTCTCGCTGATGGCGGAGGCCGCCTGCGCTGAGCCGGTGGGTTCGTGATCTTCTTCATAGGCCACAAGGGTCGCATATCGGCCCACCGCGACGTGAGTAATCGGCGCAACGCGAAGCCGGCCAGGTTTATGGCAGCCCGCACCCAGCAAGAGAAGCACGATCACAGATAGTTTAGCGGCGCGATGCTTCATCGAGAGCAAGGTTCTTGGACGCTTGAGCGCAAACAATTATTCCGTTGCCCGGCATAGCGCCGCGCCCCACGTGAATCCCGCGGCGAAAGCCGGCAGAAGTAAGAAGTCGCCCGATTTGACCCTGCCTGAACGGCGCAGCGTGTCGAGCGCGATTCCGATCGAAGCGGATGAGGTATTGCCAGAGTCTTCCAGTACCGAAATCACTCGTCCGTCACCTACAGCGAAACCGAGCGACCGAGCGACTTGGGTCAGTAGATTTGCATTTGCCTGATGGGGAACAATCCATTGAATTTCATTTGCGGCAAGTTTGTTGCGCTCAAGGATCGTTCGGCAGGCAGCAACAATACGACGCGACGCTTGAAGAATTACTGACTGGCCCATCATGCGCGGGGCATAGTCGCTTCCGTTTTGCGTGACAGCATGAGTACCGAGCGTGCCAAACTCAGAACCGGGGCAGCGGATGCCCAGATCATCTGTGTACTTACCGTCGGTTGCGAGGAACACGTCAAGGAGTTCGAGCTCGCAACCATGTCTTGCTTTCTTGTTAGCCGCCGGTCCTTTGCTGGAAACAATCATCGCGGCAGCACCGTCTCCAAAGAGCATCGACAGCGTGCCGGCCTCCGGCGTTAGGTCAAGAAAAGGAGATTGAACCTCGGCAAGGCAGATCGCGACGTTAGTTGCCGTTCCGGATTCAACCAGCGCACGGGCCAACTGCAAACCATAAAGTCCGTTGCAACAGGCGGCACGAATATCGAGGCACGGGATTTCTGTCAGCCCGAGAGCGTTTTGCACCGATGGCGCGCTGCCGGGAATGAAACGGTCGGGCGTCATCGTGCCGAACAGCAGATAGTCAACATCGCTCGGAGCGAGCGTAGCGTCTTCGATGGCTATGCTTAACGCTTTCGCCCCAAGCGAACTTGTAGTGGTGCCAGCTTCTACCCAACGGCGTTGACGAATGCCGGACGATTTAAAGATCTGTTGCGGATCGAGATCCAGCGGGACCGCGATCTCCTCGTTTGTGACAACGCCTTTGGGCAAGCAAGTGCCTGACCCTGTGATGATCGCTTTCACGATTCCTCAATCCCGATGGGCGTTAACATAGGTTTCGATCGCTCCGATAGTTTGAAAGTTTGCGGGATTGACGTCGGCGTCGGGAACTTTGATACCGCATTGTTCTTCAAGCAAGGCGACAAAGTCCACCAGCGCAAAACTGTCGAGCGCTCCAGTCTGGAAGAGATCGTCGCCGTCCTGTGGCGGCGCCGCGCCATTATTACGAGCATTCTCGGAGAGCAAATCAAGGACTGTCTGGGGCAAGGCCATTACCTTTTCCTCCTCTTACTCATCTTATTGTTTCGCTGTCAACTGATGCTTGACTGTTTCTGTCCGCGCTTCATATCTCGTATAACCATCCAGGATGGCCTGATAGATCAACGCGCCAACTTTCTCGTCGCCCTCGGCCGTCGGATGCGTCAAATCTCCTCCGACCAGATGGTTCTTTCCTTCGTGCCACTTCGCCATCGTGCCTTCACCGCCCATGGCCGCGAACAAGTTGAAAAACGCGCAATTGCTTTCAGTCGCTACGCGGCGTTGCAACTCGACAATTTTCGGGATTGCCGGAAGGGTAACAACCTTACCACCCGAATGAGTGCCGCGATCCATCGGTGAGACGACCAGAATTGAAACATTTGGCAACGCCGCGCGGACACGCCGAATTACTTCTCTCAGATCGTGATCGTAGCGCGCCATCTGATTGTCAGAAGCGTACTGGCTCTCGTTTGTGCCATAGTTAATGATCACCAGGTCCGGTTGGCGATGCTGTAGCTGCGATGCCCAATGTTGCTCGTTCATGACAGTAGCCAGCAATCCCGCATAAGCTCCGTTGACCCCCAAACTATCATAGACCACGCCCGGGCCATCATTCTCTAGAACTGCACCAAACAAGCGCACGCTGCCTGAGAGAGTCTTGATTTCAAAAGTATTGGCGCCTTTCTGCGGAGCGTCAATCTCATAAAAGCCTGACTCAGTTCCGTCGCTCCGGGTCGCGACGGTTTGCTCATTGGCCCCGTTAACGCTAACGACGAATTGTCCGCCGCTGGGCTGACGTAGGAAGTAGACATCCATCCGCGAGAAGCTCTTCCCCGTATCTCCATCGCTAGCCGGCGCAAAGCGCGCGTACTTTCCCGCGCCGCTGGCGCGAAACGTCACTCCACCCAGACCCAACGCGCCGTCGTTGACTCCGGGATTCATTAGAGAATCGCTCGTCCATCCGCCGCCGGATGTAAACGTGATCGCCTGGTGTCCGTACCAGGCCCAAGGCCGATCCACCAGAATGAATCCGTGGCCTGCGTCGCCAAAACGCTCTTGCAAGAGCCGACGTACCGGAGCTGTGATGCCGTCGTTAGTAATCGGCGAGTCTCCGTAATGTGTGATGCGTGTAATAGCGCTGGGCTGTTTTGCGTCAGTGCGAGCCAGCTTCGCGTAAAAAGAGTCAAGCGTATGATTAGGGTCGACGATGTCCCGCGCGGCGGTATCGGCATCGCTGGGCCTGTCGACAACTGGGGCGATCTGCGAAGTATCCGTGAGGGCGGGCGCGCCAGGAAGGTCGCCGGCGCTGGGATTGGCTGCAGAGCCTTTGAATGAAATCAATTCACGTGGGCTTGGTAGAATCTCGCGATAAGGCTGTCCCTTAATGGTGAGAACTTTTCCCAGACGGGGAATCAACAGCGGTAATACAGCAAGCACGATTACAAAAAGTATCGTTTGCGCCGGCTTGCTGAGGACGGTCCTCAGGATCTCGTAGCGCGGACGGGGAAGATCAACGGCAGGAACATCAACGCTGCCGTCAATCATCGACCTTACTGATTCGTCACTCGCAGCCATCGCTTCCTTTCCGCGACTCAAAAGTTGCCATATATGAATTGCACATTCGTGCTCGAAACGTAATACAGCCCGAAAGCGACTCCCAGGATCACAACCGCTTGCGCAGGCGAGGGTAACCAGTTCCAGCCCTCGGATACTTTGTCGAACACGCGACGCGGAATCCAATGCGAGAGATAGCCGAGTACGAGTATAGTTAATACCGGTAATGCGAGATTGCCGACGGCGAATTCCAACGCGCCGAGCCGCCTCAACACTTCCCACGTCTGGCGCAAACTGCCGGCGCGAAACAGCACCCAGCCCAAACACACAAAATGAAACGTAGTAAATACGCAGAGGGCTTTTATCCACCACTGTTGCCGAGGCTTTTCTTTGCGGCCTCGGCGGCGCGCCTCCCACAAATGGTTCACAGAGAGACCAAGTCCGTGAAGGCCTCCCCACAAGACAAAGGTCCAGGCCGCTCCGTGCCATAACCCGGCAATCAACATGGTGATGACCAGATTGCGGTAAGAATTGAAGCGTCGCTTTCTCAGTCCCCCGAGCGACGTGTAGACATAGTCTCGCAGCCATTCTGACAGCGTGATGTGCCAACGCCGCCAGAAATCAATCAGGCTGTGCGCGCGATACGGAGAATTGAAGTTCACTGGAAGTTTGAAGCCGAGCAGCATTGCGGAACCGATGGCCATGTCCGTATAGCCGGAGAAGTCGCAATAGATCTGCAGCGCATAGCCGTAGATCGCGGCGAGCGTTTCGACTGAAGAATAAAGCTGCGGTTGATCGAAGACCCGATCGACAAGATTGTTCGCCAGAAAGTTCGCAATCGCAATTTTCTTCGTGAGCCCCAGCATGATTAGGAAAATCGCCCGTCCACCATCCTCGCTGGTTAGACTTGCCCGCTCCCCGAACTGTGGCAACAACTCTTTGGCGCGAACCAGAGGGCCGGCGATCACGGTTGGGAAAAAGGCTACAAACGACAGGTACTCAAGATAGCTCTTCGTTGGCTTTGTCGTTCGCCGGTAAACATCTATGACATAGCTGAGCGAACGAAATGTGATGAACGAAAGCCCAAGCGGTAAAGCAAGGCGCGTAAGAAACACCGGCGAAGTCTGGTGCTCAACCTTGTTCAGCAATTCCGCAAACGAAGCGCTGAAAAAATTAAAGTACTTGAACAGAACCAGCGCGCCTATGTCGGCTAGCAGGCTTACTCCCAGAAACAACTCGCGCAGTTTTTGCTTTTCCGTCGCACTAATCGCTCGCGCGGTGAGGAAATCCACGGTCGAAATCAGAAATAGCACGGCGAGGAACCTTGGGTTCCACAGCGCATAAAAGTAATAGCTGGCCACGAGCAGAAAGAGCACTCGGACCCAGCGCTTTGAGGCGAGCGGCCAATAGAGCAAGAATACGATCGCCAGAAAGATCAGGTAGCTACCGCTTGTGAAGAGCATTCAGAACTCCAGATGGAGCATGAGCTACTGTCGGCAGAATGTTGAGGTGGAATTCAACGCTTGCGCACCGTGGCTAGCTACGATGGGCTCTTTGGTCGGCTACCTCTACATGGCCGTGGCCTCCCACAATGCAGGCGCGCCCTCCAAGAAGAACGGAGCGCCTTCGCGGGGGACTTTTGTGTAGCTTAATTGCTGCGATGATGAAGTTGGCGCTCACCAGCTTTCGGAAAGACCAACTGAGGCATCAGGGCGCCTGCAATATACAGAAGCGAGCGCTGTGACGTCAATCCAAGTGAGTGCTCCAATTCGTCATCCCTTGGTGGTCCTTTCGTCGTACTGAATAAGGATGTTAGACGGCTGTTGCCGCGATTCATCGTTCTCGAACCAAGTCGTCGAGTTTGAACATCCCGCCTGGCTATGTTAGTATTAAACCTTGGCGTTCACACAAAAACGCCGCTAATTCGGGCTCACCCGAGCCACCTATCAAGTCGTAAGGAACTAACCCCCGAAGCAAGACAATTCCCGACTACAACCCGATTGAAAGAGTGATTTGATGATGTTGAAGACTGTGTTTCTCTTATTGATGACGGGCACCTCGGTGTTTTGGCCGATTTTCATGGCTGTTCCGCTTGATGGACCCGTGCCTGCAACAATTTTAGTCCGAGAGGATGGAAAAGGGATAACGAATGGGGTCGCTTTAGACTCTTTCTTTCGGCAACTTGCGGCTATCGAGTCACGCAGCCGTCTTCGGCCGATCCGAATAATGCAGTACGGCGACTCACACACTAAGGCGGATCTGTTCACCGGAGCTGTAAGAAAAAACTTACAGCGCGACTTTCCCGGCGACTTTCCTCGTCTCGTCAAGAGTACTTCCTACGGTCCTATGTCGGCCGACACTAAGACACTCGTTTATCAGCCCCTGGGCATCAATGGAGCGCGCGCGAAGCGCCTGAGAGACATGTCCGAAAGCGCGGACTTTCTGCGAAGCGTCTCACAAAGTAGGCCTGATTTAATTGTCATTGCTTACGGAACGAACGAAGTGACGGATGGAGATTGGACGGTTGATTCCTATTCACGCATGTTGGTCGGAATAATCACTCGCCTTCGATCGGCGGCTCCTGAAGCTTCGTTCCTGATTATCGGCCCGCCCGATCGCACCGTTCCCGGTTCTGGCGGATGGACGTCCGCCGTACGAATGCCGTTGCTGCTCGAAGCTCAACACAGAGCTGCCATTCTCGCCGCCGCCGCGTTCTGGAGTGAATACGATGCTATGGGTGGAGCAGGCTCGATGAACGCATGGGTCGCACGTGGTCTGGGAAGATTTGACCACGTTCATTTCACAGCCGTCGGATATGGCAAGTTAGCCGGGTTATTTTATGATGACTTGATGAATGCTTATCGTAGCGGTCGGTCCAGTGCGTCGGAGTCGGGAAACAATCTCGATCTTCGCGTCATGCGCGGGGTTCCGCTGACGTCGAAAAAATCGAATTGAACTGCTTTTGCGCCGTCCGGCAAGAGTAGCTGAACGACAAAGAGTCATCGAAGAGCTGGTGGTAGAGAAAAGGATTTACTGCCCTCGACAAATTAGCCACTTAGAACTTTCTAAGCGGTCTTCCCGTGTAAGATCAAGCGACGTTTTCCGAACCGACACGTCATCTTGATCCGATTTGAGGCCTTTTGGGCAGCGGCGCCTACCGCTTGATAACGTCAAAGCACCGTCATCCGATTTCGCGGTCGTCCCCAGCGGATGTCTATCAGCGATGTGATTGATCTACATTGAGACGTGACTGAGCATTACTCCTTGGCGGCACTATTTGGGAGGCCGAGACTTCACTTTCGATTCAGCATAAGCCTTCATCAAATCAGCGTAAAACATGTCTCCCATCTTCAGATAACCTTGGCCAGTGAGATGCACGTGATCACCTTGTCCCAGGCCTTGCGACACCCAGTTGTTCATCGAACCGGCTCCGCCCATCGCGTCATACGAACACCAAAAAGCTGCGCCGACCTGCTTGGCCGCGCGCCGCTGCGCCTCAATCAGCTGCGGCATCTTGCTTCCCGCAACTGGATTATCCGCTCGATCCGGCGGCCCGTAAACAATTATCGACGCTTCCGGAGCTGCCCTGCGAAACCTGTCAAGGATTCCAGCTAAGAGACGCGTGTAAGACTCAACTGTCCAATTGTCGTCAGTGACTTCGTTAGTTCCGTAGGCCAGAATAATCAGATCAGGTTTTCGCTGTATTACGTTATCTACAAGAATGTTGGAATTCCAACTCGTTAGTCGAACGAGACGAGCACCGTTTATGCCGAGAACATCGTAAGAAATGCCTGAGTGTGGCGCGATATGCTCCGCGACAATTCCCAGAATGCGAGTTCTCCCAGGAGTGCGCGTGCGAATCTCAATGCGGTGGACGCCGTCTGAGATTGTGTCGTATGAGTAGTAATCAGGCTCGGGTAAATCCGAATTCAGAGACATGGGCTGATCCAAAACGCTCGCTCCGTCAACCGTCACATCGATTGTTCCTCCACCTGGCCACGTCATGTAATAGATCTCGAAATGGTTACAACTGGTCTCCAACCACATCCGCTCGTCGGGCTTGTTCGTGGTTAAGCTGATTCCCGCAAGACCGTAGAACCCATCGTTTCCGGCGTTCTTGCCGATTCCGTCAACAGACCATCCGGATGTTGCGCCGCTTATGACCCCGCGCCGTGGAGTGCTGAACGGATTTCGTGTGATGATGTATCCTGGACCGCCATCGCCGAAATCATGCTGGAACTGGCGTCGTATCTCAGCAGTCAGAATGTCCGCGGCGATGTGCGAGTCCCCGTAGTGAGCCACACGCACCGGCTCAATACGCCGGCCACTTTTCATATCGTCCAGAGCCTTGAAGAAAGCACTAAGTCCCTGCGGGTTTTCGACTCCCCGCCGCTGCGATTGTGCCGCTTCTCGGTGCGGCAACATCAACAAAGTCGAAGCGCCTACACCGACACTTAAGACCACAGTCAACAGCCTTCTCGACTTGGTTAATAGTCGCGTCACTGGTCGCATCCCTCACTCTACGAGATCACTCTTCAATGATGATTGTAATGTTTAACTCAACTTTTGCAAGGATTCAGCTCGTAAAGGTAATCCATCCGCTACGAATTCATCGAGGCTCTTGTTGGTTCGAATTTGATTTGAGAGATCCAGCAGAATAGCCGGGACATTTGTTAGAAGCGCTTATTCAGCACTATCACAACTGTAAGATCTCCAGAGTTATGGCGTAATCCACTATATCGATCGTTGATCATCAGCTGGATAGTGCCTCCGTCTGAAACTTGGATGCTTCTCTTGCTTCCCACGGCATATTTCACACCCCCATGGCGCGCGTACCAGAAACTTACCAGCAGACTCTAGTTAAATCTTAAAACACCACTTCAATCAGACGGCTTACCAGTTTTCCCTCTGGTTTTCCTCCCCCCAGACCCCCCGACCTTTCCTCTCATCACCCCTTATTTGTTGATAAGTGATGACAGGTCGTGAGGTCTCAATCCAATTCTGAGGCTCTCACTCACGTAGTCGGTGAGAGAGTAATCCTTCGCCCATTGATCTCGCGCCGCAACCGCGCTGGCAGCAACATCGGCGGCAATGCCGAAAGCTTTAACAAGTGCGAGCATTCGCCTTGCTCTTTCACCGGCAAAACTTTCCTCGCAATCCATAAACTCATCCTGCAAGTCCCGAATCGATTCGCGGGCGGGCAAGTCACACGCTTCTTTGTGAGTCTGCGCGATAACCAAATCGACTTCGAAGTGAGGCGGCTGCCCAAGTCCCAAGTCGCTGCTCATTTCCGCGAGGATCGTTGCGAAATCTTCGTGCGCGATCTTCACTGTCAAGGCAAGACAATTTCCCGGTGATGTTTGTTCGTCAAACTTGCGATGATGTCCCATCGCACCCCAAACCGCTGCCGTGAACATCATCTCCGGAAGTGGCGAGAGCCACCCGCGTAGTCGCGGCTCTAGCCACATGAGCATCCCCGAAATAGTTTCGTGCCGCACAAGCTGCCTGATCTGCGGCTCGCCTGTCACCATCTCTTGAAAGTGACTGCTCGCCTTGCCCAAATCTTGCATCCACCCGTTGGCGCGCAACGTCAAAGAAAAATCCTGAAAGACATCATCATTCAGTCCGGCATTGAACAGTGCCACTCGGCCAACCGTGAGCGACAATACATTGCAAGCCGCGGCGACATCGCGGCTATGTTGCGTGAGCAGTGCATAGTCTGGAGGCACATCACCATGTCTTCGTCGGTCATAAGATTTAGCTAGTAATCTCTCCATGAATACAGTGTCAGTCACTAACCGGATTGAAGATTCCGCAGCCCATTGCGCGCCTACCGCCGACGCCGAACGATTCGAGTTTGATTGAATCGTCATCATTCAATTCGTGCACGACGACTGAGAAGCCGACGACGGATTTGCCGTGAATGGTTACGATTCGGCGGCGGTAGCGGCCTTGTTCGTCGCGCGGAAGTTCGACGCGGCCTTTCACGCCGAGTGAATCCAATTGGCGGTTGACTGCTTCAAGGAATGGATCGGGTTCGGTGAATTTCTTGATTGTCACGACGCGTGCGTAGAGTGAAGGCGCGGGATCGAGCGGGCGCGCAACGGGAAGCCCGAGGCGAATCTGGTGACCGCCGATGTCGAGTCGTTTTCCTGCGAGTGGCAGCACGTCGCGGTAATGATCGGCGGGAATCCGCAGACGCAAAGTCGCGTCGCGCTCCGAAAGAGCGATCAAACCCCGACCGGAAGGCAGGCCACTGATTAATTCAATCGCAAGCCAGTCGATTCCATGCAGTGACGAAAACGACTTCGAAATCGCAGAGTAGAGCAGGTATCCGTGGTCCGCCGGCAATTGTTTTCCGCTCAACGAAAAACTCACGTTAATACATGGACAGAGTTCTAACGGAGGGATTCTTGCTTCTAATGCGTCAATCAATGACCAGAACCTCCTTAGCTTAAGTGAGCAACTCAAGGACGGGTCGGACTATGGCTCGGCCTCCTTAAAAACGCTGGCCTGAGTCTACAGTCCCTTTTCACTAGGAAGCAAGACAGTCGAGGCGCTTGGGCTTAGTTGTAAACAGTTCGTCCCTTCACCAAAACCATTGGATCGGCTCCAATAGTGAATGATATAATCCATCACGTAGTAATTACGGGATCGAACAAGCCAATGGGCGTTGACGCCTGAGTGCCCAAAGATCCGAAGAGGTTCTGTGGCGTTTGCTTTTGTCACACCGGCTTACTTTCCTCCCGCAATACTTGCAAACAATTTGTTGACCCAAGTGGGGAGCGCACGTAAATCGCAAAAGCGATATATTGTTGTTCCTGGATGAGCGAGGTATTCGGCAGCATACGAATATCCTTCGCGTGACAACTGAATATCTCGCTTGAGGAAGCTCTTGACGGACGCCATGCTGGGCCGATGTCAGGAGCTTTTCTCTTGAGGGAAAAGAAATGCCTAAACCCGCACCGAGGCTGGAACGAACGACCTTCACGCGAAATCGCCAGATGGAATACTTCACCGTGGAGGGACTCACCAAAGAGATAGCGCACGGGATCGACCTATGGCCCAAGGCCATCACCAAAGAATTGATCGATAACTCGCTGGATGCCTGCGAGGAGATTCCCGTCACTCCGCTTATCGAGGTATCGATAGACGACACAAGGATATCTGTCGCAGATAACGCCGGTGATGGGTTGCCCGAGGCTACGTTACGGAGATCGCAGGATTACGAACAGACCGTGAGCAGCAAGGCGCTGTACGTCTCGCCCCTTCGAGGCAAGCAGGGTAGACGATTCAGTTAATACAGCACAATTCGGTAGCGCACGCTTTAGCTTATCAAGGTCCGTTTCACTCACGTCATCGTCCCAGAGGGTTAACCATCGCAGAGCACTAAGTCTCTTCAGACAATCTAACTCCGGGTCTTGAACCTGACTTAAACTGAGCCTCAGCGAAAAGAGACCGCGTAACCCTTGCAAGAAATGAAGGCATTCAGCACCAATGCCTTGCGAATTATTTTTTGGCCAATAACAAATACAAATAAGCTTGACTATCAAAGGAAATTACATAATATTCAAATCGATCCGGAGGGGCACCCAAATAGCGAAAAGATGTGAGTTTTTACTGGGCTTGTGATTTTGTTGTTGGTGCTGCTCGTCTTTCAAATCTTAAGTTTCCGCCTCGGCTTTTTTGCCCTGAGTACGGAGTAAAATGTTTCGTTATTGCGTACAATTTCTGATGGTTTTGCTTTTATTGCCCTATTGCCAGGAGGTATATCCTCAAGCGGTTCCGGCGGCCGGCTATTTGGAGGTGAATGGCAGCCTGATCGGTACGAAAGGGAAAGAACTTGAGAGGAAAAGGTTCTATTTATTCGGTGGCTTCGGCGACTCCGCCGCCGAAAAAAAGGCCTTGGCCGATACTAAAAAGGCCTTGATCGAGAGGTTTAAGGCCGCCGAGGTCACCTCGCGCGATTGTTATTTTTGCCAAAAGCAAGCGAGTCCCGCGTTGATGGCATGGCTGAAAGACTGGAATTGTGAATCGCCGTACTGCCGCGAGATAACGGCCGACGACATAGCGAAAGTCCCTGAGTTTCAAACGGCGTATAAGAAAGGTCTGCAAAAATACCCCACTAAACCGGCGATCGCTCAAAAATGGCTAACGACCAATCTTGAGCCCGACATTTTGGAGGGGTTCTACCTGCAGCGAAGATCGCTGATCAAAACTCTTTTGGGCGACATACAACCCGTTCAATGGACAATGACAGACGGCGAATCAGTAGCTCGATTCGTTGACATCCCGTTAAAAACAGGTGAAGACGCCGAAACTTTTTTGATCTCAAACGTTCTGCCGATCGAAGTCGGCGAAAAAAGCTACGTTTGGGTTTGCGAGGTAGAGATCGCAAGCAATACTTCCGATCCTCTGAGTCTCAAGATCCCTGTAAACAACAGACCGGATAAAAAGTGTGAGGTGATCGTTAGGGATCTGCCAGTCTGCAGTGCGGCAAGTTGTAATCAAAAATGAAAAACCGGTTTAGAATAAGTCTGCTGGGTTTTGCCGCGATAGTATTCGCAAACAGTTTCCTGATTGTCTCAACGGCGCAAAAGCGGATGGTCTTTTCGCACGACACGAAAAAACATAAGGAAGTAACCAACAAAGACTGCAGAGCTTGTCATACACTACCGACAAAAAACTGGGCATCACCCCGTATAGACAAACAAGAGCCTTTTCCGGACGTAGCTACTTTTCCTTCTCATACAGCGTGTTTCGCGTGTCATGCCGATGATAAGTTTAGAAATGGAGGAGCGATCTGCGGAACTTGTCACGTTGTTCCCTCAATGCGGGCAAAGGCACTTCTTCCGTTTCCGATAAAGTCACACCAGCGTCAGTTCACGACAATTTTCCCGCATACCACTCATCAGGAAATCATCGCGACGAACATCAAAAAAACAGACGTCGCTGTCGCTCATTTTGTTTTCGCAAGTTTTATACCCGCCGAAAAAAAGCCGCAGTTTAACAATTGTGTGATGTGCCATAAGGTGCCGGTCCAACCGCCGAATTTTGCTGCTCGAATACCGACTACAATTAAGCCTTTGGTTGAGGCAACAGCTGACAATTTCGCGCCGACGGCCGGATTTTTCAAGGATATTCCGCAAGGCCACGCGTCGTGTTTCACATGCCATTTTCAAAATGCAAAACCGGTCGCCACCGACTGCGCAGGCTGTCACAGCCTGACGACGCCCTATCCTGGCTCCGCTGTTGTGAAACGGTATTCATTAAAGTTTGACCATCTCCAACTGCAACTTGAAAAAGATAAAAGAGAACATGCCACAAGTGATTGTATGACCTGCCATGTTCGAATTGTCAAAAATTCCGATCTGCGGTCGAAAGCCGATCCCGAAGTACCTTTTTTTACATGCGTTGAGTGTCACAAGAAAGATATAACATTGGAACGACGCAAACGAGCTGAGAGTGTTGATAACAAACAACTGGCTTTTCAATGTACCAAATGTCACACGTCAGCGGTTGGAAGATTCCCGATCCCGCCGAGCCACCAGAATCATTGAGCTGGAAAGATGAGAAACGGGTCGCATTCAAAACAATTGGTGAAGACATTACTCGTATTTGGCGCCCTTACTGCTTTTGCTGTGAGCTGTAGTCAGCGAGCCGGAAAGACGCCCGTGACTATCACCACATCGGAACCGACGGATCCGATATCTGCCCGCGTTTCCACTAAGAATTTCGACACTTTCTCGCATAAAACCCCCGAGCACACACAATTTGCTTGTAATACGTGTCATCAGCGAGAAGGGCGGTCGCTAAAGATAGGATTGTCAGGGCACGAATCCTGCATCGGTTGCCATATGAACCAATTCACGAACCGTGATGACCAGGCCAAAGTATTTTGTGGAATCTGCCATTCAAATACTAAGTCAGATTCACCTGGGGTGAAAATCTTCCCCGCGAATTTTGTCGAGGGTTTCAATATGAGGTTTGACCACGCTGCGCATATGCAGGGGAATGGCCGCCCTGCCGAAGGATGCGTGTCGTGCCACAAACCATCCGGCCCCGGCCAATCCATTCCCGCTGGCATCACGGCCCACAACAATTGCTACACCTGCCATACTCCCGAAAGCAAGATCGGGTCGTGCAATGTCTGCCACCAATTGTCCCCGTATAAACGGACGCTGCAGTCACAATACAATTTTAAGGCGATTTTCCGCCATGGCGACCACAACCGAGGCATAAGCTGCAATGAATGTCATTCGGTGGTGGCGGGGGTGCCTAACTCACGGCAAGTGACAAATATTTCTTTTCTGGAACATCGAACGACTCCCGGAAACAATTGTCTTCAATGTCATGACGGAAAGCGAGCTTTCGATGGAAATAGTAAATTTGAATATAGCAGCTGTAGTAAGTGTCACAAAGGAGCAGGCTTTGGAAAACTCCCGCCAGACACGCCCATAACGCGGGTAGACACGGCTTCCCCTTTTTAGCCGGCATTTAACATGCTGTGCCGGGTTCTCCTGGCAGAAATTAGAGACTACGCGTAGCTGTGTAATCAAAGTAGTAAATAGCTCACACCGAGATACGTAAATATCACAAAAAGAAACGCAATGAGAGCAAAATATGCAGAACGCCGGTCGCCCCAGCCGTATCTGATCGGGGTGTGTAGAAAAACGCCGCATGTGACCCAGGCCACAAACGCTCCCGTCTCTTTAGAGTCCCATCCCCAATAACGCCCTCAAATTCATTGGCCAATACCGCACCCGTGATCAAAAGCATCGCAAGGCCGGCTAACGCCGCGCACCCGGTCAGGTACATCAAACAGTTGAGTTTCTTGAGTTCGGGCAGCGCAGCTCTAATGCGTTCAGTGCGGAAACTGAATATGCTTACAACAATGTGGCGGCAAACGTCGTGATAATGCCAAAAATGCTCGAACAGATCGCCGTTGCCTGACACAGCTTATGCAGTCAATGACATTAGTCTTTACAGGTGAACGGTAGGACATTATAATGAAAACTGCCTATTCTTGAAGAAAATTTAATTTTTAGGGGATCGGAGGGGGTTTCTAGGTTAGGCTGGATAACCGAACCGGCGGCTTGACTTAGTAGTCAGATTTCCGGGAGCGCAAATATGAAACTAAAATTATTTGTTGTTTTGGTCGTTTCGTTGGGCTTCATGACGGTGTCGTTAACGTCTAATGCAGCTTCTTCGTTGTGTCGAACAAGCTCATGGTTGATTTGCGCGGTACTTATGGATGGCACTAATCCGCCACACGCGGTTGACATCACCGGGAAGGTGATCCCGGAATCAAGTGCGACGCAGCCGGACAAGCCAATTATTTTGTCGAAAGACAGTGCGGAAGATAAAAGGGGCGAATTAAAGCCTGAGGCTGCCTTTGACCACACGAAGCATAATTCCGACATTATGTACAGCATCGACGGCACGACCGTTACCGCCTGTATTGTGTGTCATCACACCGCTCAGCCTTCTGCACCTAAAGGCAAGGAATATCTTAAAAGATTTGATAGGAAAGAAATTCTCACCGCCAAACAGCTTGAAACCTCTAAGGAGCCCGTCCAATCATGCCGGGCATGCCACATTCAAGAATCGGCGCCGGAAACGGATACTAATCCGCCTCGAAGCGTCAAATATCCAAAGAGCATGGGGAAAGCTCCAACGGGAAAGTTGAATAACCAGGTAGCCTACCACATCAATTGTAACTCCTGTCACGATGCGGCATTGAACAGAGATCCGACACTCAAAGCCCCGTCGGATTGTTATGACTGTCACATAAAGAAGCAATAGATCCGCTATTATGAATCTCGACAAGACTTCCCGTTCCGCGTAGGGTCTTAGGTTAAGCTTTCCAAAATATTTGAGGTGACCGCTGCGTCCGGAATTGAGATTAGGTTTACAGCTACAAAGGACCGCACAGTCTGTCGCATAAAAATTAGATAATGGGTTTAAGGCAGTGTATCCAGTGCAATGAAATGGTCGACGAAGCCAAGGCGTTTTGCCCCGGCTGCGGTCATGCCCTTGTAAGCGAAGAACAGTCCCTAGAAACGTCTGGTTTTGATTTAACTGCTAAGACAGTACAGTACGACGAAGGCTTGTTAGTTAAATTGCTATCGGATATGGGGCTGAATATTTCCAAAGCTCCGAATGCCGAAGAAAAAAAACGACGAGATTGATCTCGTCGGAACAACCGGAGAATATAGCGCCGATACAGCCGGAAGTGGTTGTGCCGCTGGCAGTCGAGCAGCCGACAATTATACCTGATGGGATCTAACCGGTAGGTAACTTCAGCCGGAAATGGTTCGTTTCGGTTGGCGTGGTTTTAGTTAGTCGTCCCTGAACAAATCGATTTTCTGTTCAACTACAAAGATCAAGGTGCCGCTGGCAGCGCGAGTTCGATTTCCAGCGTCGGATCAGCCCAGCCAAAAATGAGCCAAAAGAAAACTCGGGTGAGTTTTCTCAGGTTGAAGCCACAACCTACCAGCAGCGCGTTGATCTGGTCGCCATCTGCGCCATGGAGGAAGTTTCGCGCCATCCGGTGGTCTTGTTTCAAGTGACCAATCACTGGCTCGATCGCTGAGCGCCGGCGCAGCAATCGTTTCAGCGTGCCGCTCAGTTTTCTGCCGGAGAGGTAGACCGCGACGTTTTCCGGATGATGTTGAGTGCCGCGGTAGCCTTTGTCGACGAAGATCTCTTCCGGCTTTACTCCGGTAAGTTGCTCCACTTGCGCGTGCGCGGCTTTGAGCGTGTGGCCATCGTAAGGATTGCCGTGCAGGGCCTCTATGCCCACTACCCAACTGCGCTTTGAAGTCGTCACCACCGACACCTTGCAACCGAACTCGTACTTCTTGTGCTCTTTGCCTTTGGCGATGCATTCCACTTCTGGTGCCTGCATGCTGTAGAGCTTGTGCTTGTCTGCTCGCTGCTGCCGATAGATGCGGGTGGCTCGCTCCAGATATTGAGACATTTGCTGGTCCAACTCGTTACCGCTCGCCGCCGCTTTGCGCTGAATGTCCCGAATCACCCGGCCCAGATAAGTGCGTAACTTCCGCGTCTCTTTCCGGGCCCGCTTCAGTTGCTGTGCGTGCGCATACCGTCCTTGCTTTTGTAATGCCCGCTTGCCCACCCGCCGGTAGCTCTGGCGCAACTCAATGCCGGCGCGCCTGACTTCTCGCACCAACACACACCGCGCTTTGTGATACAAACGCGCGTCCGTAGGAAAAGCGATCGCTTTCTCCTGCACCGTCGTGTCTACATTCACTCGCCGGATCTCTGCCGGCTTGAGCGCCTGCCGCCGTTGCGCCGCCGCGATCGTCTCCTGTAGCAGCTGCTCCATCCCGCCTGGTCCAATTCGTTTCCGCCACTTCACCAAACTCGTTGGGTCGCAGGGCAACTCATGTCGGAAAAACTCTTCCCCGCAGAAGTACTGCCAGTACGGGTTCTCCACAAACCCGGCCACTACCCTCTCATCGCTCACATCGTAGAGATGCTTCAAGTAGTGCAACCCCACCCGCAACCGCATCGGCAATCCCGGCCGCCCCTTCCGCTCCACGTAAAGCGACCCAAACTCTCGTTCAAAGAACTGCCAGTCGATCGCCTCCGCCAACACATACAGCGGGTGACTCGGGTCCAATAGCGTGCTCAGTCGCCTCTGATAGAGCTCGCCTTGCTCCTGGCCTTGCGCACTCTTTGCGGGTTTCATATTTGCAAGCTTTCTCCTCTTGAATTCCAAAACCTTGCAAATTTTAACCCACCTCTTCTACCTTGTCGCTCAGTATTTTCTGCTAAGATCTCATTTGATCAGGGACGACTAGTTATTCTATTCTTGTTCGTTCTCGTCGCGTCCGTTGTTATCTTTATGTATCGGTAGGGTTTGAGTTAGTTTCTGATCTTTTCGACAGTCCGAGGCGCAATGTCACGTAAAATAGAAAAGCATAAGCGGTTGATCGAGGCATTTCAAAATGTTGACATCGTATCCGAATTGGTTGAACAACTGCCAAACGGCGAATTTCGGAATGAACTCGATATGGACATCATATTGTTTGGCCGGACCTATCGCGGCAAACAGGTTGGTCCATACGCGCGCCTACTTGAATTTCCTCCCGGCGATGTAATTATCGAGGAAGGCAGTTGGGAAAGCCGCATCTTTTACATTCTCGTCAAAGGCACGCTCGAAGCCTCGATCACTGACAAAAACAACCAGCAAAAAAAGGTAGGAGCGATCGCTGAGGGCAATTCGTTTGGCGAAATGGCAATACTTGCCGGCGTGCCGAGGATGGCTACAGTCTCGGTTGCCGACGGCAGCGAACCCGCTCTCGTCCTCGAATTTACCCGTCCGGCATTAAGACTCCTTCGTAAATTACCAAGGTTTAGCCGGGCGATTGACCGCAATTACCGTACGTACGGGCTTACCCTGACACTAACCGAATTCCGGGAATATATGGATGTCCGTCTCGATGCGGATCTCTTAAAGCGTTTGATCGATTCGGCCCGTTTTGCCGTTTACGAAAAAGACCATGTTCTATTTCGCGAAGGCGAGCGGATCAACCGCATCTTTTATGTCCGAAACGGATGGGTCGAACGGGTAAGCGGGGTTGCATTCAATCCGGAGGCCGTAGACTCCATGATCGATATCGACCTTTCGGTTGGGTTTGACTATCTTGGTGCCGGCAGCTGCATGGGATTGGAAGCGGTCGAGAATCCTGGCGATTGGAAGTATACGGCAACGGTCCGAGGCCGTACCGAGGTTGTCGAGATCGCGATTTCCCGCCTTCGCGAGGAAAAGGAATTGAGCTCCGTTATTCTACCGATCTTGGAAAGTTCCTCCGGATCGGATGACGCTTCGGTTCCAAAACACCCGGATGACAGCCGTGTTTTGACGGCTTTGAGTAGGGAGATCGAAACCGGGGTTGTCGATGGTGTAAATCTTCTGGTCATGGACATGGCCAAATGTATCCGCTGCGGCAATTGTTCCCTCGCCTGTCATAAGGTTCACGGCCAGTCGAGGCTGGTGCGACGTGGAATACATATTGAGCGGCCGTTCAAACCCAACAAACCGGCGATCCAAAGTATACTTGTCCCTTCGGTATGTATGCACTGTCAGGACCCGGAATGCCTGACCGGTTGCCCGACCGGAGCGATCGCGCGGTTTCCTGATGGTTCGATCGATATCCAACCAGAAACCTGTATTGGTTGCGGCGACTGCGCGACACAATGTCCGTACAACGCGATCTCGATGATCCCAATACCCGGAACGACGAAAGAATCTGGGATGTCGATATTTGCAAAGCTTCTTTCGACCTTTTCATTAGGCGAAACCAAACTTCCGCTGCCGGTCACGCAGACTGAGAATTTGCTGGCGGTAAAATGCAATCTGTGCCAGGACACCGGGATGAACCCGGTGGGTGCAAGAACGGCGGCCTATTCGTGTGAAGAAAATTGTCCGACCGGAGCGCTGGTTCGCGTGAATCCGCGAGAGTATTTTGATGGGGTCGAGAAAACGCTAGGCCTGATCGCGGGGAGCAAAACTCATGCGATCGGTGTGAACATTCATAAATTTGATCTTTGGGCGACCATTTGGCATGTGATCGGCGTAGTAATGGTTTTGGCGGCCGGCGGCCTAAGCATCTGGGCGACGCGGGCATTTTCCCAAGACATCCCGTTGAGCACGGGCGCGTGGCTGACAATGCGGTGGGTGACCGGACTGGCTGGTTTGGCAAGCATCGTATGGGTGATGGCATATCCGGCGAGAAAGCAGATCTACCGGAGGCGGGCCGGAGCTTTGCGCTACTGGATGCTCTCACACGTTTATCTCGGCGTTTTGGCGGGCGTTCTGCTGTTGGTACACGGCGGGGATAGTTCGGGAGGTGTGTTGACCACGATTTTGATAATTTTATTCGATCTCGTGATCGCCACGGGCCTTTTCGGGGCGGCTTGCTATGTTATCGTGCCGCGATTTATGACGAGGATCGAGCCGGAGCCTCTGCTTTTGGAAGACCTCGAGGCACGACGCGAAGAACTTCGGGCGGAACTCGTTGGGATGAGCGAACAAACAAACAACGAGGAACTGAATAATTTGATCCGCAAAAAGGTCCGACGCCGTTTCCTCGGCCTCAGGTATCTTTTCCGCCAGTACTACAGAAAAGAAGACCTTTCGACAATGCTGGCGGCAGCTCGAGAGGAATTTCGCGAGGCCGCCAAAGGCATGCAGCGTGTCGATGATGCCCGTTTAATGTCTGCGGTGGAAAATGCGGCGACGCTCCGTCGGGTCGATGCTCTTTGCTATTTGCACAAGTTGTTGAAACTGTGGGTAGCACCGCACGTGCTGTTTACGTCGCTAATGTTAGCTTTAATGGCAGTACATATAGTTCAGGTAATATATTTTGATGTCTGGTGAAAAACTTGATCGTCCTGCTTAGACATCACAACCCATGCTAATAAAATAGAGATCTCATGAGTCAGAAGAATGGAAAATTTACTATTCTATATGCCGGCACGGAGACGCCGGCAAGGACATATAAAAAAGAAAGTATATTTATTGGCAGGCTGGATACCTGCGACATCGTTCTGGAACGCAAATCCATTTCGAGGATCCATGCCGGAATCAATTTTCGCGAGTCGAAGTATTTTTTAGTCAACCTTTCAACATCAAATGTCTTGACTCTAAACGGGAGGCGGCTCGGTCCGACGAAAAGCGACGTTTTGGCCGACGGTGATACGATCCAAATAGGCCAGTTTACGATCCTGGCGGAGATAAAAGGACGCGAGATCTCGTTAACCGTTCAATTCCAGTTTGCGGCGCGAAATCTGGAAAAGCCCGTCGATCTTCAATCCGGAGTAACGTTATCCGGAGATATTACGGAGCCTAAGAGGGCCGGTGTCCTGAGTGTCTTTTGGAAAAAACGGACGCGCGACGACAAGGGAGATTGGGGAACACGTCTCCGGCCAACGGAAGAACCGATACCGGGAAAGGCGATATTTAACTGGAAGCCCACCCGCGATCTGCTCCCGTCCTGGCGATTTGGATTGTTCATTTGGGCTTTTTTGATAGTCGGAGTGATCGGTGTATTTGCCTACTTTCGGTATCCAGTCGTTTACGCTCCAAAGCCACTATCAACCCCACATGCGTCAAAGATCGAGGGCAGCATGATCGCTCTAACGGCAACTGGAAATTCCTGTACCTCTTGTCACGTGCGAAATGAGCCGATCGAAAATTCGTGCATCAAGTGCCATCAGGCACAAGAATTTCATGCGTCCAACACAAAGGCCCACGAAGAAGCCGGGATAACCTGCACCGTTTGCCATCGCGAGCATCAGGGTGCCGACTTTCAAATTACAGCGACCGCGATCCAAAGTTGTGAACTGTGCCACAACGACAATAATTCGAAGACTTACAACGGAAAGAAAGTATACACCGCGCACGACGGCTCGTACGGATACCCGGTAGTGGACGGCAAATGGAGATGGACAGGTGTGTACCGCGTGGAAGCGGATGTGATACCGGAGATCAAAAGTTCGGCGACCGGTGACATAGACGAGCAGGCAAAATTGAGCCGGCAATTTCACACAGTTCATGTGTATCGGCTGAAAGCGCCGGTCGGGGTAAAAGGTGACTCGCGAGGCTTTGTCTCGTGTTCGAGCTGCCATAAGAGTTTTGACCCGATCGACCGAACGACGCCTCGACAGACTTGCGCCGCCTGTCACACAACGCCGGCTAATGCGACAAACCGTGACCAGCGGTTTGGATCCACGCCGGCGAACTGTATTTCGTGTCATGTCCAACACCCGCTCAGCTCGAGGCGCTGGAACGAGTTTTTGACGGATGATGCGTTAAACCGAAGAAGAGTGGCGGTTGCTGAACAGATCAAACAATTGAACGACCAATGAAAGTCTTCCATATCATTATTTGTCTTTTGATGATCTCCCTGCTCATTTGGCTCAACCATGCGTTTGTCCGGGCCAACGCGGTCGCCTACGGCGGGTTGACCTGGATCGGCTGGGTGAGCATTGTTCTAGTTGGGTTCGGAATTGGATTTTTGGTGATCCTTAACGATTCTGCCCGGGCCTTCGGGTTCTTTAGGGAGCGCGATAAGAAAGCTGTACCACCAAGGCACGTCAGAACGCTCGACAGCGCCGAGCTTGCTGAACTCGGGTTAGAGAATTACGACGGTCCAAAATATCCCCACCCGGTAATCTTCCCCAACCGTTGCATAGGCTGCCAGGCGTGCGTCGATGCCTGCCCACACAATGTACTCGACATCGTAGACGGCGTGGCGGCTGCGGTGGATCCGGAACAGTGCATGGAAGACACAGCTTGCCAAGCCGAGTGTCCGGTCAATCCCAAAGCGTGCATAGTTATCAACACTTCCAAAGAGGTGCGATCGCTTCCGATACCTACACGTGATGGCTCTACATACCAGACAAACGTACCCGGTTGCTTTATCATCGGTGACGTTTCCGGGGTACCGCTAATAAAAAATGGGGTCAAAGAAGGTGCGGAAGTTATCGCCAACATTGTCGCCGAACTCGCCACTGCGGCGGAAGTATCAAAAGCGGAGTACGACGTAGCAATAATAGGCATCGGGCCGGCCGGCGCGTCGGCTGCAGCTGAGGCTCAGATGGCAAATCTTCGTTATGTTGCGATCGAACAGGGTAAGAAGTTTTCAACGATCGACCTGTTTCCCAAAGGCAAATACATTTTTTTCAAACCTGATACAAAAGGTTGGTTCGGAGGCATACCGGTGGCCGGTCTCGGACTCGCAATGGCCGAATATGGCGCTGGAGAGTTTACCGACGACGATGCTGTCTTTGAAGCTTTGGGCCCGGAGGTAAACGGCATCGTAAATGAGCAAACACAATTGGTCCATAAGGAATTAATCGCAAAGATAACAGTTTCATTGCGCCAAGAGCTGTCGCCTCTGCTTTTTGAAAAGATTGAGAAAGAGCTAAGAAAGCGGATCGCCGGATTTCTACGGTCTAAGGAATCAGACGGATGGACAACGCTGTATTGGACCCATTTTCTTCCCGACAAAGACAACCTATTATTCGGTTTCCGATCCGATATTGTCAATCAACTCTTAACCAGGATCCCCGGCGACCAGCGCGAAAAAATCCTAGATGTTTGGCTCAGCACTCTGACTGACAAAGGCGTTAAAATCAACGAATACGAAAGCTGCAAGGCCGTCAACCGTGCAGACGACGGTGATTATTTTTTCATTGCCACAGAACGCGGGGATGAAAAATCTCCCCAGACCTATACCGCCCGAAGAGTTATTGTGTCGATCGGGCTGCGCGGTGCCCCCAACAAACTGCGGCTGCCAAACGAGGACCTGAAATTCAAAATGGATGGAAGTGACAGACAGAAGGTTTTATACAACCTATCAAATCCAGCCGATTTTTGTGGATGCCGTATTGTAGTAGTCGGCGGCGGTAATGCGGCCGTCGAAGCTGCAGTCGATCTGGTCGTGATCCGCGATGGCGCGGCGATAAAACCGCGAACGCCGGAGCAAATGAATAAGGTAACAATGCTCGTCCGAGACTTTTTGGATCCGACCGTGAAATTCGCCAATAAATTTCAACTGTATCAATGCGTGGATGACGGATTGATCGACCTTCGGTTGGGTATCGGCATAAGGGAAATGCGCGAACAGGAATTGGTTCTCGAAAACGTCGGCACCAAGCAAGAGGTCGGTACTATACCCAACGATTACATCTTTGCATTGATCGGCGGCGAACGTCCGAACAGATTTTTGGAATCCATAGGCATTACTATCAATCCTGTTCCGCGCAGCAATTGACTGAGCGGCACGACGACCGCACCGATCTTGGCAACCTCCCAGTAAGTTTCGAGCAATTACAAACATTTAGGCAAGATCGCTGTGACCTTGGCGCCTTTGCCGACACCAATGTCGAGCAAGGCGTTGGAGGGGCGATCCACACGACGATTAAACTCATGGTAGCTAAGCCGATTATCTTCAAAAACTACCGCAGTGTGGTGCGGGCGAAACCGGGCATGTCTGGTGATGAGCGGTTCGGCGAATAAAAGCAAAAACTGAATGATGCGGGATGTTTTCTGCCTTTTGACTGGATCGTTGTAGCCGTACTGCTTCAGCCTTCGGTGTGCTTCCCTGCCGATCAAACCCATTAACCTGTTCGTCGATGGGATGGACAAATTCTGGTTTTCGGTCGGCGATTGCTTCAGACAGTCAACTTATTTTTGTTTCTGACACATCTCTTCGAAAATTCCTCAAGAGCGTCTGCTACGATTACAATTGTCATAAATTTTCCTGCTTACGTTAGAACCTTCACCTATCGAGCAAACACAAGTCACACGCCGGAGGCATTGTTGCTTGTCAACCTCAACGGATACAAGGAAGAACGCATTATCCGCGCTCCCTGGACAAATTCCGGAAGGAACCATGAGAAATGACAGCGGTCAGTAGCACTCGACATTTCCGTATCATTTTCGATTGCGGTTTCGGCCGTATCTAGTAATTAAATTGAAGCCTGATCGTGAATCGGTCGGATCGTTCCGTTCCATAAAGCCGCTGATACTCAAACGAGAACCGGGCGTATCTGTACGGGTCAAAGACAACGCCCGTCGCAGCCCCATGTACAGCATTGTCGCTAAGCAGATTTGTCTGCCGAAGTTTGTCGTAGCGCCCGAAAACAGTGAGATGTTTGGGAAGTAGCACGGCATCGATCTCGAAGAAAAATCCGTTCCCGTGACTCTTACGCTCGCCGTCTGGTGTAATGCCAATAAAGCGGCTATCGCGCATGAAGGAAACACCAAACATAGCGTTGAGGCGCTCAAAATTCCGTTTGTCGAGGAACGATTTGTTTGCGAAAAACGAGTATCGTTGAAATCGAACTGGATCCTGCTTTTCACCATCGAGCAGAACCGGCGTACGGCCGCCTGAAAACTGAAACGAAACACCGCTCAAGCCTTTCTTTCCAATAACTTGATCATAGACAAAACCGTAAACTTGTGAGCGTCGGAATTCCAGCGGGTCGAATTCGGGATCGAGTTCGACCTTGTCGTTTGAAACTGCGAAGGCTTTAAAGGTCGATGTCATCCCGGCAGTGTATTCAACCGAAACGCCGCGTCCTAAACCGCCAGAGTTAAAGCCATTGATAGGCTGAAAGATTAACGGCTGCGTCTCAGTCACGCCGCGTTCGGTGGAGCCGAACCCGCTATTATGTAAATTGAAAAGCTGTCCGAAACGAACCTGAAGGGAATGGCGCATGCCGCCAAAATTCAGCAAGCCCTGGGCCATTTCAAATTTGCCGAGAACCCCCTTTTCCTGGCTCAAAGGTTGGGGTTGAACAAAAAATGAGAAATATTTTCCGACCGGCCCGGCGGCGTATATAGCGAGTTCGCGAGTCGTGTAAGTCCTATTCGTTTCTCCATTTGACCGCTCGATGTCTACAGACGGGGCGTAAGAAACCGCCAGGTAATCGGTGACCCGCGGTTTGCGCCGCGCTTGCATTTGATCCGACGGTAACGACGGCAGAGTCAACATATAAGCCGCAAGTTGCGCGATTTCGCCCGGTGTAGCGGCTGTCGCAGGCATCCTCGCCCCGTGTGGATATTCAAGCGGCAAATTCTTGGCATGTTTTTTCGGGTCGGTCAGATGATCAATCATAAATTGAGCTGTGCGCCGCGCTCCGATACCGTCGAGGGCCGGACGGATCGCTCCGCCTACGCCCTTGATTACGTGACAACGAGCGCAATCCAATTTTTTGTAAAGAACCTCTCCAGCGCCGCTTGAAGCCGTCGAGGGTGAGGGAGTGTAGGAAGCAGTTTTCGCGTCGCCAGTCGAAGTCATATCTTTCATATCCGACTCCCAATCAAAGCGATAGCCGCGCATCATGAATTCGTAACCCGTGCGGTTCAGCCGTGGGTAAGTAGTGTGACAAAGGGAGCAATCGGCATTGTATTTACGCGACCAGGCGGGCATTGCCTCGGCGGTGAAATCCGTTCCGGTAAAAATCTTTAAATACATCGGAAACGCCAATGCAAGAGCCAAAAACGTCAACACCACGATCAGTTTGATTATTCTTTTCATCACTATTCACCTTTTAATCCTCGTATGCCATATGGGGCCGAGGTCTTACCAGAACTATAAATTTCAACAAATGGAAAAAATTCATCCGTTTACATATCGTTAACACAGGTAACTCACCTAATACAGTTAGGACGGATAGAATTTTTTTCATTGTTTTTCTCGTATGGTTATTAAGGCCCATTGGAATCTGCAAAAACATTAAGTGCATGATTTCCCATTTTAGCCAGTCTAAAGTGAATTACTCCGGGTTATGTTTTGTGAGATATTCGCCGGCAATGATCTCAGCCGTCATTTTCGGACAATCCCGCTTGATTATCAAGCGTCGTTCCGTGAAGCCGTTATCACCGCATACAACGGTCGCTGCGCGCTGTCCGGCTTGCCGGAACCATTGTTGCTTGATGACTGGAATGCTTTCCCGTCGTAGTCCAGGTCTACCATCGCCATTGAGAACGTCTCAAAATTCTCGAAATCTTCCGGGTCAGTCGCAAGCGTCTGCGCGCGGAATTCGGTGAGTTCCAGCACGTAATCGGCGAACAGCTCTCCGGCTCGGCTCTCCTTCTTGGCCTTCCACACCACCTGCGGCTGCGAGATGAAGTCGAATCCCACCGCGTCAATCACCTCATTTACATCCTCCTCCCTTGCAGGCTGCTTAAGAGCGGCCGGCGCCCCGCGTTCGATGAGCCGGAGCAGAATGGACAGCGGCACTTTAAGAAAGACATACGTCGTATCGCCACGCATCACCTCGTCCTCTGCGAAGGCCATCGCCACTACCGGGGCAATTATGCAGAAACGCTCGCCTGACTTGCCGCGTAACGTGCGGTGCAAGTCGTCCACGTATCCGTAATCCAACGTGAATGTCTTATGGTCCGGGTAATTCCAAAGAAGGGCGGAATGTATGCCTATATAGCCGTCGAGGTGGAATCCGTACCGCGCATGCGGATGTTCGCGAACATCAAAGAGTTTCAGAACAAACGGTTGGTAATCCGTCCACGGCAGCGCCTTGATGGTCGCCATGTCATAGACGGCCGCCCGGTAAAGGGCGAACTCCTTCGCTAACAGTGGCTGCTCTTTGTCCGTTTTGTCTTTGGGCGAGATAACTGAAATACGAAATTCAACTCCATCCACCTTGATGCGTTTGATGCCAGGGCCATCTTCCGGCTCATCGAAACGTTTTTCTGGAATCCTCAGTTTTTCCTTCGGGCAAACCAATGACAACATTGCGCGCTTCCTTACGAGGTCGTGCTTTTTGGCGAGAACCGCAAGATCGTGGAGCAGATCCAGTGTCACGTCGCATTCGCCTTTACGCGCCTTCTCGGTGATGAGCAACACCCCCGGCGCGCCTTTCAAATGCTCGGCCCAATCCTCCACACGCTCCGGCTCGGCTCGGTCGTCTTTCTTCGCCGCTCCGATAGCTGTCGTGAGGGTAAATAGCCGCTTCTGCGTCGTGTAGATGGCGAGCTTTCCGCAATCCATCGCAATCCAACGCCGGCCTAGTTTTTCTGCAACAGCCGGGGTCGTGCCGCTGCCTGAAAAGCAATCAAGAACAATGTCACCCGCATCAGATGACGCCTCAATGATACGTTCGAGGAGCGCTTCTGACTTCTGAGTCGGGTAGTCGACTCGCTCCAATGACGTGTTCGCAACGCGGCCAACATCAGTCCAAATCGACTGTGGAACCTGTCCCTCGGTCTTGTCCAGATAGACAATTAGCCCATCCATTCGTGGCGTACCGTCTTTCTTCGTCGCGATGCGACCTTCTGTCCACCACTGTTCAAGCTTCGACGGGGCCGTTGCTGACAATCAGCCCGGTTGGCGAAGCGGAGGCGAGCTGCTGGAGAGCAACTCGCCAAGGAATAACCAACCGGAAACTCATCAAGACGATGAGCGAGGGCGTGGCTGCGCAGTCGCGCCCTCTCGCTTTTCCGTTCATCGGATTGATAGATTTCCATATGCCTCAGAAAAACTCATGCCTGGCCCATCAGCAACTCTGATTGAAACAGAAGCTGCTGTTCAAACTCGGCCGGGGGTAAATATCCGAGCGCCGAGTGCAGACGCTTCTGGTTATGGAAGCTTTCGATGAACTTGCCAATCCGCCGCCGCGCTTCGGCGAAGTCGGGATACTCGGTGCGATAAACCTCCTCGTACTTCAGCGTCTTGATGAACGATTCGGCCTGGGCGCAATAACCCATTGCGGGAGTTAGTGCGATCTCATCTCCGACGTTCTTTGCTGGACTGAAGGATGCAGTTTGTTTTGGTGGGCAGCAATTGATTCAGCGAGGCAAGCCGACTCGGCGCACGAGGTCTGCGAACTGCGGCAGACGACCACAGACCTGGGCCAAACTACGCACGACGATTACGTGAATTCAGTCGCGTTTAGCCCGGATGGAAAGACGCTCGCGAGCGGGACTCGGGACAAGACAGTTAAGCTATGGGATATAAAAACAGGCACGTTGCTGCGGACGCTGAACGCTGCCTCGAGTGTGGGTTCAGTCTCATTCAGCCCGGACGGGAAGATGCAGTGTAGTGGCCTTCAGCCCTGATGGAAAGATGCTCGCGAGCAACGGCACGCATGGGTTTGATTACAAGACGATCAAGCTGTGGGACATCAAGTCGGGCACGGTGTTGCGCACTCTTAGCGGGCACTCCAATGGTGAATTCGGTCGCGTTCAGCCCGACGGGAAATTGTTGGCCATCGGCTTCTCAATGCAAGAGTAAGTGGTTGATAATGCTTACTCAGGCTTTTCGCCTGTCGCGTCGAAGGTTGCGGACCAGCAGTGAAATTTTTGAAATTATTTGTGACGGTATTGTGACGGGAATTTAGATAGAAGCACCCACACTGCGTATAGCTCCATATAGATTCGTATAAAAACCCCTGAAAAACCGCCGTGGCTGCAACCTTTGTTTTTTGTTTTAGTTAAGTCTTAGCGCGGGTTGGGATTCATAACCCCAAGGTCGGCGGGTCGATCCCTCGCCGCTATCAGGCTTCTCTTGCGTTCTTGCGAGCCGCTTTTTGAGTAGCGTTGTGGGGGACTTCACTATATGGCCGTGATTCTAAATTCCCTTTAATCTCATAGGTTGAGGGATGGGCAAAGCCTAGGCATTAGACTATTGGTCCAGACCTGACGATTTGCCCATAAAGTAGAATGGCTGCCCATAAAGTCAGTCTTCACCTTCACTTTATAGGCAAAGCCGGGTTTCTTTGAGAGCTTTCTGTGCGGCTTCAGCGTTCCATTTCTTAGCGCGTGGACAGGCGTCGATCGATTGACCCACGCCGGTATAGGCAAATCCATCCGAGTTGCCATTGGGTTCCCCTTTTTACCTTCGGCCGAAGAGCAAGGCTCCAACCTTTTCT
>CAAGKR010378693.1_pt1 | contig 31151 bp, 26 predicted proteins | sample 2556971 | NCBI WGS metagenome assembly CAAGKR01 (sample SAMEA5207829, study PRJEB30636) | soil metagenome | biome: forest; feature: boreal; material: soil | place: USA | collected 2011-09 | depth 1 m | reverse complement strand
GGAGGCAAGACCCTCGGCGCCGCCGGCTACGCGCAGGGCGCGGTGCGCAACGGTGCCCGAAACCAAGTGTTGTTCATCGTCCCGCAGGATCTCATCCCTCAATACCGTCAGGACATCTCCGAGAAGCTCGGGATCGAGGTCGAGCACATCACCACCCCCGCGCACGCCCGCCGCGTCGCGAAGCATCTCAATGGTGGAGGAGACGGCTGGTACATCACCCATTATGAGGTTCTGTCGCTGCTCGGCGTCAAGAACGAGTCACTGCCCCTCACGAGCGTGTGGGTCAACGGGGCTGAAGGCGAGAAGGTCAGTCTTGACTCGTCAGAATTCTGTCCGATCTGCCGTGCCTCTCGCCACGGTGGCTGGCAGAAGGACAGTCCGTTGGTCTGCTCGGCTCGACACACCGATGAGATCACCGGACGTGAACGCAGTTGCGGGTACGTCCACAAGACGTTGCGGGTCAAGAGCGCCGCGCACCATCTCGCCGGCGCGTTCCGCAACGGCGTGATCTGCATAGACGAGGGCACCCTCATCAAGGGCGACGACTCGCAACGCAGCAAGGCGATCCGTGGACTGAAGGCACGCAACAAGCTGCTCGCGACCGGCACCCCGATCAGCAACTACGTCAACCAAATCTACTGGCTGATGTGGTGGTGTCTTGGCGACTCAAGCCTCCGTTTCCCTTACAGCTACGACGGCGGGCTCGCAGCGTTCGAGATCGACTTCTGCGTTCTCGAGTACACCTACGGTCGCCAGGGCTCGCCGACCGCTCACCGGCGCGAGAAGCGCAAGGTGCTCCCGCAGATCACGAACGTCAGCCGCTTCTGGAGGTTGAGCGCCGCGGCGATGATCCGCAGGCGCAAGCGCGACTTCGGCGAGCCCATCGTCCCCTGCACCCTGAAGACCGTCAGGGCCCCGATGGGCGTCGCACAGCACAAGCTCTACAAGCACTGGTTGGAGAAGAGGACGTTCGCGTCGTTCTTCGCGTGGAAGTACCCCGATCACGCGCTCGTGGCAAGCGGGCAGATCGAGCGGTTCGCCGCCGCGTGCGGACAACTCACGAAGCTCGAGTACGCCACCACTGCTCCCGAAGCCGCGACCGACCGCGATTGGCCCGGCCTGGCCGGTCTTGAGCATTCCAACTGGACGCCGAAGAACATGAAGACACTGGAGTTGATCCTCCAGCACGTTCAGGCCGGTGAGAAGATCCTCGTCGGCTCCGATCTCATCGAGACCGGCCGCTGGCTCTGCGACCGGCTACAGGAAAAGGGCGTGCGCGCTGGGCACATCGTCGAGGAGCGCAACGGCAAGGCCGCCACCATCAACCCAAAGAAGCGCGCGATCGTCATGCGCGACTTCCGCCACGGCAACCTCCAAGTGCTGCTCTGCGGCATCCCAGCGATCCGTCTCGGACACAACCTCGACACCGCCTCAGTCGTCGTGGTCGACGGGCTCGTGTTCTCCTACGAGATGTTCGACCAGTTCATCGCACGCGCCCACCGGCTCTCCTCCCGCAAGCCCGTCACGGTGTACGTGATGCTCACCAAGGGCTCCCTCGACGAGAAGAAGTGGGCACTGCTATCCGCAAAGGCAGCAGCCGCAGACCTCGCCCTTGACGGGCAGCTCATGGACGAGCGCGAGGAGCCAATCTCCCTAGAGCAAGTCCTCAAGGACCTCCAGGCCAAAGGCGTACCGCTCACCGGCGAGGAGATCGCCGAGGCCGAGCTACGCGCAGCATGGGAGACAACGACAAACGTCATCCCACTCGTACCACGCCCCAGGCCGACCCTGCCCATCAAGCCGCTCAAGGAAACTCTGCAGTTGGAGCTATTCGCGGCATAGCTGCCGGTTCACGACGATCCCACGGCTCCTACACCTGACCACTCCCATGATGCGACGCTCGGCGGTGGAGTGTGCTCGTGACGGTGGGCTCGTGATCGAGCTTTGCGCTGACGCGGATCGTCGCGTGCGCCGCCGTCCGAGGTCCAAGCCTGAAACCGGCCGTCAGGCGCCCATGCTTGAGCGCGAATGTCCTGGCGCACGAGGCCACCGTGCGACGCCCGAGCCGTCCAGTGAAGGCGACTCGCACCTTGCCGGTTGCTGGCCCGCTGATATGCACCACCAGCTCCCGTCCGTGCAGCACCTCGCTCACACGGATCGTCGCTTTCGGAGCCGGAGGGCCGGTTGAGGTTCCCGGGCCGGCACCTGGGCCTGAGCCGCCCGGCAGGCTCCCCGAGCCGCCAGCGGGCACGTTGACGATCGTGTGCGCGGCATTGGCCGCAGCGCCGTTGCCCGCCGCGTCGGTCAGCCACACGGCGATGTTCCAGCTTCCGGGGCCGGGCACCGTGACCGTCGCGGGACCACCCGCCGGTGCGGCTGTAGCTGGACTGCACGCGCCTGATCCCGCCGAAGGACAGACTTGGTAGGTCGCTTCGGTTATCGGCGCGACCTGTCCGCTCGGCTCGGCCCAAGTCACTGTGAAGGTCGAGCTGCCCGGTTGCGTCGGGCTCGCCACGAGTCCTGTAGGCGGGGGTGGCGGGCTGTTATCAATCGCGACCTGCTCGGAGGCGACTGTCGATTCGTTGCCCGCAGCGTCCGTCGCCGCAAGCGTGAGCGTATGCGTCCCGTCTGTGAGATCCGGCGTTGCCAAGGTCAAAGTCTGTGGGCCAGTCGAGAGCGGACAGGGCTGCGGGAAAGTGAAGTTGCACGCTGCGCTGTCGGTCGCGACGGGATGACCGTCGGCCGAGAGGATGATGCTCTGAACGCCGCCCCCTACATCTTGCGCTGAGGTCGTGACGGCCTCAGTCCCCTTGTGAAAGCCGCCGTGTGCGCCCAGCTCCCAAAGTGCGCCCGACGGTGCGCTGAGCGTCGGCGCCGTCGGGTCGCTTACCGTCACGCTCGCGCCATACAAGGCAGCCCATACCGGATGTTCGGTCGCTCCGGTCACACACGTTTGGCCGGATGGCGCCTGGCAAACGATTCCAAAGAAAAGTTCGTGGGCTGAGAGCCGGGTCACTACTCCTGGTTTGCCCCCCTGCCCTGGTGGTCCCCCGACAAAGCACATCTCACTGTTCGCGATTGAGTCCGTGCATGTCTCTCCGGGCACGACGATCCCGTCGGCTCGCAAGGCGGGGGACCAGTAGTTGCTTGAGTCAAAGAGGTGGCCGAGGTAGCGTTCGTAAGTGATCGCTGCGATTGTCGTACCCGAAGGGGCGGTAAAGGTCCATCCAGCGCTGGTCGCTGGTGGAGCTCCGCTCGCTAGCCCGAGGGAATCCGTAGTGGATAGGCCGCCCTCTTGGTCGGTCTTACCCCCGGTTCCTTCGGGACTGCGGTATGGGCATGTGGCGTGCTCGGCGTAATGTGAGGGTTGGGAGGCATCGGTTGTGCCCCAGGCCCACGAGTTGTTGACCGCTTCCGGGGCGTTGTTGCAGGTGGTCACTTCGTAGGTCTGGCTCGCGCTGGCGCAAGCTGGCGAGACGCCAAGCAAGGAGAGCAAGCCGACGATCACGAGGCGTCTGCGTGTCATCGAGCGCGCCTTACCTTTGCGGTCTTGGATGACGCTAGGTGGGCGACTTTGAGCGTGACCCAAGGGCCTGCGCGCTCAACATCGTAGGGATCGGTGTAGCGCACTGAGACCTCGGCGACGCCAGCGGACGGAATCGTGATCGTGTTCTGCGCGGCGTTGATCGTCCGCACGAGGCTGAGGTGCCGAGAGTGGCCTCGGTGTCCGAGGTAGCGCACCTGTGCCTGAGCTCCGCTCGGGCGCCCGGTCAAGATCAGGACGGTGCGGCCTCTGACGCGCTTGAGTCGCGCGTGAGGTCCTGCGAAGGGGGCGATGAGGTTCATAGCTCCTGATGGTGCCACGGCTTGCGGAGGGAGTGCTGGACTGGACCCCGCGGACGGTTGCCGGCCTGGCTCAGCCGCTTCGCCTTCGGCTACGAGCTTGCCGAGGCCGGCGTTGCGGAACGTCTGTGCGATGTCAAGGACGCCGGCGTGCGCGTCCGTCACGTATTCCTGCGCCGCTTGCGGCGAGAGCTCAGGCCGGTAGGACATCAGAGCGTCAAGAGCGGACGCCGCGATATCTGAAGACTCGCTTGACCCCTGCCAGTAGTTGTAGTCGGCTTCGCCGTTTCCCGGATCGGCCGCGTCGAGGTCGCAACCTGGCGCCATGAGACGCAGCCCTTCGCCACGGTTTGAGAACGAGCAGAACGCACCTCCCTGAGTGTCACTAGCCGCGACTGACAACACTGCGGGATAGGCTGCTGGATACTCGACAGATCCACCGTCGTCGTTCCCTGCCGCTGCGACGACCGCTACCCCGTAGTCGTTGGCGCTTTGGACGGCATTAGCGATCGTTTCGTAATCCCGGTTTGATGGCGCGTCAGAGTTGCCAAGAGAGAGGTTAATCACCCGAATGTCGAACTGCTGACGCAATTGAAGGCACATCGTTATCCCGGCTGCGTAGTAACTGAATGGAAACGTGGTTTGTCCTGGCTCTAGGATTCGCACGGAGACGATTTGGATGGAGTGGGGCGCCGTGCCGACCATGCCCCATCCGTTCGCGGGGGCCCCGGCCATCATCGCGAGCAGGGTTCCGTGCGTGGTCGGCGAGACGTCGTTACCCGAACCTCCGTCGATCGCGGTTCGATCGACTACGACACCTTCGGTGTCCGGGTTGTTGTTGACGCCGGTATCGACCAAGCAGAGGCCCGCGGGTTGCGCTGGCGGTGGAGCGTAGGGAAGGAACGCGCCATCGTCGGCGCTGGCCTGCGCGGTGATCGCTGTCTCTGCCCGGCTCGCCGCAGGGAAGACGGCGAACACGAGGATGAGCGCGAGCGCGACGGCGCTCGCGTGTAGCTTGCCTCGTTGGGCGCTTGTTTTCCTAGCTTGTCGTGACATCGACCACCTTGCTATACCCGCTGGAGAACGGGAAGCCTGCTTGGCCTGCGGGTACGGCGGCGCGGAACGGGAAGCGCCCGGTGCCGCCCTCGAATTGGTAGACGACCTCGAAGCGTCCGTTGGAGTCCGTGCGTGGTGTGCGGAATGGCTGCCACGATCCGCGGTAATGCACAAGCAGCTCGACCACGACCCCTTGCGAGGGCACCGGCCCGAACACTCGGCCGCTGAGCGTGATCGTGCCCGTCGGGCTCGTGCGGTGCGGGAACACGCTCAACCGCACACCGGCACCGACGGACTCTGTGATCTTGTCGGTAGTCGTGTAGTTCGTGTCGGCCGAGAATGCGCGGTAGGAGACCTCCACGAGCCGCGACGGTCCGGCTGGCACCCGCGCGAGGAACGTCCCATCGGCCCGTGTGCGTGCGTGCCCGATTACCCGCACAGCCGTAGTGCCCGCGATCTGTTGGAGCACGTCCAGTTCTGCGCCGGGGATCGGATGGCTGTGGTTGTCGAGCAGTCTGCCGGGGACTTTCAATGCGCGGTGCGCGAACGAGCGTGTGATCCCGTGGCGGACACCGAGGCGAATCGTCGCGGACTCGCTCGCGCTGTTGCCGTTGGCGGTGCCGACGCCGACCACGATCAGCGCCGCCGTCGCGGCGGTGCCCGTGCCTGGGCCGGGCAGCGCTCCGAGGGTGCCTTGCTGGGATAGAACGGTGCTCGTCGCGGCGCTCACGGCCGGTGTGATCCCGTCGCTATCGCTCGCGCTGACGATTACCCGCAGGGTGTGCCCGATGTCCGCCGGGGTCGGGGTGTAGCTCGCGTTCTGAGCGCCCGCGATCGACTGGCAGCTATTCCCTTGGGTATCGCACTGCTCCCACTGATAGGCGTAGGTGACTGCCCCTGCGCCGCTCGGCGCTGTCCAGCTCCCCGGATGCGTCCCAAGCCCTGAGCCGACAAGCACCTCCCCAGGAACAAGGATCGTCGGGACCGACGTGTTCGCCGGCGCGTTGTGGCTGACGATCGTTCCGAGCGGACTGCTAGCGATGTTCCCCGCGGCGTCGGTCACGCTCAGGTTCACCGCGTAGCTGTCGTCTTTTAGCGATGAAGTGTTCACCGCGAATCCACTCACGACCTGTGTCAGAGGACAGGCGTTCCACGACTGATACGGGCACTGCCCGGAGAAGTCGAAGGTGTGCGTATAGGGAGCACCGCCGCCCTGTGGGGTGAGCGTCAACATGGCCGAGCGGACCCCGCTGTCTGCGTCGCTCCCGGTGAAGTTGATCGTCTGAGAGCCCGTGATGGTCCCTTTCGACGCGGCTGCACTCGCCAACGCCCCGGAGACGGCCGAGATCGCTGGGCGGGTGCTCTCCGAGAGCGTCAGGGTGATATCGCTCAGCGCCGGGACGCTGCTGGAGTCCGCGAAGTCGCATGTCGTGTTGCTGAGGTCGGTGCTGCAGTCGACGTAGGACTCGAAGTCGCGGGCACCTTCGGGCAGCGTCCAGCCATCGTCTGCGACGTAATCACTCCCCGTGCCGTAGGGCAGCTCGACTCCACCGGGAAGGCCCTGGCCGCCCGATGAGAAGCCGAGAAACGCATCATCGCCAGTCACCGAGGACGCGATGACCTTCGCTGACATCGACTGGATCGTCACGTCCGGTGCGCTTGCAGGCACGTTCAGCGCGAGCGTGACCTGACTTCCGCTGTGCCCGTTCTCCGTGACCAGGCCGGGTGATTCGTTCGTAGACACGTAGTCGCCGAGCGCACCGCCGGCTGAGCAGTTGTTGGTCAGCACTGTCACTGCGCTCGTATCGGATGCGGCTGCCACATACCAGCCGGGCGAGACCGCCTCGGCACCTGGCGAGCACTGATACATCGGATAGGTCCCGGCGCTCGCCGAGGAGACGAGCACGAGCAAGGACGCGAGGAGGATCGTCACTGCGCTGGCGAGGGGCCGCATGGTTGAGGTGTCAGTTAGTGGTGACATCGACCGCCCCGCTTTCTCCGTGGATGAATGGGAAGGAGGCTTGCCCGCCGAGCACTTCCGCGCGGAACGGGAACCGTCCGATGCCGCCCTCGAATTGGTAGACGACGCGGAAGTGTCCGCTGGAATCTGTCCGAGGGTCACGGAAGGGCTCCCATCGCTCGCGATAGTGGACAAGCAGCTCCACGACGACGCCCTGAGCGGGGACCGGGCCGAGGACCCGGCCGGTGAGCACGATCGTCCCGTTCGCACTGGCATGTTGTGGCGCGATTTCCAGACGCACGCCCGCCCGCACAAGCTCTGTGACCTTGCCGATCGTCGTGTAGTTCGTGTCGGCGGAGAACGCGCGGTAGGCGACCTCGATCAGACGCGACGGCGCGGCCCCCAGCCGCACCGCGAAAGACCCATCCGTGCGGGTCTTGGCGTGCGCGATCACCCGCGCCGCTCCACCACCGACGACCTGCTGCATGACGTCGAGGGTCGCCGAGCCGATCGGGTGCCCGTGGTTGTCGAGCAGGCGTCCAGTGAGCTTGAACGCACGGCGAGAGAACGCCCGCGTGATCGCGTGCCGCACACCGAGGCGGAGCACTGCCGACTCGCTCGCGCTCTTGCCGTTCGCAGCACCTTCTCCCACGAGGACACCAGTACCACCGCCGGGGCGAGTTCCCGGCCCGTTGGGCGCTCCGAGTGTGCCTTGTGCGGAGAGGACCGTGCTTGTGGCGGCGCTCGTGGCGGGGGTCAGCCCGTCGTTGTCGCTGGCGTTGACGGTCAGTCGGAGGGTGTGCCCGATGTCGGCTGGGTTCGGGGTATAGGTCGCGTTCTGTGCGCCGGCGATCGTCTGACAGTTGTTGCCTTGGGCGTCGCAGCTCTCCCATTGATACCCGTAGGCGACTGTCCCGGCGCCTGTGGGTGCGGTCCAGGTGCCGGGGTGCGTGGAGAGCAAGGCACCGACGAACACTTGGCTCGGGGCGAGGATCGTTGGCGGGGAGCTGGCGGCGGGCGCGTTCTTGGTCGTGATCGCGCTGTCGTAGACCACGCTTGAGTTCTGCGCGGCGTCCTCGACCGTGACCTTCAACGTGTGCTGACCGTCCGCGACTGAGGCCGTGTTGATCGGAATGTCAACGGCCTCGCTCGCGCGGCATGGTTGGCTGTAGTCGAACATCAGCGCGCCGCCGCTGTTGCCGACCGGGATGCACTTCCCGCCGTTGTTATCGGGAGTGCCCGAGTAAAGCGTTTTGCCGTCCACTTGCGCCGTGACCGAGTAGACACCCGGCCCGCCCGCATCGATCGCAGTGAACGCGAGTTCCTGCACGCCACGAGCACCGGGGGAGAGCAGCGTCCCACTCACGCCACTCGCGCTCGGCGATGCGCTGCTTGAGAGCAGGAAGTTCGCCCACCACAGCCGAACGAGCGACCATGCGCCTTCGCTGCCGCCGCTGTTGCAGGCGTAACCCGATGCTCCTCCGCAACCGGCACTGAGATATAGGTTTCCGCCGCGTCCGGCGGGAATCCCGAGCACTCCCGCGAAGTCGTTGGTCCCGTTCGCGCACGGTGTCAGGCCCGAAGCACATTGAAAGAACACGTCCGAGCCGTCGTAGGCGTAGTTCGGGGTGTAGGCGACGGCCGTGCCCGATGCGTTATAGCCGCCACCGTCCGCATTCAGAGCGACGTCGACCTGTCCACCGATCAGCGTCGATCCGCCAGGCGGCACGTACTGGAGGGTCTCTACTGAACCGACGGCGACGGCCGCGTCGGTACTGAGGATCGCGACCATCGGGTTTCCCGGTCCACAACTCGTGCTGTTGTTCGACCCGTAGCCGCCGCCAGCGGCGAAGCTCGACCATCCTTCGCTCGGGGCTGCGGAGAGGTTCGGGTTCTCACAGGAGACCTCCATCCAGTTGCCCGCGTATGTCGCGCTCGCGTTCAGCAACCCGACGGCGATCAGTGCCGAGGCGAGCATCAGCACGGTCCTGATGTGTGCGTTGTAGTGCTTGGTCATCGTTGCTTCCATCCCTGTCTTGGGCCCCTTCTGGTGGGGGCTTTCGGGATCTATGACCGCGACCGGCACGCACCGGCCAACAAATTTTCTGGAGGTCATGGGCTGAACGCTCCTCCACTGCTTTGGGTCGCTGTATGCGCAGGTTCAGGGGAGCCTGTGGGCGTGCTTGTTGCTGTCGGCACTCCGAGGTATGCGAATCCGCCGGGTTCGCGTTGCCTGACCGTGCTCTGTCGGGCCGACTGGTGGGCGCCAAGGACCCGGCTGGGCTTGGAATGGTGCAGATGTCGGGGGATATGCACGGTTGGGTGGACATGCGAGGCCAGGGATGGTCCTGGCGATGCTCCGACCAATGCTGCGGGAACCGTTGCGTGGGGGACCGTCTCGGCGCGGTGGACGACGTGATGGGTGTGGTGCGCGGGCGCGTGGTTGAGAACATGCGTAGCGACTGCTCCTCCCGCGATCACCGCGACGGTCGCGACTCCTGTAGCGACCTTGGCAGCAACACCAGTGCCGGTGAGTAGCGCGGCTGCGCGTTCGCGGACACCGCCCTGTCCGAGCGGCAAACCGTCGGCTACAAGACGGTGTTGGAGCGTCCTTGCTCGCAAGCCGAATCTCGTCAACCATCCGAGATGTCCCACGAGCGCAGGCACCGGCAGCAATGCCGCCGCCTGGTCGCGGAAGCTGCGCCGCAGCCGGTTAGCGTTCGTCTTGTGCTCGGCGCGACAGTGCGCGCAACTGTCAAGGTGCGCGAACGCGCGCTCTGCCAACTCCTCGCTGGTTGCCTCACCGTCCTGTAGCGCCTGGATTGTCTGTGCCCTGTACCCGCAGAGTCGGCCAGCGTCGTAGAGCAGTTGGAAGCGCTCGCGCTTATGCGCGCACGAGCGGGTGAGGTTGCGCGCTTCGTTGACCGACATTTCAAGTACCGAAGCGATGGCTCTGTACTGCAATCCATCCGCGATCCACGCGAAGACACGCTGCTCCTCCTCAGTCAGTTCTGTCATGAACTCCGAGGCGATCAGGCGGTCCTCCTTGGCAAGCGCGGCGGGCTCGGGCGCGCGTTGACCCTCGATTGCGTGGGCCATCAGACGCAGGCCGGGCGCGCTACGGATCAGGATTCGACGGCGCGTCCGTTCGTCGCGGTGCAACCGCAACGCACGGTGCTTCAATCCCGTTCGCAGAGCGTTGCGAAGATGCTCCTCGCTCTGATACGGCCGACTGTAGAGAGCCAGCGCCGTTTCCTGGTAGATGTCCTCGAGCTGCTCGGTGCTCAAACCCCTGCACTCCGCATAACCACGCGCGACCCGCAGCTCCGGAGCCTGCCATTCCCCGAGGATCTGACCGATCCGCTCAGGGCCGAACGCTCGTCGCTTGTCCGGGATCGACGCAGGATTGAGCACTTCTCCTGCTGTCCTGCCCGGCCCGTTGGCCCCCGATCCCTGCGCTTGAATATCCATACCCACTATCCCCGGTCAACCTTGACCCAAGCGATACTCCACATCTATACGGAACGATTCCGTAGAGCCCCACTTTACTCGCAATTTGTCCTGCAACCGCTGATAAGCGCTCAAACGCTCGTCCAATCCTGCGGGACAAAACTCAACTAGCATGAGAACCTCGACAGTTCGGGCCTCATCGGTGCGGCACCCCCACCGTCTCAAGCGTCGCCGCGCACAGCAGAACACCAACGATCAGGCCAAGCAACGCGAACCCTTCTCGGACGGTCAGCGCACGGCGTCGCTGTAAAAGCCAAGCGCTCGCGCCGAGTGCAAGACCGGCCCACTCAAACGGAACGTTCGGGATGTAGGCCAGCAGAGCGGTGCCGTAGGCGCCAAACGCGGCGCCTACTTGCAGGACGTTGAGAAGGACGCAAGCGAGCAGAACACCGTCGGCGACATGCGTGGCAAGAGGTTGGCGGTGGGCTCCCATGATCCCGAGCAGCAGCGGCCAGCCGACTATCGGAGTGTTGTGAGCCACCGAGATGAGGATGCGCCCGATATCGGGAGGGGGATTGCGATGGGCCGAGAGCGTTAGCCCAAGCACATGCCGGACGGGCACGATCAACGGTGGGCCTGCGAGCGCGACGAGCGCGGCAGAGACGAGCGTCGCTATCCAAACCGCCGCATAGGCGTAGAGCCATGTCGCGAGCAGACCCGCAGGGAGCCACCGACGCCGCTCGCGAGGGTGTGATGGACTCAATTCTGGGGCAACCACTGGCTTATGGCGTAGCTGCCGGGGAGATGGGTGAGTTGTGCGAGCGTGACGTGGTAGGAGGCTGGTAGCCCTTGGTATTCGCTGCTGCCGCCGGTCTGCTCGCGCGTGACGATCACCCATGTCCCGGTGTGGGCGCGCTCGGGCGCGACGCTGACGATCTGCCCGGTGTTGTAGATGTGCCCGCGCGCGATCGTTGTGTCCGCGCTGCTCGCGGCGGCGGCTTGGCGCTCGGCGAGGCGGGCGGGTCCGACGGACATCGCGGCGAGCCGCCTTTGATTGCTTGTGAGCGTGCGGTATGTCCAGTTGACGTAGAGCCGCGCGAACGCTTCCAGCGCCCCGGCGGGCGTCGCCTGCACCCCGGCGGGCGCCTGCGCTGAGGAGGAAGGCGGCGGTGGCGCTGGCAGCTCCCCAGCGTTCTGCGGCGAGCTCGTCGACGCAGCCCCGATCGTTGCGCTCGGCGCGTCCGGGTTGTGGCAGCCCGAGAGCGCCAGTAGGGCGAACACGAGGGCGAGCAGCGTGAGGGCTCTGAGGAGCGGGCGGCTCATAGGCCCGTGGGGTGTCGGACGGTCCAGGTCGCCCAGCCGGGGACCGTTGGGAAGACTCGCCAGCGTGGGCCGGGCTTGCCCGAGTTGGGGCCAGTGTCGTATTCGGGGGCTTCTACAGTGTCGAAGCGCAGCCCGCCGACGTACATGAAGGCGTGCCCCGCGTTCGCGTAGATCGAGACATACTGGCCGGGACCAGGCAGCCCGTAAGCGGCGAGCCCGGTTGAGTCCAGGGCGCTCGTGCCGAGCACCCCGCCGGCGTGCAGAACGTAGGACACGGCGGATGAGCAGTCATACGCCGGTTGCAGCGTGTCAAGCGACGGGCCGTGCGCGCCGCCGTAGAGGTAACGGGCGCTGAATAGGCGGTTGCCTGCCGCGACCATGTTCTTGACCGCATGCGGCGCCTGCGCACCAGCGGCTGCGAGACCACTCGGGAGGATCTTCGTCTGAGTCCCAGGTGTCAGCGGCAGCGGGACGCTCCCGCCGCCTTCCACGGCCGGGCAGGATCCCCCGGTTTCACCGCCACCCGTGGCTTCGTGGGATTCGGGGAGCGCCGCGAGCGTTCCGGCCGAGCCGGTCGCGGGCGCGAGCGCCACCTTGACCGAGCTCTTTGTGATCTGAAGCGGCCGGGCGGCCTGCCACCACACGTCCAGCCGGTAGGGCTGCCCGTCGGCGATGAGCTGGCCGGGGCCTTGCCCGTAGCCGGTGTCGCGCTTTCTCAGCAGGCTTTCATGGCCTGAGTGTGCGACGCGGAGCGTCGCGAGGTAGGGGAGGTGGTCGAGCGCGTTGGCGTCCTGAAAGGTGAAGCTCCCACCGTTGGCGGGGTTCTGGTCGAGGACGGAGAGCTCGGCGAAGGAGTCGGGATGGGCTGGGAGATATGACTCGCCGGGGTTGGGGATCGACCCGTAGCTTCCGCTCGTGGGGTCGCCCGGCCCGCCGTACTCTGTCGCGCCGACTTCATACCAATGGCCGGGCGCCAGTTCCAACGGCGCCGCGTAGAGGCCGCCGGCGAGCGGCCCACCACCGGCGGGGACGTTCACGACACCGCCGCCGCCTGCGCTGCAGGCGCTTTCGGCTGCCCCGGAGAACAGGCCGGCGATCCCTGCGGCGACGATCACCGGCAACAGGACGACCGTCAGCACGCAGAGGATGAGGACCATCTGCACTTGACGGTTTTTCAGGAGCGCTATCGCGATCCGGGCCTGCATCACGCCGCCATGTCCAGCTCGACGGCAACGGCTTCTTGCCACTCGTCGTTAACGAGGAGCCTCATCGCGGGCCAGCCCTGTCGCCCCGTCTCCCGCAGGGCGCGCTGACGAATGTGCTCGTCGCGCGCGGGATCGGAGCTGGCGATCCAATACTCCATCGAGGCGACCCCGATCTGCAAGGTGCCTTGTCCGCGGGCGCCGTTCATCAGGTAGGCGGTGGAGAACTCGCCGCGGACGGTCTTCAGGGTGGAGATCGCGTCGATCGCCTCGCCGGTGAGGTTCAGGGTGTCCTTGACGTAGGCCAGCTCGCGGGCCTCTTGGCGCAGGAACAGCCGCATCGCTGCGTTCGCCAACAGCGCGCGGCCGTGCTCGTTATCGAAGTCCGAGAGCTGTTGGCTGATGGCGATGAGCCACAGCGCGTAGTGCCTGCTCCGTCTACAGAACTCGTTGAACCAGCGGCCCGTGCTGGGCCGCTCGATCAGCTTCCACGCCTCGTCAATGACCAAGAAGCTCTTGCCCGCCCAAGCGTGCTTCGGGCTTTCCCCGGCGAGGTGCTGGTGGCGGGTGCGCTCGATGCGGCTCTTGACGTGCTCGCAGATCACGAACAGCGCCGCCGCGGCCTTCGCATCGGGGATCGACCGGGTGTCGAAGACGACGAGCGGCGCGTCCTTGGGGATCGTCGTCGGCCGATCGGCAAGGTAGGCGTAAGGGCCGTCGCCAATGTAGTTGTGCAACCGCATCGAGAGGTTGCGCAGGCTCTCGGCGATCCCGACCGATCCCTCGCCGCGCTCCTGGTGGTAGCGGCGCTCAAGCTCCTCCTGCAACAGCAGCTCGCGTGGTTCCTCGCCGGTCAGCGCGCAGCGCGCGTAGACCTCGGCGATGGCGAGCCCGAGCAGGTTTGCCTCCAAATCTGAGAGGCCGTAGCTGTCGCGTCCGGCGTGATGCTCGCCCAACAGGAGAGCGTGCAGGGCGAGCAGGTAGTCGATCTTCTCCGCGCCGACGTGGGCGGGGTCCTCGACGTCCCACGAGTTGATCGCGTGCGCGCCGGCGCCGACCTCCAAAGACGCGCCGCCTGGGATCAGGCTGCACAGGAAGTCGAAGTGGCCGGCACGGTCGATGATGAACCCGCTCGCACCCTCAGAAAGCGCGCGCGCCAAGAGGATGATCGCGGCCATCGTCTTCCCCGCCCCCGACATGCCGTTGATGAGCAGCAGATGGTTGGGGTGCAGCGGGTCGAACGGGTCGAGGCGCTCCAGGGTGCGGCCTGGGAGCGCGTACCCGAGCGGAATGCCGGTCGGGCTTCCGCAGCTCGTCCCGCACAGGGGGAAGGTGTCCCCGACGTTGCGGCTGACGTACTTGCGCCGCCGCCGGGCGATATCGCGGCCGAGCGGGAGCGTTGACTGCCACAACCTGGCTTGGGCGAACAGGCCGTGTTGGATACGCGCGTCGCAGGCCATCGTGACCTCCCTGGCGGTGGCCTGGCACAGCTCCTTCAGCGCCTCGGGGTCCGCGCCGGGACCGGGCTCTTGCAGGGAGCAGTAGACGCTCACGCGGTAGATCCCCGCGCCCGCGCTGGTCGCTAGCTCGTCGTTTAGCTCGGCGGCCTCCTCCTCCTGCACCCGCGCATCAGGATCGAGGGGTCGGCCGCGTTGCTCGACGCCTCGGTTGACGCCGTGGATGCGCTTGTAGCGGCGCTTTTGCGCCATTCGCTCGCGGTAGCGCTCGGTCGCCTGAATATGCACGCTCAGCACGAATGGCCGCGGGGCCTGCATCATGTGAAGCAGCCACCCGAGCCACGTCTGCTCAGGTGCGAGAGAGACGTAGAAGACCTCCTCCAAGGTCTCCCCGAGCATTAGGTGACTGCGCTCGGCGAGACTCACCGGCGCGGTACAGATCGCTTCACAAAGAGCCTGTGCGCGCCGGGCTGCGTCCTCGGCGTGCTCGCCGGGAACAAGCGGCGCGATGACCTCCGGTGCCATGAAGCTCGCCGGCAGCCCGCCACCAAGGGCGCTGTCGGGGTCAAACCGGCGGTGCAGCAGGTCAAGCAGCTCCACGCCCGCCAACAGGCGGCCGGGGACGCCCATCGCTTCCAGGTCGCAGCGCACACCTTCGCAGTGGCGAAGGGACTCCCTGCCGGCGCGCTCGTGTGCTTGGGCCTTGACCCGCAACGCCCGCCTGCCGCTGCGCGGCACGGGCAGGACGCGCATGGTCGGCTGCCACGGGCAGAGCACGATGTAGCGCAACTGGAGCGGCGCGACCGCCAAAGCGTGCGTGCGAATCGACTGCTCTTGAGCGATCCCCAGGCGACGGATCGCACGGGCTCGCTCGTGCTCACCGATGTCCTCAGCGGCACCGGCGGCCTGCTCGCAACGGTGCGTCTCCTCGGAGAGAACCTCATCGAGCGCGAGCGGTGTGCCCTGCACGTAGAGCTGCAATGACTGGCGGTCGGGTAGCCGAGCCGCTACCTGCGCAAACGCCTGAGAGACGCGCTCACCCTCGGCCTGGTCCAGCACCAACGGGTTGACCGTCCCGACCTCCAGTGCTCGAACATACGTCCCGTCCTCGGCGACCATCAGCCCGTCGGGCTCAATCGCGGCGAGACCCAACAGATCCCCAGCAGTCGCCCCGCCTGCCATCAGCCCCAGCGCTCCTCAGTGAGCAGCCCATCCAGAGCGGGGTCCTCCCGCGTCCTCGCGCCGTGCTGGTCGGGCTCCCCGGTCCACTCACCGACGAGCAGGCCACGCGCGCGCGGACGCTCCGGTGAGGCAGCGGGCAGCACGTGGCGAGCCCACCGCCAGCGCCAGCACTCACGCAACAGCACGCCGAGCTGCAGACCGCCGCTCTCTGACACATACGTCAGCGCGGCGGGCAGCCCGATCACAAAGACACAGAGCGTGATCGCGGGCTTCGTCGGCAGGTGCGAGAGGTGGATGAGCGCGAGGACCGCCAGGCCGCCCGCGATCAGGGCGGCCCACTGCTTGATCGTGAACGCGACCAGCCGCGGCGCCTCATCCAGCGAGCGGAACGTGCGATGAATCACCGCCCACCCCCTTTCGGGCGGCGCTTACGACGCGGCGGTTGGCTCCGTTCCCCCGCCCGTGGCGTCGAGGGAAGCGTTGCCTTCGGTGGCTTCTGTCCCTGGCCGGGTTTGCTCGCGGGCCGCGCCGGCGGCGCCGGGCCCACTTCACGCCCAGCGCTGCTTGTGACCTTGCGGCCGGGATGCGTCCCTGCGGCCTTGCCCTGCGCTTCGCCCCCGCCCTTTGCCTGTGTCCCGGCGGGGGAAGTCGGCACAGGCTTGGCGCGCGGGGTCGTGGGTGCGGGAGTGCCCGCAGTGGTACGGGGTCGCGCTGGCACGGGCACAGTCCCGCCCTGGCGGGCCTGTCCCTTCCCCGCGCCGGTCGCGACTCGCGCCGGGGTTTTACCCCTCCCGGCACCCGTGCCACCGCGCCCTGGGGTCTTCTGGCCGTCACTGTGGTGCGTGCTGGCCCAGGTCCGATACCACGCCGGGGTCGCCGGGTCCATCGCCGCGCGAGCATCGCGGGGCGCGTTGGCGAGAATCCCACCAGCCCGCGAAAGCCTCTCACGCACCCCGCCCCGCCCCGTCGCCTTGGAGGCACCGCGAGCCGCTGCGCCTCCTGCGGCCATGCCGCCAAGCGCACCTGCGCCCGCTGCAGCCGGCACCATTCCGGTGCGCCTCGCTGCACCGGCCAATCCTCTGCGCGCCGCGCCGAGCGGCCCGCCGGCCGGGGCACCCAGCGCCCCAGCAGCACGCCCCGCGCTCCTTCCTAGCGAGGGGATTCCTTCAAGGCCAACGTTGCGCAACCTCGCGTGCGCGGCACGCATCCGCTGCGCACCGGGCATCGTGGCCTGCCCCTGAGCCCCACCACCACCGGCGCTTGCTCGCGCACCGCCGAGGATGTGACGCAGCTCCCCGAGCAGCATCAACGGGAGCTTCACCGCGATCACGAACGCGATCAGCCCCGCGAACGCCGCCTCGATATGCCCGCCGATCCCCGAGGCTCCCCCGCTGAGACTCGTCGCGTCCAACGTCAGCGCGCCCGCGACCGCGAACAGCAGGGTCCACCCGAGCGGGACGAGCACGACCGCCATCAGCGCGTGCCCCCACACTCTCATCAGGTGCGAGAGCTCAGGGATAGGCCACAAAGCGACGAACAGCGGTCCCGCGCAGTACGCCAGCGCCAGCACGTCGGTAAGCGCCACCTTTGACGCGAACAGGCCAGCAGCGAACGCCACGCCGACGATCACCAAGAACGCGCCGAACACTCCGCCTGCGCCGACCAGCAACGCCCCGCCGAACAGGACCGTCACGATGCTCGCCAGGCCGTTCGCGACGACCGGGAACCCGAGGATCGCGTGCGTCAACGTGTTTGTGGCAGCGACGATCTGCTCCACGAGCCAGCGGTAGATCACGAGCACGAACGTCGCCCACGCGCAGCGCGCGATCCCGGCTGCCGGGTGCGCGGCGCCGGTCAGGCCCATCATCCAGTAGCGCAGCGTGCAGACCGTCAGGGAGACGGGCATCAGCGACATGCCGAGATAGGTCATGTCGCCCTCCAGTTCGCTGACGTGCCCCCATCGCGCGGGGTCAGGCAACGCGACCAAGTGCTGAATCAGCGCGACGCTGCCGTGCTTGAGGAATCCAGGGACCAGCGCGCCCGCCAGGGCGGAGAAGAACCCCTTGGCTATCGCTTCGATGATGCTGTGCAGCGATGGCAGGCCGAGGAACCCGAGTGGCACGAGCTGGCCGCCGCCCGTCGCAGCCGACGCGGCTGGCGCGAGCACCAGCAGCGCGCAGAACGAGCTCGCCACCGTGGCGGCCAGCAGCCATGTCCCTCGGCGAAGCGTCATCGCAGCCACGCCCGTCAGGCGACGATTCCGCTGATTGACGCGAGGATCGCAAGACCCACGATCGTCTTGATCGCGACATCGTGAGCCCTGGAATGACCGGCCATGAACATGATCGCCACGACCGCGATCACCAGACCCATCGCCGTACTGCCCAACCAGACGAGACTGCCCTGCAGCTTCTTAACGAAGTTCTGCACTCCGCTGATCGGCGTTCCTTTAAATGCGCCCGCCGAGTTCAGCGCGTGCGCGTGCGCGTCGGGAAACGCCGCTACGACAGCGACTCCGACGAGCAGCCCTATCAGAGCACCGACGGCGAGCAGCACATGACTTTCACGGGTGTTGGCCCGTATGAATGTGAGCGCCATCACTGGCCTCACCTCCTTTGTGTTGATTTGCAAGCTCACGGCGAGAACAGGCCCCCTTGCGTGTGTTCCTGCACAGGCGGGGGCGGTGCACTCGTCCGAGCCGGAGGAGCAGGAATCTGCGGTGGCGTCGCTTGCGCGCTCGGCCCTTCGGGACGCGCAGCAGTCGCTCTCACGAGCGCTGGCACCGGACGGCGACGCCGGCCTCTGTTGTGCTCCGGATGGGCGTGAGGTCGTGGCGATTGAGCGACCGGATGTGCAGTCTTCGCGTTCGGTGCAGGCGCTCGATGGCGCGCGCCTGGAGTGGGCGTTACGGCACGCCGATGGCCACGGGAGATGACGCTCGCGCTAGGGGCGTGTCCGCGGTGGCCGTCGAGTGTCGCCGCGAGTCCTATGAGGACCCACACGGCGAGCGCCACGCCCACGATCTTGACCAGCCGCGGATGCTCCGCCAGCCACGCACGGACACGCCAATCGCCTATGAGCGTCCCGGTCGCGCTTCTGCCGGGGTAGACCCTGCGCCACACGCGTGGCCCGCCGGTCCGCCCGGCGAGCACGTCATCCAGATGCACCACGAACTCGTCGTGCGCGACCTCATCCACATCCCGCTCGTCAAGGACTCCCTCGTCGAGACCCTCACTATCGGAGTCGTAGGCATCGCTCGGGCTTTCCCACGACTGCCCGGCATCGGTTTGCGCGACAGAGACCGCCGGCGCCTTGACGGCTTGCTCGGTGTCTGGGAGCACCGGGGCGGGCGGCGAATCAAAAACCTCTGGCGCGCGCCTGGCAAGGCCAGGTTTACGGCGCCGCAGCGCTCTCGCCGGTGCGCTCTGAGCTTCAACGTCAACCTCGACTTCTACCGGCGAGACTGGAGCAGGCGAAGACCGCTCGGTCGCTATCTCCGCCGGATCCGCCTCGTCGCTTGACGGCGAGTCGCCTGGTGCCGCGACGTACAGCGTGACCATCCCGTTGCGAGCCAACTCGCTACCCGCCGTGGGGTCCTGCTCTACGACCAGGCCGATCAGCTCGGCCTCGCAGCCGAACGAGCGATCAAGGCCTGGGCGCAATCCCGTTCGACGGACGGCCTGGGCGGCATCTCCCGCGGGCTGACCCACATATTCGCCGACTATCTGGCGAAGCGAATGGCCGCCTCGACGGCCTGTTTTTGGGCGTTGAGCACCCTGCGGTGGCGTTATGGTTCTGTCGCTCATCGTGGTTGCTGACCACGACCCGCCCAGACCGGCCAACAAATTTTCGGACGGTCAACAGAAGGTGCCTGACTCGTCTCAGGCGTCGGCATCTCGCGAAGCTCGCTGCGGCCTGTGCTTGCCGGCGGATACTCAGCCGTGTTCTGCGAGCAGACGGGCGTATCGCTGTTAGGCCGACCCCGCGACTATGCCGACGCTGTCCGAGCGATCCTGAGAATGGCGGGCTTCTCGGTCCTGAAGAGGCAGAAGCCTCGGCATAGTTAGCCCCAATGCCGTTTACTTAGGAGTGAGCCGGCTTCTGCTCTGGCGGAAAGGAGCGACCAACCAAGCGCGATCCCGGCTTTCGCAAACTCGTCCGGCTCGGGCGACGGGCCAGCGAACGACGATCACGCTCGCGGTACGCATCCGAGGGCCGGACGCCGAACCGCCGTCCCCGGAGGAGCTTCGACCTGCAGCTAAAGGCAGGGTTTTTGGACATCTGAGTTTGCACAGCTATATTTTCGGCAATGGTGCTGGCCTGTGCTCGTGTCAGATGGTTCGACGACGGCGCCTACGCCGTATCTGTCGCTGACGCGGCTCGCCGTCGCTTCACCCTGATTGATGGTGATAACCGCGCGGCTCGCGTCGTCCACGTCGACGACGATGCCTGGAGCGAGGCTTGGTGCGGACCCGTCCTGGTCGCGGATGGCATCGCGATGACAGGCATAGCGGTGTCGTTCGACGGCGGCGAGCTGCGGCGCGAGGTCGAGGTCTCCTACCCCGACGGAACGCGGCGGCACGACACGACACGGGCGAGCGGCGGTGAGGTCGAGCGGGCAACCCATTGGAGCTTCCCTGGCGGCCGCTCGGCCGAGGTGCGATGGACCGGGTGGCGCGAACGCGAGCTGACTTTCACCGGAGCTGACGGTGCCGCGGCGCGCGTGCTGCGCACCCGCTACGTCGAGGACAGCTCACGCTCGACTGAGGTCTCGGGGCCCAACGGCAGCCCGCTCGGCTCCTTGCTCTCCTCGCCCAGCCCAGGAGGCAGGCGCGGCGCCGCTTACGACTCCGACGGGTCGGAGATCACGAGCTGGTCTTCGCAGCGGATAGCCGGCGGAACGGTAATCACGAGCGGCCGGCACGACGGCACGATTGAGCAAACCGTCGTGTCGGACGCAAGCCCCTCTGGGACAAGCATCCAGCACATGACGATCAATCCCGACGGCTCGGGAAGCATGGATTCTTCCAGCACGCTCGTTCGCCGGGACGGAAGCACGGCGACCGTGACCACGACGCTGATACAGGACGCCCAGGGGCATAGCACGGAAACGGTGGAAGTCCGGGACGACGCGTCGGGTGTGAGCAAGACGATGACCGAGGGCTTCAACTCGCTGGGAGAGGAATACCGTTCGGCCAAGGAGGTCGACGGGCAAGGCAACGAATCGCAGACCACCATCACTTACCACGCGGACGAATCGTTCACGATCACTACCGCCTCCAAGGGCGCCGACGGTCAGGGCACGATCGACTCGCAGACTTACGACGCCGCCGGCAACGAGATCTCTCCCGGCCAGGCCGCTAACGCCGCCAAGCAGGCCGAAGAACAGCAGGCCGAAGAAGAACGGGGAGCCGAAGAGGAAAGAGAACGGGAAGAAGGGGGTGGCGGCCAACCCGTGGGCGGCGGCAGCGGATCCTTCCCATCTGAAGAAGGCGGCGACGAGGGGCCGCCGCTCGGGCCGGGAACATTTGCCGAAAGCGCCCTAGGCTCGCTTCTCGGGCTCGGCGGAGGTGGCCCAGACGGCGGCGAAGGTAATGCGGGAGAGACGGCGATCGACGCCGTGCGCGGCCGGCTGGTCGGCGACGTGCTGTCCGGCGGCAACGGCGAAGCGGGCTGGGGCGACTCGACGAGCGACGAGGCACCGGGACACCCGATCTTCGATCAGGAATTGGACGCGCCGCTTCTTGCGGCGAACGAAGACTGGGGCGACCTCAACAATCCGCATGCGCTGGCGACCGTGGTCGAGCGGGTGGCAGGCGCTGGAGCGGGCGCGGTCGCCCGCTCGGTCACGGAGAGGATCGGCAGTTAAGGCGAGCCACCGGCTGGGGAAGGCAGCGACGAGATCGCGCTCGACCGCCTACGCCACCTCGGGACTTGGTGTCCAGTTCTCAGGCGTGACGTTGGGAATCATAAGCATCGCGAATCGCATTTGGCCGCGACGAGGCGGAGGGCGACCTGGGATCAGAAATGGCTAGTCGGGCCATGAAACTATGCCGACGGCTGCGCCAACGACGAGGGCGAGAACCACAGCGACTCAGGCCCTTCACGGCAAATCCGACCGCAGTGTCGGCATAGTCGCGGGGTCGGCCTAAGCGCGCCTATGGGGATCTCCCCATAGGCGTGCGAATCTGGGGTCCTCGAACCATCCGGGGGCGCGCACGACCGCGGGCGGCAGGTCGCGGTAGACGAGTAGGGCGCGTCCGCGACCGATCTGTCTCAGCCACGGTGATGGGCCGGCCTTCTGGTGGGCGATGCTCAACGTGTGCTTGGAGAGTCCTGTCGATGTCGAAGCGTTCGCGACAGGCTCCTCGCCGAGCAGGTCGGTGAGATATCCGGCGCTTGTCGGCTCAGCCAACGGTGGAATGAAGATTTGGGCGGTCGACGCGGCACATATCGCGTCGCGTGCCGCGCGACCGTAGCGCTGGTCGATCTGTGCGATCGACTGCCAGATAGTCGCGATCACGATGCCGTGATCCCCGCATTGGGACAACCATGAGGAGAGGTTGCGTACGGGCGCGATGTTCGCTGCCTCGTCCATCAGGATGAACAGGCGCGGCTCGAGCGGGCCGTGGCGACGCGCCTTGACTATCGCCGTCTCATACATCGCGGCGAGCAGCGCGAGGATCACTGGTCGCAACGCCTCCTGGTCGTGACCGGCCGCTACGACGTAGATCGTGTTCGCTCTGCCGTCGAGGAACCTCTCAGGAGTGAGGTCTCCCGTGGCGCGCTTGGCGACCTGGGGGTAACGGTAGGCGCGGAGCAGGTTCAGCGCGCTCATCACGGTCGTCTCGCGGTTGCGCTCATCGCGCCGACCGACGCCCTCGAGCTGGTCGGCGGCGGCTGATGCACCCGAACCCTTCAGGACACTTATTGCCTCGGTGAAGTCGCGGGCGTCAAGCCAGCTCACGAGCTTGCTCATGCCGTTTCCGCTGAGCGCGGCGGCGTGCAGCAACGGTGCCAACATGCTCGCGGCCTCCTTGTCCCAAAACTCGTTTGCGGCGTTCGCCTGGTCAGGGTGCGCAGCAGAGGCCAATGCTTCACCGGCACGGATCGCTCCCGGCCAGCTACGCGAGGGAACCAGCGGCGTGAACCCGGCGCTCGCCTCATCCCCGAACGGGTCATACACCCAAACACGGCCGATACCTCGCCGCAATGGCGCGGTCGCGTCGTAAATATCGCGCTTGGTTGAAAGGACCAGTGCAGGCCCGCGGTGATCCAACAGCCACGGCACAACGAACCCGGTCGACTTTCCCGCTCGCGGTGGCGCTACGACCATCGGCTGCACCTCTAGCTCCGCCGCGAGCGTGCGAGCCGGAACACGCCCAATCACCCCCAGATACGGGCGTCCCGACACGGGACCAGCCACCCACAGGCGTCGCAGATCGGCGGGCAATGCCCAGGTGCGCTGGCGCACCCAGCCACGGTCGACCGCGTGGCGCCCAACGGTGCGTTGATCCTTACCCAGCGGCGAACCCGACCGCCAAGCACGCATTTGCCTGTAAAGAAACGATCCTCCGCGACCCAAAACGCCGAGGAAGCAGACAGCGACGATCCCATACGCCATTGCGCTGGGTGCCGCGGATCGCTCGGCTGGCGTCGGGAACGCCTCATATGGCGTGCTCCATCCGCCGCGAACCAGCAGATGCCACATTGCGTGTGCCGCATCGCCAGCCGGCAGGCTCATCGGAGCGCGCAGCGAGAGCAGGCACGCCGCCTGCGTCCAACACCACGCCGGAGCACCGCTGAGGACGCCTACGAGCGCGAGCACACCCAGCGAACACAGCAGCAGCCGCGTGGCGGGGCGACGCCCGACCGCGTGAACCCTCACGAGATCACTCCGAGTCTCGCCAGGTCACGCATCGCCGCGAATGTTCGGGCGACCGGTGGTGGAGATGTGCCTTGCATGCTGATCCTGACCACCAGCAACACAGACCGGCCAGCAACCTTGAAGCCCGTGGTCCCAGGTGCCTGCGCGAACACTCACGCGTGCCCGCGCCGTCGTGTCGAACCTCGATCGCCAAAACCCCATAGATGCCCCTGCGAATTCGTTGGCCGCCGTGGCGCGGTGGTGGTCAGTCATCCAGGAAAGCCGCGGAAGGACCGTGGACAGAACACCAAAGGAGACGCAGAGGATGCCCGACCGACAGCGATCAAGAGCGAACCGACGACGAATCGATGACGACGTGCTGGCGGGCTGTTCGAGTGGTCCTGTCGGTTGTCGGCGCTTTGTGTCTTGCCCCATTTTGGACACCGCCGGACTAGCGCTTCGGTCCCCCTACGGGGGACTTCCCTGCGCCCTGACGGGCTACGGCTCCGCGCGCCGGTCGGCGTCTTTTTTGGGCTGCGTCACTAGCACCACCAACCATCAACAGGAGGAACAGCAAATGAGCACGATCAACATCAACCGAGTCGTAATGACAGGCAACCTGACCGACGATCCCGAGCTTCGCTCGACACCGAGCGGAACCTCCGTGTGCAGCCTGCGGATCGCCTGCAACACGAGGCGCAAGGAAAACGGCGAGTGGGTCAACAAGCCCAACTACTTCAACGTCACCGTTTGGGGAGGACAGGGCGAGAACGCCGCCCGGTATCTCTCAAAGGGCCGTCCGGTCGCGGTCGACGGACGCCTGGAGTGGCGTGAATGGGAGGCCCAGGACGGGACCAAACGCCAAGCCGTAGACATCATCGCCGACTCAGTGCAGTTCCTCGGCAGCAACAGCAACGGCAACGGGGCATCCAGCGAGGACAACGGCGAGCTCGTCGCGGCAGGCGTCGGCGCCGGGGAGGACCCCGACTTCTAGGGCTCGCGGGTCCGCGCCCCCGATCCGGGGCGCGGACCACCAGCCCAAGGACGGAACAGAGAGTCGTGAAGCAAAGCCCCCATATCCACCAGACCACCGACGACACGCGGCACACCGGGAAAGATCTCCTGACCTACCTGCGTGTCTTGGCCAGCGACGCCGAGCCCGACCAGTTCTTTGATCTGCGATACAGCACACCGGACGGCCTGATGCGCCAACGGTTCATACCCGCACCGCGCATCCACCAAGCCGCCCGCCGCATCACCCGGCTGGCTCGCCAAACCGACGTGTATGTCGGTGTCGCGTTGCGCAACCGCACCCACGGTGGCAAGAGCGCGATCACCGGCTCGCACCTGCTCTACATCGAGTGCGACGACCCCAACACCGCCAAACGCCTGGACAGCTTCCCTCACCCACCGACGGTTGAGACAGCCTCCGGGACGCCAGGCCATCTACAGCTCTACTGGTGGCTCCACCAGTCCGCCGCGAACCCACAGGTCGAGAGCGTCAACCGCCGCCTCGCGCTGGAGTTGGGCGGCGACCCCGGATGCTTTGACATCGCGCGCATCCTGAGACCACCGGAAACGTTTAACCATAAGCACGACCCGCCGCGACCAGTGAGACTCCTGACCTTTAGAAAGGACGCCCGCTACACGCTTGCCCAGCTAACAAACGGACTATCAGAGGACCCCCACGCTCACAGTCCTGAACGGGTCTACCGGACATGCCGGAAGGCTTGGCGCACCAGGCTCGATCGCGAACTGCTCGCGATACCCGCTGCCGAGTACGTTCGAGTGCTCGCGAGCCTCGAACCCGACCGGGCCGGCAAGGTGCTGTGCCCCTTCCATCAAGAGACCAAACCAAGTCTCCAGCTCTACCAGGATGGAAGCTTCTACTGCTACGGCTCCACGTGCAAAAAGGGAGGCACGATTTTTGATTTCGCTGCCGCCAAGTGGTGCATGAACACCAAGGATGAGAACTTCCTAGAACTCCGCCAGCGCCTTGCGGACCTGTTCGCACTCACACCCACCCCGACCGGGAGGCCCTGATGGAAGCGACCCCAATAAGCGATGGCGAGTGTGTTCTGCGTGAGGCGCTCACCGTCAAGGAGATGACCGAACGGGTGCTCGCCAACGGTGTGGAGCCGAACGACGCAACCGAGAAGCTGATGCGCGCCTACGCAGCGAGCGTCCGCGCTCTCCTGCGCGGCCTGCACGCCGACCCGCAAGAACTAGTCGGCGTGATCGAGAAGGAGAGAGATCAGACCTCCGTCAGTCTGCGGGAGGTGCGTTGGCGGTGGGGACGCTGCCCCCGCTGCAATGCCGATGCGTGGATCTTCGCGCTGAACGCTGAGAGAGTCGCCTGCTCACGGGGACGCAACAGCACGATGTGGGATTTCCTAGAGAACCAATATCAGTGGGAGCACGAATACGCCACAAGGTTCGGCGAGCAGCACAGTCTCAACAGTTTCGATGACCGCAGACGAACAATCGCTACCAATGAGTCCAGCACATGAGGTTCTGTCTCTCGATCGTGTCGGTGTTGACGGTGATATTGCTCGCGGGCTGCGGGCCGCTGCCCGCCGGGGAAACCCCGGCCGCGAGATGGCCCGTGCTGGCCTACAGTCACGGGTGTGTCGAGCATGACGGTCTACCGGACGCGCGGTGTACGCCGGGCGCGATTCGCGCTGGCGCCACGCTCGCGACGATCTGCTCCTACGGGTACAGCCGCCGCGCGCGGCCCCAGGAGAGCTACACCGAGCCCTTGAAGCTCGCGCAGATTCGCGCCTACCACCTTCCTGGCCCGGTGCGCGCCTACGAGGAGGACCATCTCGTGCCACTCTCGATCGGCGGGGCACCCAGGAACCCCGCGAACCTATGGCCCGAGCCACGCTACGGCCCGAACAGCGCCGCCCGTAAGGACGAGCTTGAGAGCTGGACGGCGCGGATGGCGTGCGCTGGGCGCATCGGGCTCGCGCGGCTGCAGCACGCGATGGCCCACAACTGGACTCTGCTCTACCGCGCTGCCGGCGGCGAGCGCGTCCTGCGCGCCTATCCGCCGGGCGCACAGAACCGTCGCAGCGGCGCGCTACGGTTCGAGGGACCGTGAGCGACCGGCGCAGGATCACCCTCGATATCAAGCTCGATGGCCGCGAAGCCGAGAGCGAGACGACGTGCTCGTGGGTTGGCCCCTACATCCTCGCGATCGTGACCGTGCTGTCCGAGCCCGGTCTCGCGGTCGAGGTCAACTCGACATTCGTCGGCCACGAGGGCGTCCCGACGTGCGCGACGCACCTGACGCTCGGCCCTGTCGGGCACGAGCCATTCATCGTGACCGCCGAGCACGAGCACGCGAGTCTCGACCCGACGATTCGGGCGCGGGAGTGCGCCTACGAGCACGCCCAGGCAGTCCTTGAGGCGTTGAAGGGCCTCGGCTATCAGGTCGGCGTCGATGTCCGCGATGACGCCTTCGTGGAACTGGAGCGTGTCGAGCGCTAAGGCCCGGTCGGCCAGCAGTTCCTTTCTGACGATCCGGGATCTCCGGTTGCGGGGGTGTCCGTCCCTCCCTGATGTTCGCACGCTGGCGCGTGCGGGGTGGTCGGGGAACGGCCCCGCACCGGGCGGGGTCGCCCGATTGAAAGGAACCGCGATGGCACTCCCGAGCGCTTGGCCCTCCCAGCAGCACGCCGCCTACGCCGGTATCGGCTCGCGCCGGACCCCGCCAGACATCCTCGACCTCATGCGCCGCGCGGGATCGGTGCTCGCGACCGCGGGTTGGGTGCTGCGTACCGGCATGGCTGGCGGTGCCGACCAGGCTTTCTACCGGGGCGCGAGCACAGACGGAGCGCTTGAGCTGTACCTGCCCTGGCCCAGCTTCGAGGCCGACGCTCGCTCACCCGCCGGCGCCGCACACCAGTACGTCCTTGGGCAGCCGAGCCCTGCCGCTTACGAGATGGCCGCGCGGTTTCACCCGGCCTGGTCGCGGCTGGCGCAGAGTGTGCGGCGCCTGCACGCCCGCAACTGCCATCAGGTGCTCGGCCCCGACCTGGCGAGCCCGGCGCGCTTCGTACTGTGCTGGACACCTGACGGCAGCCTCGACGGTCGTGGCCGGCGTGTCGGCGGGACCGGCCAGGCGCTTCGGATCGCCAACCACCACGGCATCGCGGTCTTCAACCTCGCCCGTCCAGAGCATGCCGAGCGGCTGTCGAGGCACTGCCCGCCCGACGCTTGCTGACGCACGCGAGTGAACGATTCACCGGAGCCCCACTCACAGGGCATCGAGCGCAGATCGCGGGCGCCGGCAGCCCATGATCGCACCCCTGCGGGGTGCGGAGGGCTGCCACCGGCACCCGCAGTCGAGCGGGTCCACAACAGAAAGGACAGTCGTGATGCGCGACTCCTACGACACAACCCTGATCCTCTGGCCTGCCACACCGCTAGCGGCGAGCGTCGCCGACGAGCTGCGCGGCATCGGCGTCGGGCTCACCGACCCGCAGGCAGCTCCGGGGTGCCTCAGCGCGCAGCGCACAGAGGACGGTCAGCTCGTCCTTGCAATCTCCGGCGAGCGGCTCCACGGGCTTACCGATCTCGAGGCGGTCCTCGCCACCCTCCGGCTCGCCGGTGTCTCCTACGTCGCCTGGGACGCGAAGAAGGCTGAGATAGCCGGCACTGCACGCTCCTATGACCCCGAGAGTCGCGTGGAGCGTGAGTTCACTGTGATGCCTGACGGTGAGCCGGTGCTCACCTTGAGCGACCTCAATGAGTTCGAGGGTCGCTACGGCACGGCGGAGGGCCTGCTTGAGGGCATCCAAGCATGGTTGCGCCTGCCGCTGCCGCAGAGCCTCAGCGAGGTCGACGGTTTCACCATCGTTATCGAGCCCGAGGACGTTCGTGCGCGAATCGCCCAAGCGCTCGAGGACGCCGAGTGGCCAAGCGTCGCCGAAGACGTGCGCGGCGGCGTCGACCTGGATACCGTGATCCGACGCTTCAGCGACGTAATGGACGCCGAGGAAGCTCGCGAGCCGATCGAGATCATCGAGAGGCAGATGGTGGCTGTGAAAGGTGGTGATGAGTCGTGAGTACATCACTCACTCGCATCCGCGCCGGGCTCTACCGGCACAAGCGTCTCGGCGTCGAAGTGCAGAGAACGGCGATGCCTGACGCTCCCTGGCAGCTCGCCGGACCTGATCGCGAGGGCAGCGGTGTCGTGTTCGCACGGACGCTCGGCGATGCTCGCGCGTTTCTGCGGGAGATCGAGGAGCGCATCGACGACGAGTGCGGAGCGCGAGCGCGAGCCTTGCGCGCGCTTGGCGAGGCGGTGCGCCAAGAGCGCGGGCGGGCGGGCTTCAGCGCGGTCGCTCTCGCTGCCGCGAGTGGCATCCAGACGAGCGAGCTAGAGGCGCTTGAAGCAGGTCGGCTGGACGCGGAGTTGGATCTGCTGCTCGCGCTCGCGCAAGCGCTCGATATTCGCTCCTCGGCGTTCTTCATCCGGGCCGAAGCGCTGACGGCCGATGGTCGATCCTCGCCGGAGGGCGCCGAGCGTGCTCTGCTCGCGCTTCACCGCTACCTATTCCCTGAGCGTTATGAGGACGTGCCGATGTATGAGTGGCAGGCCGGCACGATCGAGGACGTGGCAGCGATGCTCGAGGAGGCATTGGTGAACGATCCGCGCGCGGAGCTCTCACCGAAGTGAAAAGCAACGGTCTACGCACCTGCGTCAGCTCGGTAGGGCAGCAGAGCGTGCTGACACCTGGCGGCGGGTCCCTTAGCTCCCCAATTGTGGCACGCCCTGCAGGGCGTGCCGGTGGGTCGCACAGGGCCCGCCACCCCGGTGGGCGTGCGATTCCAAATGGAGGACGAAATGCCGACCATGACCCAGGCCGATCAGGCCACGCAGGAGGTCGAGCAGGGCACGTACACGCTGTGTGACATCCCCGTGAGCCACATCGTGGTCTCGGAGAACAATCCACGCAAGCAGTTCGATGGGCAGGAGCTCGAACGGCTCGCGCACGCGATGTCCACGCGCGGGTTTAACCACCCGATCCTCGTCAAGCCGACCGAGCAGGAGGGCTACTACGAGATCATCGATGGCGAGCGGCGCTGGCGTGCCGCCCAGCAAGCGGAGGTCGAGCTGATACCCGCGCTGGTCAAGACGCGCCCGGATGCGCCGGGTGCTGACCTGCTGGACGCGATGCTCGCCAACGGCCTCGGCATCTCGCTGGACATGCTCGAGGAGGCGCTCGGCTACGAGACGCTCATCAATGATGCGGGCTACACCCGCAAGGGAATCGCCGAGGCGTTCCAGATTCCGCTCGCGCGGGTTCGCGAGCGGCTGCTGATCCTCGACCTCCCCGAGAAGCTGCGCCATCAGGTAGCCGCCGGGATCGTCCCACTGATGGTCGTCAAGACCCTCGGTGCGCTCGCGAAGATCCATCCCGACCTACCCGACGTCGCTGTCAAGCGCGTGCTCGGCGGGCCCGTGAAGCAATGGGATGAGCCCACGACCTGGGAGCATCTCCTCGCGGACCCGATCTCGGTGGTGATCGGTGGATATGAGGAGCAGCTCGCAGACCTGCCCAAGGACGTATTCGTCGCGGGCTGCAGCTACCCCGTCTCGGCCTTCGAGCTCGACGAGGAGACGACCCAGAGCATGGGCCTGCTCTGCGAGCTCCTGCAGATCGAGCCCGAGGAGTTCCGGGTCGGCTTCGACCGCGAGCTACTCGACCAGGCGCTCGCGCTGAACGCCGCGCACCTGTCGGCCAACAAGGCGGAGGCCATCATCGTCGGTGCCGATGTCGCCCGCCAGCTCGCCGGCGATCTGATTGACAGGAGCTTGAAGACCGAGCTCAAGCAGGCGCAGGACGAACGCGAGAACGCCGAGCGTGCGAGCGCTCCGCGACGGCACCGGGCAGACGGTGGCGACGGCGAATCGGGCGAGGCAGATGCCACGCAGCCGCCGTCAGACAAGCAGATCGAGGCAGGCCGCAAGCGCGCGCTGGAAGAAGACCGCCGTCTGTGCGACGAGACGATCGACCGCAACCAGCGACTCGGCGTGGCGCTCATCAAGCACCTGGGCAAGGTCAGGGTCGACGAGCGCGCTCTGAAGATCCTGACCTCAGCGCCGATCTCTTCAGACCTCGCCAAGATCGCTGCGCGTGGAGCGCGTCTTGCGTTCCCCGGGTGGGCGGAGCTCTCGACTCGCAAGAACGGGTCGACCAAGGCCGAGTACCTCGACTACCTCGCGGGTGAAGCGAAGGCCCAGGAGTTCTTGGCGGGTGCAAGCACCGCAGCCGAGATCGCGGGACGCACGCTCGCGCTGCTGGCCGCCGCTCGCTGGGCGAAGGAGAAGTACGCGGTCTCCAACTCAAAGGCCAGCAACTACACGCTGCACTTCACTGGTTACAGCGAACGTGGCGTGCCGTGGCAGGGAGAAGTCGAGGACTTGCTCGATGAGATCCTGATCGAGAAGCTGCCCCCCGAAGTCGCCGATCCGATCCGCGAGGCCAAGGAACGCCGCGAAGCGCTGCGTGCCGAGGAGGAGCGCCGCGAGCGTGAGCGCGATGGTGTCCTCGCGCAGTTCATCGAGCAGGCCCCGAGCCTGACTTGCGATGAGCGTCAGTCCGAGATCCAAAGGCTGCGCCGCGAGTATGGCTTCTCCGCGATGCCGCCTGAGCAGAGCCGCAAGATCATGGAGCTCCCCGAGCCCGCCGACAGCGCCAGCGCCGAGGAGCCCAGCGCTGACTCGACGCCGCAGAACGAGAGCGAGCCGTCAGCCCCATCCGAGATGGCGCTCGCCGCCTGAACAACCCAGGACCGTG